>Ga0209590_10000957_pt1 | contig 10346 bp, 7 predicted proteins | sample CZO8metaG_FD_188353 | JGI IMG/M metagenome (GOLD analysis project Ga0209590, IMG submission 188353) | Vadose zone soil microbial communities from the Eel River Critical Zone Observatory, Northern California, USA - CZOApr15con1.8 metaG... | ecosystem: Environmental > Terrestrial > Soil > Vadose...
GGCCAGGTGCCAGCGGCCCAGGCGCAGCTGCAGCAGCGTGTAACCGAGGTTGTGCCAGTCGATGACGAATCGGACACCCGGCCGCCGGAGCGAAAACCAGGTGACGGCCAGCGTGGGGAATGCCGGCGGATTCTGGACCAGAACGAGATCCGGTCTCTGCAGCCGTCGCAGCGTGAGCCAGAGGCGCACGCTCAAGCGGGCAGCGTCGAGCAGACCGGCCACGGCGTAGCCCGCGCCGGAGAAGACGCCGCGCCGCCGCAGCATGGCCGGATTCAGCCGCCGCACCGTAATCCGCGGATCGCCCGCAACCGCCTTGGGCAGGGGCGTGCCCTCGAATCCGACGAGGTCCACGTCGACGCCGTTCGCCGCGAGCGCGCGCGCGTGGTACAGCATACGGGCGCTGCGTCCGAGATCTCCAAGCGATACGACGACGGCTCTCATTGGGGAAGAAGTGCGCGCGAAGGGAGTAGGAGATTTATACCACGGACGCTGCGAGACGCAGGTAGTGTCCGCGTCTGGTGGCGACTTACGTAGTGTCCGCCTCAGGCGGACCGTTGGAGCATCCGCGCCAGGAGATTTGCGGCGACGCGCCGGCGATACTCGGCGGTGGATCGGAGGTCGTCGATTGGGACGATTTCCTCGACGAGCATCCTCTGCGCTTCTTCGATCGACGCGCCTGCCGCGAGCGCCGCTTCCGTGCGCGCCGCGCGGACGACGGTCGGCGCGACGCTGCCGAGGGCGATGCGCGGCTGGTCGCCGACGACGCCGGCGATAACCACCTTCGAGATCGCCTGGGCAGCGCGCGTGCCGACTTTGCGGAACCACTGTCGCCCGCGGACTGCCGGGATCTCGAAGCCCACGATGAGCTCGTCGGCGCGGCGGACGCTCTTGCGGTAGCCGGTGTAAAAGGCGGTGAACGCCACGCGCCGCCTCCCGCTCGCACTCTCGAGGATGACGAACGCGTCGGCGGCGGCGAGCACCGGCAGCGTATCTCCGGCGGGCGAGGCGTTCGCGACGTTGCCGCCCAGCGTTCCGCGGTTCTGAATCTGAACGCCGCCGACCTCGCGCGCGGCGGCCGCCAGCATCGGCAGGCGCTTTCGCACGAGCGGCGACCGGACGAGATCGGTGTGGGTCACCAGCGCGCCGATGGCGAGTCCGGCGCCGCGCGTCTCGATTGCCCTCAACCCGTCCAGCCGCCACAGGCTGAGGAACCGCGTCTCCCCCAGCGTGCCGAAGTTCAGAGCGACATACAGGTCGGTGCACCCCGCCATCGGGACGAGCGGCCCCTCGTCGCGCAGCATCTTCAGCGCGTCGCCGAGGGACTTCGGCTCGAGCAGGCTACGGTGCGACAATGTCGACTGCATATCTGTCCACGTTTAACCGCAGAGCACGCGGAGATCGCAGAGGATCCAGATCACTCCGAATAAGCCCTTCAACTGCATCCCTGTCCACGTCTAACCGCAGAGAACGCAGAGTTCGCAGAGGATCCAGATCACTCCGAATAAGCGCTTCAACTGCATCCTGTCCACGTTTAACCGCAGAGCACGCGGAGATCGCAGAGGATCCTGATCACTCCGAATAAGCCCTTCAACTGCATCCTGTCCACGCTTAACCGCAGAGGACGCAGAGATCGCAGAGGGATCCTGATCACTCCGAATAAGCCCTTCAACTGCATCCTGTCCACGTTTAACCGCAGAGAACGCAGAGTTCGCAGAGCCATACTTCAGTCGGGAAAACGATTGACTCTCCGCCGAATTCCTCCGAGAGACAAATTCTTCACGTTGAAGTTCAACAATAATCCAACACGAAGATCGGAGATCCTCAGATAGGAATCCATCTGCGCTTCGTGCACAGTGTCGATCTTCGCAACAGCCTTCACTTCGATCACCACCGATTCCTCGACCACGAGATCCATTCGATAGGCGCAGTCGAGCGACACGCCTGCGTACATCAACGGCAGGGCCTTCTGGCGCTCGACCTTCAAGCCACGAGTGACAAGTTCGTAGTACAAACATGCTTCGTAGGCAGACTCGAGCAGACCGGGCCCGACGACACGATGCACATCGATGGCGGCGCCGATGATCCGCTCCGTCAGCGCGTTGAGCCGGCTGGCCTCGTTCTCCACACTGTAGGTCGATGCAAACACCGTGACGCATGGCGATCACGCGCTTTTCCCAACAATTCGCTTGTTTCGTCGGTTTGTGGTTCTTGATGATTGAGTTTTCTTCACTCTGCGATCTCGGCGTCCTCCGCGGTTCATGCCTTTCGTGACGCCTTTCGTGACACCTTTCCCGGCACCTTTCGCGGCCGCAAGGATCGATCGATAGATCGCTGAGTAACCGGTGCAGCGACACAGGTTCCCCGCCAGGCCGACACGAATTTCGTCGAGCGTCGGTTTCTTGCCGAGCGCGACGGCCGCCATGATCATGCCGGGCGTACAGATTCCGCATTGCGCGCCGCCGTGCTCGACGAACGCGCGCTGGAGGGGATGACGCCCGCCGAGCCCCTCGATCGTCGTCACGCGCGCGCCGTCGGCGTGAGCTGCCGGCACCAGGCAGGAGTTCACGGGCGTGCCATCGAGGAGTACCGTGCACGCGCCACACTCCCCTTCGCCGCATCCTTCTTTCGTCCCGGTGAGCGCGCAGTCCTCGCGCAGCACGTCGAGGAGACGCTTCATCGGGTGAACGGGCAGTTTTTTTCGACGCCCGTTCACCACAAAGGACACAGAGGTTTCGATGGACACAGAGGTCAATGGCGCGAGCCTCTCCTTTGTGTCCTTTGTGTCCTTTGTGTCCTTTGTGTCCTTTGTGTCCTTTGTGTCGTCTGCGTCCTTTGTGGCGCCTCGAGGCGCGGGGCGACGAAGAGCCGCTCCGGCGTAGCGGGAATATCTCTGACATCGAAGCCGGCGTGCCGAAGCGCATTGATCACCGCGGGCGCCGGACCGTCGATCGGCATCTCGCCGACGCCCTTGGCGCCAAACGGCCCGTGCGTGTACGGGTTTTCGAGCATCACCACTTCCAGCGCCGGCGTGTCGAGCGTGGTCGGAATGATGTAGTTGGTGAGCTGCGCGTTCGCCATGCGTCCGTCGCGCATCACGACCTCCTCCAGCAGCGCGTAGCCCAGACCCTGCGCGCTGCCGCCCTCGATCTGCCCTCTGGCCAGCATCGGGTGAATCGCCTTGCCGATCTCGTGGACCGTGGTGAGGGCGATTGGTTTCACCTCCCACGTCTCCGGATCGACCTCGAGCTCGACGATGTCGCAGCCCCAGCCATACGTGCCGTATGCATCGCCCCGATAGCTGTTGTCGTCCCAGGACATGTCGCCGGGCCGCTCGTACTCTTTCGTGACGACAAGGGGACCGTGCCGCCGGAGGTACTCGCGCGGCGTCAAGCGCCCCAGACGAGCGCGCATGTCTTCGGCGCACCGCTGCAGGATGCGGCCGACCACCATGCACGTGCGCGAGGCGACGGTCGGTCCGCTGTCGGGCACGACGCCCGTGTCGGCGGCATTCACGTCGATGCAGTCGTACGGCAGGCCCAGCGTGTCCGCCACGATCTGCGCGTGCATCGTCCGCGTCCCCTGACCGATTTCGGTGCTCGCGACCAGAATTCTGGCGCCACGCCCGGTCAGCGCGAGCGACGCCTGCGACCTGAGCTTCACTTCACCGCCGCCGGTGAAGCCCGAGCCGTGGAAGAAGAGCGACAAGCCGATGCCGCGATTGGTGCCGGCCAGCGCGCGGCGGCGGCGCTTGAAGTCGCTGCGCCGGACGGCGTCGCGGAGGACGGGCAGCGCGCTGCAGTCGCGCCCGAGCCGCTGCCCTGTGGCCGTGGTGTCGCCGGGACGGAGCGCGTTGATCTCGCGGAAGCGGACCGGGTCGAGGCCAAGCTCGTCGGCGATGCGGTCCATATGCACTTCCGCCGCGAATTGCGTCTGCGGCGCGCCGAAGCCCCGGAACGCGCCGTTCGGCGGCGTGTTGGTCATCGCGGCGCGGCCGCGGACGCGGATGTGATCGCAGCGGTAGGGCCCGGTCGCGTGGATCATGCCCCTCGAGAGCACGACCGCGCTCAGCGTCGCGTATGCGCCGCCGTCGAACACCGCGTCGATATCGACCGCGGTGAGGCGCCCGACGCGCGTGACGCCGGTGCGGTGCCGGATCACTGCCGGATGCCGCTTCGTGGTGGCCAGCAGGTCCTCGACGCGGTCGTAGATCAACTTGACCGGGCGTCTCGACTTGAGCGCGAGCAGCGCGGCATGGCCGGCGATCATCGACGGGTACTCTTCCTTGCCGCCGAACCCGCCGCCGGTCTCGGTCTGGATCACGCGGACTTTGTCGCCGGGCAGCCCGAGCAGAACCGAGAGCGCGCGATGCACGTAGTAAGGACACTGCATCGATCCGTAGACCACGATGCCTCCGTCCGGTCCGGGCACGGCAATGACGCCGTTCGTCTCGATGTACAGCTGTTCCTGGTGGCCGAGCCGGTACTCGCCCTCGACGATGACGTCCGCCGCCGCGAAGCCTGTGTCGACGCTGCCCTTGTCGATCGAGATCCGCTTGAAGAGCGTCGGCGATGATTCTGCGTCGTAGCGCGGCGTCGCGGGCCGGTACTCGATCTGCACGTCCGCGGCGAGTAGCGCCTCGCGGCTTTCGTGCGCCAGCAGCAGGATCGGCTCCGCCACGTGGCGAATCGTCCGCTCGGCGAGGCACGGCTGATCGTCCTCGATCAGCGCGACGATGTTCCGGCCGGGCACATCCCGATGGTCGGCAATGGTGAAGCCGGCGGTGTCGAAATTGAAGCGGATGCCCGCGACCTCGCCGGCGGGAATCGTCGAACGGATCGTTCGCGCGTGCAGGAGATCCGGAAACGTGAGGTCGTCAATATACCGCGCGGCGCCCGTCACCTTCTCGACGCCCTCCTTGCGAAGGACGTTGCGGCCAACGGCACGAGTCGCGCGAGCCATCGCGCGTCATTATGTACGAAAAGGGGCCGTCCCCCTTTCAGGCCGTCTTGCGCAACCGCAACCGCCGCTCGATGATGCCGACGACGGCCGCCTCTTCGCCGGTGAGCGCCGAGCGCGATTTCGCGGGCCGCACGGCGCGTGCCTTCGTGGCGATCGTCGCGCCGTCCATGTAGGCATCGAGGATGGCCGGATGGATGTAGCACTTGCGGCAGACCGCTTTCGTGTTGCCCAGACGCCTGGCGACCGATTCGATCGCCTTGACGACATTGCGCTTCGCCTCGGTGTTCGACGAGAACGTCGCGATTTCGGCCAGCGCCTTGGCGGCAAGGACCGTCCCCGCCCACGTGCGAAAGTCCTTCGCCGTGAAATCCTCGCCGCTGATCTCGCGCAGGTACGCGTTGACGTCGGCCGAGTCGATCGCCTGGCGGTGGCCGTCTTCGTCGACGTATTGAAACAGCTCGTACCCCGGGAGCTCGCGGCAGGCCTTGACGATCTTCGCGAGCCGCGCGTCGCGCAAGTCAATCGCGTGCTCGACGCGGCTCTTGCCGCGAAACTCGAAGCGCACCACCGTACCGCTGACCGTCGCGTGCTGGTCGCGCATCGTCGTCAACCCGACGGACCCGTTGTCCCGTGCGTACTCTTCGTTGCCCACGCGAATCAGCGTCTTCTCGAGGAGCTGCACGACGGCCGCTAGCACTTTGTCCCGCGTCAAGCCGTTCTTCCGCACGTCGACTGCGGTCCGGCGGCGGATGCGCGGCAGGGTCTGCGCAAAGGCGATCAGCCGCCCGTACTTCACCTCGTCGCGTACCTCGCGCCAGCGCGCGTGATAGCGGTACTGCTTCCGTCCGCGCGCGTCGCGGCCGGTGGCCTGCAGATGGCCGCGCGGGTCGGGACAAATCCAGACGTGGCTCCACGCGGGCGGGATGGCAAGTGATTTGAGACGCGCGAGCTCAGCCGGGTCGGAGACCGCGCGACCATCCGGGCGCACGTAGCGGACCCGGTGCTTCGAGCCCACCCGGCGGATCCCCTCGATGCGCCCGTCGTCGACGTATCGCAGGCCGGCAATCCTGGCTGAGTCCGGCGCCGGCAGCGGCGCTCTCGCGCGGACGATCGAGCGGATGCGCCGCGTCGAGGCGGTCTTGCGCCGCTTCTCACGGTGGAGTGCCCGCCACGCCGCTGGAAGTTTCGCCATCCCTTGTCGGGCTCGAGCAAGAATGGCGCCGTGCCCGGGCTCATCCTTCGTCGACAGCGTACTCGAGTTCAACGCCGCCACTTTCACACAATTGCCCGCAGCTACACCTGCTCCGCCGAAACGGTCGCGTCCGGGATGGCAGCAGTGCGCGTTCGCGATGCCGCTGTTGTCGTCTCACGACACGGGGCTGCAATCGTCCATCGAACCATCCGCGCCTGCAGCATGATCGGAAACGGCGAAGAACGGTGCGGGCCGGCGACGCTTTGCGTGCGTGCATCGGCGGATTATGGCGGGACGAAGACGGCTCAGGGATGCGCTTCCCGCAGCTCGAGCTCGTGAACGGACCAGAAGAAGCGGCGCGTCGTCCCAACCTGTCGAAGCCGCAGCGCGCGAGCGCGGTTCGGCGGCAGCGCGACCGCGATGACCGGCGCAACAGGATCGACCACGAGGCCGCGGGCGAACTGCGGCAACACTGGACCGCGGAAGACCGTTCGTGTGCCGCCCTCCTCGACCACGTCGACCGCGAGCTGACGCGGATAATCCCCGAAGCTTCGTTCAACGACCTGCATGTCGACCTCGCGCACGTCGCGCGGACGATCGAACTGCACCTCGATCCATTCGTCTCCGGCTTGTTGAACTCCGCTGAGCCACCGCGTGTCCAGATCCCCGTCGAACAGGTTGGCGAGCCGATCTCCCGATTGAGAGGCCGTCGCGCGCATCGCGGCGACCGGAATTTTTCCACCCTGTCCTGGTGGAGGGAGCGGCGCCGCCGGCAGGAGCACGGCGACCTCGGTGTCGCCGAACGATCGTGCGGTCAGCACCTGTTGGCGGTCGCCGAGCGCGCCAACCCAGGCATCGGCCGTCGGCGCATCATCAAACGACCCGCGGTGCAGGACGAGGTACCGCACGCCGATTGTCCTCAGCATCTCGACGGCATCGCTGACATGATCCAGATCGCCGAGCGGCGAGCCGCCGCCGCCGAGGAACAGGAGCAGGGGAGACACGTATCCGCTGTGACCGTTCACGATGGGATGTCCGTGAACGAGCGTCATGTACTGATAGACGAACTCTTTTTCCGGCCGGTCCGCCGCGGTCGGTAGTTCCATCACCGCGCCTGCGGGCAGGTGCCGCAGGTACTCGTACGCGTCACGGGTCGCGATTGCGCCGCGCGGATCGAAAGCCGGCGTATCGATCCTCTGCGGCCAGCCTTCGAGCACGACGATCGCCGCCGCACACGCCGTGATGCAGACTGGCCACAGGACAGGGCGCAGCCGATCGCAAAGCCAGACGACGCCAAACGCCGCGAGCATTGCGATCGCGGTCTGCACGACGACGGCCAGGCGCGCGGGGGCTCGTAACCCGTCCAGACCCGGAACGATTTTCAGAAGGGCGGCGTACGGCCCGGGGATGCCGAGCGAATGACCCCACGCTTTCGGCTCCGGGCCGAGCGACAGCACGAAAGCCGCTGCCGCGACGCCGGCGTAGAGAGCCACCGATCCGGACCGCCGCATCGCCACGACAGCGAGCGCAGCCAGAGCCAGCGCCGCAGCGCCCGGGAACAGCTCGTGCTCTCCGCGCCCACCGCCAAGATCGGCCCAGACCCGCATTCGTGGCGGCGCGCTGAAATAATCGCCGACGTCGGCGCTGTGCTCGACAATTTCGCTGGCCCTCCGCTTCACCCCCGAGTCGACGCGAACCTGGTAGTACGCCTTCGCGACCGGAAGCATCACCACGGCGACAACAGCGGCCGCGATCGCAGCGTGCCGCGCCGCGAGGCCAGCCGGCGGCCGGCGCCGCCACAGCTCCCGGCCGGCGACGGCGGCAAGCGGCAACAGCGCGAAGTACGTCAGATAGGAGGCGGTGAGCGCCGCGATCAGAAACGCTGCTGTACAGCCAAGCAGGTATCGGAATCTGGACGTCGCGCCGTACCGGTGGAGCGACCACAGGCTGAGCGGCAGCCAGCCGGTCATCAGCCATTGGAGGTGAGCGATGTGCGAAATCCGGAACGGCTGGCACGCGAAGATGAGCGCCGCGACAACCGCCGCGTCGCGGCGGCCCGTCTGGTCGCGCGCCAGGACGTACATCCCGCCTCCGGCCAGCACAAACGACCCAAGAAACGCCACGTTGTATACGAGCACCGGATTTCGCGTCAGCCAGTCGAGCGGCGCCGTGAGAATCGCAATCCCGAGCAGGTGGTCCGAGTACAACAGCGTATGGCGGTACGGGAAGAAGTTCGGCGCATCCCACACGCCGCGAAGCCCGTGCTGGATGCGATTGGCATCCCACGCGAGCGTCCAGGTGGACAGCAGCGGGTCGCCGAGGTCGTTTGGAAGGTGTGAGCGGAGGTTCAGAATCAGCGGGAAGGTATATGCGACAGCGAGCGCCGCGAAACCGAGCACGATCCATGTGATCTCGGCCCGCTTCTGCATCCGCGCCGATTATAAGCCGCGACTATGGCGACGCTTCAACGTCGCGCACACGACTCGTCCTTTGGTGCTCGCCCCGGAGCGGTGTGTTGTGCGTTGAGCGTCGATCCTTACGCGTTGAGAGTTGCCAGGAGAACATCCAGCAAACTACCAGCCGACCAGCGCGTCCTCGAACAGCGCCGCCAGCTCTTCGGGGCCGGCGGGACGCGGCGAGAGCTTCGTCACCCGGTGCTGAGGCAGAGTCCCTTCGACCAGTGCGGGAATGTCAGAGGAGGAATAGCCGATCGCGCGCAGGCCGTTCGGCGTGTTCAATCGCTGCATGAACCAGGTGATCCGGTCCGCCAGAATCTTTCCGGCATCGGCGTCCCGCGCGCGCGACACGTCGGCGCCAAGCGCCTCGACGGCCTGCAGATGACGGGCCGGGTTGGCGCTCGCGGTGAATCGAAACACGGCCGGCGCGTTGAGAATCACCGAGAACCCGTGCGGCACGAGCGGATGATCGGTCACGTAGCCGGGCGCGCAGTAGCTCTTGACGTTGCCCGAGACCGGATACGACATGCCGTGCGGCAGATGCACCCCCGCGTTCCCAAAGCCGACGCCCGCGTAGGACGAGGCGAGCAGCATGCTCGCGCGCGCCTCGTCGTCTGACGGGTCGTCGACGGCACGGACCAGATACTTTGCCACCATCCGCAGCGCCTGCATCGACCAGATGTCGCTGATCGGATTCGATCCCTGATATGCCGGGCGCAGCGCGGGGCGCTCCGGCAGCGGCCGATCGGTGAACGGCATCGCGGTGTACGACTCGACCGCGTGGCTCAGAATGTCGAGCCCGGTGGACGCAGCGACCTGCGGCGGCATCGTCCGCGTGTTCTCCGGATCGAGATAGCCGAGCGTCGGCTTCAACCGGCGGTTCGCGATCCCGGTTTTCGCGTGCATGCGCTTCAGGTCGAAAATACTCACGCCGGTCGTCTCGCTGCCGGTCCCCGCCGTCGTCGGAATGGCCATCAGCGTTTTCAGGGGGCCTGGCACCGGCAGGCCTTTGCCGATCGGCGGGTTGACGTAGTCGAGAAAGTCGGCGGGCGGATAGGTCGTGTAGAGGTTTACCGCCTTCGCGGTGTCGATGGTCGACCCGCCGCCGACGGCGACGAACGCGTCGAACGGCCGCGCTTTCCCGAACGCGATCGCGTCGAGAAACGATTCGTCGCTCGGCTCGACGCGGACGCGATTGTAGAGCGCGTACGGCACGCCGCTGCGCTCGAGCGACTCGATGACGGTGGCGGCCGGCGCCAGCTTTCCGACCACCGGGTCGGTGACAACCATCACCAGCCTGGCGCCCAGCTCCGCGAGGTCCATCCCCACTTCGCGCGTGACGCCCACGCCGAAGCGGACGCTGGACACCGCCATCTCGAACGCAAAGTCTTTGTTCATTCTGGAGGGATGACATCTCCCGGAACGATCGAGAGGTCCGGCAGCAGGGGCGACTGCACGCGGTCGGACGGCCCGGCGGTGCTTGCGAGCGCGAAGCGGGTGCCGGTCAACCAATGCACTTCAATCGTCATCGCCTCGGGATCGACGAGCCAGTACTCGCGGACGCCATGACGGGCGAGCAACTCCATCTTTCGGCCGCGGTCATTGCCGGCAGTGCTCGGCGACAGGATTTCAATGGCGAGGTCGGGCGCGTGGCGCGTCACCCTGCGCAGATTGAGTAGATGCTCGCGGTCGCGCGTGAACAGCAGCAGGTCGGGCTGCACGACATCGAACTCGGTCAG
>Ga0209590_10000958_pt1 | contig 10344 bp, 12 predicted proteins | sample CZO8metaG_FD_188353 | JGI IMG/M metagenome (GOLD analysis project Ga0209590, IMG submission 188353) | Vadose zone soil microbial communities from the Eel River Critical Zone Observatory, Northern California, USA - CZOApr15con1.8 metaG... | ecosystem: Environmental > Terrestrial > Soil > Vadose...
AATCTTCGGGGCGTTTGGACCTGCATGAAATACGAGCTGCGCCAGATGCGTGAGCGCGGAAGCGGCGCCATCGTCAACTGCTCTTCGATCGGCGGCCTGATCGGCATCCCCGGCCGAGCAACGTACCATGCGTCCAAGCACGGTGTCATCGGTCTGACGAAGAGTGCTGCGCTCGAGTATGCGTCCAGGGGTATCCGCATCAATGCGGTGTGCCCGGGGACCATCGATACGCCGATGGTAGCGGATATGTTGGCGAAGGAACCAGACGCCATGAAAGAGATCATGAGAGATCAGCCGATTGGGCGCCTTGGCCGGCCGGACGAAATCGCTGCCGCCGTTCTTTGGCTGTGCGGTCCTGACGCAAGCTTCGTGATCGGTCACGCACTCGTTGTGGACGGCGGCTACACCGTACACTGAGACCCGAGGTCACCAAACATTATGAGCACGCAAGGCACTATGAACACGCAAACGATCGGGCGACAAACGATACGCGGAACGGTTCTCTACGGCCCACGCGATATACGTTTTGAGGAGCGCGACGCTCCGACGATCCTAGAGCCGACGGACGCCATCATCAGGATCTCAGCCACCTGTGTGTGCGGATCCGACCTGTGGCCCTATCGCGGCATCAGCCCGGTCGCTGGGCCGAGCCCCATGGGGCACGAGTACTGCGGCATTGTCGACGAGGTGGGCAGCGCGGTCACGTCAGTGAAGCCCGGCCAGTTCGTTATCGGTTCGTTCTTCGCCTCCGACAACACCTGTCCCAACTGCCAGGCTGGCTATCAGTCGTCTTGCCAGCACAAGGAGTTCGTCACTACCGCGCAAGCGCCGCTGCTGCGTGTTCCACTCGCCGACGGCACACTGGTGGCTACACCGGGCGTTCCCTCGGAGGATTTGGTTCCGAGTCTGCTGGCGCTCTCCGACGTCATGGGCACGGGTTGGTTTGCTGCGCACGCGGCCAACGTGAAACCGGGCAAGACGGTCGTGGTCGTCGGTGACGGTGCGGTCGGGCTCCTCGGCGTGCTTTCCGCCAGGCAGATGGGCGCCAAGCGGATCATCGCCATGAGCCGTAACGAGTCGCGGCAGAAGCTCGCCCGCGAGTTTGGCGCGACCGATATCGTGACCCAGCGCGGTGACGAAGGGGTTGCCCGCATTAAAGAGCTGACCAAGGGAATCGGTGCTGACTCCGCGCTCGAGTGCGTCGGCACTCAGGAGTCGATGATGCAGGCGATCCGTTCCACCCGCCCGGGTGGCTACGTGGGCTACGTCGGCGTCCCGCACGGCGTCGAACTCAATGGCGAGGAGCTGTTCTACAGCCACGTCCACCTGCACGGTGGCCCTGCGCCGGTACGTCGTTTTCTACCCGAGCTGATTGACCTGGTGTGGAACGGGAAGATCAACCCGGGCAAGGTGTTCGATCTGATTCTGCCGCTCGATCAGGTGGCTGAGGGCTATCGCGCGATGGACGAGCGCCGCGCGATCAAGACCCTGTTGCGCCCATGAAAACTCTGTTTTGGCTCGCGTTGGCGTCTTCGGTGAGGGCGAACTGATGACGCGGCGCCACGCATCTTTGGATAAGGCAGCAAACATCGCCAAGCTACGCCTCGAGGTCGCAGATCGGACCATCACAGCCACCTTGATCGACAGCGAAGCGGCTCGCGACTTCGTTTCATTGCTGCCGCTGACTTTGACGATGAACGACTTGTTCCGCAGAGAGAAATTCGGACACCTGCCGCGAGCGATCTCGACAGGAGGAAAACGGACGCACACGTATGCAGTCGGCGAGATCGCCTACTGGGCTCCCGGCCCGGATGTGGCCGTCTACTATCGCGACGACGGCGAGGAGATCCCCAATCCCGGCATCATCGTCATCGGCAGAATCGATTCAGGTGTGGAGGTTCTTGATGTGCCTGGCTCTTTGCGAGTGACAATCGAGGCGCTTGACAGCAACACGCAAAGATCGTCTGATCGGTGATCAGGTTCCTTCGCCGGAGGTGTTATGGTCACGCTGCGAGTCAACGGCGTCCCGCGCTCGTTCGATGGTGACGCAAGCACGCCCCTGCTGTGGTACTTGCGCGATGAGCTAGGGCTCACGGGGACGAAGTTTGGCTGTGGGCTTTGCGTTGTGTGGGGCTTGTACCGTTGGCGGGTTAGAGGACCGTGGCCGTCAAGCTATGGCCGCGTCGCCTCAGCTTTGTCGTCCACGGGCTTCTGCTCGACGCCAAGCATTGCGCGGAATCGCCGCTCAAGCTGATGACGGGCAGCCGGGATTTCCTGAAGCACGGCCTTGGCCGCGTTGTCCCACGCTTCGACGTTCTGCGGGAATCCCTCCGAGCTTGGCATTAGGGTGAATTCCTCATACACGGCGCGGAACTTATCAACGACAGCGTTCAGCAGGTCGCAGGTTTCGCGGTCCAGCCAAATTGCCCTTGGGAAGTAGTACGATGTCATGGCGTTATATGCCTCTGTTGCTTTCTTCCAAAGCTCTGGCTGACTTGGTGTGCCAGCCCGGCGGAACCTCGAAGTCCACAGCCTGAACGCGTCATGCAAGACATCCAGGCGAGCGTAGATGTGCGTCAGGATGACGGCCCGTCGTTCGTGCAGTCGTGTGAAGCGCACTTCGTGTTCAAGCGCCACCTGGGGGAGCTGTGCGCGGAGCTTCTCGACCTCCCCCGCGGACTGGCGCGCGAGGTTTGCGCGATGGGTTTCAAGGTCCTTATCGAGCCACAGCTTGAGGACACTCTTCGACAGGAATACGACAACGCTGGCGCTAGCACTGGAAGCCAGGACGCGGCGTCCCCCCACGCGAGCAAGCCGCCGACGACGAGTGACGACACACCGATCGTCGCGCTGACCATCGTGCTCACGAGCGTGGCGAGCGCCGTAAATCGGAAAATGTCACGCACGCGATCGAACACCCGGCAGCCGCGCGCGAAGCGATTCACGAGGTACGAACCGAGCAGTCCTTCTACCGTATTCCCGATCGCGATGCCGATGGAGGGCAAGACAGCGCCCGTCGTGGAGACGTTGGCGAGAAATGCGGCGCCGAAGATCGCCAGCCAGGCGCGATATCCGAGCAGCACAAACGCGGCGAGCGCGATGCCGGCCGGGGGCCAGACCGTGGTGACGGAACTGTTGATGAATGCGAATCGCAGTCCCAGCTTGGCGGCGAGATAATAGACGGCGGCGAGCCCCACCAGCAGCGCCACGCGGCGGAATGATTGGCTCATCGGGGCTAAGCTAAAAGAGCGATTCGTCATGAATCAACTCATCCCCCCGATGAATGCCGCTGGTCCTTGGCGCGACATACACTACGCCCGGAGCCGGGAGGGGGTGGGTATGCCTTGGGCCATTCGCCGTGTCGAGCGTCGGTGCCGTGCGAAGCGTCGCAGCAACGGGACCGTGGCGAGCGTGTGCGATGTTCTCGCACGTGAGCCCGCCGACCGACTCGCGGCGGGCGCCGGCACCATGAGCGGCAGTGCGCCCTCGCGCGGCAACGTGCGCCTCACCAAGCGGGAGCAGGAAATCAAAGAGCTGATCGAGGCAGGACTCGGCAACAAAGAAATTGCGCAGTGGCTCAACATCGCGACGAACACCGTGACCAGTCACGTGCACAACATGCTCGGCAAACTCGCCGCGCTCATGCCGCCGGACCGGCGTTCCGGCAATCGCTACCGGCGCGGCACCCCGATGCGGAGCGAGTGATCCGTTCGATTTCGTTCAAGGCGAGGGCGCGCGCCTTCTGCTCCTGTTCTTTCGTGGTGCTGCCCAAGCTGACGCGCGTCACCTTGGGTTGGAGCACGGCGTACCGCACGTCGCCGCCCGAAGGTTTCCATTCCCTAGATCACGCCCACCGGCGCGGTAACCCAAACCCGCGGGGGCGTATGGACAAGGAAAACCCCGGCCTTGGGAAGGGTGAGCAGTGAACGGAGCCCTCGGTTCCATCACGGAGCGGCGAGGCGTGGTCGTGTTGCTGGAAGACAACGCCGACACGCGCGCTGCTCTTTCAGAGACCCTCAAACGTGAAGGCTACGACGTGTTCGCGACGGCCGATGGCATGGAGGCGCTGGATCGTCTGAAGATCGACCCAAGGCCCTGCGTGGTCCTGCTGGATCTCTATATGACGCGGATGAGCGGAGAGGATTTCTATCGTCGCCAACAGAGCGATCCAGCGCTGACCTCGATTCCAGTCATTGCCGTCACCGCGGCTCCCCCCAACCAGCGTGCGGGCTTGGGCTCGATCCCCGTCATCCGCAAGCCTATCGATCTGGACGAGCTCCGCTTCGCTATCGATCGCGTGACATCGCGCGAGAAGAAAGCGTGACCCCGCCGTTGACACTCCTTCTGTCGTTGTGCGACACATCTGCGGTCGCGGTGACCTTGAACTTCGCCGGTCGTAGCAACCGCACCACAGTTTTAACGAATAGCTCCAATTGCTAGCGAACAGCAATACGCGTTGACATTGTGAAGACTCGAGGAAGGTGGTCACGGCTTGATTCTTTCGGGCGGGGGGGGATAAGCATACGACCATGGAGTACCATCTTCGAAGTGGACCGGTGGCTTCAGGTCGGTGATGAGCGAAAGCGCCGAGGATGTTCTCGCCCGCCTACCCTACCTCCGCCATCGGTGTGACCTCGATCTCCTCGTCTTTTTCCACCGCCATCGGCGCGTGCTGCTGACCAGCGAGCGCCTGGTCGCTCTCTTGGGGTACGACCGCAACCAGATCGCGGCGTCGTTGGAAACTCTGATCGCGGCGAAAGTGGTCACGCGAACACAGCACCAAACCACTGGCGCTCGGATGTATGCATTTGAGGCGTTAGATAACGACAACGATTCCCTCGCACCACTTCTCCGGACTGCGTCTGCTCGAGCGGGATGGCTCGCGATCAATCGAGCGCTCGAAGGCCGACGGGTGAAGGAGCCAGATGGCGCATCGCGCTCCCCCCTCCCCCAACAGCATGGCGACATTCCCAATGGCGAATGAGACCAAGGCCGTGAATCCCATGCCGACGCCCGACAAGTTCGCGCTTACCGGGATCAGCGGTCTGGATTCGATCCTGGAAGGGGGCATCCCCCGAAGCAACGTCACGCTGGTTGAAGGGGCCATCGGGACAGGCAAGACCACCATGGGGGTCGAGTTCGTCTATCGCGGGGCAAGCGAGTTCGACGAGCCCGGCCTTATCGTGCTCTTCGAGGTCTCGCCGGAAAAGGTGGTGCGCGATGCCGCGCAGTTGGGCTGGGATCTCGCCGCGCTGGAGCGGCAGGGGCGCGTGAAGATCGTCTTTACCACGCGCCAGGTGTTCCGCCAGGAATTGCAGCAGGCGGACAGTCTCCTGCTCCAGACGGCCGCCCAGATGGGCGCTGCCCGCCTCTTCGTCGATGGGGTCGTCGGCGTGATCGACGGCGGGGGAGACGGGCAGGAACCGCGCGAAGCGTTTCACGTGCTGGTGGAAGGTCTCCAGCGCGACCGGCTCACCGCCATGCTGGCGGTCGAGGCCAGCGCGCTCAGCCAGGGCCGGCTACCGGTGTTGGAAGAGTCGATTGCTGATACCGTGATCCGCTTACGAATGGAGGAAGTGCAGCGCGCGACCACTCGATCCATCGAGATCATCAAGTCACGCGGCCATTCGTACCAAATGGGCCGACACAGCTTCCGCATCGTGACCGGTCGGGGCATCGAGGTCTACCGCCGCGTCCAGGCGCCGCGAGCTGCGAGCCGCGATCGGGCCGCCGCCTTCGATCCGAGCAGTCGCGTAACGACGGGAGTTCCCGGGCTCGACGAGGTAGTGAATGGGGGGTACTTCCTCGGCAGCACGACGGTCGTGGCCGGGATCTCCGGTGTGGGCAAGAGCGTGATGGCGCTCCAATACATCACCGAAGGTGCGCGTCTCGGTGAGCCGAGTCTCATGCTCACGCTGGACGAACAGGTGCCCCAGGTGCTCCGGAACGCCAACAGTATCGGGATCGACCTTCAGTCGCACATTGACCGCGGGGTGGTACAACTCTACTACGACCCACCTCAGGAGATTGAGGTGGATCACCACTTCCACACCATCGAGCAGATTGTGAAGGATTTCCGGCCCCGGCGGGCCGTGATCGACAGTATCTCAACCTATGGGTCGAGCCTCGGCACCCAGGGGCGCGTCTTTCGGGACTTCTTCCACGCACTGGTCGCGCTGATGAAGGAATACCAGGTGGCGGCGGTCTATAACCACGAAAACCCCGAGATGCTCGGCATGTCGTCCATGATGGGTGCGTTCGGGATGAGCTCGCTGGTGGATAACATCATCTTGATGAACTGGATCGAGCTGGGTGACACGTTCCGGCTCGGCCTCACGGTGGCCAAGATGCGCGCCAATCCGACGGTCCGGGAGACCCATGAATGCGAGATTACGGATGGGCAGGGAATGCGGGTGCTGCCGCGCCACCTGCCGCTCGCTGCTCCGACGGCTCCTTTCTCCAGCTTCGGTGGCCTGATTTCTCGGGCGCCGGCGCGGCAAAGCCATAGTACGGAACCCGGTGAGGTAACCGGGGGGCAGTAGGTCCCGTCATGGCCGGGATCGACGACGCCCTCTTCAGTGACGTCGTATGGCAGCAGGCTCTGGAGAAGTTCGCCGCGGTGACTCGGCTGACCGTCGTCGTGTATGGAGTCGACGAGGCCGTGGTCTCCGGTCCCATCCATCCAACGCCACTGTTCGCGTTATTCCAGAAGGCTGGCTACGAGCCCGGCATCTTCGCGGAGTGTGGCCGAAGGTGCCTGGCGCAGGCGCTTGAACGTCCGGCGATCAGTCTGGCGTCCTCGTACGGCTTGGCCGTGGTGGGCACGTCGCTGGTGCTCGAGGGCGAGGTGGTAGGCGCGGCGGTCGCCGGGTACACGTTCGTGGACTTCTGCCAACCCTCCGCCGTCGAGCGACTCGCCCGTGAGAGCGGGGTGCCGTTTCCGACGGTGTGGGAAGTCGCCCGCACCACCCAGCCAGTGCCCGAACGGCGGCTGATCCTCTTCGGCGAGTTATTGCAAATGCTCGGGGACGCGCTGTGGGAGTACCGGAGTCGCCGTCAGTACCAGGACACCGCGGCACAGCTGACGGAGACGGCAGCCGCCAAGGATGAGTTCCTGGCGATGCTGTCACACGAGCTGCGAACCCCCCTCACCCCCATCCTGTTGTGGACCCGCCTGGTCAATCGCAACAGTGATCCGGCCGTCATCGAGCGGGCGATGGAGGTGATCGAGCGGAATGCGCAGCTCCAGACGAGGCTGGTCGACGACCTTCTCCAGCTTTCCCGTGCGACGAGGGGAAGCATCACCCTCGATCTCCAGACGCGAGACCTGGGCGGCGAACTCCGTATCGCGGTGGAGGCCCTGGTCGAGACAGCGCAACAGCAGGGGGTCGAGCTGCTGCTTGCGCCGGTGAAGCAGCCGCTGCCAATCAACGCGGACGCAGATCGGCTTCAGCAGATCCTGACGAATGTCCTCTCCAACGCCATCAAATTCACCACGGGAGGTGGCCGCGTCGAAGTGACCGCTGGGCACGATGCTGACGCCGGCGTAGTACAAGTACGCGATACCGGTGAAGGGATAGAGGCCGCCTTCCTCCCTCATGTCTTCGAGATGTTCCGTGAGCAGGACAAAGGTCCTAGTCGCAGGCATTCGGGACTCGGCATCGGCCTCGCGCTGGTGAAACAGCTCACCGAGCTTCATGGCGGCACCGTGACCGTCGCCAGCGAGGGGACAGGACGCGGGACGGAAGTCACCATCCGCCTCCCCCTGGTTCCCGACGCCGGCGTCCCGGCAACGGGGTCTCCACGCTCCCTGGCGCGCCACTTGGGAGGGGATCGAGGAACTCCGGGTTCTGCTCGTGGAAGACACGGATGACGTCCGGGAAGGCATACAGCTGATTGGTCGTGTGCGGCGTTGCAGGCCGAGGGGTGGTACCGTGGGTCCGGAACGGTATAGCCCAAACGGCGACGTCACCCTCTGACGGTGGCCCGGTCGGGTCAGTCCTGCCGGCGAAGAGCGGTGCCGTTCACTCGTCGCGCTTCGTTTCGCGCGGTACGGTTCGGGGACGGTTTGCCGGGAGCGATTCGGGCGCGTTTCGGGATTTTCGTCTGGATTTCCCGCGGACCAACCGCTTAGTTTTCTGCTCCCGAGCACGCGGGCGGGCCTGTTCCGTGTCAACGGGTCGCAGGTTCGAGTCCTGCCTCGGGAGCTTCCCTTCCCCGCTCGGTAACTTTCCGCGCATGGATCCGGTCATCGCCGCAGGGAGTTGTTTTGCAATGTTCGCCTACGAGGTTGCCCAAGCCATCGATCTGGACGGCGCCGAGCGCCGCCTGTTCGCCGGCGCGGAGCGGCAGACGATCAAGCAAAAGCGCCGCGCCCCGGCCTCCTTTGAGTATCGGCCCGCACCGCTGCGCGTGATGCGCGGCGGAGAGCCGCAGAGTGTGGATGGTTATCGCACGGCGCCTGGGGTCGAGGTCGTGCTGTACGACTTCGGCGCCGTATCCGTGAGTTATGCCATTCCGCTCGCGGGTGCGCTCAGCAGCCTGCCCGCGCTCGCGGAAGCGCTGTGGGGGAACGAACGCCTCTTGAAGGATTCGCGTCAGCACGTGGAAGCCCTGATGGGAACATTAGGCGACGCTGCGGCCCGCCCCCACGTCGCCGAATTCGTCGAAGACTATTCGATCTTTCACGTCGCGGCGTTCACCCAACCCTGCGACGCCGCGATGCTCTGGACCAGTCAGGCGGAGACCGTTGCCCAGGTGCTGCGAGGCGCCCCGCACCCGCTCTCGCAGCAGGAAATCGCGGACGCCACGGCCTTGCGCCTCTCGTTCGGCCCGAACGACGCGACCATCATCGATACGGACGCCGCGATTTTGTTCGATCCCGAGGGAGAAGACGTGCGCGATCTGATCGAGTTCGCGAACACCCAGCTTTTGGAAATGCGCTTTCTCGATCACGAGCTCGACGATGTGCTCGAGGGCGCGTACGAGACCCTGCTTGGACGCCGTTGGCGGCGGTGGCGGCTGGCGCCGGTCGGTCCCGACCTGCGCAGCCTTGCCCGGCTGCAGCTCGACGCCGCGATCCTCTTCGAGCAGGTGACGAACGCGCTCAAACTGGTGGGCGATCAGTTTCTGGCGCGCGTCTACGCGCTAGCGTCGCGCCGCTTTCACCTCGCCGAATGGGATACGAGCATCTCGCGCAAGCTGCAGACGATCGACGGCATTTATGAAAAAATGACTGACCGGGCAACGAGCCGGCGCACCGAAATGCTGGAGTGGATCATCATCATCCTGATCGCCGTGGAGATCGGCCTCTCGCTCATTACGCTGCTGCCGTAGTCATCCCCTTTCTTGCTTGCCGGCCTGCAACGCCTCGCGCACCTTGTCCATGACTTCCCGCGCGTCGAACGGCTTCTGCAGACTGCTCACAGCGCCCAGCAGCTCGGCATCCTTCCGGAGATCCAGCATCCCGCTCGAATCCCCGCCCGAGATCACGATGACTTTCACGGCGGGGAACCGTTTCCGAATCTGTCGCAGCGTGACGATGCCGTCCTGGCCGGGCATGAAGATGTCCGTGATCACGACATCGAACGCCTGTGTCTCGAGGATGTCCATTCCAATTTCGCCGTCACTCGCGTCGAACACCTCGTGTCCGTCCTGCTCCAATGCCCGTCGTACGATGCGGCGAATCGGCTCTTGATCATCGATCACGAGGATGCGTCCCATGGCACTCAACTTCCTTCCCACCCGGTGTTCCGGGTAGTCGGTGACTCCCTACAGCGGCGCATCCAGGACCTCGCGCACTCTTCGCAGCAGACCCTCTGCCGTGAACGGCTTCTGCAGAAATTCGACTCCGGGCTCGAGCACGCCGTGCTGCACGATGGACTCGTCCGTGTATCCGGAGACGTAGAGCGTGCGCATGGACAGCCGTGTCGGCGTCAGCAGCCGCGAGACTTCGCGACCGCTTATCCCGGGCATGACGACGTCGCTCAACAGCAGATGGATCGGCCCGGGGTGCAGCGCCGCCGCCTGGAGCGCCGCCGTGCCGTTCGCCGCCGTCAGCACGCGATAGCCGCGCGCCCCGAGGATCTTGCGAATCAGGGTGCGGACCTCCTCCTGGTCCTCCACCACCAGAATGGTCTCGGATCCGAGCAGCGTCGCTGTGGTAACGGGAGCGGCGATTGGCGGCTCGGCGGCCTCCCCCCCGGCAACCCGAGGGAAATAGATCTTGAACGTCGTCCCGATGCCGAGCTCGCTGTACACCCAGATGTAGCCACCGGACTGCTTCACGATGCCATACACGGTCGCCAGACCCAACCCGGTTCCTTTTCCCCGCGCCTTGGTCGT
>Ga0209590_10000960_pt1 | contig 10338 bp, 9 predicted proteins | sample CZO8metaG_FD_188353 | JGI IMG/M metagenome (GOLD analysis project Ga0209590, IMG submission 188353) | Vadose zone soil microbial communities from the Eel River Critical Zone Observatory, Northern California, USA - CZOApr15con1.8 metaG... | ecosystem: Environmental > Terrestrial > Soil > Vadose...
GGCGCAACGACGACTTCCCGACCGACGCGCGCCTCTGGACCGGTCTCTTGTGGCGGCACTGGGACGACTGGCGCGCCGGCAAGCGCCAGCACCTGTTCACCGTCACGCTCGCCGACGGCAGCACCAGGGACGTGACGCCCGTGGACCATGACGTACCGACCATCGCGACCGGCGGCGACGGCGACGTGAGCGTCTCGCCCGACGGGAAGGAGATCGCGGTCGCCATGCACGGCGATTCGACGGTCGCCGACAACACGAACGTGGACGTCTATCTGATGGGGCCGGACGGGTCCGGGATGCGGGCGCTGACCACGGGCCGGGGAGCCGACAACACGCCGCGCTATTCGCCCGACGGCAAGTGGCTCGCGTACCTCTCGATGGAGCGGGCCGGGTTCGAGGCCGATCGACAACGGTTGATGCTGGTTGGACGCTCGGACGGTCGGACCGGCGGCCCGAGCGTCGAAGCGACCAAGGGCTGGACGCTCTCCGTCGGGTCATACATCTGGTGCCCCGATTCGAAGTGCGTCTACGCCGTGGTGGAGGAGCGCGGCCGCGACAACATCTACCGGATCGACCTGCCGTCGTTCCGTCGTTCCCTCGCCCTTGGCGGTGGTGGGGTCAACACCGACGTGCAGGTAATGCCCGACGGTCGGGGGCTCCTGTACCTGCACCAGAGCAACACCCAGCCCAACGAGATCTGGCTCGCCGGCCGCCAGCTCACGCATCACACCGACGCGGCGCTCGAGGCGCTCGATCTGCGGCCGCTGGACGAGTTCGGCTTCGTGGGCGCGCTGGGGGACTCCGTCTTTGGATGGCTGCTCAAGCCCCCCGGGTTCGACCCCGCCAGGCGGTATCCGCTCATCTACCTGATTCACGGCGGGCCGCAGGGAGCGTGGACCGATTACTGGGGAGCGCGGTGGAATTACGCGCTGTTCGCGTCGCGCGGATACGTGGTGGCCGCGGTCAACTTCCACGGCTCGACCGGCTACGGCCAGAAGTTCACGGACGCCATTTCCCAGCACTGGGGGGACTATCCGTACCAGGACCTCATGAAGGGCCTCGACGTGCTGGCTCGTCTCCCCTATGTCGATTCGACGCGGATGGGGGCGGCGGGTGCGTCCTACGGCGGCTATATGATCTATTGGATGGCCGGGCACACCGGTCGCTTCAAGACGCTGGTTGCGCACGACGGCCTGTTCAATCCGGTGAACATGGCGGGAACGACGGAAGAGCTGTGGTTCGTCGACTGGGAGTTCGGCGGCACGCCGTACGCGAACCGCGCGCTGTATGAGAAATGGTCGCCGTTGAATTTCGTGCAGAACTGGAAGACCCCGATCTTGATCGTCCACTCGCAGCTCGACTATCGCGTGGACCTGTCGGAAGGCTACCAGGCGTTCACGGCCGCGAAACTACAGGGCGTGCCGACCAAGTTTCTGTACTTCCCCGACGAGGGCCACTGGGTGCTGCGGCCGCGCAACCGCCGCGTGTGGTGGGGAACGGTGCTCGATTGGATCGATCAGTATTTGAAGCCCGCGCCCACGGGGGCCCGCTGATGGGCGAGCCCTTCTTGAAGACACTGACGCGGACCGCCGTCGTCGGCGGAGGGTTGGGCATCCTCTTCCTGCTCGTCTTCCCGCGGCACGCCTCGCTCGCCTCGGATTTCGTAGACACCTTCGCCGTGGCCTTCTGCTTCACCTTCCTGGGGCACTACGTGGATCGGCTGTTGCTCGCCTTGCCCGGGATCCGCACGGGCGTGGGACCGATGGTGCGCGTTATCGGATGGTTCGCCGGGGGCCTGTGGTGCGCCGTGATCGCGCGCTGGCTGTGGATCCATTTCGGGCGCGAGCTGGGGGAGCTCCCCGGCCTGATCTGGGGCGGAGTCCTGCTCGTGGTGCTCGAGCTAGTCGCCAGGAGACGAGGCGCGGACAGCCCTCAGTGAAGTTGCAAGCCGAAAGCCGCAAGCGGCCGACAGGTCACCGTGCGTCTATCAACCGCTTGCGGGGTGGCGTTTGGCAACTGCACTGACGGCCGGCTACTGACTCGCTGGTCTCTGCCAGGTGTTGTTGCCTCGCCGCACATCCGGCAAATTCTGCGCCGGATCGATCTCGACCCTCACGACCTCGGCCGGGACTTTGCGCAGGTACGTGTAGCGGTTGCCCAGGTACCAGATCTCGACGGGGAGGCGCACGTCCTCCGTGGCGCCGCTCGCGTAGGTGAGGCGCAGGTCGACGGGCATCGGCAGGCCGCCGAGGCTCGAGAGATACAGGAGCGCGCTGGTACCGGTGGAGTCCGTGCGCGCGCGCACCGAGTCCACCGCCAGGTCCACGACGTCGGTCCGGTAGAACCAGCCGCGCCAGAACCACGAAAGGTCTTCCCCGAGCCCGTCTTCCATGGAGCGGAAGAAATCCGCCGGGGTGGGATGCTTGTACGCCCAGCGCCGGATGTACGCACGGAACGCGGCGTCGAACCGCGCCGTGTCGGCGAGGATGTGCTCGCGCAGCAGATACAAGCCCGTCGCGGGCTTGTTGTACTCCGCCTGGCCCAGAAGCGACGGCGGCACACGATCCGCCGGGAGCATCGAGGGCACGTCGAGGCCGCTGGCCGCGAAGCGCGCCCACTGGATCGCGTTGCCGCGGTCCCGCGGCGCGGTATCGTGGTAGAACACGAGGGTGGAGTAGATGTTGATGAAGGTGTTGAACCCCTCGTCCATCCAGGCGTACAACCGCTCGTTCGACCCCACGATCATGGGAAACCACTCGTGGCCCAGCTCGTGCGTCGTCACGCCGAACAGGGCACGATCCCCGGCACGGTGCCCGCAGAACACGATCATCGGGTATTCCATCCCGCCCACCGGACCGGCGACGTTGATCGCGGTCGGGTAAGGGTAGCGGAGCCATTTCTCGGAGTAGTGCTTGATCGAGTGCCGCGCGTACTCCGTCGAGCGCGCCCAGTCGGGGTTCGCCTCGGGCGGATAGAACGATTGGATCAGGGTCCCGTCGTAGCCGCTCGCATCCCAGATGAAATTGGCCGCGGCCGCCCAGGCCACGTCGCGCACGTTCTTGGCGGTGAAGTGCCAGGTCAGCGTGGGCCTCGGGCCTGCGGGTCGAGAGGACGGCTGCCCCACCTCCGCCTTGGCGATGATCGCGACCGTGGTGTCGGACCGGACCGCCCGGGCGAGGCGCGCACGCTGGCCCGCCGTGAGCACCTCCACGGCGTTGGTCAGCGTGCCTGTCGCCGCAACGACGAAGCTCCTCGGCACGGTGATGGACACGTCGAAATCGCCGTACTCGAGGTAGAACTCGCCCTGGCCGAGGTACTGCTCGGTGTTCCAACCGCGCACGTCGTCGTACACCGCCACCCGCGGGTACCACTGCGCCACCTCGTACAGCCAGCCACCGGGGAACTGCTCCCGCCCCATGCGGTCGGATCCGTGCTCCGGCACTTCGAAGCGGTAGCCCAGCTCGAGCTCCGCGCGCCCGCCGGGCGCGAGCGGCCGGTCCAGGTCGACACGCAGCATGGTGCCGTTGTCGGTGGTCGTGAGGGGGATGCGTCCGGATGCCTGCCCCAGCCGCCGGACGGCGCGCACGTATTGGATGGTATAGCCGCCTTCGAACCCCCGGCCCGCGAACCGGGCGTCGGTTGGGTTCAGGGAGGCGCCCCGGCTGTTCGCCTTGTAAATGTTCTGGTCCAGTTGGAGCCAGAGGTAGTGCAACGTGTCGGGGGAGTTGTTGGCGTAGCGCAGGGTCTCCGAGCCGGCGATCGTGTGCGTCGCGGTGTCCAGCGTGGCCCGGATCGTGTAGTCGGCGCGCTGCTGCCAGTATCGCGGTCCCGGCGTGCCCGCGCCCTCGCGGATCAGGTTGGGCGTGGGGAGTGTGAGGCGTCGGAACGGCCACGTGTCGTCCACCTGCGGGGGGAGCGGCGGGAGCGGGGCGGCGGCGGGGGGGGCGGGGGGGGGCTGCTGCAGCGCGACGAGCGCAAGGACGAATCCGAGCATCGACATCTCCTCAGGGCTGGGAAGGGCTATGCCTGGCTTCCTGCAGATACCCTCCGACCACGCCCGCGATCACCATCGTCAGCCCGAGCCAGCCCGAGAGGGACAGGTGCTGATGGAACAACAGCCACGCGAGTACGGTGCCCACCACCGGTTCGATCGTGGCGGCGATCGCGGCGGGCGCCGCCTCGATGCGCTTCACGGCCGAGAAAAAGAACAGGTTAGCCGCCAGGACCGACCCGGCTGTGAGGGCGACCAGACCCCGCCACGCGGCGAGTGACGGCGGCGGCGTCGGCGCGCGACCGGCCAGCGTGAGCACGATGCCGAGGATCACCACGCCGCCGATCGCCTCGAGGAACAGCACGCGGACAGCGCCGTAGCGCGGCACGGCGAAGCGCGCCATGAGCGTCGTCAAGGCATAGCTGACGGCGGAGAGCAGTCCACCGGCGATGCCCGCCCCGAGCCCGAGTCGCGCCGCCTCGGCTCCGGCGTTACTGCCACCGGTGACCGTGAGAGCGACACCCGCCATGACCAGAAGCGACAGCAGCAACCGGACCGGTGTGAGTGCTTCCTTCAGGATCAAGCGGGCGAGTATGGCGACGATCACCGGTGCCGTGTAGAGCATCGCCGCCGCGCCCGCCACGCCCGCGCCCGCGATCGCGAACTGATAGGCGACTTCGAACAGCGCGACCAGCGCCCCGCCGCCCAGACCCACGAGCAGCCAGCCGACCCGATCCACGCGGAACAGCTCCCGGTAGAATAGGAGCCCCCACGCCGCGAGGCAGACCGTGCCCAGGAGCACGCGCCAGAAGCCGATGCTGGTCGCGGGCATGAGCGCGTAGAGCCCGGTGGAAAGCGGTCCGGTGGTCCCCCACGTGGCGCCAGCGGCGAGCGCCAGCAGGTAGCCCGCGAGGCGGCTGGCCCGCGGTGGGGCTTGTGGCGCGGAGGCAGTCATGGGCCGAAGGATAGAAGCCTCCGGCGGGATCTGGCTAGTGCGGCTGCACGGCTGCGCGGATCGCCTTCGACACCGCGTCTACATCTCCCGGCCGACCCCACCACTCGAGCGCGAAGCGGCCGAACGCCAAGACGGCGAGCAGACCGCCCAGCAGTGCGAGCGCGATTCGGAAGGCCGGGGATTGCGGTTGGAGCTGGGTGGGGACGAGCGCGATCACCAGACAGACGATCGCCGGCGCGAGCCAGATCGGCAGCAAGGCGCGGGCGAACAGCGTCATCCGGAAGCGACCGTCCAGCACCGTGTGGCCGTCGCGCTCGCGGAATCGCCCGATGAAGGTGGGCCGGAACAGCGCCCGATACTTGGCAGCGTCGCGATAGTAGAGCACGACCCGGTCGCCGCGGATCCAGCCGTCCAGGCCGGCCGTGTTCCACGGTCGTCCGTCGATGGCGGCCTCGAGTCGCGCCCGGGCCTCGGCCGCCGAGCCGCTGCAGGGGAACGTCACGGGCTTCATGAGAGGAGCTCTCCCCGCAGCACAGTCACGGCTTGCCCGCCAAGCATCACCCGGTCGCCGGCAAGTCGTACACGCACCACGCCGCCGCGAGGCGAGGCCTGATAGCCGGTCAGCTCCGCACGATGCAGGCGCTCACTCCAGTAGGGCGCCAGCGCGCAATGGGCGGACCCGGTCACGGGATCTTCCGGGACACCGCTCTGGGGCGCAAAGAAGCGTGACACAAAGTCGAAGCCGGGTGTCGTGGCTTGGCTCGTCACGATGATTCCCCGGGCCTCCACCCGCTCGACCGCCGCCAGATCCGGCTTGAGCCCGCGCACCACGTCTTCGGAATCGACCTCCACGAGATAGTCGAACTTGGAGCGGCCGATCCAGCGGGTTCCCACGCGGAGCGCGGCGGCGAGGCCGGGCGGCGCCGCCGCGGGAGCCGGTGGCGTGGCGGGGAAATCGAGCTCGATCCACTCGCCCGTGCGATCGGCCGTGAGCAAGCCGCTCTGGGTGTGGAATCGGGCCTGCTGGTCGGCGGGGAGGTGGCCCTCTTCCCATAGGACGTGCGCGCTCGCCAGCGTGGCATGCCCGCACAACGCCATTTCGACGGTGGGGGTGAACCAGCGCAGCCGGTAGCCCCCGTTTTCGGGATGGAGGAACGCCGTTTCGGCGAGGTTCATCTCTGCCGCCACGTCTTGCATCCAGCGCTCGTCGCGCGGCGCGGGGAGGATGCACACGGCGGCGGGGTTGCCGCTGAACGGCCGGCTCGCGAACGCATCCACCTGCACGATCCTCAGACCCATGTCCCTAAGTTAGCCTGCTTCCCGCGTGGGGCGAGGGCGCGTTCGTCACCTATCCGACGGACAGGTCGACTCAATCCGAGACGGCACAAACCGCAACGGGTAGGCTTCCTCGACGAACGCGCGCACGAAGCAGCGCTCGTATCCCTTTGGAGCCCGCGGCACAATCGACGTCTCCATCCGATCGGCAACCTCGAGGAGGGGCGGCCGGTCCGCTGCCGTGAGGGAGTAGAGGCACAGAAACGTTCGCCCTCCGGGGACGGACCACGGAGGCGAAATCGGGACGGGGCCGGCCGAGTGGTCGTGCCAGGCGGCGAATCCAAGCTGCGCGGCCAGCAGAATGAGCGCGCTGCCAAGGAACCATTCGAGTCGTGCAACTCGACGAATCACGATCCGTTCGTGAAGCAGTCCATTGCGTGCAAACGGGCTTCCTGGTCGCGCAGCAAGCGGCGCGCCCGGGCGCGCGCGAAGTTCCAGTTCCGCCAATCGTCGCCCTCGAGCCGCTCCAGTTGCTGACGTAGCCCAGCGGCGACGCCGCACTGCGCCCGTCCGTGGAGTCGTGGAAGAGCGTCGAGCAGAACCGGCACCACATCCGCGCTGAGCGATGCGGCATACCAACCGTCGAAAGGACGCTCGGCGGCAGGGCGCGCGAGGTTGGTCCGGACGATGAGGACATCGGGATTCACGAGATGGAGGACGCCCAGCATGGCGAAACCCTGCACGAGCCCGCCGAACGCGAACCGGCGGCGCGCCCCTCGCAGGGTGGTCCAGGCGAGCCACCCGAACAGACCGGCGAGGTACAGCATGAAGGCCGTGGCGTAGAGGCGGTCCTCCGACAGACCATACTCGCTCACGTACAGCCGCATGCGGGTGAAGGCCGACGCCATGACGACGGCGAGGAGCAGGAGCAACACGAGGGCGAGTTGCCGGAAGGTCCGCTGGTGCTCGCGGGACTCGTTCCGCACCAACCAGTCGGCGCCTGTGAGCAATGGAAGCACGAGTGCGCTGGCGGTCACGAGCTCGAAGAACCCGCGCCGGGCGTATTCGGCGTACGTGAGACCGGTCGCGGTAGCGATCAATTCTGCGCCTCCGAACAGGTAGCGCACCTGAATGACGACGAAGACCAGGAAGAGCAGATCGACGAGGCCCAACGCGGTCGCTACCGGAATGATGCCGAGCGCGACCTTCGAGTCGCCCTCCGTGAGGGAGCGTGAGGGCGCCGCGCGGAGCATTGCGCCTCGCAGATACCCGGCGCTCGTAACCGCGAAGATGCTGAACAGCACGATGTGTCCCATAACAGCGCCGAAGTCGATCTTGAACAGATCGGCGACGACGTCATGAAACACGGCGTCGGCCGAGCTGAACAGGCCGCCGAAGACCACCAGCAACGGGAACGCGAGCAGGCCACCGAGGGCCGCGCCCCGTAGCTGCCGCAGCCGCCCCCCGCGCGGTAACTCGCTCCAGGTTACGTCGCGGCCCACCAGCGGGAACACACCGATCCACGCGCTGAGGGCGGCGTCGAAGCCGGCGCGCAGGTAGTGCCAGGCCTGCCGACCCCGCAGCCCGATCCCCTGGATGCTCAGGAAGGCGACCGCGAGCACGATCACCAGGCCGATCGTGTCGAACGCCTGGAGCGTCCCGGAGGCGCGGGCCACGAAGTTCGAGGCGATGAGGAGCGCGGCCGCCGCGAGCCAGGGGGCGTCGGAGCTGACCGGCACGCGGTGGCGACGCACCAGCCACGCCGTCGCCGTGACGAGCCCCGTGGTGCAGAGGAGCGCATTGAGCCCCCACGGCACGGCCCGCAACAGCGTGTCGCCCGCGACCCCGAGGGCCGCGCCCGCGCCAAGGATCTCGAGGCCGAGCCTCGTCCTGCCGCTGATGGCGCTCATCCCGCCGCCGCTTCCGGCAGCCCGCCGAAGCGCCGCTCGCGCGCCCGAAATTCGGCGACCGCGGCGGCGAGCTCGGCCGCCCCGAAGTCGGGCCACATCGTCTCGGTGAAGTACAGCTCCGCGTACGCGCACTCCCACAGCAGGAAGTCCGACAGCCGTTGCTCGCCGCCCGTGCGAATCAGGAGATCCACGTCCGGCAGGACCGCGCCGGCGCCGATCGCCCAGCGGGAGGAGTAGTCCACCGCGAGTCGCAGGTGGAGCCGGGCACCGCGCGCGGTGGCGTGCTCGGCGGCGCCGATGGCGGCCAGGAGCGGCCCCGGCAGCCGGTCGCGACGGCCGATCAGCTCGAGTCGCACGTCGTTCCGTGCGAGCCGGGGCGTCTCGGTGCGGAGGTAGCGGGCCAGGAGGCGCATCAACGCGGCGACTTCGGCCGCCGGTCGTTTCCAGTTGTCGGCGGAGAAGGCGTACAGCGTGAGCGCGGCGACGCCGAGCCCGGGTGCGGCCTCGATCGTGCGCCGCACGGCCTCGGCCCCGGCGCGGTGGCCCGCGACGCGGGGCAGGCCCCGGCGCGTGGCCCAGCGGCCGTTGCCGTCCATCACGATCGCGATGTGCAGAGAAGAGCTTTGCGGCATAAAGTATGTCCCCAAAAAAAATGCTCACCCCTGACGGGTGGCGTGAATCAACGCTTCCATGTGGTCCAGGTAGCGCTCCAGCGCGCGCCGCCCGGCAGCGGTGAGCCGATACTCGGTCTTCGGAATCCGCCCCTCGAACGACTTCGTGCAAGTGATGTACTGCGCCTCCTCGAGCCGGCGCGCATGCACGCTCAAATTGCCGTCCGTCGTCTTGAGCAGGGCCTTGAGCTGGTTGAAGCTCAACGACTCGTTGACGGCCAGCGCGCTCACGATGCCGAGGCGCACGCGCTCGTGGATCAGCCGGTCGAGCTCGGCGGCGCGCGAACCCCCGCGCTCGCTCTTGAGCCCCTGCTCGACCGCCTCGGTCTTCCGCGCCGCTCCCTGCTTAGCCACCGTACCTCCGAGCAATGATCATACCGAACCCGACGTGCAGGCCGCCGAACCCCGCAGCCATGAGCCAGTTGCCCCACGCCGCCGGCCCGAACAGCGCCGCGGCGCCCACCAGCATGAAGCAGAGTCCCATCACGGGGACGATCCGGACCGAGAACGCGCCGCCCGTCACGAACCCCGTGCCGTACAGGAGCAGCCAGGTGCCGGGCAACGCGTGCCACAGGCCGGCGCGGTACAGCACGACGGTGAGCAGGCCGCCCACGATCATGGGCGGCAGGAAGCTCAGCCCGAAGCGTCGCCCCGGCCCGGACAGGATGGGATCGTTCACGGCGTACGCCTTCCGGACCATGGCCGACCCGCCGATCGCGAGCGCCACGATCGCTTCGCCCAGCCAGGTCGAGAGCCACAGCTCTGGGGTCGGCTGACGCGCCGCGAGGAACGCCGCGGCGAGCGCGGTGACGCCGACCGCCACCTGGCCCCAGCCCGGCACCGCGGTAAACGATCCGGCGCGCTCCATCGTCTGCCGGATGAAGCGGAGGTTGTCGAGCGCGCGGTCGTGCAGGGGCCGAGGGGCGACCATGACACACATGATGTGGGGTCGCCGCTCTGTTGTCAAGTACTTTGTAATACAAAGTAACGGCGAGAGATAGCTTTGACCCGATGCGCGTCTACATCTCCGTCGACATGGAGGGAATCGCCGGGGTCGTCCACGAGTCCCAGACCGATCCTACAACGCCGGCGTTCGCCGCCGAATACGGGCGGTTCCGGCGCCTCATGACGGCGGAGGCGAACGCCGCCGTCGAAGGTGCCCTCGCCGCGGGCGCCACCCGCGTGCTCGTGAACGACAGCCACTGGTTCATGCGCAATCTGCTCGCCGAGGAGCTACACCAGGCGGCCGAGCTGGTGTCGGGAGATCCCAAACCCCGCTCCATGGTTCAGGACATCGACGGCGGATTCGACGCGGCGCTGTTCATCGGCTACCACGCCCGCGCGGGCACCCGCAACGCGATCCTCGATCACACGTACGCCGACCGCATTCACGATGTCCGACTGAATGGGAAGCCGGTAGGAGAGCTGGGGCTCAACGCGGCACTGGCGGGCGTGCACGGCGTGCCCGTCGCCCTCGTAAGCGGCGACTCCGCCGTGGCAACCGAAGCGAAGGACCTGCTGGGCCAGGGCGTGGGG
>Ga0209590_10000962_pt1 | contig 10333 bp, 7 predicted proteins | sample CZO8metaG_FD_188353 | JGI IMG/M metagenome (GOLD analysis project Ga0209590, IMG submission 188353) | Vadose zone soil microbial communities from the Eel River Critical Zone Observatory, Northern California, USA - CZOApr15con1.8 metaG... | ecosystem: Environmental > Terrestrial > Soil > Vadose...
GGTCCAGGCGCGGGTCAGCCCGGAAGGTCGCGTGGAGGTGCTCGGAACGTGACGGTGCAGGAACACCGGCTCCGCCAGAAAGCGCTCGATCGGTGCCTTCAACTCTTGGAGGAGGCGCAGGTCGGCGGGCGCACCCGTGTCGATGGACCGCTCGGAATCGCCCTCAGGCGTCACCTCGACCGGGCCGGCGTGATCGCGGATCACCGCCTCGAGGGCAGGCGCATCGATCGAGTGCTGGACGACATATTCGCCCTGCAAGCGCAGCTCCTGGGGCAAGCTCCGGAGGACAGCCGCCAGCGCAACGGTCTCTAGGCCCAATATCATTGGCGGTCGTTGTGGCAACTTCCTTCAGCGAGTCACGCGCGTTCCTTCTGACCTCGGAATCGGTGACCGAAGGTCACCCGGACAAGGTTTGTGACCAGGTCTCCGACGCCGTCCTCGATGGAATGCTGGCTCAGGACCCGCACGCGCGGGTTGCGTGTGAGACGGCGATCACCAAGGGCCTGTGCGTAGTGATCGGCGAGGTCACGACTCATGCCGACCTCGACATCCAGCGCACCATTCGCGACACCATTCGCGGCATCGGCTACAACCAGGAGGAGATCGGCTTCGACGCCGACCACGCGCTGATCCAGGTTTATCTCAAGGAGCAGTCGCCCGACATCGCCGCGAGCGTGAACCATTCACTGGAAGAGCGCGAGGGGACGCTGGCCGACGACCCGTTCGAGCTGCAGGGGGCCGGTGACCAGGGCATGATGATCGGCTTCGCTTGCCGCGAGACGCCGGAGCTGATGCCGCTGACCATCTCGCTTGCACACCGGCTGGCGCGGCGGCTGGCTCAGACCCGTAAGGACGGATCGCTCCCATTCCTACGGCCCGATGGCAAGACCCAGGTCACCGTCGAGTACGAATATGGAAAGCCGAAGCGCATCGAAGCCATCGTCGTCTCCACGCATCACGCTCCCGACGCGAGCCAGAAAGACGTGAGCGATGGCGTGCGCGAGCTGGTGATCGATCCAGTGCTCGAGGGCTTTGTGATAGACGCCAACACGAAGATCATGGTCAACCCGAGTGGAAAGTTCATCGTCGGCGGTCCGGCGGCGGACGCGGGCTTGACGGGCCGCAAGATCATCGTTGACACCTACGGGGGTGTGGCTCGTCACGGCGGTGGCGCGTTCAGCGGAAAGGATCCGAGCAAGGTCGACCGCTCGGCCGCGTATTCGGCTCGATACGTGGCCAAGAACCTGGTCGCGGCTGGGCTGGCGGAGCGGTGCGAGGTCCAGGTGTCTTACGCCATCGGACGTGCGCACCCGACCTCGATCGCAGTCGAGACGTTTGGCACCGGGGCGGTGGCGGAGCGGGAGCTGCTCGAGCTGGTGCGCCGGCACTTCGACCTGCGCCCTGGGGCGATCATCGCGAACATGGACCTGCTCCGGCCGATATACAGGCCCACTGCCGCATATGGGCATTTCGGCCGCGACGACCTCGGCGTGCCCTGGGAGACCTGCAACAAGGTCGACGCGCTGCGCGCCGACGCGCCGGCTCTCTCGCGCGCGGTCGATTAGCTCGCGGTTTCAGGGGCTTTACGTTCGGTGCCTGACGCTCCGCTGAAGCTTCGCGTGCACGACACGCTGAGCCGGCGGAAAGTGGGGGTCAAGCCCAGCCCGGGCAAGGGGGGCCGGTCGGTTCGGCTGTACGTCTGTGGGATAACGCCCTACGACGCGGGGCACATGGGCCATGCCTTCACGTTCTGCACCTACGACATCTTGATTCGATTCATCGAGGCTTCCGGCGTTCGCGTCCGCTACGTGCAGAACATCACAGACGTCGATGACCCGCTGTTCGAGCGCGCGCGGCGGGACAGTGTCGACTGGAGGGACCTGGCCGACAAAGAGACCGCCATCCACCTGCGCGACATGGATGCGCTCGGGTGGCGGCGGCCGGACTTCCTGCCTCGGGTGTCGGATGAGATCAAGCCGATTCTGAGCGCGGCCGGCAAGCTGTACGCCGCGGGCTACGGATATCAGACGGACGCGGTGTACTTCGACGCCAGCAAATATCGCGGTTACGGCCGGCTGTCGCGCCGGACGCGGCGGTCGATGATCCGCAAGCTGCGCCACGAGGATTTGCTGGGCATGGTCGGGCCGGGCGCCAAGCGCGATGCGCTCGATTTTCCGTTGTGGCGTGGGTCAGCGCCGGACGAGCCGGCGTGGCCGTCCCAGTTCGGGCCGGGGCGGCCGGGTTGGCACATCGAATGCACGGCGATGTCCATGCATTACCTGGGCGAGCAGATCGATATCCACGGCGGCGGTCGCGACCTGGCGTTCAGCCATCACGAGTCCGAGCGCGCGCAATCCGAGTCCTTAACAGGCAAGGTGCCTTTTGCCCGCATCTGGATGCACGCTGGGCTCGTTCGGTACGAGGGCCGGAAGATGAGCAAGTCGCTCGGCAACCTGGTGTATGTGACCCAGGCGCTGGAGCGGGCGCCCGCGGCCGCGGTGCGGCTCTATCTGGCCTCACATCGGTATGGGCGTGATTGGGAGTTCAGCTGGTCGGGGCTGGCGGGAGCCAGCCGGCTGGCTGCGCGCCTGCGCGCTTTGCTGGAAGGTGAGTCGGCGGGGGTGGGACCGACTCAATCTGCAAAATCGGGAAGGGTGGGACCCAAAAAAGGTATGTCGGTCGCCGGGCGGCGGCTCCTGGCGCGGTTCAACAACGCCCTCGCCGACAACCTCGACACCCCGACCGCGATCCGGGTACTACGCGAAGCCGTCCGCCAGCGCGAGGCCGAGGCATCCCGCTGGATGCTTGGGATATTGGCCGGAACCGCCTCGCTCAGCTAGAACTGGGCGCTGACACGCGCCGTTGGCGCAAAACGTGCGGAATCCGCGGCGACGATGAGCGCCGTTCGATCAAAACGAGCGGAATCCCGCGCGAACGCAGGCGCGAAAGCCGTCAGGCGACCTCTAGCGGCGCCCCGCAGTTCGGGCACTCCATCCCCTCGTCGACCTGCACGAGCGTCTCGCATACCGGGCAGAGGATGTCGGCGGCGACGGGCTGAGGCGCGTCCTCGCGCGCTTGCGCTTCCATCTCCGCAGGCACCTCCCCGAGGTCGAAAGCAGGCGCGCCGCAGTTGAGGCAGATGTAGCCCGGCTGCGCGATGCGGAAGTCCAGGTAAGAGCCTTCCGCGTCCACTTCGACCTCCGCGAACAGCGCGCGGAAGAGCGTGCCTCCGCAGCGCCGCGCGCACACGAGCATCATGCCCGCACTTTACGAGGTGACGCCTTACGCGATGCGCCGCCTCAGCGTCGCGATGCCGGCCACGATGACCAGGACGACGAAACCGGCGACGACGCCGGCGTCGAGCTGCAGCGACGGCCAGGTCAGGTCGGCCCCCTTGATCATCACGTCCCTTAACCCGTTGACCGCGTATGTCAGCGGGAGCACGTCGGACGCGACCTGCAGCGGCCGGGGCTCGTTGGAAACGGGGAAGAGGATGCCCGAAAGCAGGACTTGCGGGACGATGACCAACGGAATGAACTGAACCGCCTGGAACTCAGTGCGCGCGAACATGCTCAAGAAGATCCCGAGGTTCACTGCCGCGAGCACCATCAGCGCCTCCATGCCGAAGATGAGGAGCACGTTGCCCTGGTTGTGCACCTTGAGCACCGCAAGCGAGAACACCAGCACCTCCACCGACTGGATGAGGGCAAGCACGGTGAAACCGAGCATGTAGCCCAGCACGATCTCTCCACGTCGCAGCGGGCTCGCCATCAAGCGCTCGAGCGTCCCCTGAGATCGCTCGTTGAGAAACGCGACGATCGTGATGACGAACACCAAGAAGAAGACGACCAGTCCGATGAATGCGGCGCCGAAGTAATCCAGCGTGTCGAATCCAGGGCCGCCATACAGGTAATGGACCTGCGGCGCGAAATGCAATCCCGCACCGGGCGCACTCGCTGCCATCGAGGCCAGAGCTTGCTGAAGGGCCTGCAGCACTGGGGCCGACGTTCCCGGTTGCGATCCTTCCAGGTGGACCTCGGGTGCAACCACCCCCGCCTGCGCGCGCTGGCTGAAGTCGGAGGGGAACACGATGTACGCGACAAGCGATCCATCTTTCAGCTTGGCGCCGCCGTCAGGGGCCTGGATGGTGCTGGCGCTGATCAAGTTCGATTGCTCGAGGGCCGATGCGAACACGGACCCGAGCGGGCCCTGGTCTTCGTTGGCAATGCCGACCGCTGGGACTGACTGCGAGCCGCGGATCAAATAACCAAGCAGCCCCAGGATGACGATCGGCGCGATGAACAGCAGCGCCAGCGTTCGTCGGTCGCGCCGGAACTGCTGGAGCAGCCTTCGCGTGATGGCCGCGACCCGATGCGCGCTCATGACTCCTCCCTCGGACCGGCAAGGCGTAGGAACGCTTCTTCGAGGGTGTTGCTGCCACCTCGCTCGCGGACTTCGGCCGGCGTTCCCTCCGCCAACACTTTCCCGTACTGGATGAGGCCCAGCCGCTGGCACCGCTCAGCCTCGTCCATGACGTGGCTGGAGACGATGATCGTTGTGCCGCCCTCGGCCATCCTGCGAAAGTCCTCCCAGAGCTCGACGCGCAGCTGCGGATCGACGCCGACTGTGGGTTCGTCGAGCAGCAGCACCTTGGGCTTGTGCACAAGAGCGCACGCGAGCGACAACCGCTGCCGCATTCCACCACTGAGGGTCGACACCACCGCCTTTCGCCGGCCCTCCAGCCTCACCAGCTCCAGCGCTTCCGTCACACCACCCTCGGCTGCGTTGATGGCGGCGAAGAACTCGGCGTTCTCCTCGACCGAGAGGCCCGGGTAGAGAGCTGCCTGCTGGGTCATGTAGCCGACATTGCGCAGCTGGTCGACGTCGGGCATTCGGCGGCCGAGCACCGTGACGGTACCCGCATCGGGCGCGACCAGGCCGACGATCGATCGGATGAGCGTCGTCTTGCCGGCCCCGTTCGGGCCCAGCAGGCCGTATATCTCGCCCGTCCTGACCCGCAGCGTCACCCCATCGAGCGCACGTATGCCGCCGAACTTCTTCTGGACGCCTTCGACATCAACCGCAAAGGCCTCAGCCATTCGCTCCCTCCTCATCCGGTCTCATCGCCCGCAGCCAGTTTTCCGCCAGCATCACCACGGCTTCCTCGACTTGGATTTCGAGCCCCAGCAATCGCTCCGCGAGTCGTCGCGTCAGAAGGTGAAAAAAGATCGGCCCGATGAGCGACTGCAGCGCCAGCAGTGGGTGCATCCGCCGCAGCCTGCCCGCCATCATCTGCTGCATCACGTAGGCGCCCGCGGAACCAAGCGTCGCCGCCACAAGGTCGCGAGCAGCATCTTCCGAGTCAGGGCTCAGCGAGCTGAGCTCCAGGAATATCGCTCGGAGCAGGCCGATTCGGGGGCCACCCGAGCCGTACACGGTCCTGGCGACCGTGCGCGCGATCTCCGGCACAACGACATCGGGTGGTTGGTCAGTCATCGAGCTGAGGAGGCTGGTGACAGGCTCGAGTGGCGAGTAAGTCAGCAGGAGACTCGTGAACAGGGCGGATTTGCCTGGGAAGAGGCGGTACAGGGTGGCTCGGGAGACGCCGGCTCGAACCGCCAGCTCGTCCATCGACAGCGCCGCGAGGCTGCCGTCGCCCACCATCGCCGCCGCGGACTCGAGGATGCGTTCTTTTGCCCCTGGTTCAGGCTCGACATCGAGGGCATCGAGCAGCGCTCGCCGCGAATCGAAGGCCCGGTAGAAGCTGGCCTTTGACACTCCGGCAGCCTGTGCGACCTGCCCGACCGTTGGGCTCTCTCCTCGGGCCAGAAGGCCCCGCGCCCCGACGAGGATGCGCTCCCGAGTCTGTGTCGTCACCTGGAACGATACTAGACAAGACGTCCTGTCTCGTCAAGTATCAATCAGCTTTGAGCCAGCGCCCGGATCTCCTCGAACTGGTCGTCCCATAAAGGAATTGCGCGCTCACGCACCCAACGCTCGTACTTGTCGAGAAGCCGCTTTGCCTCTTCGGCCCTGCCCTGCCTGGCAAGGAATCGAGCCAGGTCGAGAGCCGGGTCGACCTGGTTCCATAGATAGTCGGTCGGCTCGAGCACGCTGAGACCGCGGCGTAGGGCGGCCTCAGCCTCCTCTGTGCGGCCCTGTGCCGCTCGAATCACACCCAGGGTCTGGTTGACCTCCGAGACCGCGGTCACGTCGTAATCGCGGAGGCTGTCCATGGCGCTCGTTATCCACGTCGCCGCGCCGGCCATGTCGCCCAGCTCGAGTCCTGCGCGCGCACGCATGGCGTACAGCTCGCTGCGATTCCATCGCTCTCCGCTTGCCTCGCTAAGTTGCAGCGCTCGCTCGACACACTGCGCAGCCTCGGTGTCTTTGTGTTGATACATGAGAGTCGTCGCCAGGTGGCGGAGGGCGCTGACCTGATGCTGAACAGCGCCTGCCTCCTCGGCCTCAGCGAGAAACTTGCGATGGCTCCTCTCAGCATTGACCAGGTCGCCACTTGTCGTGAACCACCCACTGCGCTGCCACAAAGCTGCCCGCGCAAGGTCCCTCAGTCCATACGCAATGCCAATCTGTTCGGCTTCCGTGAGGTATGGATCTGCGGCGGCGACGTTGCCGCGCATTTCCTCAGCCGGAGCAAGGCGAACCAGGATCGCACCTACGTGGGCGTGAGCTCCGATTGAACGCGCCCTCTGTAGCAGCTCCTGGTTGACGTCGATGTATTCAGAGATGCGACCCGTAGCCCATAGGTAATTGGCCGCGACGTGCCGTGCTTCGATTTCGCCGGCGATGTCGCCCGCTTGCCGGCAGGCTTCCACCGCTCGCTCCGCTACGGCCTGGAAGTCTTCGATCGGAGTTTCGAGGCTCCAGTTCATGATCCAGGCCTCGGCCAGGCGGGCGTTGGCCACGAGCTTAGGTAGTCCGGCCTGTTCGGCGGCGGCCGCCGCGTCCGCGGCGGCCTTCACTGCCCGGGGGTAGTCGGCGCCGATCACCAGCAGCTGGGCCTCGAGCAGCGCCGTGCTCGACCTCGAGACCGGCCCACCGGCATCGGGGAGGATCGCCGCAGCCGCTCGCACCGTGTGCAGGGCTGCCTCGAGGGTGGTGCGATCGCGCCGCGTCACGGCGCGGTCGCCCATTGACAGCGACCACTCGAGCGCACGGCGGGCGCGATCGGCGAGCGCGTCGCCCTCCATCGCGAGCTCGATTGAAAGTGTCAGCGCGCGTTCTGCGTGATGGGCCAGGATCTCGGTCAGCTGGAGGGTGTCGCCGGCCTCAGCCTCGAGAACCGATCCGAACCGATCATGCAGGTCCGCCCGCTGAGATTTAGGCAGCGATCCATAAGCAGCGTCGCGGACGAGCAGGTGGCGGAATCGCAATTCGTCGGTCGGACCGTCGCCGCCGCTCACCAGCGACTTGCGCCGCAGCGATACGAAGCCGGCTTCCGGGTCCGAGCCGGTCAGGTCTCTGACCTGTTGCACGCCGAAGCGCTCGCCGACGACGCTCGCCGCCTGCAGCAGCCTGCGCTCGCCCTCAGGCAACCCATCCAGCCGAGCTGCGAGCACGGCCTGGATGCTCGCCGGCACCCGGATCGACTCGATCGGCCCGACGGCGTGCCAGCCTGCTCCTTCGCGAAGGAGCCGCCCTTCATCGATGAGCATGCGAATGAACTCCTCGCAGAAGAGAGGTGTCCCGGCTGAGCGCTCGATGATCTGCGACTTGAGGTTTGCCGGTAGTGACTCGATTTCGAGGAGGCTCGATATGAGCGTGCCCGTCTCGGCTGCATTGAGGGGGTCGAGGGTGATGTTGCTGGAATTGGACTTGCCCGCACCCCATGTCGGGTGGCTTTCGAGAAATTCGGGGCGGGCGACACAGACCAGGAAGAGCGGCGCGTCGACGGATCGCTCCGCGAGCTGCTCGAGCAGACCGATCACTGGCGGTTCCGCCCACTGTGTGTCGTCGACCACGACAATGAGGGGAGCCCCCTTGGCGACCGCCTCGAGATAGCGCCTCATGCCCCACGCAATCTCTCGTTCGACTCGGTCTGGCGGGGTGTCGGGCATTCCTTCCGTTGAGCTCACCAGGCCAAGCATGGCCGCGACACGCCCGCGCACCGCCGGCCGTTGGGGATCATCAGAAAACAGCTCTCCGAGCCATCGGTCGAGCCTTGAGAGAGCGGCATCGCGGTCATCCGCGATCGTGATGCCGGTGTCCTGCCGGACCATCTCTATGAACGGCCAGTACGTGATGCCGCGTCCATAAGGCAGGCAGCGTCCGCGCAGCAACCTCGCGCCGGAGCCCGCGAGCGCCGCAAGCGCCTCTGTCACCAAACGCGACTTGCCTACCCCTGCAGCGCCTGTGAGCGTGAAGAGGTGAGGGCTGCGGTCTTCCGCGGTGCGCGCGAAGGTGTCGACCAAGAGCCTCAGCTCGCGACGGCGCCCGACCAGTGGGGTGTGCAAACCAGGCAGCCCACGCGCCTGCTCTGGGACCTGCGTCCGCGGCCGAACAGCTCTGAACGCGGGCAGAGCCTGGGACTTGCCTTTGGCCGTGATTGGTTCGCGCCTTTCGTATTCGATGACGCTGCGGGTCAGCTGCTCGGTCATCGGCCCGACGACGACTTCGCCGGGCTCTGCGCCCTGTTGCAGGCGTGCCGCGATATTGACGGCATCGCCGCTGACCATGAACTGCCGATCCTCCCGAGCGGCCGTTACCGCTTCCCCCGTGTTGACACCGATACGCACCGTGAGGTCGCCGGCCCGGTCGCGCACCTCGAGGGCGGCGCGCACCGCTCGCTCCGCATCGTCATCGTGTACAGCCGGCACACCGAACACGACCATGACCGCATCGCCGGCAAACTTTTCGACCGTCCCTCCATGCGCCGCGGCCACTTCAGAGATTCGCTCGAAATGCCGCGACATCCAGCCGCGAACGACCTCGGGGTCGCGTTGTGAGGCGAGCTCGGTCGAGCCGACGACGTCGGCGAACAGGATCGTCACGATCTTTCTCTGCTCGGCCACGCAGCGATTCTAGGATCGAGCGGACACCTTAACGACCGGGGTTTGAGCGCACCGCCGCGGCGCCTAGTCTCGGCGGCATGTTTCGCATGGTTGCGGCGGCGATTGGAATCGCGGTCGGGTTGTTTCCATCTACTGCAGCCGGAAGCTCAGGCTGGGGCAGTCCTGGCTATGGAGACCCTCCCGGCTGGTGCCCCAAACATTCCGACATGTGGACCACGACCCTCGTGACCAACGATCCACTTGTCGGCACCAACCCGGAGCGGGATACGTTCTACGGCTTCCATCGGAATCCGGGCTACGACGACTGGTACGGGTATTTCTACGGGGACTTCCGGGGCAAACCTGGCGACTCGTCGGGGTGGGTCCAGCTCCTTCACGAGGACTACCCCAACCACTATCACTGGAACTTCGCTGACAACGGGTGGGCGGTGCACGGCCACGTCAAGCAGTACATCGCGTACTACAACTGGACGTTCGGTGGCGAATGCGGCCTCGGATGGTACAGAGGAATGTCGCCGCCCCCATACATGGCCGACCAATACGGATATCCCGTCGTCGACATCTACGTCGATGCAGTGCCGCCGCAAGCCCCGCAGCCGCATGTCTCGCGTGTGACGGCCGATTCGGTGTCGTTCACCTGGGACCCCGTCGTCGACATCGGCGATGGCGCCGGCATCGACTACTTCGTCGCCGGCATGGATCACTACACGTCGTGGCTGACCATTGACGGCGGGTCGCAGCGGCTGCAGCTTCTTTCAACTCCGGAGCCGCGGACGATCACGCAGTCGGGCATGTCGCCGCTGGACATCGCTTGCGTGCACGTCCAGGCCGTCGATCGAGTCGAGAACGCAAGCGCTGAGCAAGTCGCCTGCTCGCGAGCTCTCGCCACGCCGCCCATGCCGGCGTGGACCGCCTTTGCCTCACGGGTCGCCGCCAACCCTGGGCCTGCCGGACTGGTTGGGTTGGGCTCATGGTTCTGGCTCGATCCTTCGCCACGAGGGCTCACGATTCATGAGAAGGACCGAGGCACCGACTACTCGATCACCGCGACCCCACGGTCGGCGGCGTGGGATTTCGGCGATGGCGTCACGGCGAGCCTTCCCGGACCGCGGGGCTACGGCCGCGCGTACCCGGAACAGTCCCCGGTAACGCATGTCTATGAAGCTCACAACCAGGCCGGGTACATCGTGCGGGCGTCGGTGCGCTACGAAGTCACGTGGACGGCAGTGCTGGGCGGCCTGAGCGTCGGGCCTTACCCGATGGGTGCGTTTGTGCAGGACGCGATTCCGCTCCGGTATCCA
>Ga0209590_10000963_pt1 | contig 10331 bp, 8 predicted proteins | sample CZO8metaG_FD_188353 | JGI IMG/M metagenome (GOLD analysis project Ga0209590, IMG submission 188353) | Vadose zone soil microbial communities from the Eel River Critical Zone Observatory, Northern California, USA - CZOApr15con1.8 metaG... | ecosystem: Environmental > Terrestrial > Soil > Vadose...
GTGATGGCCGAATCGGCGACGTTGAACGTGGGCCAGCGCCAAGCGCCGATGCCGACGTCCACGAAATCGACGACGCCCTGCGCGCTGCGAATGCGGTCGATCAGGTTGCCGACCGCGCCGCCGCAGACCAGCGCCAGCGCGACCAGGCGGAACCGATCCCCGGGCCGCGTGCCGCGCACCAGCGAGCCAAGCACGAACAGCGCGACGATGGCGAGGCCGAGGAAGATCCAGCGGGAGTTGTCCCCCACATGCAGACCGAACGCCGCGCCTTCGTTGTAGACGAGACGGAACTGCACGACATCGCCGATGACCTGGAGCGGCAGCCGCCGCGCCAGGAAGGATTCCGCGATCAGTTTGGTGACGAAGTCGGAAACGACGACCCCGACCGCCGTCACCCAGAACAGCCGGCGCTCAGCGGCGTTTACCATCTTCCTCTTTGGCCTTGCATTTGATGCAGAGGCGGGCGTGTGGGAGGGCGTCGAGGCGATCGAATCCGATCGGATCGCCGCATTGTTCGCAGCGGCCGAAGCGCTCGGGGGCACTGTACAGCCGGCGCAGCGCCTCGTTCACGTGCCAGAGGTAACGCCCTTCCTGCGACGCGAACAGAAACGCCTTCTCGCGCTCCATCGCGTCGGTGCCTTGATCGGCCATGTGGAAGGAATAGCTCGAGAGATCGCCGTCGGAGGCCTGGAGGCTCGAGTTGAACGATTCGCCATAGTGGCCCAGCTCCTTGATGACACGGGCGCGCTCTTCGAGCAGCCGCTTTTCGAGATGCGTCAGCTGCTTTTTATTCAGGCCGCTCTTGGCCTTCACCTTCGTGGACTTAGTCGGCATTATCTGGTTCCGCCCTTTCTTCCGTCGTGACGCCGCAGCGCAATTGCCACCCGGCGCCCCTCGATGTCGACTTCACGCTGTAGGTCGGGTTCGTCGAGTCCGGCGCCCAGCACCAGCCGGCGCGCCAGTGTTTCCCCTTCGACGAATCCCTGAAACGCGCGTGTCGCGGCCACCACGTCCTCGGCGCCGGCGATGCTCAACTCGATGCGCGTCGTGTATTCGTATCCCGCCTCCTTGCGGAGGCGCTGCACGCGATTCACCACCTCGCGCGCCAATCCTTCCTGCACCAGGTCGTCACTCAGCTCGGGATCGAGCGCGACGACGTACGGCCCGTCGGCCTGCACCAGCCACTCGCTCGCGACTTCGCGCGTGACGGTCACGTCCTCCGGCCGGAACTCCCACTCCCCCGTGCGCACTGTCCCGCCCTGCTCCAGCGTCTGTAACTCTTCGGCAGTCAATTCCGAAACGGCCGCAGCGGCCCGCGGCGTCTCCTTGCCATACCGCTTGCCGAGGGTCCGAAAGTTCGCTTTCCCCCGCAGCCGCACCAGATCATGGTCGGATGCCACGACCTGGACGGCCTTTACGTTGACTTCGGCAGCCAGAATATCTAACAGGTCTGACAAGGCCGGGCCCTGGGCAGCCGCCGGGACGGCCAGCTGCATCCGGGCCAGCGGCTGGCGGACCCGCAGATTACGCGATTCCCGTGCCGCCCGGGCCAGCGAGGCGAGGCGCCGGACCGTGGTCATAGCCGAGAGGAGCTCCGGCTCCCGGTGGCCCCGGTCCACGGGGAACGGGGCGAGGTGGACGGAGGCCCCAGTCAGGGCCCGGTGCACCCAGTCGGAGATGAAGGGGGCCGCCGGGGCGAGCATCCGGACCGCAGCGACCAGCGCCTCGTGCAGCGTTTCCAGTGCGATGGGATCGGTCGCGCGATCAGGCGCCCAGAAGCGCGGCCGATTGCGGCGGATGTACCAGCGCGACAGATCCTCCCCCACGAAATCCATGATCGCCCGGACGCCGGCGGTGACGTCGTAGGCAGACCACGACTGCCTCACGCTCGCGACGACCTCGTCGAGCCGGGCGAGGAGCCAGCGATCCGCCGCCGGCCGCTGGCTGGGCGGCGTGGCGTCCTCCTCGGCCGGCGGATTCCAATCCTGGGCGTAGCGGCGGAAGAAGTCGTACGTCGAGCGCAACGTGTTCAGGAATCCGCCCGACACTTCCGGGATCTGTCGCTCATCGAAACGCTTCGGCAGCCAGACCTGACTCTGACCGAGGAGGTAGAGCCGCACCGCGTCGGCGCCATGTTCGCCGATCACCTTCCACGGATCGACGACGTTGCCGCGACTCTTCGACATCTTCTGGCCGTGCACGTCGAGCACGTGCTCGTTCACGATCACGTGCTTGTATACCAGCGCATCGAACGCGGTAACGCCGATGGCGAGCAATGAGTAGAACCAGCCGCGCGTTTGATCCACGCCTTCGCAGATGTAGTCGGCCGGGAAGTGCGCCTTGAAGTCGGCCTGGTGCTCGAACGGGTAGTGCCACTGCGCGTACGGCATCGAGCCCGAGTCGAACCAGGCATCGATGACTTCGTTCACGCGCCGCATCGTACGGCCGCACTCGCGACACGACCACGTGTAGGCATCGATGTACGGCTTGTGGGGATCGAAATCGGACGGGAGCGCCTTCCCCCAGCGTTGGGAGAGCTCCTCGTAGGAGCCGATCACCTCACGATGCTCGCGGTCCGCATCGCATTCCCACACGTTGAGCGGCGTGCCCCAGTAGCGGTCGCGCGACAGGGCCCAGTCGACGTTGTTCTCGAGCCATTCGCCGAACCGACCGCTGCCCACCTCGGGCGGATGCCAATCGACCTCGGCATTGACCTCCAGCATCCGTGTTTTCACCGCGGTGGTGCGGACGAACCACGAGCTGCGGGCGTAGTAGATCAGCGGCGAATCGCAGCGCCAACAATGCGGATAGCTGTGCGAGTAGGGTCGGGTCTCGAGCCAGCGGCCGTCGTGCTTCAGCCGGTCGATGATCAGATGATTCGTTTCTTTGGCCGTGACGAGCTTGCCCTCCAGCTCCGGCCAGCGATTGCCGATGCCGCGGAAGGTGCCGTCGGGCGCGACCGGATTGACGAACGCGAGTCCGTACTGCTGCGCCGTCGCGTAGTCGTCTGCGCCGAAGGCCGGCGCCATATGCACGAGCCCGGTGCCTTCGTCGGCCGATACGAACGAGCCCGCCACCACGACCGCCTTTTGACCCTCGGCGGGCAGCGGGACGACGTCGAGCGGACGGACGTACTTCTGGCCGATCAGATCGCGGCCGGGATAGCTCGCCACGCGATGCGCCTGTGCCAGTGGCGCGCCATGCACGTGCACATCGCCGGCGCGCTGCACCGCGGCGATGTAGCGCACCCCTTCGATTTCCCACTCGCCGTACTCGATGTCGGGGTGAACCGCGACGGCGATGTTGGAGAGCAGCGTCCACGGCGTCGTCGTCCAGACGACCAGCAGGCGCGCGGTATCGCTCGCAAGCGGGAAGGTGACGTAGACCGAATTGGTCTGGACCGTCTCGTACCCTTGCGCCACCTCGTGCGACGACAACGCGGTACCGCAGCGGGGGCAATACGGCAGCACTTTGTGGCCGCGGTAGAGCAGCGCCTTCTCATACAGCCGCTTGAGCAGCCACCACACCGTCTCGATGTAGTTGTTGCTGTACGTGACGTAGGGGTGCTCGTAATCGAGCCAGTAGCCAATGCGGTCCGACAGCGCCTCCCAATCGGTCTTGTATTTGAACACGCTGTCGCGGGACAGCTTGTTGAAGCGCTCGATACCGTACGCCTCGATCTCGCGCTTGCCGTTGATGTTGAGCGCCTTCTCGACTTCGATCTCCACGGGGAGGCCGTGCGTGTCCCACCCGGCGATCCGCGTCACGCCCTGCCCCAGCATCGTATGAAAGCGGCAGATCAGGTCTTTGAGCGTGCGGGAGAAGACGTGGTGGATGCCGGGCCGGCCATTGGCGGTGGGCGGTCCCTCAAAGAAGATGAAAGGCGGCCCGTAGCGAGTCGCCTCGCTCACCCGCGTGAACAGCCGCTCGTGCTTCCACGTCGCGAGCAGCTGCTTCTCCAGCTGGTCGATCGACTGAGTCAGGTCGGATGGCGGGTACGGCATTAGCGCAGCTGCTCCAGCACGCCGCGCACAACGGCCGCGAGCTTGGGCTCGGCGCCGCGCGCAACGGCGATGATCTGCTCGACTGAGGTCGGCTCGAGCGCGTCGGGCAAACAATTATCGGTGATGATCGAGAGCCCGAGCACGCGCATGCCCTGATGGACCGCGGTGATCACTTCGGGCACCGTGCTCATCCCGACGACGTCGGCGCCCATCGCGCGCAGCATGCGATACTCGGCGCGCGTCTCGAGATTCGGGCCCGGCACCGCGACGTACACGCCCTCACGCAACACGATCTTGTGCTCCAGCGCGACATCGCGCGCGAGCTTACGCAGGTCGGGATCGTACGCCGCTGACATGTCGGGGAAGCGCGGGCCCTCGGCATCGACATTCGGTCCCGCCAGCGGATTGTCGCCGAGCAGGTTGATATGGTCGGAGATGAGGACGAGGTCGCCTGTGGACCAGAGTGGATGCATGCCGCCCGAGACATTGGAGACGATCAATGTCTTGGCGCCCAACGCCCGCAGCACGCGCACCGGAAACGCGACCTGCTGCAGCGTGTAGCCCTCGTAGCGATGAAAGCGGCCCTGCATCAGCGCGACCTTGCGCTTGCCCAGTGTGCCGAACAGCAGGCGACCAGCATGGGTCTCCACCGTCGGCCGGGGGAAGCCGGGAACGTCCGCGTACGGGATCGTCGTGTCGGCCTTCAGCTCGTCGGCCAACGCCCCGAGTCCCGTTCCGAGAATGACCGCGACTTCCGGAACGACCGCGGTCCGCGCCCGCACGGCGCGAACCGCCTCGGCAACCGTGGTCACCCGCGCTTACCGTCGAGGGCGCGCAGCTCGGCGAGCTGGCGCTCGAGCAGCGCGCGGAAGCCGCCGACGTACTGCTGAAACTGCCGCTCGGTTTCCGCCATGCGCGTCTGCACCGCGCTCTCCTCGTTTTTCGCTTCGTCGAGCAAGCGCTTTGCCTCTGCCTGGGCCTCGCGCACGATCACCTGCCCCTCGCGCTCCGCGGCGGCGCGCGTGTCCTGGCGCAGCTGCTGCGCGGCGACGAGCGCTTCGTTCATCGCTCTCTCCCGCTCGCGGAAGACGCGCAGCTGCTCGGTGATGGCGCCGATGCGCTCTTCGAGGATCTGCCGCTCGCGAATCGCGCGCTCCAGGGCATCGGCGACGCGCATTTGGAAGTCTTCGACGCCCAGCGTGTCGTACCCGCGCAGGGTCTTGCGAAACTCCTGCTTGCGGATATCGAGCGGGGTGAGGTTGAAGGCGTCGTCGTTCACGGCGTCTCCACTCTCGGACCGAACAGGACGGTACCCAATCGGATCACCGTTGCTCCCTCTTGGATCGCTGAAGCGTAGTCGCCGGACATCCCCATCGAGAGGGTCGGCAGCCATACTCCTCCCTCCTCCTTGATGCTATCGCGCAGGACGCGCAGTCCCCGGAACGTCCGGCGCTGCACATCCGCGTCATCGGTCAGTGGTGCCAACGTCATCAAACCTTCCAACCGCAGAGCTCCGAGCGCGACGATCTGTCGCGCCAACGCCGCCGCTTCCTCCGGCGCGCAACCGCTCTTTTGTGATTCGCGCGCCACGTTCACCTGCAACAACACCCGTTGTGGTGTCGTCGACCTGCGATCCAATTCGCGCGCCAGCTCGAGCGAGTCCAGCGAATGTACCAGATCGAACCGTCCCGCGGCGACTCGAGCCTTGTTCCGCTGCAGATGCCCGATCAGGTGCCAGCGAATGCCGCTCAGCTCCCGCAGTGCGTCCTGTTTCTGCACCGCTTCCTGCACGCGGTTCTCACCGATGTCGGCGATGCCGGCGGCTGCCGCCGCGCGAATCGCGTCCGTCCCAAACCCCTTGGTCACCGCGACGATCGTCACTGGCTGGGCGGCACGTCGCGCGAGCTCTGCCCTCACCTGTGCCAAACGCTCCGGGAGGGCCTCAAAACTCATAGCCGATCAATTTAACGCCTAAAGAGGCTCTGGACGCCCTCGGTTTCAAGGCGCCGAATGACGTCGGCGAGCGCCGTGCTGGGGTTCAAGTGGTAGGCCCGGCGCAGGTAATCCAGCGCCTTGCGCTGATCGCCGCGGACGGCGGCGGCGTTCCCCAGCTCCAGAAAGGCCACCGAGAACGACGTGGCCACCTGCTGTGCGGCAGGCTCGAGCTCCAGCGAATCCGGCCCGAACATCTTGCCCCACTGGAACACGGAATCGACGAGCACCGCGGTCCGAGCGGAATCCACCATCGTCCCCTGAATGCCGCGCGCGAACCGGCGCGCCGTGTCGGCACGCGGGACGATCTTGAAGACGAGCCCCTGGAACACGAGGTGTGGATCGAGGCCGAGCCACGCGCCTCGGCCCGACGACACACCGAATGTCACGGGCCGCCCTGCCGGCAGATAGGCGGCGATCGTGTAGAAGATCACCTGGTCGGCTGTCCGAAGAATCTGTCCTTTGTGCATCGGGAGCTCGAAGGTTCCGGCGCGGAACACTCCCGAGTCGCGCAGCTGCAGCGGTTGCATCCCCTCGATGTCCTGTACCGAGAGCGGCAACACCGGACCCGCCGGCGGCTGGGGAGACGCCAGCGCTCGGTAGACGGCGGGCGCGTGCGCCGGATCGAACGGGCGGACGGGGCGCGCCGCCAATTGGAGCAGGTACCAATCGAGATTGGCGAGGGAGAGGTTGATGAGCGTCACGTCCTGCCGCAGCCCTTCCACTTCCTGGAGATACCACACCGGGAACGTGTCGTTGTCGCCAAAGCCGAACAGCACGCCGTACGGCTCCACCGATTGCACGAGGTTGTAGGCGAAGTCGCGCGCGGCTGTCGCATCGGCGCCGCGGCGCGAGGCGGCCTTGAAGTTGGCGCCGAAGGGCAGCAGGGTAATCACCGCCGACCCGACCATCGCGAAGCGCCGCACGCCGATCGTTCCGGTCCGTGCCACTTGGACCAATCCACGGACCAGGCCAAGGGCCGCAAACATTCCCCAGACCTGGAAACTCACCACGAAGAAATAGTCGCGCTCGCGCACCTCATGCTGGTCAATCGTCGGGTACTGATCCCAGTACAGCGAGAACCCAGCCTTGAAATTCATGTAGATCACGAGGCCGATACCGGTGACGAGCCACAGCGCGCCGAGGAGGTACGCGACTCCCGGGTCACGTCGGCGCGCGAACTCAAATCCGAAAACGCCCAGCGTCACGAACAGCAGCGCCGCGCCTACCATTACGGTGAGCGGCAGCGAGCGGGCCCACTGCCACGAGCAGTACTGGAAGTAGTTGAGGAGCTGTTGGCCGAACATCGTGAGAGTCCGGCCAGGATTGTCCGGGCCCGGGGGAAACATCGGATTATCGAGGAGGCCACGGCTGCCGAATTGCTCGCGTCGGATCACCGCAAGGAGGTTACGCCACGTTTCGGGGGCAGCCTCGTTGAGCACCGGGTGCAAACCGGAGCGGATATAGAGGAACGCGTAAATCGAAATGCCGGCGGCGGCGACGCCTATCGCCACGATCGGGAAGGCACGCGAACCGACGATCATGCACCAGACCACGGCCGCAACCAGCAGCACGCCGCCGAACAGGATGAGCAGCGTACTGCCCAGACCGACTGCCACGAGCACGACCCACAGCGCCGTGAGCGTGCCCCACTCCGCCCACTCCCTGCGCCGCTCGTCGGGATCGGCCGCGGGCAGGGCGCGCAGCGTGTACGCGATGAACAGCGACACCGCAGGCCCGACGAGCAGTGCGAGCAGATGATTGCCGATCGATAGCGCCGCGATGTAGACGATGAGCAAGAGGATGTGCGGTGCGCGGTGCGTTGCCCGCACATCTCGCCACCGCAAACACAACCAGCAAATCGCGGCGATACTAAACGTCGCGAAGGTATAAACCTCGGTCTCGTTGCTGTTCTGCCATTCGGTGAAAGCGAACGCCGAGAGCATCGCCGCCGCGGCCGCTCCGCCCACCCGGAGTATCCGGTCCTCGCCGGCAAGCAACCGGTGCGCCACGAGAAACAGGCATCCGGCGCCGGCGGCCGAGAAACAGGCGCTCATGAGATTCAGCCGCCAGGCGTATTGGCCAATCCGGACGACATCGGCCCAGACGTGGCCGACCAACACGAAGAGTGGCGTGCCGGGCGGATGGGGAACACCGAGGACCTTCGAAGCCGTGATGAATTCGCCGGCATCCCACAGTGTCACGGTGGGTGCGAGCGTGATCACATAACCGATGAGAACGAGGAAGGCGACGGCGGCGGCTTCCCGGTACGGAGGGCGAGGCAGCGAATCAGGTAGCAGGCTGAGTCACACGCTCGCCGCCCTCGAGATGAGAGACGGCACCCGAGAGCAGATCGCGCACCTGCTGCGGCGTAAGGTGACGGTACAGCAGCCCGTGGCTGGCGACGGAAATCGTCGACGTCTCTTCCGACACGACGAGCACGGTCGCATCGGTCTCCTCCGACAGCCCCAGCGCCGCGCGGTGGCGCGTGCCGAGCGACTTGTCGGCGACCTTGAACTGCGTGAGCGGCAGCACGCAGCCGGCGCCGATGATCTGGTCGCCGCGGATCAGGACCGCGCCGTCGTGCAGCGGCGAATACGGCGTGAAGATCGTCGTCAGGAGATCCGCCGAGACTTTCGCTTCCATCGGGACGCCGGTCGTGATGAATTCCTCGAGTCCGATGTCGCCTTCGACGGCGATGATCGCGCCGGTGCCTGCGCGCGACAGGCGATCGAGCGCCTCGGCAATTTCTTCCGCCACCGATTGCCGGTCACCGCGCGAGAACGCGCGCATGAAGCGCGACTGCCCCAGCCGTGCCAGCGCGTTGCGCAGCTCCGGCTGGAAGACGACGACGGCGGCGAAGGCGCCGTAGGTGAAGATCACGCCGAGCAGGGTGCTGATCATCGTGAACTTCGCGAACACCGCCACGAAGTACGTCAGTGACAGGATCACGAGGCCGATCACGATCTGCAGGGCGCGGGTGCCGACGAGGAACAGCAGGAACCGGTAGACGACGAACGACACCAGCAGGATCTCGAAGAGATCCGGCCAGAGCCGCGGCGACAGGAACTTGAAGGCGTCTACGTTCATGTTGGCGTGGTCGTGGCGCTCGCCAGTGCAAGGGCTTCACGTGCCAGGGCGACGTCGTGCACCCGGAACAGCCGCGCGCCCCGCTCCCAGGCGAGCGCGCAGGCGACGGCCGTGGCGCGATCGCGATCCTCCACGGGCCGGCCCGTCGCGGCACCCAAGAACCGCTTGCGCGACAGGCCGACGGCTACAGGATAGCCCAGGGCGACGATCGTTGCCAGTTCGTCGAGCAGCCGGAAGTTGTGAGTCGCTGTCTTGGCGAACCCAAAGCCCGGATCCACGACGATCCTCTCGCGCGCGATCCCGCCCCGCTCGGCCTGCTCGGCCAGGGCGGCGAGCTCGGCGGCGACCTCCGGCGCGACATGGTCGTACCTGGCCAGATCATCCATGGTGGCCGGCGTGCCGCGCATGTGCATCAGAATCACGCCCGCTTCTGCCCGCGTGGCGAGGTCCGCGAGAGCGGGATCGAACCGCAATCCGGACACGTCGTTCACGACCGCCGCACCGGCATCGAGCGCGGCGCGCGCGACCTCGGCTTTGCGCGTATCGACCGAAATGGGGCCGGCACCTCGCTTCACGAGTCCCGCGATGACCGGCACCACGCGGGCAATTTCTTCCTTGACGGGGACCGGAGCGGCGCCAGGGCGGGTCGACTCGCCGCCAACATCAATGAGCCGGCAGCCGTCTGCTGTCAGCTTTTCACCGTGCGCGATTGCGGCGGCGGCGGACGCGAGGTGACCTCCGTCGGAGAAGGAGTCAGGCGTGACATTGATGATTCCGATAATCACGGGCTGTTCGAGGGACACTTCGGCGCCGCGGATCGCCCACGAGCGCGGCGACTCGGCACGCGCGGCGAGCAGCCGGCCCAGCGCCGGTGCAAGACGCGCGAGCTCGGCCGGCGCGCGGTCGTAGCGGGCGAGCGGCGCGATGCGGCTCGCGGCGCCCGCGACGAGCGCCCAGCCATCGCCGGTGAGTACATCGGAGCCGGACTTCGCACCCCAATGGACGAGCGCCTCGCGCTCGGCTTCGGTGATGTCTTCGATGAGAACGACGAACGGCTGGATGCCGATCGCGGCGAACCACGCCGGCTGTGCTTCCCAACCCCGCGCCGCGAGCGCCGCACGCACCGCTTCCGGTGTGTGCGCGGCGAGCGCGGTGACGTTCACCGCAACGCCTGGACCACCTGGAGCCGTGCCGCCCGCAGCGCCGGGAAGAAGCCGCCGACAACGCCCATCGCCACGGCAAAGA
>Ga0209590_10000965_pt1 | contig 10327 bp, 9 predicted proteins | sample CZO8metaG_FD_188353 | JGI IMG/M metagenome (GOLD analysis project Ga0209590, IMG submission 188353) | Vadose zone soil microbial communities from the Eel River Critical Zone Observatory, Northern California, USA - CZOApr15con1.8 metaG... | ecosystem: Environmental > Terrestrial > Soil > Vadose...
GAACGCGGCCATGAAAACACCCGTGAGAAGGTAGATGTTCAGGGGCATGCCTGGTGCAAGGTAGACGCCGTATCCAAGCACAATGAACGGTAGAACGAGAAATGCGAAGAGGAGTACGAGTCGGTATACGGCTCGAATGAGAGGATGGTTTCCTGAGACGGAGTAAAAGTTCTTCCTCCATCCCCTCCAGATCTCGGGGAGACTAGAGTACATTCGAACACCCAGTGACCCAGAGGCCGTGACCATTCTGAGCCTAAGCCCTTGAGCTTTGATCAATCTGCCAAGAGAGTAATCCTCGGTTATCCTGTCGCGAACTGCGTAATGTCCGCCAACTTTGTCATAGGCCTCACGTCGGAAGAGCATGTATTGGCCATTTCCAAGAGCCCAACGGGGTTTGCTGTCATCATTGACCCATTTGCCGCCGACGAACATCATAATCAACCAGAAAATAGGAGGCTGGAGAAGTTTCTCCCAGAAAGTCCGAAGAATCGCGGCGGGAGCGAGAGTAGCGAGGTCCGCTTTGCTGTCTTGCAGAAAGTTCACGGTCTTTGTAAGACTGTCACGAGAATGAACAGAGTCGCCGTCCGTGAAAAGGAATAGATCGCCCGTGGCTTGCTTATAGCCGAGGTGGCAGGCCCAGTTCTTTCCCACCCAGCCCGGAGGAAGAGGCTCTTCCTCGACGAGTTTGATCTTACCATCAAAGCTCTTGAGAATGTTCTGGGTTCCGTCCGTCGAATTGCCATCTACAACGATGACCTCCTTCGCGGAATAATCCAAGCCAATCAGTGAGGCCACGCATTCGGATACTGTATTTGCCTGATTTCGAACAGGAAGAATAATCGAAACCAAAGAACTGTTCGACGGGGCCATGGTATTTTCGGGTAAGGCTGGGAAGTGCATCAGGGTAAGATACTCGTATCCGGCCAGAAGGAACACTAGGGTCGATTGAACGATGAGTAGAGTATCAATTAACAGAGACAATGCCCAGGTCCCGAAGCTAGTTGGCCTAAGCTTGGGAGGAAGCGTTCTTGATAAGAGCTTGGCAGTTCAACGGTTATTTGGCTAGTCTCGCCACCAGCCCATCATGCCTCGACGACCGGCCCAAGTGACCCATACGATCGCCAGGGCTGCAAATGCGATTATCATAGCAACCAGGATTACCACGATCTTCTGGAAGAGATCGTAGCCTGATGTGTAGAAGCCCACAAAGATGAGAGAGCCGGCCAAGAAGGCCGCCAGGGTGATTATTGACAATATTACGCGTGCCATGAGTCCGCGTTGCATCTGGGTGGCTTTTTCCATCTGAAATCGGAGAGAACTACTGTTGACTGCCGCTAATAAGGTAAACACAAAAGGAAGACTTGGGCACGATTCTTCGGTCATAAGCGGATAGAACTGTCTGGCGGGCGTTTAGGTTCTGATGTAGTTCTGTCCTGGTTTTCTGCCGAGGACGAACCTCTTTTCAGAATTCCGCCGGACCCTCTCTCTTGGTGAGAGGCCTGGCTTGTCCAATGCTTGAATCTTAGGGGTCTGCTGTCGAACTTTTCCTGCCTTTGTTAGCGAGCCGTGAGTTGGTATTTCCTATTCCTTCTGAGGGGTTGGGAGGCGTCGTGAGATATTTAATCGTTCCTTGCCTAGGTTCCGATAATTCCTCGGGTTATCTGTCACGATTTGTTCGGCTGATTACTGGCGGGACGGTTAATTAATCTCGGTCTTGCCTTTCGACAGCCGTGCTGGCCATGGTTCACAAGCATTGGAAAGGTGTCGCACAGGGTATTGCTTGGTTGATAGTTTTTGTTTTCGGTTCATTGTCGGGAGCAGTGGATTTCCTTCAAAAGCAACTTCCGCTTCAAATCCCAAGTCAACAGCTTGCGATTCAGATTGTTCTGATAGCGATAGGGCTTGGAGGCTTCTCGGCCATTCTCTGGAACACGTTTTGGCGAAAGAGAGTCACATCGCAACCTGCCACTCCTCCTATCCTAGAAAGAACTCTCATAGCTCTTGAGGACACGGAAGACGCTAAGGTGATTCGACCGAAAGCCACGCCAGAATGGGGTCCACTCGTTAAGGATAAAGGTGGCAAGAGGACAGAGATCGTCGAACCTGAAGGTCTTCCGTCGCAAAGGGATCAGAAGGAGTCCAGCAATACAAATCGAAGGGGAATCTCAAGCAGGAGTGAGGCTGATTTTTCGGCCTCCGAATCGACCGAAGAAGAACGCTCTCTTCGACATTCCGAGAGCTAGAAAACTTGACGATGAAATTCCCGTTTCAATACCCAGACGTATTCCCAATGTCACGATCTCCAACATGTCGCTCATTAATCAGAGTCCTTTCCCCGATTCAGGAATCATCCATGCCGAAGATACATCTCTTGCTCTCCAAAACCTGTCCTTTGAAGCGCAAGGATATGGACTCTATGGGGAAGATGTTCACGATTCCTACTACGAAAACATCGGGATCAGGAGAGCAAGAACAGGATTCATCGACAAGCGGGGGAAACGAAACATCTACCGTAACGTCTATGGCTTGGACTAGTCCTTCGAGAAGTACTCGCTGAGTATCATTCTCACCGTTTCGGGGATTGTGTCGAGCAATCGCCTTCTCCGTTCATGTTCTAGCTTTTTCTCCATTTCTTCAGTTACAGAGAGCATGTACCTTTTTCTGATCCATTTCAATCACTAAGGTATCAATAGATGTCGCCTTAAGCGCGTTGGTAGCATGTACCTATTGATATCAATAGGTGTTGGCGCAAATAATGGCTGTAACTCTCGAAAACCCGCTGGACCTGAGAGATTTGGAGACTCTTAGCTAGGGCAAGCAAATCCGCGGGGTAGACCCTATTCAGCCCTGAACGGTCAGACTCCCGGGGGAGAAAACAGGCACAGGCTTGGGATTAGGAGGGAACGTGTGGAAACACCTAATCCGGAAGGCAAAAGTCCCGAGAGTTATCAGGGCGAACTAGAATGGCGTATACTCCGATAGGTTATCAGAACCCTTGCCTAGATCGTCTACCTGACTGAGAGAAATACTCAGTGCCCTGCCCCTAGAGGGACCTTCTTGCCTGAGAGGTCTCGTCGGGTTTTTCCGAACTCTGGCATCCCGCTGAGTTCTCTTTCCGAGAATACTGGTCCGTCGTGGCATACTAGGTAGGGGCCGATTACGCAGGCGGCGCATATTCCGATTCCGCACTTGAACACTCTTTCGAGGCTGACTTGTATGTGGCATCTCTTCTGCATCGCCAGATCGTAAACTAGTTTCATCATGGGTTCGGGTCCGCAGGTGTAGACGGCGTCGAAGCTACCTTCTTTCAATACGTGCTCGACGACCTTTGGCACCTGGTTCTTTTCTCCGTATGTTCCATCGTCGGTGGCGAAGACGAGCTTGAAGTGGTGGTCCTTGCTCTCGCTGAGGAGCCAGTCCTTGAACAAGAGCTCGCTCGATGTCCTAGCACCAGTGATCAAGGTGACATCTCGTCCTCTCAGGTGGACTAGGAAAGAGATGAGTGGAACAAGTCCTGTTCCTCCACCGACAACCAGTAGCTTGTGGTGGTGTCCCACGCTGAATGGGTGGCCGTACGGGCCTCGCACCCAGAACTTGTCGCCAACTTTCTTCTCCCAAAGCGCAGTGCTAACTGGCCCACCCTTCTTGATCACTACGCCCGCCTCTGTTCTCCCGTGAAATGCTAGCACGCTCATAGGAACCTCATCCACCCCTGGCACCCAGACCATAGCGAACTGGCCCGGCTTGGCGTTGTGTAGGGTAGAGTCGCTGAACCAGAAAGAACGGATTGAAGGCGTCTCGTCGACAATGCGGTCGAGTCGAACGACTCTAGGAGTGTGAAGCTGTTGGGTTACGGACTCCAATTCTGCGAGTCATGCGGAGAGAGGCGTACTAATGACTTACGAGAGGAGAAGCTTCGCCTACCCGTTGACCTCATGCTTGTTCTGATCAGACAAGACGAGATGTCGGGACGTAAACTGGCCGTTCTTGTAATCTGTCGACCAGTTTCATCATTTCATCGTAGTGGTGTTGTATGATCCCGGCTCCTTGGGGGCCCATCATCTTCTCAGCGTTAGTCCTGCACTGGTTCATGGCCGTCAAGATTCCCTGTTTGGTCGGGTCTGTGTAGCTGGCGCCGCAGTTGACGAAGACTGATTCTACGAACTGTTTCACTTGCTGTTTCAGCTGTTCGTCGGTAACTGGTTGGTTTAGCAGCGTGGCGAATTCTCTATTGGCGCTCTCGAAACAGCTCAGTAGCTCGTCCCTAACGAATTCGGGCGTGATTCTATCGCTGGGAACGTCTGGGGCCTTGTAGGTCTGGGTCATACCGCACGTTTATGACATACGTTATATAAAGCCGTATCCCCAATTAGCTGGATAAGGGATGATAGAGACCGCCGCGAAGCCCGAGATTGACGAGGCACTTCTCGAGCGATTCCTGAGCGAGATAAAGAGTAAGGTTCCGCACGTTGTCGAAAGAGACGGAAGCAAGACTTTCGTCAATCAAACGCCCTTGGAGGATCTAACGTCTCCGCTCATCGAGTGCGCACGTGTCGAATACGGCCTCGAGATACCTGCAAAGAACATCAAGATCTTCGGCAAGTTCGACTCGAAGATAAATGGCGGCTCGGTTAAGGTCCGCCCGGCGGTCGAAATAATCGAGGAAGCGATTGCTTCCGGAAAGCTGAGGACTGGTCAGACTGTCTTCGAAGCGACTTCAGGCAATTTCGGTATCGCCCTTGGGACGCTGGAAGAGATCGGCATCAATGTCATTTTCCTAGTTTCGAGGAAGCTTCAGAGCGGGGTCCTCGATGAACTGAACAAGAGTTCGGCTAAGACGGTGAACCTGGACATCGATATCTGCCCCGCACCGGGTCTAGCTCTTGATCAGAATCTAGTTATTGCGAAGGCAACGGCAATTAACGTCCGCGAACAGCTGGTGGATCTCGGGCTGGACGCAGCTCTGTTCGACGGGTCGCGAGCCGAGATTGAAGGTCTCCTCGCGAGACAGGACGTGATCAACCTGGCCAAGTTACTGGCCAAGGTCTATGGGGGCTTCTGCCCAGAACAATATGATAACGAGCTGAACGTCAAGTCACACGAGAAAGTGACAGCGCCCGAGATAGACCAGCAGTTGGGAGAGATTGGGCTTTCACTCGCTGATTTCAAGATAATCTCCGCGTTTGGGACCGGAGGCACGTCAGCCGGCATCAGCAAATACCTCCAGACAAAACATGGCAAGAAAGCCGTCCACATAGTCTTCCCGCTCAGCAACCAAGACGTCGCAGGAATACGCACTAAGGACAAGGCCTCCGGCCTCAGATTCTATGATCCAGCCCTATATGCGGGACAGCACGAGGTGGACTTCGAACCGGCCAGACGGGTCCTTCGCTTCTTCGTCGGAAAAGGATACGACATCGGCGAGAGCAGTGCGCTAGCGCTCTACGCTTGTTTACAGATGCTCAACTATGGCGTCGGAGACAAGTTTGTTGTAATGCTTGCAGATGGTATCGACAAGTACCGGAGCACTCTCGGAACAGTCGCGCAGGCGCCCCCTCCTCTCGAGGTAACTCTTCCACAGGCCAGCTCTAACGTGGCAGATTATGGCGAGGTTCTATGGACCCATGGCATGTTCGTCCCGAAGGAGGATGGCATCAAACTCGTCGCATCGTCCCTTGGATGCGATGAGAGCAAGATCAAGGTAGCGCGAGTATCCGATGTGCAGGCGTTGATCTCTACCGAGAAGATACCTGATAATATCAGGAATGCTCTCCCCAAGGATAATCGGAAGGTCCTGTTGGTGTGTATGGCTGGAGGCACATCGTTACGCGTCGCACAGATTTTTGCAGCGAAGGGAATACAGGGTCAAAGTCTCACTGGAGGAATAATGAGCCTCTCCGAGAGCAGCAAGAAGCAGCCGTCCGACCTAGTCCGGATGGCAACGGAGTATGCACCCTGACTCTCGCGACAAGGTTGACTTTGCTGAACATGCAAAAGTCGGTGAGGCCCTGCTGTACTACATTATATCATGCAATATATAGCTCAATAGTTAAATAATGCTCCTCCTTACGGAGGGGCGGATTGTCAAAGCAAATCGTGAGAAATGTCACCAGCATAAGGATGAGTGTGAACCTCTGGAAAGCTGCACGAGTATACGCGCTCAAGCATGGAACAACGCTGACACAGCTCATAGAGAGCCTTTTGGAGAAGGAATTGAAGAAGGACCCCGAGGTCCTTCAGATGGTATCGGAATGGCGGAAATAAAAATCTCTCCCAAGGAACTGGTACTCGTCAGAAAGACTCGGGACATAATGCTCGAGCATCGGGGCAAAGAAAACGCAATACACTCACGGGAGCTATCTCGACTGTTGGGAATCAAAGAAGGAGATACTTTCATCAAGGTTCGAAGCATTGTTGACAAGGTAATCAGGAGATACGGTCTACCGATTGCCGGAGACACTCATGCCGGATACTTCATCATAGTAAGGCCGAATGAGTTGACAGACTACATTGGAAGTTTAGAGGGTCGAAAGCTGGAAATTGAGAACAAGAAGAACATCGTTTTCCAGAATTATCTTGATCATTACGGCTCGCTCGAGGTGCGAAAGGAGGAATGAACGCTAGCCCGGAATGCCACAACTTCTCCTCAAGAATGATCCCTCGGGGACAATCTGCAGGACCCGAGATGCTTGTGGAATGTCCAGTTTGTGGAGAGGCCTACCTCGTCACGAGACGAAAGGTGGAATCTCGCACTCTCTCTTCTAGATTGTAATAGTGTATCTTGTTTTTCACAACTTCCTTCCAGTCATTATTATCACCCCTGAAGCCAATGTCGTATCCGATGCTATTCCTCCCCATCTCGAAAGCAACCTTGGTGGTCGTTCCGCTTCCCATGAAAGGGTCCAAGACGGTGTCTCCTGCATACGTGAACATTCTAATGAGGCGTCGAGGTAATTCGTCGGGAAAAATCGCAATCCCTCCTACCTGACGCGCTCCTTTGAAGCGCCAAATGCCGTTATTAATTTCCTCTTCTTCCGTGATCTGCTTGTCACTTTGGTAGGACCAAATCCCGTTGAAGAGGCGTCTCCATTCATCCAGTCCAATCCGCTCATTACCCTTGGTGGAAGGGGGTCGTGGCGCAGAACCAAGCTTTTTGAAAATGGCAATGTACTCGTAGTTGTAGCTGACGTACCCATTTCTAGGGAAACCGTAGGACCCCATTACGGATGCACCACCTGTCGTCCTCGTAGTGGGAATCTTTTGCCAGATGATGCTGCCCAGGTACACTACTCTGTCGGCAAACTTATTCATTATGTCATTGACAATGTATGCGTGTAATGGAATAATCTGGTAAGGGGTATTTCCATTAGCTCGCAAGTACTCATCTCCTACGTTGATGCAAAGCCTGCACCCAGGTAGAAGCACTCTCAAGCATTCACGCCAAACATTTCTGAGTTTCTTGATGTAGGAAGGAAGTGAATCTCTATACCCCAGTTGTGAGGGATTTCCATAGTCTTTCAGGTTCCAATAGGGCGGAGACGTAAGTGCGAGATGAATGGTCTCATTTTCTATTTGCGACATCTTTTGGGAGTCGAACCCCAAGAACAAACGGTGAGTTGTGTTCAGAAGCTCTTGAGGCGTTGCAATAACGGCATTCTCTTGGGCCAAGGCACGTGGTTCGGCTTCAGGAAAACTAGTTTTAAGCCTTTGGACGGTGGTCGGGCCATTCTCATCTTTTGAGGCGGTACAGAGTTCCGAACGGTCGCTCATTTTGAGGCCAACCTATGAGAAGAAGAGTCTTGTTTCGCCCATTGTTCTGACGTCCAACTGTTCTACATCCACCATTAGTGGCAGGTCCTTGACGACATTGCCCAGCAGTAAGCACCGTCTTGTGGGGATTCCTCTGACAAGGTAGCGTATGGTATCGCTATCCGCCTTCGCTACCTTACCAATAGCTTCGATGTCGTGTTCGTTTGTGAAGTTGAAGATGAACACATTGTCCGCCTGCCTGTAGATCGCTTCCTGAACAGTGTCCGGCTGGTTCGTGATGAAGGTGGTAAACAATCCAATATGCCTCATCCGCGTAACAATATCATCCCAGTAGGTATCCCGCAAGTACAGGTGCGCTTCCTCTGCGAAGAGAAACGCTGCCTTGAGCCAGTTTGAGGAGAGAATTTTGGTCAGTTCTCCGAGAAAGATCTCGACAAGTATTCGTCGAACGATCTGGCTCTGATTCTTCAGATTAACCACTAAGACCCCGCCTCCCTCGATCGTATGAAGAATCCTCTCTTCCGTCAACGGGTTCGCCTCGTCAAACAATCCTGATTCCATCAAAACTTGTAGCCTGGAAGTTAGAGCTTCGCGGACGCTGTCATGGCAACTCCACGACTGTACCGCTTGGATCACAGTCGGCAGGGTCAAGTCTCCCCGAGCTTCCAGATCTTTCCAGATAGTGGTGAAGACCTTGGACGAGGTCGCCGGAAGATCGAGAGCATGACTCAGGACCCCCGCGACAGTTCTCAACCCCAGTTTGGCCATGGAGAAGCTTAGGCCGCTTCTCGGGGCTAGGACAGTCAGTCGTGCAGATGATTGTCGTCCATCCTTGGATTTGTGTAGGTTGATGTATTCCCCGTTTACGTCGAGAACAATGCATGGTGCACCCCATCCTGCCATGGACAGTAGGAGTAGTTTCGCCAGATGAGACTTGCCTGAGCCTTTTCTTCCAGTGATTATGTTCAGGCCGCCATCGAGTCCGCTGGCGTCTACGCTTATCGGCTCGCCATCGTTGTGTCCGAGCTTGACCGGCATCTTTCCACCGTTCATTATCAGCCGGTTGACCGCATAGGGCCGGATCTTTGATGCTGTGCGTGAGGGCAGCCAAGACGTGCTGGGTGAAAGGCTTCCGTCTTGGGCTATGGTTCCACGAATCTTGCAGACCGCTAGCCTCGTATCTTTCAACGCGTCCACCTGGCTCGAAATGTTCAATGGGTCCACATCCTCCCCTGAAAGCTCCCCATCAGTCATTACGTCTCTGAGAATATCCTCTAGGACCCCTGGAACGTTGGCGTACTGCAAGTCTATCGCTTGGACGAGGAGCCCTCTCGACTGCGCTGGGTCCTCGATTACGAAATAGTCTCCTTTCTGAACGTGCTCGTCGGGGAAGGCGATGAGCTGGACCTCATCGGCTTCCTTCCGGTAGATTCGCATTTAGGCCACGTACCTGCTTGTTCCAAAGGGTCCGAACAATGATCGTCGAAGGTTGGGCCGAGCTTGAAGACTGACATGGTGGTTGCTGGCGACGAATCGTTGGACGGCGAGTATCTCGTTGGCGGTGAACGTGCTGAATATGTGGGCGATCCTCAATGTCTCGGGGTAGCCGTGGAAGATGACATCAGTCCCGGCAATACGGCCGAGCGCGACAAGCGATTGTTGCTCATCAGCGTCCCGGTCAATATCCGTTCGAAACAGGAAACCATCGGGCGAGAGTTTCGAGACGCAGACTCGTCCAAGAAATCTGATAGGGTAGGCAGGATATTCGTTCTCGACAACGGAGGTTATGTCAATGATATGGGGGATTTTTTCGGCGTCGAAGAAGCCGAGAATATTCTTTCCGCCAACGGTAAGCTGGGTAGATTTCGAGAGAGCGATGACAATGCTGTTGTTGTTGCGGGCTGTAGAGAGGATTCGCTGGACTCTGCTGGAAGGATTGTCAGGCGTCCCAGCAGTCAACGAGCCATCGAACAGGACAACCCCGTCTTTGACTGAGAGGGCTAGCTCTTCCTGGACCCAGCGTTCCACGTGATTCCTCAGCTTCGTCAGAACCCGGAGGGTCTTGACCGATAGCCCGCCGAAGGCCCTTGAATCGTCATCTCTGTACTTTTCTTGTTGGCCATCGGAGTTGGGAATGTGGAACAGCAATGGTCCCCAGCGTGTGAAAGCAATCCTGTCGGGTTGTCTCCAGACGGCAACTGCTCGAATTGCGAATATCATTCCAGTTTCGGTTTCGCCAATCTTAACGCTGGACGCGTCACAGGCCGCAATTGGAACCGATTCTCTCAATGGATTAATTGGGCTGCGCTTCAAACCCATTGCCATTGATGATGCACCGATTTCGAGCTGCTCGTCAGAGTCTCCATCATCCAGCCCCATATCCACGAGGGACACGGTTCGCGGGTTGAGTGTGGACCCTCGTAGCGATTGCATTGATTTTGTTGAGAGCTGGAGGAGAGCTTCGGGTATTGGGTGTTGAAGCTCTTCCGGTATGCTTTTTAATTGTGCTAGAGGTTCAGTTAGTTCCTGGGTGCGGTGGAGCAAGGTTAGATTCCCC
>Ga0209590_10000966_pt1 | contig 10326 bp, 7 predicted proteins | sample CZO8metaG_FD_188353 | JGI IMG/M metagenome (GOLD analysis project Ga0209590, IMG submission 188353) | Vadose zone soil microbial communities from the Eel River Critical Zone Observatory, Northern California, USA - CZOApr15con1.8 metaG... | ecosystem: Environmental > Terrestrial > Soil > Vadose...
GAAGAGGAAGACTCCCACGTCATTGTCGGTCAGGGTATTGTGGTTGACCGCGACGTTCGGGGTAATCGGATCGCCGCAGCCATCGAAGACACGCGACGGTCAGCTCGCGGCACGAGGCGCGATGCTCTGGCCATACTGGGCGCATGGAACAGCGGATCAGTCTCGTGACGCTCGGCGTGAACGACTTGGCCCGCGCGCGCGCGTTCTATGAGGCGCTCGGCTGGACCGGCGCCCAGCAGCCCGACGACGAGGTTGCGTTCTTCCAGGCCGGTCGCATGATCTTCGGCCTGTGGACCGCGCTCGGTGGTCACGGGGCGCCCGGGATCGAACTGGCGCATAACGTCCGATCCCCCGCGGAGGTCGATGCCGTCCTTGCCGAGGCCAAGCGCGCTGGCGGGACGATCATCCGTCCTGCGGGGCGCGCCGACTGGGGCGGCTACACCGGCGCCTTCGCTGACCCTGACGGCTACGTGTGGGAGGTCGCCCACAATCCGGGCTGGACGCTGGCGGACGACGGCTCGGTCCGGCTCGACTAGCGCTCGCGGTCGCTAAGGCGTCGGCGGTTGTGTCGAGGCACTGCTGTACTCGACTTCGTAAACCGTTTTTGTCCCGACGGGAATAGGCACCGCAAGGATAGGCGCAAGCATCGCCGGGTCTGCAACGGCAAGCCGGAAATGCTCGGAAGCGCGAGTGTACTCCTGCGACGACTCGGAACTGGTGCCGGTTGACGGACTGATCTGCCACCCATGGCCGAGTAACCAGTCCCGATACCACGCGAGAACCTGGGCAGGGGCGGCTTCCGTCGCGAGCGTTGTTTTGTAGACGTCCCGAGGCTCGAGGGAGCCGCCCGCGGTGCTCGATTGGCTTTCCACGGAGTCAACGACGAGGCTAGAGTCCGGATATTGCAACTGGGCCTCAGGTGGCGCGTTGCTGGCCAGTGAACCCGGTGGCAGGTTCGCGAGAAGGTCTCTCGCGATCTGCTCCATGCTCCCCTTCCCTACGAGCACACGCAGGTCGCCGGCGGAAAGCGACCCGTGATCCAGTCGTTTAGTCACCGTCCAGCCGATTTCCCCCTTGCCCTTCAGGATCTTGACGCGCTTCGTCCCGCCGGAGGCCATATCGGCCGTCAGTTCGCTCAGGATCTCCTGCATAGGATCGTCGCTCCTGGGGGCCGCGGCTGGAGCATCGGTCTTCGCCGAGGTAGATGTCGTCGGCGGCCGCACAACGGTCGGGCGACGGAGAAAGAGGAGGAGTAACCCGATGACGATAGTGACGACGACGATTGGCACCAGGTAATCCATTGCGGCAGGCTACCAGTAGCGCCAGGTGTTCGAGGGCGTCGTGCCGAGCATCTCATTCCAGAGCACATCGGTGCCGGTGAGCGGCGACCGATTGAAGGCGTGGAGGAAAGCCGAGACGCCAATCCGCTTGACCCCGCGCGCGCCGATCAGACCAACGGTATTGAGGCGATCGGAGGCATCGCGGTCGCGCAAGTCGAATCCCTTCAGATGTCCGTACGTGGCAACGTCGGCGCTGCTGAAGTAGACCGGCTCCAGGGCAGCATACGAATAGACGGCCGTGTACCAGGTATGCCGCGGCGCCACGATGTCCCAGGGATCCACCACGCCTCTCAAGTACGGATAGGTCGCAAGCGATCCACCAAACACGTCCGACACATTCGCCGTGTGGCCGCCGTCTGACGCCGAGAAGAAGGCCTCGATCACGCGCCCGCCATACATCAGCACCTGGCCGGCGGTCTGATCGACGGCCGCATTCTGCGACCCGCTCTCCGAATCGATCCCGCGGTAGACCTGAAACTGGGTGGTGTCGTCGACGTCGTACAAGCCCGTACTTCCCATGTGGGTGAGGGCATAGCAGCGGGCGGCCACGATCTGGGCCTTGATCGCCTCCAACGGCCAGCTCGAGGGGACCTCGCCCAGACCACGCAGGTAGTCTTCGATGGGCAGCACGTTGATGATGTACAGGAGGCCGCCGCTCGGCTGCGCCACGATCGTTCCGCGATAAGCGTGATACCGACCGGATGGCCCGTAGACCGTCATCCTGGTACCGGTTGAGGTCGGCACGACCTTCTGCAGGCCACCCGACGGCGCGAGTGCGACCGTCTGGCCTGGCGCCAGGTTCATCACGCGACCACCGGCGATCAGCTGCGCGGGACCGCTGGGGACGACGCGGTAGGTCGCGGTTCCCCAGAGGACCGCGACGTGGATCGGCGTATTGGCCGTGTCGAGGCTGGCCCAGGTGGCGCCGCTGTAGAAGTGCTGGTCGATGAACCGGTAATTGAGTCCGGCAAGCGCCATGCCTTTCGCGCCCCACTGCCCAAGCCCGACGCCGTGACCCCAGCCGTGACCGCAGAAGCGCACCGACCCCGGCGGCGCCGCCGGCGGACAGGTCGTCCCGTAAGTTGCGCCGGACCCGCGGAGTGCCGCAAGCGCCGCCTCCGTCTCATAACTGTCGAGCGCCGCCTGCAGCGCGCGGCTCTGCCCCTGAAGCCCGGCGAGCCGGATCAGCGTCTGGCGTCGGAGGCTGTCGAGCTCGCTGTCATAACTGGCGACCTCGGCCACCTGGCTGGCGATCGCGTTCGCGCGCGCCTGCAGCGCATCGAGCAGCGGCGCGAGGTCGGCCCGAGCCTGGGCCAGCACGCGGCGCTGCGCCTCAAGCGTGTCGCGTTCGGCGCGCAGCTTCCGTGCCAGCTGCAGCTCGCTGACCGAGACCTGTTGCAGGTAGATGGTGCGGTTGAGCAGGTCATCGAAACTGCGGGCGGAAAAGACGAACTCGAACCAGCGCATCCCACCGAACGCGTAGAGCTTGCGCATGTCCGCCTGGAAAGCGCGCAGGTGTTGCAGGTAGGCGAGCTGGTCGTGTGAAAGCTGGAGCTGCGCATCCGCGATTTGCGCCTCGATTGCCTGCGCCTGGGCCGCGATCGGTGCGAGGTCGGCGCTGCTTTGCGCGAGCTGTGCTTCCAGGGCAGCCAGTGTTTGCCGAACCTGGCTCTGCTGACCTTCGAGCGCGCTCAGCCGCTGATGCTGCCGCGCCTGCTCCTGCTGCACCTGCGCCAGCCGATCGGCGAGCGTGCTGGGATCGTCCGCGTGCGCCGGCACCGCGGTGACGAGGAGCAGCAGCGCCACCAAGGCGCCGACGAACTGCCTCAAACGCTCGGATGGCACGTTCCGCGCCCCTCGCGTCGGCCGGCGGGCCGGCTTGCGACTATGCCGGCGGCGCTCCCGCCGAGCCAGGCATGCCAGGCTCGCGCCGTGGGGTGAAGGCGGCGTCGCTAAACGGCGCGGGGGCGCCCTTTGGCGCCTTTTCCTTCTTTTTCTTCTTTACTTCGCGCTTGCCCCGATCGCGTGACTTCGCCATGGTTCCCTGCCTCCCAGACTTAGTCCGGCGAGCCGCTATTGTACCCTCGATCACCCGCGGTGTCCACGCGCGCGTCACCGTCCGTGGCGTCGTCGAGGAGGACCTCGAGGCATGCCACGACCGAATCGCCCAGGCCGCGCAGGTTGTAACCGCCTTCGAGGGCCCAGACCGTCCGCCCGCGACAATGCTCGGTCGCCCACCTCTTGATCAGCTGGGCGAGCTCGCGGTAGCCCTCGGTCGTCACCTCGAGCCCGCCAAGCGGGTCGTCCTCGTGAGCGTCGAAGCCGGCCGATACCAGCAGCAATTCCGGACGGAACGCCGCGAGTGCCGGGCCGATCTTCTTTTCCCAGGCGCCGAGAAAGACCGGATCTCCGCTTCCACTGGCGAGCGGGACGTTGAGGACGTTGCCATCGGCCCCACGCTCGCGGGCACTCCCGGTCCCGGGATAGAACGGGAACTGATGCGTCGACGCGTAGAACACCTCGGCGTCGCTTTCGAAACTGTGCTGGGTGCCGTTGCCGTGGTGGACGTCAAAGTCGAGCACCCCAATGCGCCGAATGCCTTTGGCACGCGCCGCGACGATGCCGATCGCGACGTTGTTGATCAGGCAGAAGCCCATGGCCTGCGCGTGCTCGGCATGATGGCCGGGGGGCCGCACCACCGCGAGGGCATGTTTGACCTTTCCGTCGAGCACGCGTTTCACGCCCTCCACCACGGCGCCGGCCGCGCTGCGGGCGGCGAGCATCGACAAGGGTGTGATGTAGGTGTCGGGATCGAGAAAACCGCCACCTGACGTGGCGGCGCGATCGAGCATCGCGACGTAGCTCGGATCGTGGACGCGATGGATCATCGCCTCGGGCGCCGGCGGGGCCGGTTCCGGTGTGAGGCCGAGGTCAGAGGCCTTGATCGCCTCGAGGATGGCGGTGACGCGTTCCGGGCGCTCGAGATGACCGTCGACCCGGTGCCCAATCTGCTCCGGGTTCGCGAGCAGCGCGATCACGCGAGCGTACGGGCGCGGAAGCGCTCGAGCTGCAGGGGTGCGTAGCGATCGATACCGGCCTTCTGGCAGGCGGCAAGGACTTGCTGCTCGGGCGTCTCGATCCCGTCGATGCCCGGCAGCAGCAGCGCCTGGCGATCGCCTCGACGGACGATGATCCCATAGGTGTGAGGGTCGAGCCCGCCAATGTCGGTCACCGGCTCCGGTGGGTCGAGCAACTGAACCTTGATCATCAGCGCGCTCACCTCATCGAGTCGCACCGGGTCGAATCGTGGATCGCGCACGGCGGACGCGACCGCGTACCGGATCAGCTCATGGGCCGCGGTCGCCTCGGTTGGGCGCAGGCTGCCGACGCAGCCGCGCAACTCGCCATCCTTACGGAGGGTCACGAAAACCGCCGAGGGCGCCTGCAGCTCGACGGGAATCGGCTCCGGCGGTTCGATCAACCGGCGCGTTCGCAGATAGGTGTCGATCGCGTGACGACCGAGGGTTTGAACATCGAGCAAGACCTTTGTTGGGGCGGCGGACGCAGTGAAGGCGACGACCGGATAGCCGACGCCGAACGGGCCTTCATAGCTGAGGACCCGGGAATTCATATTTGCTGCGCGCCCCGCGCCCAGCAGGATCGCGAGCGGGCGCAGGCCGCACTCGCCGGCCTCCTCGACGAGGTCCGGATCCAGGGCCTCGATCTGTTCCCAGGCCCGCGCGCGAAGGGCGTCGATCACGAGCCGGTCGAAGACCGGCCCTTGCGGACGGAATCCGTAGGGAGCGTCCGGCGTCAGGCGATGGGAGAGATCACCGGAGGCGATCAGGATGGCGGAGCGATCCCCGAGTCGACCTTGCAACCAGGCGCCGAACTCGACGAAGCGGTACAGCGGCCAGCCGCTGACGCCGAGGAAGATACAGCGCTTGTTCGCCATCGTCCGCGCCAGCGAATGCAGGGGAACCACGACCCCATGATCGAGCTCGGTCTCCTCCGCCCAGGTAAGCGGGAATCCTGCACGCCGCCCATCGACGACCAGCGCGGCGGCGAGCCTCACGTCAACCTCCGCCTCGACCCGGATCTGGGGCGCCCGAAAGCGCGCGAGGTCGCCGGCGGCATGGGCTGACCGGCGAACGGGGAGCGACGTCATGCTCGATGGACTGTGCGGCGAGACCACGACCGCCAGCGCGGCATCCACCGCGGACAGGATGGCGTCGAGCTCCCGCATCGCATCAGCCGTCGCACGGACCCGTTCCGATTGCGCGCCGCCGACTTCGGTCAGCAGGATGGGGGGATGGGCAACCAGGGCGCCGGCGACGAAGCCGGACATGGGTTTTAGCCTCGAGCCGTCGCGGGCTCCGGCCGCAGGAGGTTGATCGCGTCGCGATACTGCCGCGCCGCCGCGCGGGCGGCATCCGCATAATCGGCGCCCGCCGATGCGAACAGGATGCCGCGTGAGATCGGGATGATCGCCCCTCGTCCATCGACCCGCAGGGCCGCCTTGAGCGCGGCCGCAAGGTCGGCACCCTGAGCGCCAATACCGGGGATCAGCAGCAGGCGGTCGCCCGCGATCTGGCGCACGTCCCGCAGCTCCGCGGGCGCCGTCGCCCCGACGACAAACGCGACGTTGCCGTGATGATCCCAGCGGACGCCGGCGCGGGCGATATACCGGTAGAGGGCCTCGCCGTCGCTGCGCAGATGCTGGAACTCCGCCGCCCCCGGGTTCGACGTCCGGCACACAATGAAGACTTCCTTGTCCCGGTGCGCGAGGAATGGCGCGACCGAGTCATAGCCAAGGTAGGGATGGACGGTGACGGCGTCAGCGCCCCAGGCCTCGAACATCGCGTGCGCGTATGCCTGGGCGGTGCTGCCGACATCGCCACGCTTGGCATCGAGGATGACCGGGCGGTCTTTGGGCAATGCAGCCAGCGCCTTGTCGAGCAGCCAGCTGGCCTCCCTCCCCCATCGCTCGTAGAACGCCAGGTTGAGCTTGTACGAGGATACCGAATCGCCAACCGACTCGACGATGGCCTGGACGAATTGGGCGATGCCCGCCGGGGATCGTTGGATCGAGGGCGGGAGCAGGTCGGGTTCGGGGTCAAGGCCGAGGCAGAGGAGCGAGCCGGTGGCGTCTTCGCTGGCCTGCAATTTGGCCTTGAACGTCATATTCGGACCCAAGTTTAGTGGGTACAATCCTCCCGTGCCCCAGTCGACCATGCAGGTCACCCTTCCGGAGATGGGTGAGTCGGTCACCGAGGGGACCATCGCCAAGTGGCTCAAGCAGCCGGGCGACCAGGTTCGGGAAGGCGAAGGGCTGGTTGAGGTCACCACCGACAAGGTAGATGCCGAAGTGCCCGCGCCGGCGAGCGGCACCCTGGTGAAGATCCTGGCCGAGGCGGGGAAGACCGTTGCGGTGGGTGCGGCGCTGGCGGAGATCGCCGTCGGCGCAGACGGCGATGGGGCGGCCAAAGAGGCCCCCACCCTGCCGTCCCCAGCGAGCGAGGAAGGGAAAAGGGCTGGCCCGTCGGAGGTGACGGCCGGACCACCGCCCGCGTCAACGGCCCCACCCGCGTCCACAGCCCCAAACGGTAGCCCGACAGCGGCGCCGGTCGAGGTCTCAGAAGGCGCTGAGTTGCTGGCCAAGGCAAAGGGCATCGACCTCGCGACCATCAAGGGAAGCGGCCCGGGCGGTTCCATCCGCCGTCGCGACGTCGCCGAAGTGGTTGAACGGCAGCAAGCGGCAGAAAAGGCCCCCACCCTTCCCTCCCCCGCCAGCGGGGGAGGGATCAAGGCTGACCAGCCCGCGAGCGGGGGGAAAAAGGCTGGCACGCCCGAGGTGACGGTGGGGGCGCCCGCCCAGGCGCAGTCACCCACCGGATCAATCCCCTTACGCGGCGCAGCCGCCGCGCTGGTCAAGTACATGGAGGAAAGCCTCCAGGTGCCGACCGCGACGAGCTTTCGCTCGGTACGGGTCGATGTGCTCGACCAGCGGCGGCGCCAGCTCAGCCAGAGCGTACAGGCCGCCGGGCGTCCCGAGAAAATCTCCTACACGCACCTGATCGCATTCGCGATTACGCGCGCGGTCAAGGACGTCCCATCGATGGCGGTGACGTTTGATCGCATCGACGGGAACCCGGCGCGGGTGGCCCGCGGGGTGCACCTCGGACTCGCGGTCGACGTGCAACGCCAGGATGGCAGCCGCATGCTGCTTGTCCCGGTGATCCGCGACGCCGATCGCCTCGACTTCGCCGCCTTCCGCGATCAATACGAAACGCTGGTCTCAAAAGCGCGGACCGGCAAGCTGGTGGCCGACGAGCTCACGGGCGCCACCATCGTCCTGACCAACCCGGGTGGGATCGGCACGGTTGCGTCCGTACCGCGGTTGATGAAGGGCCAGGGGACGATCATCGCGACCGGCGCCATCGGTTATCCGCCGGAGTTCACCGCCATCGCCGAGAGCGGGCTTCGCCAGCTGGGTGTCTCGAAGGTGATGACGATGACCAGCACCTATGACCACCGGGTCATCCAGGGCGCTGAGTCGGGTGAGTTTCTCCGTCGCATCGATGAGCTGCTCTCGGGTGCCGACGGCTTCTATGAGTCGGTCTTCGAATCGATGCGATTGGTCCCGCCGGCCGGGATCAGCGAGCCGGCCCGAGCCGTCACACCGTCGGGAGAAGCGGCGGTCGCGGCGCCGACGACCGCAGAGGCCGAGTTGCTGCGCGCGGTGGCCGCCGGGATGGCATTGGTGGCGGCGTATCGGAGTCACGGACACCTCGCCGCTCGGCTCGACCCGCTGGGGAGCGCGCCGCCCGGCGACCCCTCACTCGATCCGGTGAACCACGGCTTGACGCCGCAATTAATGGAGGCGGTGCCGGCCGCCGTGCTCCGGGTCCGCGTCCCAGGAGAAAACCTGGCCGAGGTGCTCATGCATCTGCGCGAGACCTATTGCTCCACGATTGCCTACGAGATCGAGCACATTTCCAGCCACGAACAACGCAACTGGTTGCGCGAGCGGATCGAGTCCGGGCGATATCGTCAACCCCTCAGCCCAGAACGCAAGCTGCAACTGCTGGGACGCCTCACGAAAGTCGAGGCGATGGACCGCTACTTGCGGCGGGCCTTCCTCGGCCAGAAGACGTTTTCGATCGAGGGCCTCGACTCGATGATCGTGATGCTCGAGGAAACGCTGCAGCTGCTCTCCGACAACGGCACCCGCCAGGTGGTGATGGGCATGGCACACCGTGGCCGCCTCAGCGTGATCGCCCATGTCGTCAACCGCACCTACGAGTCGCTCCTGGTGGAGTTCGAGCAGAGCAAGGACCGGCTGGAAGGCGGCGACGTCACCGGCGATGTGAAGTATCACGCCGAAGCCGAAGGCACCTACGTCACACCGAACGGCAAGCAGGTGTCGGTCACCCTGCTCGCCAATCCCAGTCACCTGGAAGCGGTTGACCCCGTCGTCGAGGGTTGGACCCGCGCGGAGCAAACCCGGCGCAAGGGATCCGAGCCGCATTTCGATCGGACCGGCACCGTCCCGATCCTGATCCACGGCGACGCGGCCTTCCCCGCGCAGGGCGTCGTTTCAGAAGTCCTCAACCTGTCGAAGCTCGAGGGCTACACGACCGGCGGCACGCTGCACATCATCGCCAACAACCAGCTTGGCTTCACGACCGACCCCGAGGAAGGGCGCTCCACGCGCTACGCCTCCGACGTCGCCAAGGGTTTCGACCTGCCGATCATCCACGTCAACGCCGACGACATCACGGCCTGCGTTAGCGCGGTGCGCCTTGCGACCGCCTTCCGGCAAAAGTTCGGGCGCGACGTCGTCATCGACCTGATCGGCTATCGACGCTTCGGCCACAACGAGACCGATGAGCCGGCCTACACCCAGCCGCTGATGTACGAGGCGATCAAGGACCACGCGACGGTCCGAGAGATGTTCGCGGCGCAGCTGATCGAGGAGGGCCTGCTGAGCGCCGAAGATGCGAGCGCGCGCGCCGAGGCCGCCGAGGCACGGCTGGCCGATGCCCACCAGAACGTCAAGGCCAGTGCGGCCCACGCGCCGCAGGTGAGCCGCCCCCCGATGGACGCGAGCCCCGAGCCGGATATCAAAACCGCCGTACCGGCCGAGGCGCTCGAATCGCTCAACCGCCAGTTGCTGGCCGTGCCGGACCGCTTTACGGTGCACCCCAAGCTGCTCCGACAGATGGAGCGGCGCAAAACGCCGCTGGCGGAGCGCGAAATCGACTGGGCTCAGGCGGAGGAGCTGGCCTTTGCCACGCTGATCACGGGCGGCATCCCGGTGCGGCTCACCGGCCAGGACACGGAGCGCGGAACGTTCAGCCAGCGCCACCTCGTGTTCCACGACGTCCGCACAGGCAAACGGTGGGCGCCGATCCAGCACCTGGTCGGGGCCAGCGCGACCTTCGAGCTGCACAACAGCCCGCTGTCCGAGTACGCCGCGCTCGGTTTCGAGTACGGCTACAGCTCCGATGCCTCCGAGGCACTCGTCTGCTGGGAAGCGCAGTTCGGCGATTTCACCAACGGGGCGCAGGTCATCGTCGACCAGTTCATCGTCTCGGGGCTGGCGAAATGGGGCCAGTCATCGCGACTCACTCTTCTCCTTCCCCACGGGTATGAAGGCGGCGGTCCCGAACACTCGAGCGCGCGGCTGGAGCGTTTCCTCCAGCTGGCCGCCGAGGGCAACATCCGGGTCTTTTATCCGGGCACCCCGGCGAACTACTTCCACGCGCTGCGGCGCCAGGCATTGCACAGCCGGCCGCGGCCGCTGGTCATTATGACCCCCAAGAGCCTGCTGCGACTGCGGGCGTCCTGGTCGCGGCTGGAGGACCTGAGCGTGCACAGCTTCCGGCGGCTGATCGACGACCCGTTGATGGAGCAGCACCGCGACGATGTCCGCCGCATCATTCTCTGCACCGGCAAGGTCTACTACGACCTGGTCGCGAGC
>Ga0209590_10000968_pt1 | contig 10317 bp, 7 predicted proteins | sample CZO8metaG_FD_188353 | JGI IMG/M metagenome (GOLD analysis project Ga0209590, IMG submission 188353) | Vadose zone soil microbial communities from the Eel River Critical Zone Observatory, Northern California, USA - CZOApr15con1.8 metaG... | ecosystem: Environmental > Terrestrial > Soil > Vadose...
CCTCTAAGGATCTAAGGATTTGAGGATCTGAGGAGTTAAGGATCTAGGATTGAGAAAAATCTGAATTCAACGCGCGATGTGGCCGGGCGAGCGTACACTTGGCATCCATGATGATGCCGGCACTCCGGCGAACGGTTGTGACCGCGCTCCTGGTCTCGACTGTCATGCCGGTCTCTCGGGCGCTCGCGCAGGATCTATTCGAGATCCAGGTGTACCCGTACGACACGGTCGAGCCGGGGCACACGATGCTCGAGTTTCACACGAACTTCGTGCCGAGCGGCACGACCGACACGGAAGGCGGGCTCTACGCGAACCATCATCAATTTCACGTGACGATGGAAGTGACGCATGGGTTCAACAAGTACTTCGAAACTGGGTTCTACCTCGAGACGGCGTACGTGCCGGGCGTCGGGGAGAAGTTCACCGGCGTGCATATCCGTCCGCGATTCCGCATGCCGGAGTTCAAACAATTTCCGTTTCAATTCAGCCTCAGCCTCGAGTACGCGTGGAACCAGCCCGGGTTCGATCCCAACAGCCAGACACTCGAGATGCGGCCGATTCTCGAGCGACAGAACGGACGCCTCTACCTCTCCATCAACCCGGACATGTCGCTCGCGATCAAGGGACCGGACGCCGGGTCGGCGCCGGCATTCGAGCCGATCGGAAAGATTGGATGGGATTTCACGAAAAAGCTGGCCGCCGGCGCCGAGTACTACTCCGAGACCGGCACGGTGAAACATCTCGAGCCGCTTTCCGATCAGCACCACATCATCTTCGGCGCGGCGGATCTCAATCTCTCACCGGACTGGGAAGTGAACTTCGGGGTCGGTCGAGGATTGACCGGCACCAGCGAGCACTGGGTGGTCAAGTCGATTGTGGGATATCGGTTCAAGCGATAGGTGACACGCGTCGGTCGTCGGCCTTCAGAGCCCCCTGCAAACAGGTAGCGGCTTTCAGCCTCGCGTGCGCGGCCCCAATTGACCGCGAGCGTGATTTTCGACGCCAGCAGCCCGTGGTGAAAGTCTGGCGTCGCACCGAGACGGGCGAGGCGCCCCGATGGCAAGGCGCGACGACCGAGAATACCGGGAGTATTTGAGCGAGGAGCAACGCAGCCAGGCCGGGGTCCCCAACGCGGCAGCCGCGTTGGGGTGGAGCGGGGATGCATCGCCCGTCGAATGCAGCCAGACTTTCGCCACGGGCTGCTAAGCTAAGCCCGCTCGAAATCGATGAAGCCGCGGTCCACGTCCACCCCCGAAAGCCGCACGCGCAGACGATCGCCGACGTCCAGTCCGGACGTCTGTCCCATCAGCCTTCCCTCAATCGGCGGACTCCCGACACGCACGTAGGTCCCCTTGTTCGAGGCGCCGGTGACGAACGCGTCGAATTCATCGCCGATGCGGGACTCCACGACCAGCGCGGCCGCCGATTTCCGCACGTGCCGCTCGACCTTGTTGGCGTTGTCTTCCTGCCGCGTGCACTGCACGGCCAGACGCTCGAGCTCTGCGATCGTGTAGGGGGCGGAGTGGCTCGCGAGCGCGGCCTTCACCAGCCGCTGCGTGATCAAATCCGGATAGCGGCGGTTTGGCGCCGTCGAATGCGAGTAGTCCCTCACCGCGAGGCCGAAATGGCCGGGAGACTCGGCGCCGGGCGGATCGACGACGTATTCGCCGGATCCGAGGAGGCGGATGATGGTGCTGGACAGATCGACGAAGGTGTCCGGGGCCGCCTCCTTTCGCCGCACGAGAAAGGCATTCAACGCGCGGGAATCCGCGGCGGGCGGCAGCGCGTCGCCAAGCTCCTGCGCGAGCCCGCGTATTCGATCCCAGCGCTCCGGCGATTTGACCACTCGCCGCAGCGAGGGAAACCCGCGGGCGTCGAGAAACCGCGCCGTGACGCCGTTGGCGGCGACCATCAGATTTTCGATCAGCGCCTTCGCGCGATTGGCGACCTGCGGCTGCAGGTCGAGGAGCGTATCGCCGTCGAAGATCGACTGGACCTCGAGGCTCTGGAATTCGAGCGCCCCATGCTCGTGGCGCACGCGGCTGAGCGCCTGCGCGACGCCGTCCTGCACGCGCAGCTGCTGGTCCATGGCCGGCACGGCCGCCGCCGCGCGCGGAAGCGGTTCGCTGCCGGCGAGCCATGCGCCGGTGGCGTTATACGCGAGCTTCGCGTGATTCCGCACGATCGCGCCGTAGAGATCCGAGGATGTGATCGCGCCGTCGGCCGAGACGACCATCTCGACGACAACCGCCAGACGATCCTGCGCTTCGCCGAGCGACGTGAGGTCGGTCGACAGCCTCTCGGGCAACATGGGGAAGATGACCCCCGGCGTGTACACCGACGTCGTGTTCTGCGCCGCATGCCGATCGGCCGGCGAACCCTTCGGCACCAGGACATCGACGTCCGCGATTGCGACGAGCACTTTGACGTCGCCGCTTGCCTGCGGCTCGGCGACCGACAACTGATCGAGATCGCGCGAGTCGTCGTTGTCGATCGAGCACCAGAGACGTTTTCGCAAATCGCGCACCGGCTCTTCGCTCGTGACCGGCGCGGCTTGCACCTCGGCCGCTGCCGCGAGCGCATCCGGCGGCATGGCGGGCTCGAGGCCGCGCTCCCGCATGGCCCGGATGGCGATCGCCCTCAAGCGGGCACGGTCTGATGGAATGCCGGCGGTCATTCGACCATTACCTCCGTATGTCGTCAATCGACGCCGCCATGTCCTCGACCAGCGCGTCGATATGTGGCTCGTGCGTCCGGAAACTGAGGACGCACACGCGACCGAGGAAGCGGCCGTGTGTCGAGCAGCCCGTGACCATCACGCGTCCGCGACTCGTCGTCTGCTCCATGAGGGCAAGCGTCGCCGCGTCTTCGGCCGCCCGTGCCGCCCCGGGCCATGTGAGGTGGAACGCGAAGAGCGACAACTCCGGGTCCGCGTCGATCACGATACCCGGCAGCGCGGCCACGCGGCGCGCCGCCTCGAGGGTGAGTGCGCGCTTCTCGGCAATCGCAGAGCGAAACGCCGCGGCGCCGAACAGCTTGATCGACAGCCACACGCGCAGGCCGGGAAACCCGCGCGAGAGCTCCGGCCCGTGCTGGCTGGGATCGTAGAAATCCTCCGGATGTGGCATTGCCGGGAGGTACGGCGCGGTGGCTTCGTGCGCCGCCCGCAGCGCGGCACCGTCGCGCACCAGCAGTGCCCCGGTCCCGTACGGCAGGAACATGCCCTTGTGTGGATCCAGCGTCAGCGAGTCGGCGCGGGACAGGCCGCGGAGCGCCTCGCGCAGCTCGTCGCACAGGTAGAAGAATGCGCCGTAGGCACCGTCGATGTGGTGCCACAGTGTTTCGGCCGCGCACACGTCGTTGATGGCGTCGAGCGGATCGACGGCGCCGGTATTGGTCGTACCGGCGCTCGAGACGACGGCGAACGGCGTCAGGCCCGCGCGGCGATCGGCGGCAATCGCCGCGCGGAGCGCGTCGACGCAAAGCCGGTACCGATCGTCGGAATCGATCGCGCGTACGCGGTCCGGCATGACGCCGGCCAGCTTCGCCGACTTCAACACGGAGTGGTGCGCCTGGTCGGACGTGTACAGCACGCCGCGGCGGATCTCGGCGCCGAGATACCGCTCCCGCGCGCACACGATTGCGTTGAACGTCGCCATCGAGCCGCCGGACGTGAACAGACCGCGCGCTCCGGGCGGAAAATCCATCCACTCGCGCAGCCAGTCGAGCGCGTTCGCTTCGAGCTGCACGAGGACCGGCGCCGCCTGCCACACGCCGGTATAGCGGTTCGTCGTGTTGCTGATGAAGTCTGCCAGCGCGGCCGGATACAGTCCGCCGCCGGGAATGTACGCGAGGTAGCCGGGGCCCGGCGCGGTGAACGAGCGTGGAATCCACTCGCGGAACAGCAGATCCAGCAGCGGCTCGAGCGCCACGCCCTCTTCGGGCGCCGGCTCGCGCAGCGCGCGGCAGAGGGCAGCCGCGTCGATATCGCCGCAGCTTGGCTGCCGGCCGAGCGACTCGATGTGGGCGATGCACCGCGCGACGACGGCGTCGGCCATCGCGCGCATGCGGTCGGATGACAACTCGAGATTTACTGCAGCCAATCCTTCACCTGATAGTACGCGCCGACCAGCGGCAGGAACCACGGCGTCCCGCGATACATCGGCAGCGCGCGAAAGCGATCGTCGAACAGCGGATGATCGATCGGCTCGCCGGCGATCCGGCGCGCGATCTGCTCACCCAGATACGTGGCCATCGCCACGCCGTGGCCGCCGTAGCCGCCCGCGTAATACATGTCGTCGAGCTTTCCCGCGCGCGGCATCTGATCGCGCGTGAACGCGACGTTGCCGCCCCACGCGTACTCGACACCGGCGCCGGCGAGCTCGGGAAAGACCGCGATCATGCCGTCGCGCAGAATCGCGGCGGCGCGGCGCGTGGTGTCGGCGTCGGCGCGCGCGAACTCTGCGCGCCCGCCGAAGAGGAGGCGATGGTCGCGGGTCACGCGGAAATAGTAGAGAAAGTGCTTCGAATCGAACGCCATGCGCCGGCGGGGCAGCAGCGCGTTCGCCCGATCGGCACCGAGCGGCTCGGTGGCGATGATGTAGCTGCCAATCGGCACGAACCGGCGCTGCAGCGCCGGCGCCGCGCCATTCGTGTACCCGTTGGTCGCCAGCAGCACGTCGCGCGCGTCCACAACACCCTTCACAGTGGTGACGCGCCAGCCACCGGCATCCCGTTCCACGCGAGTCACCGCGGCGCCGGGCACGATGGCGGCCCCGCTGCGCGCCGCCGCCGCGGCCAGCCCGTGGACGTACCGCGCGGGGTTCAGCCCACCGCTGCGCTCGTCCACCAGAACGCCGTGATACGTACCGGTGCCAATCTCCGACCGCTGGTCCGCGCGCGACACGAGATGCACGCGGTGGTTGAAGACGCGCGCCAGCAGCGCCTGCTGGTCGCGGAACGCGTCGAAATGTGCCGGCTTCCAGGCGGCCTGAATGTGGCCGGTCCGCGTGTACTCGCAGTCGATCGCCTCCTCGGCGACGAGCGTTTCGAGGCGCGCGATCGATTCCAGCGCGGCGTCAAAGAGCTGCCGGGCGCGAGCCTCTCCAAATCGCGCAACGAGCGCGGCCGGTTCGAGCCTGAGCCCGGTGAGAACCTGACCGCCGTTGCGCGAGCTCGCGCCCCAGCCGATCTCCTCGCGCTCGAGCACGACGACCGTGGCGCCCGCGCGCGCGAGGTGCCGGGCGGCGGACAGGCCCGTATAGCCGGCGCCCACGATCGCGACATCCCAGCGGGATTCGGGATTCGGGATTCGGGATTCGCCGGTCGTGGCTCGGGATTCGGGATTCGGGATTCGGGATTCGCTGGCCGTTGCTCGGGATTCGGGATTCGAGATTCGGGATTCGCCGGTCGTGGCTCGGGATTTGGGACTTGCGATTCGGGATTCGCCGGATTCGCGGTTCGGCAGCGTGTCGAGCCAGTACGAGTACTCTCTCACCGCGGGGTATTCTGCAGCGGGGCGGACGCCGACGCGAGGATCGTGCGGGCGCGCATCGCCTGGACGAAGCCGACGACCTTGAGTCGATCGCGCTGCCAGTCGGGCGCGAGCGGAATCTCGGCCCGCGCCGAGGTGCTGGCGCCGGATGCGGCCTGACCGACCACCGCCAGGTGGCGGACCACGGCGGCGTGCGTGAGCGTGCGGCCGTGATTTTCTCCTCGCTTCACCTCGGTCCGCAGGTGATCCTCGGTGATCGCGACGATGATGTCCGCGCCATCGCCGCGCCCGAGCGGCGGGAGATCGCTCACGCTCATCTGTAGGGCGATGCTTTTACGGTCGCCGGCAACATCGCGCCGCCCTGCATCGGAATCAATGACGATGCGCATGACGCCATGCGGCTTTGCCTGCGCGCGGTCGATCGCGCGCCGGGCCGCACTCGCATCGCTGCCCACGAACTCCGCGCCTCCGTCGACCACCATCTGTGGCGTGTAGATGCTCTCGGTGTTGAAGCGCGTTTGATACGCCTGCTGCCGGCTGGTCAGCGCTGCAGATGAAAAGCGATCCCTCCATCCAAGCCGATCCCAGTAGTCGACGTGCTGACCGAGACCGATGATCTCAGCGCCGCCGACCGGCTGGGTCGCGATGAGCTGTTCGAGCAACGCATCGGCGGCAGGACAGTCTGAACAGCCTTCGGAGGTGAAGAGCTCGACGAGGATCGGCGTCGACACCGGGGCGGCGGCAACTGCGTGGTGCGACGCAACGGCGCCGATCGCGGCTACGAGAACGACGATGAGGACAACGGTGCGACGCACGAACCGTATTCTAAGCACGTATCAACCGATGCGCCTAAGCCACGCCGCGCGCGGGCGAGATCTCGTTCGGCGTCCGCTTCGAGCGAAGGCGGCGAAGGCAGCAGGTCGGGCAGTCGGTCGCGGTCTGGATGGAGCCACGGCACCGTTCAACCCGATGGATCTCGAAATGCCAGTTGTTGGATCCTGCAGATACGTGTTGACCTTCCGTTCTAATGTAGCCCATAAGTACTGGTAAATAAACAGATTAGAGACAATGATTCGTAAGCGCACTCTGTCCAACCCTGGCATGGTGTCTGCTATCGACGAATGCTGCGCAGGCTGTTTCGCAGTGCCAGTTATAATCCGACCCCGTCCGTTCAAACCGAGGAGAAAAGTAATGAAGCGCGTTTTCATGGTTTTGGCCTGCCTTTCGCTGCTCACGCCAGCCCCGCTGGCGAGTGCGCAGGGCGTTCAGACCGGCACAATTACCGGCACGGTGCAATCCGTTGACGGATTGTCGCTGCCTGGTGTCCTGGTCACGGCATCCTCACCGGTGCTCCAGGGTCAGCGCTCGGCGACGACCGACGTGAACGGCGTGTATGTCATCAAAGGACTGCCGGCGGGCGCGTACAGCGTGACCTTCGAAATTTCCAGCTTCAAACCGGCCACGAAGGAGGTCGAGATCAACGTCGGCAGCACCGTCGACGTGGGACAGACGATGGCGCTGGCGGGGGTCACGGAAACGGTGAACGTGCGCGCGGAGTCACCGAAGCCCTCTGCACTGACCACGCCGACGTTGAGTCTGGCGTTCACGAAAACGGATCTCGATCCGCTGCCGGTCGGCCGCGTGCCGTCGCAGATTGCCGATCTCGCGCCGGGCCTCACCAGCAGCACGCCGAACGTCGGCCAGGTGACGATTTCGGGCGCGACCGCCTTCGACAACGTGTTCATGATCAACGGCGTCGACGTCAACGACAACCTGTTCGGGACGGCAAACAACCTGTTCATCGAAGACGCCATCCAGCAGACCAATGTCCTGACGGGCGGCATCTCGGCCGAGTACGGACGGTTCTCGGGCGGCGTCATCAACGTCATCACCAAGAGCGGCGGGAACACGTTCGGCGGGAGCTTTCGCGAGAACTTGAGCAACCCGAAGTGGATCGATGAAACGCCGCGTCAGAAAGAGGCGAACATCACGAATCCGGATCTGCTTGGCAAGTCGACGGAGGCCACCTTCGGCGGGCCGCTCAAGAGGGACCGGCTCTGGTTCTTCTCGTCCGGCCGGTACGAGCAGAGCGACAGCAACCTCACGTTCTTCCTGAGCGACAAGTCGGCCATCCGCCACGACACGAACAAGCGCGGCGAGATCAAGTTCACCGGCACGCCCGCGATGGGCCACACGATTTCCGGCGACTACACCAACAACAGCACGACGCAGGGCAACCGCTTCAGCCTGAACTCGAACTCGCTCGACCCGACGGTTCTGATTACGCAAACGCAGCCGAACAGCCTCTTCGTCGCGAACTACAACGGCGTGCTCGCGAACAAGTACTTCGCGACGCTGCAGTATTCGCAGAAGAAGTTCGGGTTCCGGGGCGCGGGCGGCACCGACACCGCGATCACCGCGTCGCCGATCATGACGCGCGGCGTCGCGCCCGGCGTGACGGGCGGCCTGCATTACGCCGCGCCGTACTTCAGCGCGCTCGATCCGGAGGACCGCGACAATCGCCAGTTCACCGGCAGCGTCTCCTACACGCTCTCGACCAAGCGCACCGGGACGCATGACGTCAAGGGCGGCGGCGAGTTCTATCGGAGCACGCGCGTCGGCGGCAACTCCCAGAGCGCGACGAACTACGTGTTCCAGACCGATTACCTGGCGGCAGGCGGCAAGCCTGTGTACGACTCGGGTGGCGTGCCGATCCCGGTGTGGACGCCGAACGTCTCGCGCGTCCAGAACTGGCTGCCGACCGTCGGCGCGGTCATCAACATCAACACCTCGTCGTTGTACTTCCAGGATCACTGGATCGCGACGCCGCGCCTGACGGTCGACCTCGGTACCCGGTTCGAAGCCGTGCGCAGCAACGCCACCGGCGACATCGTCACGGTGAACACCACCACGATCGTGCCGCGGCTCGGCGTCAGCTACGACGTGGAAGGCAACGGCCGAACCGTCGTGCAGGCGTCCTACGGCCACTACGCGGGCAAGTACAGCGAAGCGCAGTTCGCGGCGAACACCGACGTCGGCACACCGAGCCGCGTGACCTACGGGTACACCGGCCCGGCGGGCCAGGGTCGCGATTTCGCGCCGGCGTACAACCCTGCGAACTACGGGACCATCATCAGCGCCTCGTTTCCGACCGCGAACATCTTCGTGGCCGACAATCTCCACTCGCCGAACGTCCGCGAGTTCACGACGAGCATCGGCCGCGAGCTCGGCGTCAAGGGCTATGCGCGGGCGACCTATCAGTTCCGCCGCTGGTTCGACTTCGTCGAAAACGAGATCCAGCTGTCGAACGGCGTCGTGAACGTCAACCGCAACGGCGCCAACATCGGCCTCGTTAACAAGGTCATTTACGACAACACGAACGGCGTCGATCGCGAGTACCAGGCGGTCGTGATGCAGACCGGCTACCGCTTCCGCGACAACATGAACTTCGGCGCGCATTACACCGTTCAACTCAAGAACAACGGCAACTCGAACGTGGAAGCGGCGAACCAGCCGGGCATCTCGTCTGTGTACGGCGATTACCCGGAGATCCTCGGGCCAGCGCTCGATCGCTACCTGCCGGAGGGTCGGCTTGCCGACTACCAGAAGCACAAGCTCCGGGTCTACGGCACGTACACGCAGAAAATGGGGCGCTTCGGCGCGATCGACGTGTCGCCGATCTGGCGCGTCGACTCAGGGCTGACCTTCAGCTACAGCGCCGCCTCGGTGCCGCTGACGCCGATCGAGCTGGCGCGCAATCCCGGCTATCCGGTGAACGACATCAACGCCAACTCTTCATACACGCTGTTCTTCGGCGAGCGCGGCGCGGGCGACTGGCTGGGCTATGGCCTTCTGGATCTCGGGGCGACCTACACCATTCCGGTGTGGAAGGCCGCTCGACCGTGGGTGAAAGTCGAGTTCTACAACCTGCTGAACAACGACAAACAGATCAAGTGGGACACGACCGTGACGGCGGATGCCAACAGCCCCAAGGATGCCAACGGTCTGCCGACCGGCTACATCCAGGGCGCCAACTTCGGGAAGCCGACCAACGACAACCAGTTCCCGCAACCGATTCCAGGGACGAACGGCGGACGTCTGTTCAGGATGGCGTTCGGGATCCGGTTCTAACAAGGCGGGTAAGGCAGGTAGGTCAGGTAGGCCGGGTGGGTTTCCCACCTGGCTACCTGACTATCCGACGCACCTGACCGGTGTCGGACACCATGGCCACGCGACCCACCTGACCCACCTGACCTACCTGACCTACCTGACCTACCTGACCTACCCAGCTCACCAGGCCTACAGTCTCTTCTCGAGCCGCACTTCGTCCCGCACCGGAATCCCTCCGAAGCCGTTCACTTCCCGGCCCGTGTGCTTCAGCACGCTGCTCACGACGAGATCGGTGAGCCGGTAGCCGCGGCGCTGATAAAAGTACATCGCCGGCAGGTTGTCGTTCGTCGTCGCCACCACGAGGCGGTTCAGGTTCAGGCGGCGGGCCAGCAACTCCGCCTCTGCGACAAGATGCCCGCCAACACCCGATCGCTGCCACATCGGATCGGTGGCCAGCGCGACGATGTGGAGCGCGTCGCCGTGGAGGCGATACGCGAGCGCGCCGGAGGGCTCCGCCGTCATGACGGCGACCAGCGCCGGCAGCTGATCGATGTCCATCACCTCACCGAACGCGACGATGCGCGTCCGCCCGAAGTCGCGCTCGAACAGCTCGCGGGCGGCTGCGCGATCCGCGTCGGTGGCTTCGCGCACCAGCACCGGCGGCAGATCGATATGCGGCTTGCAGCTGCAGATCACCTGCACCTGCGCCTCTT
>Ga0209590_10000971_pt1 | contig 10310 bp, 10 predicted proteins | sample CZO8metaG_FD_188353 | JGI IMG/M metagenome (GOLD analysis project Ga0209590, IMG submission 188353) | Vadose zone soil microbial communities from the Eel River Critical Zone Observatory, Northern California, USA - CZOApr15con1.8 metaG... | ecosystem: Environmental > Terrestrial > Soil > Vadose...
TGGGCAATCGACGATCCGGCAGGTGGTGCCGGGCGCCGAGCGCGAATTCACGCGCGTGCTCGACTACATCGCGACGCGTCCCGAGCTCGACGCGAAGCGCGTCGTCGTCTACGGCGGCTCCTGGGGCGGGCACTGGGCGGCGCGCCTCGCTTACACCGAGCGCGAGCGCATCCGCGGCGCGGTCGTGCAGGGCGGGCCGGTGCACGAGTACTTCCAGCCGGAATGGCAGAAGAAAGCCATCGGCACGCGCGAGTACCTGTTCGAGCTGTTCGAGGCGCGCTCCGCCATCTACGGCGCGAAGACCCTCGACGAATTCCTCGCCTACGGCCCGAAAATGTCGCTGAAGACCACCGGCTGGCTCGACAAACCGTCGGCCCCGATGCTCGTCATCAACGGCATGCGCGACACCCAAGTCCCCGTCGAGGATTTGTTTTTACTGATGCGCTCCGGCTCCCCCAAGGAAGCCTGGATCAACCCGCAGGGCGGGCACATGGGGAGGAACGTCGCGATTTCGGATCAGAGGATTTTTGAGACCGTGACGCTGCCGTGGATGGTCCGGATGCTCGAGCCATAATCTTCCTCCCACGTCGTGCAAAGGCTGGCAGATTTCAATGACGGGACTCTCTGAGAACTACAAGTGGCAGTATCCAGCTCTGCGCCGCGCGAAGAATCAGCTTTGGTCCATTCTCAGAGAGGTCGAGAAGACGATTGAAGACAGGACCCTTGTCAGGGCTCAAGTACTCCGCGTCCGAATCAAGGAATTGCCTAGCCTCGAACGTAAGGCGAGCAGGAATGGGTGGACAGGCGACGAAGCTTTCACCCGCTGCGGTGACCTCATCGGGGGCCGCGTCGTGTGCAACAACTCCGAGGACGTATATCGGTTTGCAGAGCTCCTGAAAGAGCGCCTTCCAAGCGATAGGGGCTTGTTCGAGCTTCAGGACCAGATCAAAGAGCCGAACGAGCGCGGTTACCGTGCCCTGCACATCAACTTTCGGCTGAACGTCAGCGACACCCTTGCGCCGAATCTGATCCCCTGCGAAGTGCAAGTTCGCACCCGCCTTCAGGACGCCTGGGCAGAACTCACCCACAGCGACCTGTACAAGCAGCCGGACCTTCCCGAGGATCTGCGCGGACGTTCTAAAGATCTCGCGGACATCTTGTCCACCGCTGACAAAATAGCTAGCGCCATCCGTTCGCGCGCGGTGCAGGAAGCACTTGCCCCGGAGCAACGGCCGAACCTTAAGTCAGTCTCCTCTAGCGGCCTTGCGTTCATATTCAGGGAAGTATTCGGCCGGTCACCGCCGGACTATGTGGCGAGGCAGGCGGTCAATGTCTGCGAAGACCTACGGATCGCATCGCTCGAAGGATTTGCGGAAGTTCTTGGTCGAAGAGAGCTTCGCGAAAAGCTCGACGAAGCCTATCAATCGATCATCGGCGTGCGCGCGGGCGTAGAGGATTTGTTTCTCGCCGCACTTCACGTTCTCGCCCGGGGCGAGCAGCAAGCGCTACGTTATGTCCGACGCAAAGCCCGAACAGAACTGCGCGAGATCGACAGCATCGCGCGGCGGGAGATGCTATCGGCGCTGCCGTCCACCATCGAGGAACTGATCGCGCAGTTGGAAGATGACCAAGGCGATGCTGACGTAGTGAGCTGGGCCGACGCTTTGGAAGCCACCCGCCGCTGCACTATCTGCGGAACGACTATAGTCCGGCCTGACGTATTCGCCGAGGCGGTCCTCCGCCACTATGAACCTTCCAACACTGACGAAATCCGTGGGCGAATTGAGGTAGCCCTCTACCGATCCAGTGTCGAGTGCGGCGGTTGGGGCAATTCCTCTCTATGTTCGTACCACGACGAGCAGGCGAGCAAAGACGATTAGTTCAAGTGCCGCTTCCTGCCAGTGAGCTGGCCGCGATAGGAAACTATCTCGCCCTCTCGCTACCGACTGCCGCCCTTGGCGGGCTCAGCAGAGCCTCCACCGAGTTCCGTTCCCATCTTACGTAGTCGCCGGCTTGCCGCCAAACCTTGCGCCAAGCCTCATTGAGAACTGCGTGTACACGATCCGTCGTCCCAGGCGCCGCTATCCGACAACCAATCCGTTGCACGCCTTCCAAAGCATGGCTAACGCACACTTCCATAAGGCTTTCCGGATAACAACGGTGGTATTCAGGCTCCGCGGCAGCGCCGATGTTGGCCAACAGTTGCTGCCAGCAAGCTGCAATTTCCTGGGCGTCTGTATCGAATCCAAGCTTCTTTAGAGCATTGAGCAATACGTGCATGCGCGCAGCGTCGGCGGGATGCGACGTCGGCCCTCTTCGCGGTACCTCATAGGGATCGCGCCCCCGTTTCGCATGCAGGTGCAGATGAGCCCAAGGGAAAGCTGGGCCAAGTGTTGCCACCGCGAAGAGGTCGCAATAGAACTCGACCGTCCAATACCACAGCCACGATTGCGCTGCATTTTCGAGCACCAGTGCGATCTCTCGCGGACCACGACCACGCTCCTCTCGTATGCGTTCCGCCGTGAAGTACGCGTGCGCTTCCCCCGCTGACGTCGCGCATTGAACCTTAAACGGTTCAACTAACGGGTCGTTTTCGTCCGCAATTAACGGATGGCCCAACTCGTGATACAGGTCAGGCAGGTGAAGTAAGAAATAGCCTTCTGTCAGCGGCACGAACAACAGGTTGAACGCCGGGTAAATGTGAAAATATTGCCGAGACAGGGTGGTTACAACCGGCACCGGGCGGGGATAGCGTATTTCCCGACAAATCTCGTGTAGAAGCACACTGAGGCGGTGGTCGTCTTGTTCTGCTCTCGCAAGCGCAACGATGCCGACCATTTCGATTAAATCCAGTTCGCCAACGGCGCGACGGAACAACCGTTGGTGCACCGATGCCGGCACCCTCTCGTCACCCAACGATTGCTTGAGACTGCGAAAATCGGCGATGGCCGCATTCAGCCGCATACGGCATAACTCGACCAACCCGCTGTATTCGACCGGTAGCCTACGGGGGATCTTCGCGAGCAACAACCGCCCGCGCTCGATCATCTGATCGGCGCAAACTCCGAGGTATTCATTGAGCATCCGCGGTACGTAATCGGTCTAAAACGCCGACCCTCCTTCGTTCCAGCGCACGGGCCATCTCCTCCAGGGATTCGATCGCTGCACTGGAGGGCGCGGCCGTCCGCAACGCACTCGCCACTTCAGGCCATTTCACCCGCTGATCGCTCAATACTGCCTTGAGGTGCTGCACAGAAGACGTACCTGGAGCCGCCTCAAGCTGATCGAGGAGACTTGCCAATCGCTGTCGATCATCATCGCCGGGCTGCGACCGGTTGGTCGCAATCGCTGAGATCACCCTGTCGATGAGGTCCGCCCAATCGTGGATCTCCTTGTAGATGCTTGTGTAAAGTCCGGTATTACTCATACCTGTGCGCTCACTTTGGCTTCCGTGTTCCCAAATCGGAGCGCATCCTCGTCGTAGTCAGTCGCATCCTCGCCCAACGCGCGATCCGTTAGGCGAATTGTTATCGGAACTCTCGAGCAATCGTCCGGCTTTGTCCAAGCGAGGACTGTGAGTCGATATATGTCCTCCAGGCAAGCGTCGAACGAAAGGCCGCCCTCTAGGTAGCGGATATGGAGCGGCCTTGAAGTTCCCGGATGCTGGAAAGGACGGCCCGTGCTGCACAAGTATGCGTCGCTCGCAGTCACCATGTAGTAGCACCCCACCTGAGGATTGGACACATAGATCGGAGCACCCGTGCGCTGCGTTACCTCGAATAGCCGCAGCGGCGCCGGCTCCGTCTTGGAGATCTCCAGCATCGTTAGCGTCGCGTCTGCCGTAAGCGTACCATCGGCCTTAAGCTGCGCGACCGCCGCTTTGGCACCGTCTTGTTCTTCGCCAAAAAGTCGCCCGTCACGGTGAAGCACCAAGGATTTGAACGCTCGCCCCGTTACTGCAAATTCATCGTGCACGATATCGACCAGATACGCCCGAATCTGCTCGGGCAAGAGTTTTTCCTTTTGCCGTGACGTATCGCAGATCGTGCGAATTTGACTGCCGTTGCCGCTCACTACGGTGAATCCAGTGGTGTGATTCTTGACGTCGATGCCGACCACTAGGTCGGCGTTGAGCGGCGTTGCCAACACAAAGGGCCAGCGCTCGTTCGTCAACAGAATCTTCGAAAGGGCGACGTTCCGCAGATATCCGACGAACCGCCCGCAGCGCTCCTTGCGAACGCGATACTGGATCTCCCGATGCTGTCGTTACCATAGCGTACGAGTCCTGGCCCATGTCCGAGTGGCTCACAGCGGCACGAATCTCAGGCCGTAGCTTGCGGAATTCGCGTACGACCATGGCCGCAAGCCGGTCATGATCCCGACTGCGCCGGCCGATGCTGTGAATCATGACCAGTGCGTAGCCCGCTTGCGTGCAGTTCGCTCTGGCCGCCTCCAGGATCGCCTTTCCCTGCTCCACGAACGTCCGATCCACGCGATCGTCGTAGGTGACCACAATGGGCTCATATGCCCCTTCTGGATAGAGCTCATTGACGGTTCTCTTGATATCGTCAACGAATTGTCGCCCCCAGCTGTCGGCCACGCTTTGCGGCAACAGCAGATATTGCCGATCCAAGCGGCGGTTTACATAGAAGCCGACGTCTCGGGCGGTCAGCATTTCAAATCGGCGCCGTCCGAGATTGTCAAGACCGACCTGTCGCGCGCCCCGCGTCCCCGCCACAGAGAGTTTCTGGCTCCGACCGAACTCGAGATCAGGGACAGCGAAGATGCGTTGAGCAACACCGAACGGTTGTTCCGCTAGTCGCAACGTTGCCCCGCCAAAGCTCAATTCACGCAGATGTTCCGTCGCGTATCCGAGTATGCGGCGACGCCGTTCGCCCGGCGCAAGAATCGTCGCTCGGAAATGGCGCTGCACCTCGTGCGATTCCGTGTCGAAGATGAGATGGCAAAGCGCGGCCGGTGCCGCTCGGTCTTCATCTCGATTGGTACGGTAATGAACCACCGCACCGTGCGGATTAAGGTTAGCCAACTCCGGCGGCATGGGTTTGCGCGACTTATTCTGAATATATTTCAGCAACGGGACTGTTCCTTGCGCATCGAGCGGAACAAGGAATTCGCTCACATTCATGTCCGACAACGCCGTCAGCTTCACGGAATACCAGTCGTGGCCCATGCGGTAGAGGCAGTTTCTGCCTCGGAATCTGCGAAAGTCATTCCTGTTCAACGTTATCGGAAGTGAATCGCGCGCGATGAAACTGCTTCGCACATCGACACAAAAGCCGATTCCGCCGTCTGCGGTCACCATTGCACGTACCGCGAAGCCTTCATACCGCAAGAGGTTCCCTAGGCTTTCGGCAGCCGTCTTACTGTAGAACGGTTTGCCGGAACTGAACTGCCAGAGGGAGTTTTTAGCCCAAAGCGGCGCTTGCAGCATGAAGTTGATAAACCGCAGGCAGATAAGGTCATTATCGGCGCTGCGCAACGTGTAGTCGAGGTTCCGGAGGTCTCCGACCGCATCCAGGTGGACAGGCGTGCGTACAAGCACATAAGACGAGGGCGGTTGCCGCCCGCTGGCCTGCACGGCCAGGTGCGGCTCGCCACCGATGTCGATCGCGGCTACGGGCGACTGCAATGCGTAGCTAAGACGCCGAACCAGTACTTCTCGATTCTTGAAGAAATCCGGCTGGTCCTGTCTCAGTCCGCGCACGCGATACACGCGATACTGCGACGACAGATCGGCTAAATTAGCAATTGGGAATATGTTGGTTGAGAGGTCCATCTGTTAGATTCCCCCCAGCAAATTGCCCGATAAGCGCATCGGGCACACGTGTCAGGCGAGCTTGCCGTCGAGAAGTCCCGCTCCGACAGCTCGCTGCTCTTCTTTCCATTCGACGCAATAAGCATCGATTCCGCGCTCGCCGCAATAAAGTCTTCCGCCTCCAGAATGTCGTCCTGCCCGATCTCATGACTCCGCACCCGGTTGGTCATAAGCTGAGCCTCCAAGAGCACAACGTCTTCCTCTCGCCATTGCTGAAGCCCTGGCGGGAAATCCGTGTGCGGCGCGCTGCGAATAAGTGCAATAGCGTAGATGGCCAACTGCAGCCAGGCATCCGCCAGTCCAAATGCATGCGCCTTCCAATCAACGATCAGCGGCGGTTTATCAGCATAGAAGGCGATTAGGTCCGGAACCGCTAGGACCGAAACGTCCGAGTGCTGGAGGTGCAAGGACCGCTGGGCAATAACTTGGCTCGCCGAAGTCAACCTGCCCATTAGGTCCTCCATTGAAAGCAGGTTCGTTAGCGAGACCTCAATTTCCTCCCAGCACTTGGCTGCTTCCGCGTCAGTAATGCCTTCCCCATATTCCACGCAATGCAGCGCGGCGAACGCGTCGCCGAGTTGACTTGGCGAAAAGTTGGGTTCGAACAAGAGATGCTTGCGCGCCGTAGCCAACTGCTGCTCAAATAAGCCCTTTGCAACGCGAAGGACATTAGCCCGTTGCGGAATTCTGTGCATCCTAAGCGCAGGAACCACGGCTCGCTCGATTGCGAGGTCCACCAGCGAGCCGCGCCACGCGCTGATGCTCTGAAGCTTCCCTAGCAGGTACAGCTTTCGACGAAGTGGGTCTCTCTGAGCCTTTGCATTACCCAACGTCTTGTAGAACCACTGCCGCTGGCAGCGGTTGAACATGCGTGCTGTCGAGAGCGACCACTTCATCCCGGGCGCTTTCTCGATCTGAGGAACGCGAGATACTCGGCCAATTCTTCCTCTTCTTCGGGAGTAACCGGACCCATACGCGACGCGAAACGACCGTCCGCCCCCGTGGCTTCTCGCGATGCGGGAACCGGATACCCTGCTTCCTTCATGAGCACCGCATACTTCACGCCGTAAAGCTCTGCTAGCTTGTTCAGCACAACGGGGGACGGCGCCTTGATCTTGCCCTTTTCAAGCTGACTGACGTAAGCGTTCGAGACTCCAATATCGCGCTCCACATCGCGTAGCGTAAGGTTCTTGCGTTGCCGAAGCGATGCCAGGAAGGTACCTAATCGGTTTTCCATATAGGGTGCTCATTATACAGCGCTTGCTAAGTATGTCAAGCACTATCGCCGCGCATCCTTTTTGGCGAGGTCTCCCGGATAGCTCAGGCTATAGCGAGTTCGGAATAACATGCGGGGGCTAATCTGACAGCAGATTCGCGAGCAGTGGAGGAGCATCCCCGGTACGGACGGCTTTTGTTACCGATCCTGGAGGGCGTCGTGGCGATAAGGCGAACTGGACTGCATCCGCTACACGACTTTTGGCGGCATCTTTTGCTTTGCAGCACTCGCCGTACATTTTGCCGGTCATTCCACATCCGCAGTATTCATCTTCCCGCAGCTCTAAGAGGCGCTCAACCGGATAGTGAACTGCTTGGTAACCAGGCCATCGTCCGAAAATCTGCAGATGGAGGTGTCGCAATGCCCAAACTGTGTACAAATCTAGTAACTCAACAAGGGAATCCCCAAAACCCCACGTTCCATCGGTAGGTTCAAATGCACAAATAGAACCGTCAAAAAAGTTCGTATGACGAGGACCAATCCATACGGGCAGTGCCAAGGGGGCACTCCAATAGGCCCAACTCCGCACCATAGACCAGGCAAAAGAAATTCCAGTAAGGAAAATTGCGTGCTGCCGAAGTCCGTCTAAGACTGCGCTCTTACTGAGAAGCCATACGCCATCACCCTGGTGCCAGAGTTGGGTTCTGGGGTAAGCCTGGCGAACGGCACCTAGCTCTTCTTCGTATTGCTTTTGAAAAGCTGGGCTGACGACCGGTGCGGCTTGACGGGACGGCCATGATCTTCCGGCCGCCCTTTGCCATCCGGCGGCCCTTGGCCACGGTCCGGCTTCGGATCTTCGCGCTCTTGATTCGACGACATTTTCTTTCTCCATGCCCAAAGTTGTTGGGTAAACGGCAGTCTCGCTGGGCATGACGACGCCGCCGTTTAGAACTCTTGGGAAGATTTGTTGATCGAGCTGACGTCCGACCTCGGCCAATACTTCCTTAAATCCGTGCTCTAGCGCTTTCCCCACTCGCGTACAACTTGCTGTCGGTTTACATTTTTGCTATTATATTTCCGTTTTGTAAACCATGTCAAGGAGGGTAAATGATAGGGTCTCGACTCAAGCTCGCCAGAGAAGCGGCTGGGTTGTCGCTTCGGGAATTGCAGGACCGAATCAACAACCTAGTGTCAGCACAAGCAATTGGGAAATACGAACGGGACGAGATGATGCCCAGCTCGTCGGTTCTGCTCGCCTTGGCAAAGGCACTCACCGTCACCCCCGATTACTTGCTAAGCAAAAGGGAAGTGAAATTGGCTGAGATCGACTTTCGGAGACACACGGCGGCTGGCGAAAAGGAACAACGCGCAGTGGAAGCGATTGTTTTGGACTATGCCGAGCGTTACATCCAACTCGAAGAGCTTCTTCCAGGCGTAGCGACTGTATGGAAGGCGCCGACGGAAAAGGAGTTCAACATTAAAGCGCCAGAAGAAGCAGAGCATGCCGCGGATGCCCTAAGAGCAATGTGGAAGCTTGGGATAGGCCCTATCAATTCCATGATGGAACTGCTGGAAGACAAAGGCATAAAAGTTGTTGAAGTTCAGATGCCCGAGTCTGTATCGGGATCAAAGGCTTTCGCCAAACAAAAAGATAAGGACGCGTCGGCTCTAATCGTCGTGAATAGCAACCACAATGGGGAGCGACAGCGATTTACGCTTGCGCACGAATTGGGTCACCTTGTTTTGCGCTTTCCCGCTTCTCTATCAGAGAAGCAGCAGGAAAAGGCGGCCGATCGTTTCGCGGGAGCCTTTCTAATTACGCGTGAATTGCTCTATAAACTCGTTGGGAAATCGCGACACGTGATCGAACTGGGCGAATTGATATCGCTAAAGCGCTTTTTCAAGGTGAGTATTGCGGCCTTAGTCGTGCGCTGTGGCCAGCTGGGCATTTTGGCCAAAACAAGTTACGCAAAGATGTTCGCATGGCTAAAAGCAAATGGGCTCGCTGATGTAGGCGCAGCAGAACCTGAACCATTGCCGAAGGAGGTCGCGACCCGAATGAAAAGACTGTGTCTGCGCGGCATAGCAGAAGGCGTAATTTCTGAATCGAAAGCTCTTTCATTGCTCCGTATTTCGCGTAAGGCTCTAGAACGCGAGCTGACGTTTCAAGGCGCTTGATTTGTAAATGGCAAATGGCCATCCTCGTTTCAGATTCCTCCGTATTGATAGATCTGGAGCGAGGCGGCCTTCTGGAGGCCGCCTTCGTGTGTGGTCTCGTAATGGTCGTTCCCGATTTACTATACGAGAACGAACTCAAAGATTCGAATGGCCCATATCTGATGCAACTTGGATTGGCCGTTACTGAGCTTACTTCGGACGAGGTCCAGTTGGCCCAGGAGGTCTTGAGTCTGCGTCCGGCACTATCACCGGAGGATTGCTTTGCATTGGCGTGCGCAACTAGGCCGGACCATACCTTGCTGGCTGGCGACGGCCCGCTTCGCACTGAGGCAGCAGCACGAAGGATTACCTGTCGTGGGCTGCTATGGCTCCTTGATCAAATGTTGGAGTCAAACAGAATAACCAAGGAAGTGCTATACGAAGGGCTAACTAAGATCTCTCAGGATCGTCGCTGCCGCCTACCAAAAGCCGAAGTCGAAAAGCGACTTAAGGGCTGGTGCTAGTAGGCGCACTCGCCATCATTGCCCGCGCGAGGCAGGCCTAGTCGGATCGAGCAGCGCTGCTGACATGCTTGTCCGTATCGTAGTTGACATTGATCGCTTCGCAGGCTCGGCCAGAAGCGCGCGGCGGTTCCTCCAAAGCCGCCCTACTCCACCGGAATATCGAGCGACTTGATGATCTCCTTCCACCTTCCGAACTGCGCCGTCTGATAATCGGCAAACTGCTCGCCCGTCAGATCCCCCGGCTCCACCACGATCGCGGCGAATTTCTCCCGCACCGCCGGAGTCCCCAGCACCGCCCGGAATTCCTCGCCGAGCCGCGCGACGATGTCGCGGGGCGTCCCCGCCGGCACGTAAGCCCCGTAGAACATGGTGGTGTCGAAGCCGGGATAGCCCAACTCCGCCATCGACGGCACGTCGGGCAGCACGCCCAGCCGCGTGGACCTCGCCACCGCGAGCGCCCGCAGCTTTCCGGAGCGGATGTGCGGGAGCGAGGTCCCGATGAAGTCGAACATCGTCGTCAGCCTGCCGGCGAAGATGTCCTTGAGCGCGTCGGTCGCTCCCTTGTACGGGACCTGGA
>Ga0209590_10000979_pt1 | contig 10290 bp, 6 predicted proteins | sample CZO8metaG_FD_188353 | JGI IMG/M metagenome (GOLD analysis project Ga0209590, IMG submission 188353) | Vadose zone soil microbial communities from the Eel River Critical Zone Observatory, Northern California, USA - CZOApr15con1.8 metaG... | ecosystem: Environmental > Terrestrial > Soil > Vadose...
CGCCACGGCCTCTCACAACACGTTGATGGTCGACGGCGTCGAGCAGAACGAGCTCCGGCCGGACTGGCTCTTCCGCCTGTTCGAAACCTCGAACGCGGAGTCGCTGTCGTTCGACGATCGGGCTGACGCGGCGGTGTATGTCGGACGGCATCACGGGTACGAGCGGCTGCCGGAGCCGGTGACGCACGAGCGAACGTTCCGATTCGAGAAGACGTCAGGCACCCTGTCGATTGCCGACCGACTGATCGGCCGCGGACGGCACGAGGTGCGCTGGCATTTTCACCTCGCGCCGGGCGTGTCGGCGGAGCGCGCTCCAGACGCAACGGTTTCGCTCACGGCGCCGACCGGCCGCTGGAGACTGATCGCGCCGCCCGGTCTCGCGATCGGCATCGAGGCCGCTGCGTATTCGCCTTCGTACGGAGTCAGCGTGCCCTGTGTGGCGCTCGACATGTCGTCTCGTGTTGATGTGGCGGGCGAGCGGACCTGGGAGTTTTCAATCGTACCGTGTTGACGCTCCTCCGTGCGATGTCCTCCGCCTCCAGGAACATGGTCGGCATCATCTACCGGTATCGGCGGATGCTGACGGCAATCACCCGCATCGAGCTGGCCAAGCGTCATGCCGGTTCCGTGCTGGGGATGGCGTGGGTCGTGCTGCAGCCCGCGCTCCTGCTGTCGGTCTACGTGTTCGTCTACATGGTCGTCCTCAGAATGCGGTTCGAGGGCTTCAGCCGCTTCGACTACGTCCTGTATGTATTCTGCGGCCTGGTGCCGTACCTGGGGTTCATGGAAGCGCTGACGACCGGGGCGCTGTCGATCAAGCAGAACATCCACCTCGTGAAGAACGTGATGCTGCCGATCGAGTTGATTCCAGTCCGCAGCGTCATCGTCGGCATGGCGAGCGAGTTTGTGAGTATCGGGCTCGTGCTGCTGCTCGTCGCCGGCGACCGATCGCTCACCTGGCATGTCACGCTCCTTCCGTTCGTCGTTGTCCTGCAGGTGATGTGGCTGGCCGGCCTGACGTGGGTGCTTTCGAGCGTCACCGTGGCGCTGCCCGACATCACGTACTTCGTGAACCTGTTCGTCTTCCTGCTGATGTTCCTGTCGCCGATCGGCTACAAGCCCGAGATGGTGCCGAAGGGCTTCGGCTGGATCATCTACCTGAACCCGATCTACTACATGACCGAAATGTACCGCGGGACGATGCTGAGCGGGACCTCGCCCGCGGCCCCGGTCGTGATTGCGTACGTCGTGATGTGCATCGCGACATTCGCCCTCGGGAGCGCGTTCTTCGAACGCTTCCGCGGCGTCCTCACCGACTACGAATAACGTGTACCGCTACTTCGCGCCGGATCTGCAGCATGCCGGCCTGCTGGCGGATGCCTCGCTCGCCTCGACGACCGAACGGCATCACGTGCTCCTCAGTCCACCGCCGCTCGAACCGGTCGCGGACGCCTCGGCCGATCTCCGGCGATCGACTTCGCCCGGGGCAGTATTCGAGCTCGCGTCCGGGCTTCCGTCGGAGCGCCACCTGACGCTGATCGAACAGCTGGTGCGAGCCGGACGTCGAGCGTGGGTGTACTGGCCCGCCGAGCAGGCCGTCGAGAGCGTAGACGAGGAGCGGCTCGGCAGCCTGCGGCGCCACGTCAACGGCGTCAAATGGCTCGAGAGAATCTGCGTGCCGGTCGATCGGGCGCTGACGCGCTGGCACCGGGCGCCGGCCGGCCTTCGCTGGATCTACCGCGGCGAGTTTCCGGTCCGCCGCCAGGACATCCTCGACAAGCTCACGCTCCTCAGCCTCCGTGCGCAGCCGGTGCCGCTCGATCGTCCCGACCGGCGCCATGGCCGTGCCGTCGTGCGCGGGGCGGGGTTGTATCTGCGCACCGACTACTGGAACGCCGCCCCGGACGACGAGCGTCGGGGCCGCGTCGTCGAGGAGTTGGCGGCGGCGACGGATCGAATCGTGAATCTGACGCCGCGACACGACGTGACGATCGCCGGGACCGGTGCGCAGCAGGTCGTGATGGACCCACCGCGCGTCACGGCCGGCGAGGACGCGATCGTGCTCGCACCGACGCACTACATGCCGATCGTGAAGGCCGCGGCGCAGACACTGCGACCAACCTATATCTACGACCACCTCTGCGCGGGGCAGTCGGTCGGCGCCGAGCTCAGTCAGGTGCTTGCCATCCCATACATCGTCGAGTACCGCGGGGCCGACGCTCTCGTTCGTGAAGCGCTCAACGGGGCGACGCCGTTCTATCCCGAGCTGTATGCCAAAGCCGAGGAGGTTGCGCTCCGCCAGGCGACCGTCATCGTCGTTGCGGCGACGAGCCTGAAGGACGAACTGATGTCACGGGGCATCGACGGCGCCCGCGTCCTCGTGGTGGCCGCCGACGCCAGCCTGGGATCGCGGCTGGCCGAGTTCGTCGACGCGCAGGCGAAATGCGCCGAACGAGCGGCCGGCATCGAGACGGGGGATTCCTACAAGGAGCAGGCCCAGAGCCAGTGGAACCAGAATCCTGTGGGATCGCATTACGCGCGCGCCTCTCAGCCTCATACCCTCGAATGGTTCCTCGAGGTCGAACGGCACCGCTATGGCGTGTATGCGCCGTGGATGCCAGAGACGATGGAGTTCACGAAGCATGCCGGGCATGACGTGCTCGAGATCGGCGGAGGCATCGGCACCGATCTGGCCCAGTTCGCCCTGCACGGCGCGGTCGTGACCGACGTCGATCTCGCGGCCGGCCACCTGCGGCTTGCGGAAGAGAATTTCCGGCGCCGGGGGCTGCAAGGCCGCTTCATCCACCACGATGCCGAGTCGCTTCCGTTCGATGATCGGTCGTTCGACGTTGTCTACAGCAACGGCGTGTTGCACCACACGCCGAACACAGCAGCGGTCGTTGGCGAGATCCATCGCGTGCTGCGGCCGGGCGGACGAGCCATCGTGATGCTTTATGCCGAGAACTCGTTGCACTACTGGCGGAAGCTCGTCTGGCTGCTCGGCATCAAAGAGCGGCTCCTCGAGCAGATGTCGATGGGCGAGATCATGTCGCGGACCGTGGAGCGTTCGGCAAACGACGCGCGGCCGCTGGTCAAGGTCTACACGAAGCGGCGCGCCGAGACCCTGTTCAACGACTTCAATCGCGTCGAGGTGTTGCAGCGGCAGCTGCTCGCCGAGGAATTGCCGGCGCCGCTGCGGTGGACGTTGCCGGCGAGCGAGCGCCGGTTCGGCTGGAATCTGATCGTCAAGGCGGCGAAACCGGTGTGACATCCACGATCGTCGAGCAGCTTCTTGAAGGACAATCGGCTGTCCGTAATGCGCGCTTGCGTCATTGGAGCCTCGACGCGCTTCAGGTGGCGGGCATCGCGTTCATCTCCGGTCGGCGAGGGCTGCCTTCGGATGAAGCGCGCGGCGGCGCCGTGACCAACCCGGTGCGAACGCTTCGCCTGCAGTCGATTTCCGCAGCAATTGCCGCAGTCCTGCCGGTGGCATTTCTCGCGATCGGCGCGCTGCGGGCGTATCCGTTCGTGGACGATGTCTCCGTTCCGGCCAGCACTCCGGACGACTGGCACACGTATAAACAGCTCGCGCTGAGCGTTGTTCGAGACGGGCTCTCGATGCCGGCGCTGGTGGCCAGCTACGCCGGCCTCGTGGCCGCCGATATCACCAGCTACGGAGGCCGCATGGTGATTGCGATTCTTCCGGTCGCGCTCGTTTCGGCGTTCCGTCTGCTGTTCGCCAGCGAGTTACCCGGCTCTTCCGGCCTGTCGTCCGCTGTCGGACACGAGCACCGGATGGTCAATGAAGCGAGAAGTGCCATGGTGTCTCTTCATGGTTAGCCGACATGTGCGGCATTAACGGGGCGCTCGCGTTTTCGACCGGCACGTGCCGCGTGACCACAGCCTACCTGACGTGCATGCGCGACGCGATGAGTCATCGAGGCCCGGACGGGGCCGGCATCTGGGTCGATGCCGAGCAGCGGGTCGGATTCGGTCATCGGCGCCTGTCGATCCTCGATCTCTCGGACTCGGCCGGTCAGCCGATGTCCAACGAGGACGGCTCGCTCTGGATCACTTACAACGGCGAAATCTACAACCACCGCGAGCTGCGCGCCGACCTGGACCAGTTGGGCCGCTACCGGTGGAAGACCGATCACAGCGATACGGAAGTAGTCCTGCACGCCTTCGAGGAATGGGGCATCGACTGTCTGTCGCGTTTTCGCGGCATGTTCGCGTTCGGTCTGTGGGACACACGATCGCGGCAGCTCTGGCTCGTACGGGACCGCATCGGCATCAAGCCGCTGTACTACAGCATCCATCACGGCCGTCTGACATTCGCGTCCGAGATCAAGGCGCTGCTGAAGGATCCCGACCAGCGCCGCTCGATCGACGAGGCGGCGCTGTTTCACTATCTGTCGTTTCTGACGACGCCCGGTCCCGAGACGCTGTTCGACGGAATCCGAAAGCTGGCGCCAGGCACCTGGATTCGGGTCGGGGCGGATGGCGCGCTGAGGGAGCAGCGCTACTGGGACGTCTGGGACGATGTGTCGGCGATGACGCGCGACGGCGAGGACGACATTGCCGCTCGCGTGCTCGCCGAACTGCGCACGGCGGTGAGCCTGCGGAAGATCAGCGATGTGCCGGTCGGCGTGTTTCTCTCCGGCGGCATCGACTCGAGCACGAACGCGGCGCTGTTTTCGGAAGGCGAGCGGTCGCCGGTGAGGACATTCTCGATCGGGTACGCGGACTCCTACCGGTCTTATGAGAACGAGCTGACGTACGCGCGCGAGATGGCGTCGCGCGTGGGCGCCGAACACCACGAGTACCTGATTCGCGCCAGCGACGTCGTCGACTTCCTGCCGCGGATGGTGCAGCTTCAGGACGAGCCGATCGGCGATCCGGTCTGCGTGCCGCTGTTCTATGTCGCGAAGCTCGCGCGCGACAACGGCGTGGTCGTCTGTCAGCTCGGCGAAGGCGCCGACGAGCTGTTCGTCGGATATCCGAGCTGGCTCGAGGCGCTGAAGCGACAGCGCTGGGACGATTGGCCGGTGCCCAACCCGATCAAGAGGGTTGGCTGCGCTGCGCTCGCGGCGCTCGGATACGACCGCACCGTCCATCTCGAATGGCTCCGGCGCGGCTCGAGAGACGAGCCGCTGTTCTGGAGCGGCGCGGAGGCGTTTACCCAGCTCGAGAAGCGGCGCCTTCTGTCGCCGCGCCTGCGTCGCGCGCTCGGCAACCGCACATCGTGGGATGCGATTCGGCCGATTCGCGAGTCGTTCGAAGCGCGCGCGCCCGAACAGACGCATCTGAACTGGATGTCGTATGTCGACCTGAGGCTCCGGCTCCCGGAGCTCCTGCTGATGCGCGTCGACAAGATGACGATGGGCGTCGGCCTCGAGGGACGCGTGCCATTTCTGGACCATCGCTTCGTGAGCCTTGCGTTCAGCATCCCGAGCGCGCTGAAGACCAAGAACGACACGCTGAAGTACGTGCTCAAGAAGGCCGTCACCGGCATTGTCCCGAACAACCTGATCACGCGGCGAAAGCAGGGATTCGGCGTGCCCGTCAACGAGCTGTTTCGTGGACCGCTGCAGGCGATCGCGGAGTCGGAGCTGCGGCGGTTCTGCGCCGAAGCCGACCTGCTCGACGCACGCGAGGTCGAGCGCGTCATGCACGAAGCCGACGGATCCAAGCGTTGGTACCTGCTCAACCTCGCGCTGTGGTGGCGGACGTTCATCGCCGAAGACGTTCCGCGGCCGCCGGTGCTCGCGCACGCGTGAGCCGCCGGGTCACCATCGTGCGTGCGGGCGTTCCGCTTCCGCCGCCGGACCCCGGCGAGCGCGTCGTTCCGTTCGACGAGTTCGTCGCCTGGGTTCGGCGCGGAACCGTGCTCGCGCATGTCGGCCGCTACGGAGAGGGACGCCTTCTCGTGTACCGGCTCGAGGCGGCAGGACGGCCCCTGCCTCTCGGACTCGCGTTGCGCGCGATGAGCCGCGGTCGCATCTTTGTCGAAGACGTTCAGGGACGGCGGCGCCGGATCACCGGCGGCCTGCTGTCGCGGTGGACGGCGCAGCTGGCAACCGAGCCGTTCCGCGTCCCGGCACTGCTGCGTCACGTGGAGCGCGCGCTGGACACCATCGACGCTGAGCGCGAACGCGCTGCGAGTCATCCGGCCGTGTTGAACCTGGCGGCGTCACCGCTCTATCTCCGAACCGACCTCAGCTTCGGCGTGCGCGCCGGCGGCTCCGTCGCGCACATTGCGGGCGTCGTCAACGAGCTCGGCGGCTTCACGGGACCGGTCAGGGTGCTCACCACCGACGATATCCCGACTCTCAAAACGGATGTGAGCGTGCACCATGTTCCCCCGCAGGAGTCGTTCTGGAATTTCAAGGAGCTGCCGACGTTCCTGTTGAACGACGCCTTTGACAGTGCGGCCAGGGACGCCATCACGGGGCGGCCCGCCTTCGTGTACCAACGCTACAGTCTGAACAGTTACGCCGGGATCAGAATCGCGCGACGCCACGCCGTGCCGTTCGTCCTCGAGTACAACGGCTCTGAAATCTGGATGGGCCGCCATTGGGGCCGCCCGCTCGAGCACGAGGCGCTGTCGCGGCGAATCGAGCAGCTCAATCTGACGTCCGCCGATTTGATCGTTGTCGTCAGCCGCGCGATGCGCGACGAGATCGTCGGGCGCGGCATCGATCCGGCGTCCGTGCTCGTCAATCCGAACGGCGTCGACCCGGATCGCTATCGACCGGATGTCGATGGAAGCCCCATTCGCGAACGGTACGGTCTCCGCGGTGTGATCGTGGTTGGTTTCATTGGCACGTTCGGGCCGTGGCATGGCGCCGAGGTCCTCGCGCGCGCGTTCGTGACGCTCATCAAGGGCGACGCTGCCCGCGCGCTGCGCGTCCGTCTCGTGATGATTGGCGACGGGGCCGGGATGCCGGCGGTGCGGCGGATCCTGAGTGAGGGAGGGGCGCTCGACGCAACCATCTTTACCGGTCTCGTGCCGCAGGCAGACGGTCCCGCACATCTCGCTGCGTGCGATGTGCTGTCGTCGCCGCACGTTCCGAATCCTGACGGTACGCCGTTCTTCGGATCGCCGACCAAGCTGTTCGAATACATGGCGATGGGGAAGGGGATCGTCGCATCCGATCTCGAGCAGATCGGGGAGGTGCTCGATCACGGTCGCACGGCGTGGCTGGTCAAACCCGGGGACGCCGACGGGCTGGCCAATGGACTGCGCCGGCTGATCGACGACCCGGTGTTGCGCAGTACCCTTGGCTCCGCCGCGCGTCACGAAGTCGTGACGCGCTACACCTGGCGCGAGCACACCCGCCGGACTATCGAGCGGCTGCGGGAGGTCGTCGGCGCTTCTGCAGAGGACCACGCACGACCCACGCACGTATGAGCTTCCGCCTGTCGGGATTCGGGATTCGGGATTTGGGATTCGAAGACTACTCTTCGAATCCCGAATCCCCAATCCCAAATCCCGACGCGCGTCGCCTCCTGGCAGTGTCCTGGGAAATGCCGCCGATGTACGGTCCGCGCGCCACGCAGGTCTCGCGCGTGCTTGGAGAACTGCCGGCTCTCGGATGGCGGCCGACGACGGTCTGCCTGGCGCCCCGACCGGGCGGCCCTCACTGGGTCAACGGCAAGGCTGCCGATGCACGTCCCGGCGTCGAGCTGGTGCGCGTCTCTTCGCCGGAAGAATGGCTCGCTTTTCGCGCCGCGTGGCGGATGGCCCCGCGACTGCGTGATTTTCCTGACGCGACGCGCGTGTGGGTGTCGCGGGCGGCGCGGGCCGCGGTCCGAATCGCTGCGGCGGCCGACTGCGCGGGCATGATCACCTTCGCTCAACCCTGGTCCGATCATCTCGTCGGATTGCGCGTCCATCGGGCGACGCGGCTTCCGTGGGTCGCGCATTTCAGCGATCCGTGGGCCGACAGCCCGTACGCCACGCCACGGCAGCGATCAATCTGGCGCCGGATGGAGGAAGACGTCATCCGAGAAGCATCAGCGGTCGTCTTCGTGACGCAGGAGACCGCGGACCTCGCGATGGCGAAGTATCCCGACGACTGGCGCAAGAAAGTGTCCGTCGTGCCGCACGGCTTCGATCCGCGGCCTGTCAACGCCGTGTCTCCGCCGCGCGGCCGCGAAAGACCGATGCGGCTCGTCTATGCAGGCCGCTTTTATTCCGGCGTGCGGACGCCGGTGACGCTGCTTCGAGCGCTCGCCGAATTGAACCGGCGCGACGCGGTCGCCGGTACGCTCGAGGTCACGTTCGTCGGCCCGCATGTCGAAGAGTTCAAACGCGATGCCGCTGCACTCGGGCTCGAGTCGTTCGTCCATTTCCACGGCCGGATGCCGGCGGTCGAGGCCGCGCGCGCCGCGGTCGACTCCGACGTCCTGCTCGTCATCGATGCTCCGAGCCACGGCCCCAGCGTGTTCCTGCCGAGCAAACTCGTCGACTATCTGCCGTTTCGCAAGCCGATTCTCGGCATCACGCCCGAGTCCGGCGCGTCGGCTCGACTGCTGCGGCGTCTCGGTTGTCCGGTCGCGCCGCCGGACGATGTCGGCGCGATCGCGCTGGCACTCAGCGACCTGGTCGGTCGATGGCGCGCCGGCACACTCGCGGTCGGCGGGTCGTTCGACGAAGTCGCGGCCGAGTTCGACATCAGGCGTACCGCCCGTCTGCTCCACGACGTCATGATTCGCGCCTTTGCCTGAACGCCCGGTTCTCCCGCGTGTGCTGCTCGTCACCGGCGCGTACTATCCCGAGATCAGCGCCGCAGGTGTTCAATGCCGCGCTGTCGCGTCCGCGCTCGGTGGCCGCGTCGCGCTGTCGGTGCTCACGACGGCTGTTGATCCGTCCCTGCCGGGCGTCGATGCGGTCGACGGCGTTGTCGTCCGCCGTGTCATCGTCGACGTGCGAAGCCGCGTGTCGAAGGCAATTGCGTCGGTCCGGCTCGCGCGGCGCATGCTGCAGGCTGGGCGCACATATGACATCATCCACGTGCACGGGTTCTCGCAGAAAAATGTCCCTGTTTCGATCCTCGCTCGGCTGCTGGGTAAGCCGATCGTGCTGACGCTGCACACGGCGGGCCAGGACGAGCCGGACGTCGTCAGGCGCCGCGGCGCGCTGGCGTACTGGGCATTCAGGTCAGCCGATCTCGTGCTGTGCGTGAGCCCGGATCTGACGGCGCGCTGGCGGGCGGCACAACTTCCTGCGGAGCGCGTTCGTCTGGCGCCGAATGGCGTCGATACGACCCGCTTCCGCCCGGCCGACGCCGACGAGCAGCTTGCGCTTCGACGCGCGCTCGGATGGCCCGAGACGCAGCCGATTGTGCTGTTTGTCGGCTTCTTCTCGCGCGACAAGCGGCCGGATCTGCTCTTCAGAGCCTGGCGCCGCCTTGGCGCCGGCGGCGTTCAGCCGCGATTGGCATTTCTCGGCGCGAAGAACACGGGGTACTACGAAATCGACGAGTCGATTGCCAGGCAGATCCAGCGCGAGGCCGCGGATCTCGGGCGTGCTCACGATCTGATGACGATCGAACCCACTCACGACGTCGCACAGTATCTTCGCGCCGCAGATGTGTTCGTGCTTCCATCGGTGCGCGAGGCGCATCCGCTCGCGCTGCTCGAAGCGATGGCATGCGGGCTGCCTTGTGTCGCCACGCGGTTGCCTGGCGCGACCGACGCGTTGATAGAAGACGGTTGGAATGGCCGGCTGTTTCCGGCCGACGACGAGGCGGCGCTGACCGAGGCGCTGCGGCAGGTATTTGCCGATCAAGGAGCGGCGCGGTCGATGGGCGCACGAGCCCGCGAGACCGTGATCGCGCGCTACGATATCCGGCGTACCGCCGACGACTGGCTGTCCGCCTATGAACAGGTGCTGAGCGCTCAATGACCCCGACACCATCCGGCGCGACGACGATCAACATGGTCGCGTTGCGCGAACAGTACGAACAGCTCAAGCCACGGATCGACGCCGCGATCGCGGCGGTGATCGAGCGGTCGGCGTTCATCGCCGGTCCCGCAGTGGCCGAGTTCGAGCGGTGGTTCGCCGACTACTGTGGCGTCGCCCACGCGATCGGCGTGTCGTCGGGCACGACGGCCATCGAGCTGGCGCTCCGTGCGCTGGGTATCGGCGCCGGCGATGAAGTCGTCATACCTGCGAACACATTTGTCGCGGCCGCTGCGGCCGTCACCGCGACCGGCGCGACGCCCGTTTTCGTCGACGTCGCCGAGTGCACGGGCAACCTGGATCCGGCACGTCTGCACGAT
>Ga0209590_10000980_pt1 | contig 10287 bp, 12 predicted proteins | sample CZO8metaG_FD_188353 | JGI IMG/M metagenome (GOLD analysis project Ga0209590, IMG submission 188353) | Vadose zone soil microbial communities from the Eel River Critical Zone Observatory, Northern California, USA - CZOApr15con1.8 metaG... | ecosystem: Environmental > Terrestrial > Soil > Vadose...
TTAGCGTCAGGCACTATGCTCGACAAGATCGGCAACTGGGCTCGGACGACCTGGTCATCATTATCGCATATCAGCAACCGACAGGTCCGCAGACACACTGAAGGTGAGGGGGCGGCCACATTGGCGCGGTAAGGACCGCGAAAAGCCGGCGGACTAAACGTCCGCCGGCTGCTTCGCGACTTCAGTCAGGAACTACGCTCCCTTCGGATAGAATCGAACTTGTAACAGCTTCAGCCCGTTGTTGTCGTACTGCCAGAAGAACCCTTGAAGGCAAGGATCGAAGAGACTCACGGTCGTGCTGCCGCCGCACGCGGTCACAACCGCGGCATCGGCGACTGGATCGAGAACGATCGTCGTGAGCGCGTCGGTCACGTTGCGAAAGCTGCTCTTGCCCGTCCCGCGGACAAACACCTCGTTCTGCGTCGAGCAAATCACGCCCAGGCTGGTAAGCAGGATGTCGGTCGCGCAGGTGGTGATCTTGGCCTGTCCGCCTGGCGTCCCGAGCGCGCGCGCCCAGATGGTGTAGCTGCCGGGTGCCGGGAGCGAGAAGGACGCCTCCCCATCGGTCCCGTTCTTGTCGAGGACCTCGAACACACCGGCCGCGGCACTCTGACTGAGAAGAATCTTCGTGGTGACGGTGACGTTCTTCGTCCCGAGGTTCACGAAGATGACGTGCCCGCTGGCCCAATCTGGATTGCTGTTCTTGTCGCGCGGCACGCCAATGATGTTGAGACTGTAGTGCGACCCGCTGGGCGCGCCGTTTCCGTTTTGTGCGGCGGCCACCGCCGTCGCACACGTCGATGCAGCCAGGACGGCCGCCAAGCAACGTCTGGTTCGCATAATCCCCCTCGTGAAAGTGATCGACCCACCGTCCTGGGGCGTTGCAGCCTCTACCATTAAAAGGCCCCGTCGGCCGGATTGCGGGCGCAACGGGGCTGCAGTGACAGAGGACTGCCTCTGGGTCGTTCGATACGATGGCAGTTCCTCAACTGTTTATGGGGTGACGACCCTCACGAGTGCTCGGGCAACGCGACACGACCAATTCCACGGGTCACCGCCCGGCACCGCAAACCTAGGCGCACCCCGTTAGGGCGTCACCCTAGGCGCGCGAGCGCGTCGTGCATGTCCGATGCGGTCGCGTAGCGGTCGGCAGGCTGCTTCGCCATCGCTTTCAAAATCACAGTCGCCAGTCCCGCAGGCACATCGGCGTTGAACCGGCGCGGATCGGGCGGCTCTTCCTCCAAATGCTTCGCGACTAACGCCCACGTCGTCTCCGCTTCGAACGGCACACGACCGGTCAGGCACTCGAACAGCACCACGCCCGCCGCATAGAGATCGCTGCGCGGATCGAGCTCGGCACCCGAGAGCTGCTCGGGCGACATGTAGTCCGGCGTCCCGATCGACGTGCCCGCCTCCGTGAGGCCTTTGCCCTGCGGCGGATTGGCCAGTCGCGCAATCCCGAAGTCCATCACTTTCAGAAAGCCGCTCGGCTCCACGACAATGTTCTGCGGCTTGATGTCGCGGTGGATCACGCCTTCGGCATGCGCGACCTCGAGAGCCCGGCACAGCTGCTTGCCCACGGTCAGCGTCACGGCGACGGGCAGTTTGCCGCGCGTCACGATCAGCTGCTTCAGCGACGTGCCCTCGACGTATTCCATCGTCAGGTAGTACATCCCGTTCTGCTCGCCGAGGTCGTAGGTGCGCACGACGTTGCGATGCGCGATCCGCCGCGCCAGCCGGATCTCCTGCTTGAAACGCTCGAGCGCCGCGGTCCCGCCGGCCATCGCCTCGGGCTTGAGCGTCTTGATCGCGACCGGCTCCTGCAATTCCCGGTCGAACGCCCGGTACACCACGCCCATCCCGCCGGCGCCCACGATCTCTTTCACCTCGTAGCGACCCGCGAACATGGCGCCGGGCCGCAACTGGTCACCTCCAACCGCGCGGACGGCCGTGGGAACTGAGGCGATCGGCTGCGTCGCGGCGCTGCCCGACGCCGCCATCATGTACTCGACGAGGGCCGCTTTTTCCTTGAGATCCTCGACCAACCCCTTGAACGCCTGCGACAGAATGCCGATCTCGTCGCGCGAGTTGACGGCGATGTCCACGCCGTAATCGCCTTCCTGCACCTGACGAGTCGCGACCGCGAGCCGGCGCACCGGTCCGGTGATCTGATGTGCCTGCACGAAAGCGAAGACCAAGGCCAGCACCACACCCAGCGCGACAGCCCACAGCATGGTCCGTTGCAGCGCGTTGAACGACGCGAGCTCCGACTCGCGCGACCGCAGCGCCACGAAGCCGCCGCGCACGTCGCCACTGGGCGAGCGAATCGCGCCCGCCAGACCGATGAGATGCTGATCCCCCATCGCCGTGGCGAGCGGCATTCCCTCGCCACCGCTGTCGGCGGCGAGCACATCGGTCTTCACTGTGCTCTCCAGGGCCGGTGCGATGTCCCGCGCGGGCACCGTGCTCCCGACCACGACCGGCTTGCTGAGCGTATCGAGCGCGAAGAACACCACGTCCGAGTTCGTGGCCTGCTTGATGGCGGTGGCGAGCGAGTCGTCGATCGGGTAGGTCGCGATGAGCGCGCCGAGTGGCGCGGCCGTGGGGCGATCGCGCAGCGGCGTGCCGATCGCCATGAACATCGTGCCCCGCACGTCGTCCAGCCACGCGCCGCTGGTCTGCTCGCCGCTCAGCGCGTTGGCGACGAGCGGGGCGATCGACAAGTCGCGGTCATACTGCTCGCGGTAATCGGTGCGCGCGATGAGGATGCCTTCGCTGTTCGTGACCAGCACCCACGCCGCGTCCACCAACCCGCGGATGTCGTCGGCCTGATCCAGCGCCTCCGAGCGCGCGCGTTCGTTGAGCAGCCGCTGGCGGTATTGCGGCACGTCCGTCGCGACCGTGCTCGCGCGGCCCAGCGTACGCGTGCGCGCCGCGAGATAGTCGTCCACCGCCCGGCGCGTGGACAGGAGCGCGCGGTGGATCGACGCATCGGCGGTGCGGTGCGCCTTGACCGATGTGACGCCGAACGTGATGCCGAGCACCGCCACGACCAGCAGCGTCGAGGCGACAAAGATCTTCGCGGTCAGGCCGAACGCCGGTTTAGTAGCGCTCGCGGCCGGCATTGGTGGGGTAGGCTCGTCCGTACTTGTTGCGATGGGGCTCCCACTTGTACCCGCGGGCATTCAGGGCGATCTGCACATCCGCTTGCCCGCTGCCGGCCGCGACATCCTTGACGACCTCAGTGGGGATGCGCTCGTGCCAGACGTGCAGGCGATAGCGGCCCGCGGGCACGTTGTCGATCGCAAAGCTGCCGTCGCCCGCGGGCTGGGCGTAGTACCGGTTTTCCATCACCTGCACGTACGCCACCATCCGCGGGTGCACGTTGCAGTACACGCGCACCAGGCCCGGATGATCGAACGTGTAGCTCTTCGCTTCGCCGCGCCCGTACAAACCAAGGTCGAAGCTGTTGGGGTCGCTCACCGAAAAGACGTTGTGGTTGAACGGATCGTGATTGGGAAACCGCACGGTCGAGCCGAGCGGCACGACGACCACGTGGGGCGCGTAGGTCTTATCCGTGATCGCGATTTCGACGGTGACGGGACGCGCGGCAGTCGTCACGGAGGCCGGCGCCTCGAGATAGAGCACGGCGTCGCTGAGATCAGGCGATGGTTTGTTGTCTTTCTCGAGAATGACGATTCTCCCCGCCACGCGAGCGGCGGGAGAAAACCCCACGGCGGCAACTAGAGCGACGATTCCCATCACCACACGCATCGCCAATCTCCCGGAAACTGTTGCGTCCAAGGGCGTGGAGCTTACTGTAGTGCTATCCAACTCGCCAGGAGCGGGCCGTGATGCGGGTCTTGCTTTTTCTCGGTATCACCGCGCAGCAACCTGCATCGCCTCCACCTCCTCCACCATCTGCCGGCCCCCCCAAGCGCACCGTGGCGCTCACGGGCGCCGTCCTGATGAACGGCTTCTATAATAGTGCGCGCACGAACAACAGCGACGACCCCGTATTCGCCGATACCGATGCGGTCGGCGTCACAGGGTCGAGCGCGACGATGCGGCCGAACGGCCGGTTCCGCAATTTCGTGTGCGAGGGCCACGGCGGATGGCGTCCGCCGGGTCCGCTCATCTTCGCGTTCGAGTTTCGGCGGCTCCAGGCGCGTTACCAGGCCGGCGATTTTACGGTGAATCACCTGAATTTGGCAGGGGGCTTCAGGTTCTAGGGGGCGGTCTTCCTACTCTTCCTCCGTCGCGCGCGGATGCTTCTCGCGCCGACGATACCCCTTTTTGGACCGGTGCACCTTGTGCGACGGAGTCCGAAGCCGCTCTTTCACCGGCGCGTTCGGATTCGGCACTCGCACGACGACTTTCTTCTTCTCACGCTTCCGGCTCATGTGCCGAGGCGTTGCCTGATCTGCCGCGCGTGGTGGCGCGCGTGGATGAGGTGGAAGCGCATCCACTCCTCGACGGTCAGATCGCCCATGCGCGGATGCTTCACGAACAAATCGGCGCGGCGCTCGGGCAACAGCGCGCGGTCGACTTGATCCCAGGCCTCGACCGCGGCCAGGAAATGCGCCTCGGCGCTCGCGCGGTCGATCTGCGGTGCCGGCGTGGTGCGTTCGGGCGCCTTGCGGCCCGGCGGAAACCAGCGCAATCCGAAAACGAACAGCCTGGCGATTTGCTCGGCGGGAGTCCGGGGGCGCCGCGCCATCGGCGCGTGATTGCGGCGCGCCTGAAATGTCTCGGCGCTCAGCGCGAGGCCCAGCGCGAGATGCTCGACGATCTGTGCCGGCGTCCATTTTCCGGCCGGCCCACGCTGCCACTCGCTGTCCGGCCGCCCCCGCAGCGGACCGAGCACGAGGTTCGGCAGGTCACCGAGCGGGTTGAGACTCGTCATCGCGTGCGGGGCCGCTGACCAGTAGTTTCCATCCGACCCGACATGCGGGAAATGTGCGAGTGAACTTGCTGCGCCGCCACCCGGTTGCGATCGCGCTGGTGGTCCTGCTTCTCGCGACCGCGATTCACCCGCTGTCCCCGCTCGTCGATGCCGTGACTGGCTCCGCACCGGGCGACGCGGACCTCGATCGCCCGATCCTCTACGTCCTGTTCGCGCCGCTCTCCAACTCACTCGACGCGCTCACATTTTTCAGCCAGCCCCGCGCGGAGTGGGCGCTCGCCGTCTGGATCCTGGCGCTCGGCGTTTGGGGCGCCCTCCGGCGCTCCGCGGCGCCGCTCACGTGGCGCCGCCACGTCGCGCGCGCGCTGGTCGGCCCCGGGATAGTGATTCTGCTCGGCGTCGCCGCAGTGCTCTTACCCCGGCCTGTGCCAAGCCTTACCAGCGACGGCGTGGGTACGGTGATCGATTATCACGCGCACACCAATCTCTCGCACGACGGCCGGCCGGGATGGACGCTCGCGAAGCTCGCCGAGTGGCACGAGCGGCAGGGGTTCGAAGCGTCGTACGTCACCGACCACAACGTCGTGTACGACGGCTCGCTTCCCGTCCCGGCGGGCACGACCATCAGTCTGTTGCCCGGCGTCGAATGGAGCGTCCATCAGCAACACGTGGTGGCGATCGGGCCGGTCGAGGCACTGCCGCGCGACAGCTTCGGAGGGAGCACGGCGCGGATGTTACGGATCTTCGCCGCGATCGAGCGCCAGGGAGGGCTCAGCATCGCATCGCTCCCCGAGTACTGGCGCAACCACTGGGAGGATCTTGGCGCATTCGTCGTGGCGGGTGTGGACGGGTTCGAGATCGTGAACTGCGCGCCGAAGGCACTGGGGTTCCCGCCGGACCTGCGCCGCCAGGTGCTCGCGCTCGCGGGCAGCCACGATCTGATGGTCGTCGGCGCGAGCGACAATCACGGCTGGGGACAGGTCACGTGCGTCTGGAACGTCTCACGACCGGGCGCGCAGGGCTTTCACACCAATCGCGTCTTTGCGCGGCCGCTGGCGCTGGTACAGGGCAACGGGTGGTCCTGGGCCGCGGCGGTGAGCCAGCCATGGTACATGCTGCGCTCGTTGAGCTGGAGTGAGCGGGCGAGCTGGCTCACGTGGGTCGTCATCATCCTGTTGTATCGGGCGATGCCCCGCCGCGAAGGTCAGGGAGCCGGCCTCGGCATCCTGGCGCGATCGCTGGGGGGTCGCCGCAAGGTAGCCGTTCCTAACGAGACCCCGACGTGACAGGGCGCAACCAATCGGTGAAGTTGGATCCACCCCTTCCTTCTTTCTGGAGATGGCTCTATGCAGGCAGCAGGTCGGTTCGTAGTTCTCGGTGCATTGGTCGCGCTCACGGCTCAGGCGAGAGCGCAGACCGGGGGGGCGCTACCGCTGAAGCACGCGCCAGCGCGCACGCAAACGGCGATCACGCCGGCGGACCTCATGACTCGTCTGTACCTCTACTCGGACGATTCGATGATGGGCCGGCTGGCGGGCAGCGAATACAATCTCAAAGCCACCGCGTATATCGCGGCCGAGGTCAAACGCATTGGGCTGGTGCCTGCGGGTGACTCCGGCGGCTACTTCCAGAACGTGCCACTCGTCAAGCGGCAGCTCGATCCGAGCGCAACCCTGTCGGTTGAGGGAACGGCGTTTCGTCCGTGGGATGAGTTCATCCCCCGCGATCCGGGGCGCGCGACTCGCGCGTTCGACGGTGCGCAGGTGATTTACGCCGGGGTATGGCCGGACAGCACCATGATCAGCGCTGATCAGGCCGCCGGAAAATTTATCGTGCTCGGGGCGCATACCGGCCCGGGGGTGCCTCAAGCGCAGCAAGTGAATCGTGGCGCGATTCTCGCCCGCTTCCGCGGCGCCGCCGGCATCGCGGTGGTGGCGCTGGAAACATTCCCGCCGCAGGCGGCCAACTTCTTCCGCCAGCCGCAAACTATCCTGCGCGACGCGCCGCAGGCGACCGACACGATCAGCTTGCCCGTTTACGTGTACGTGAGTGCCGCGGGCGCCCGACTGCTGCTCGGCGCCCCGCTCGACAGCGTGCGCGCGGGCGCGGCGGGAAAGACGGTGCACGGCTCGGTGTCGTTCGTCGAAACGCCCGCCCCGGCGCGCAACGTCGTCGCCATTCTGCCGGGCAGCGATCCGAGATTGAAGGGCGAGTACGTCGCGATCGGCGCCCACAACGACCACATCGGCTTCGACCAGACGCCCGTGGACCACGATTCGCTCCGTGGGTTCAACGACGCCGTACGGCGGCTCGAGCTTGCTGCGCCCCCCCCCAATCACCGCGTCACGCCCGATCAAGTGCAGCAGATCCACGTGAACGTGGACAGCCTGCACCGCGCCCACGCCGCGCGGCGCGATTCGATCTTTAACGGCGCCGATGACGACGGCTCGGGGACAACCGCGGCACTGGAGATCGCTGAAGCGTTCGCCGGCGCGCGCGTGAAGCCGAAGCGCTCGCTCATTTTCGTCTGGCATACCGGCGAAGAGCTGGGGCTATTCGGATCGCAGTACTTCACCGACCATCCTACCGTAACCCGCGACTCGATCGTCGCGCAGCTCAACATGGACATGATCGGCCGCGGCCGCGCCGACGACGAGAATGGCGGCGGGCCGGGATACCTGCAGCTCATCGGCACGCGCCGCCTGTCGACCGAGCTCGGCGATATGATTGAGACCGTGAACAAGGCCCGGAAGCAGCCGTTCACGTTCGACTATCAGTTCGACGCCACGGGGCATCCGGAGCAGTACTACTGCCGTAGCGATCACTACATGTACGCGCGCTATGGCATCCCCATCGCGTTCTTCACGACGGGCAACCACCGCGACTACCACCAGGTGACGGACGAGCCGGAGTACATCGATTACGACAAGCTGGCGCATGTGTCGCAGTTCGTCTACGACGTCGCGGCGGCGGTGGCGAACCTCGATCATCGTGTGGTCGTGGACAAGCCGAAGCCGGATCCGCACGGCAACTGCGTGCAGTAGCTGGCGCCACGTTGCACGAACGGGCCCCTACGGGGCCCGTTTTTTTTAGGGCTGGCCGGGCTTGGGCGGGGGAGAGCCCGAAGCGCCAAGGTATTCGACGGTGCGGTCCTCGTGGACAGCGAAGTGATAGAACCGTCGTCCGATGCAGCCAGCGGGACAGTCTCCGTACCCGACACTGTAGTCGAGCAGAATCGGATCGGCGCGTGACGCCCGAATGTCGTTACCGTCACCCCCCATTCCGTCAGGCTCGGAATAACGGATGCCCGCGATTCCCTCGAACAGGTGCGCGAGCGCGGCGATGTTCAACGTTGCGGCGGACCGCAGCACGATGAGCATCTCATTCGAGGTAGACAGCGGGTATTTCCAGTCCAGAGAAAGCCCGTAGTCCTCGAGCAGACGGTCCACCTGCGCGTTCCCGGTGGGCAGTTCCCCGTTCACGAGTCGCTGCACCCATTCCTGATCCGCGGAGGCCTGCAACAGCAGCCGGCGCGTTTCCGGCTGGCCGAAGGTGTGAATGCTATAGACGTCCACGACGGTATCGCGCGCGGTCAGGCCGTCCGCGTTGAATACCTGGACGAGCGCAGCGTAGTAGGTGTCGATCAGCTCTGCGGTAATCGCGATGTCGCCGTAGCCTCCCGGCCGGGCCTGCAGCTCGCGGAGCGCGAGGCGAGCGGCGTCTTCACGGTACAGGACACGCAACTCGTCCGGCACCCGCGAGTCGTTGACGAATGAACGGACGGTCCGCGGGGCGGCGGGATCCGCACACGCACCGAGCGCGGCCACGAGAGTCAAGCCACACATGAGTCTGTTCATGGATCTCCCCCGCTTCTTCTACCCACGCCGGCCGCGGCGGCGTCACAGGGGGAAAATGTAGATTGAGGACCGATGGCAGGATACTCCGGCAAGTCTCTTGTCGATAAACTGGGCATCAAGCCGCGCACGCGCATCGCCATCCTCAACGCGCCGCGCGGCTACCGGAAGACCCTCGGCAAACTGCCGCCGGGGGTGACGGTTACGGCTTCAGCGAGCGGGTCCCTTCCCTTCATTCATTTCTTTACGCCGAGCCGCCACATACTCGAGGCGCAGCTGTCGGCGCTGCTGCGCGCGCTGGAGCCGGCCGGCGCTCTTTGGATCTCGTGGCCCAAGAAGTCGTCCGGCGTGGAAACCGATATCACGGAGGACGTCGTGCGCGCCGTCGCGCTGCCTACGGGACTTGTGGACGTGAAGGTCGCTGCAATCAATGACGTCTGGTCAGGGCTGAAACTGGTCCGCCGCCTCAAAAACCGGACTTGACTTTGCATGGCAAAGTGCTTTACTTAGAGCCATGACCTCACCGCACCCGATTCGCGACCGTGCGCTCGACAACCTCCAGTTCATCCGCTCCACCATGGAGCGGGCGGGCTCGTTCACTGCGGTGCCCGGGTGGGGGATGGTCGTGCTCGGCGTGACGGCGTTGGCCGCCACGGCGCTCGCCGGAGCCCTGCCGGTCGCGCAAGTGTACGGCGCGGCGCAAAGTCGCTGGCTCTGGGTTTGGATGTTCGAAGCGTTGCTCGGCGCCGGGGTCGGCGTCGCCGCACTCCTCTATAAAGCCATGCGCGCCGGCGATGCCATCATCCACGGCCCCGGACGACGCTTCGGACTCAGCGTGGTGCCACCGTTCATCGCGGGGGCGCTGCTGACATACGTGTTGTGGCACGCGAAGCAGCTCGCGCTCCTCCCTGCAGTGTGGTTGCTGTGCTACGGCGCCGGCGTGGTCACGGGCGGCGCATTTTCAATGCGGGTTGTCCCAGTGATGGGAATCTGTTTCATGATCCTGGGCACGGCGGCGCTGTTCGCACCGGCCAGCTGGCAAGCGTGGCTCCTCGCAGGTGGTTTCGGCGGCCTGCACATCATGTTTGGGCTGATCATCGCACGGAGGTACGGTGGCTAAGAGCAACACGGCGCGGATCACCCGCGCGGAACCCGATCGGCCGGTGAAAACGAAAGTGCAACCGGCGGATCTCGACCGGCTGATTCACGAGCGCGTGCGGCTCGCGATCGTGAGTGCGCTCGCGGTGCGCGAGAGCCTGACGTTCAACGAGCTCAAGGCGCTGCTCAAGACGAGCGACGGCAATCTCAGCGTCCACGCGCGCAAGCTCGAGGATGCGGAGTACATCACGTGCGACAAGTCGTTCGCAGGCCGCGTCCCCAAAACCGAATACCGACTCTCCACCCTCGGCAGGCGGGCGCTCGAGCGCTACCTCGATCACATGGAAGCGTTGATCCGTGCGACCCGGGCGGGCGGGGGGGGGGGCTGACGTGGACGCTTTTTTTTTCGGGATCGCTTTATGAAACAAA
>Ga0209590_10000984_pt1 | contig 10282 bp, 10 predicted proteins | sample CZO8metaG_FD_188353 | JGI IMG/M metagenome (GOLD analysis project Ga0209590, IMG submission 188353) | Vadose zone soil microbial communities from the Eel River Critical Zone Observatory, Northern California, USA - CZOApr15con1.8 metaG... | ecosystem: Environmental > Terrestrial > Soil > Vadose...
AGTGGCCCTGCGCGTCGGGGAGCGTGGTCATCGGGTCCCTTTCGCCTCGGCGACGAACCGCCATACCTTGTCCGGATCCTTGCGGCCGGGCTCGGCCTCGACGCCGGAGTTGACGTCGACGGCGTACGGGCGCGCGGTGGCGACGGCGCGGCCGACGTTCTCCGGCGTCAGGCCGGCCGACAGGATGATCCGCCACTGCTGGCTGGCCAGCTCGCGCGCGACCGTCCACTCGATCGGCTGACGTACTTCGCCCTCGCTCCAGCGCGCGGCGCTGTCGAGCAGGAGCGCGGCCGCGCACTTGCGGTAGCGCAGAAAGGTCACGGTCGGCGTCCACGGCGGCCGCCCCTCGAGCTCACCCGACGGCGGCGCGAGCTTGATCGTCTTGATCACCGGCAGCGGGTAGCCGTCGAGGTCCTCGGGTCGCTCGTCTCCGTGGAACTGGAGCGCCCGGAGGCCGCACGCCTCCGCGACCGCCTTGACGTGCCCCGCGGCGTGATCCCAGAAGACGCCGACCGGCGTCACGAACGGCGGGAGCTTTTGAACGATCGGCGCGACCCGCTCGGGCGTGACGAAGCGCGGCGTCTTTTCGACGAAGATGAACCCGAGCGCGTCGGCGCCCGCTTCGACGGCCGTCATCGCGTCCTCGAGGCTTGTGATCCCGCAGATCTTCACCCTAACCATTGAACTGTGCCGTCGGGGGCGCCGCAGCGCTCGCGGTCGGCGAATCGACGCGCTCGCCCTGGAGCGTCAGCTCCCGGATCCTGGCGCCGACGTCGCCGGCCGTGACGAGTCCCTCGCCGACGAGGATCGCGTGGGCCCCGGCCTCGACGACCCGCCGGACCTGGGCTGGGTCCACGAAGCCGCTCTCGGACACTAGGATTGGCCCCGGCGGGACGAGCGGTAGGAGCTCGAGCGTCGTCTCGATCCGTGTTTCGAAGGTGTGGAGATCGCGGTTGTTGATGCCGATAATGCGACTGCCCGCCGCGAGCGCCGCGTCCACCTCGGCGGCGGTGTGGCACTCGACCAGCGCGGCCAGCCCGAGCCCCTTCGCCGCGGCAGCCAGGTCGCGGAGGTGCCTGGGCTCGAGGATCGCGACGATCAGGAGCACCGCGTCGGCGCCGGCCGCGCGCGCCTCCCAGAGCTGGTACTCGTCGATCGTGAAGTCCTTGCGGAGCAGCGGCACCGCCACGGCCCCGCGAATCCGGTCGAGCAGATCGAGGCTCCCCTGGAAGTACTTTTCGTCGGTGAGCACCGAGATCGCGTGGGCGCCCGCCGCCGCGTACGCCAGGGCGAGGGCCTGCGGATCGAGGTCGGGTACCAGCACGCCGCGCGACGGCGACGCCTTCTTCACCTCGGCGATGAGTCGGACGGCACCGCGGGCCGGACGCAGCGCGCCCTCGAAGTCCCGCGGCGCCGTGAGGCCCGCGCAGCGGCGCTCGAGCGCGGCGCGCGGCGCCTCCGCCTTGCGGCGGGCGACCTCCACGCGCTTGTCGCTGAGGATGTCGTCGAGGATGCTCAACGACCTCAGAAGTCCTTCCGCAGCCCCTGTCGCCGCAGCGTCTCGAGCGGCACGCGCATGAGCTGATCCAGCACGTGCTCACGGAGGGTGCGCGGCGGCGGCAGGTCGCGGACGATCCGCCCCGCGGTGACGAGCGGCTTGAGCAGCGGCTCCCACGTGCCTTGCGGCTCGGGCGGCCGCTGGCCGGCGGGGAGGACCACGGTCTCGAGCGTCCCGCGCCGGCGGAAGACGTCCTTGGCGCCTGACCACTTGCCCCGCTTCGCCATCGGCCGGCCTTCGATCTCCATGATGTCGAGCGCGAAGTTCAGCACGGGCGCGTTGGCGATCGAGGTGCCGACGCCGTAGCCGTCGACGACCGGGTTGAGCGCCAGGATCTCGTACTCGTCGATGCCGCCCGAGGCGAGGATCTTCACGTGACCGAAGCCGCGGAGGCCGAGCTCCCAGCGGACCTCCTCGATGATCCGATAGAAGTCGCCCCGGCGCGACGATGGGGTGTCGAGCCGCACCGCGTAGAGGTCACGGCCGAGCGCCTGGGCCACACGGATCGCCTCGAACTTCTCGTCCTGCAGCGTGTCGATGAGGGCGACGCGGCGAACCTTGGGGTCGATGACGTCGTGGAAGGCCTTCAGGGCTTCCACCGTGTCGCCGATCATCAGGACGAGCGAGTGCGGGATCGTGCCGGTCGGGTCCGCGTCGATCAGCTCCGCGGATTTCGTGACGGCGACGCCGTCGCAGCCACCGACGAACGCGTTCCGCTCGATCATCGGCGCGAGCGCCGGGTGCATCCGGCGGGCGCCGAACGAGATCACCTGGCGGTCGCCGGCGGCCTTCTTGCAGCGCGCTGCCTTGGTCGCGATCCCCGACGCCTGGCAAAGGAGGCCGAGCAGGGCCGTTTCGTACTGCGCCCACTCGACGTAGGTGCCCTCGATGCGGAGCACCGGCTGGTAAGGCTCGAACACGGTGCCCTCGTCCATCGCCAACACGTCCACGGCCACGCCCTCGAGCAGCGCCGCGGCCTCTTCGAGGCCGGCGAGGATGCCCCACCGCCAGTCCTCGGGCAGGCTCTTCAGATAGACCTCCGCCTTCACGCGCTTCTTGTCGCCGCGGTGGATCAGGATCTGGACCGTGCGCGCAAAATAGACGTCGGAAACCTCGCCGCGCTTGATGTCGGCTTCGGAAGCGGTGTGGAACGGACGCTTCGGGGCGTTCGCCATGGCGTATGTGCTCTTCGGGATCGGCGCCGAAGGATTGAAAAAGTGTGTCAGAAGCGCCGCGTCAAGTCAACGTAACGGCCGTGACGGTCGGCGGGGCGGGGCGCGGGGGGCCCTCCTCGACCACGCCAGCTGCGGCGCGCGAGCCGATATCCGCGAGCGCGGCGTCAGATCAACCCCCGGAAGCTACGGGTCTCAGAAGGCCCCCCGCGCCCCGCCCCGCCGACCGCGCGGACCGTGCGGCGACTGCCGGCGGCGGCCCGACGCACCGGCTACAGCTTCAGGGACTTGAGGTAGGCGCGAAAGTCGTCCGCCAGGTCGGGCCGGGCGAGCGCGAACTCGACCGTCGCCTTGAGGAAGCCGAGCTTGTCGCCCGTGTCGAAGCGCCTGCCCTCGAAGGCGACCGCGTACATCGGGCGCCGGGAGGAGAGCGTCCGGAGCGCGTCGGTGAGCTGGATCTCCCCCCGTCCATCCGGCGGCGTCTCGGCGAGGATGGCGAAGACGTCTGGCGTCAGCACGTAGCGCCCGATGATCGCGAGCTCCGACGGCGCCTCGTGCGGCCGGGGCTTCTCCACGAGGTCGAGGATCTCGTACACGTTGCCGGCCACGCGGCGGGCCGCGATCACGCCGTACTGCTGCAAGCGCTCCCGCGGGACGCGCTCGACGGCGAGCACCGGCCCCCCGTAGCGCTCGAACACGTCGAGGAGCTGCCGCATGCACGGCTGCGGCGCCGCGGCGATGATGTCGTCGCCCAGGAACACGGAGAACGGCTGGTCGCCCACGAGCGAGCGCACACAGAGGATGGCGTGGCCGAGTCCGAGCGGCTCCTTCTGCCTGACGTAGCACACCGAGGCCAGCTCGGAGATCGTCTTGATCTGGGCGAGCTCCTCCACCTTGCCCCGGTCGTTCAGGTAGTACTCGAGCTCGAAGGCCGCGTCGAAGTGATCCTCGATCGCGCGCTTGCCGCGGCCGGTCACGATGATGATCTCCGAGAGACCCGACGCCACCGCCTCCTCGACGACGTATTGGATCATCGGCTTGTCGACGAGCGGGAGCATCTCCTTCGGCTGCGCTTTCGTCGCCGGAAGGAACCGCGTGCCGAGCCCGGCGGCGGGGAACACGGCCTTGCACACGTTCATGGCCCCATCATACCCGGTGCGTCACCCGCGGGGGCGTCCCCGCCCCACGCCCTCGAGCACGGCGACGAGGGCAAGGATGCACCCGGCCTGGATGAGGACGAGCGCCGTCTCATAGGGCGTCGCGTCCTTGAGCAGGATGGCGGAGAGGCCCAGCGTCGCGGCGACGAAGAAGACGAGCAGCACGCTCTGCGTCTTCGTCAGGCCGAGCGCTGCGAAGCGGTGGTGCAGGTGGTCCTTGCCCGTATACGCGAGCCACTCGTGGAGCGAGTGCACCTTGCCCGTGACGACGCGCACGATGCCCACGAATGCGATATCGAACAACGGCACCCCCAGGATCAGCGTGGGCGTGAACAGCGCCACCAGGGGGTTGTTGTCGGCCCAAACACCCATCGCCGCGAGGCCCGCCAGAGTGAAGCCGATGAAGCTGGCCCCGCTGTCGCCGAGGAAGATCGTGGCGCCACCCGGGCGGAAGTTGTAGGGCAGGAACCCGAGGCACGCGCCGACAAGCGCCGCCGACAGGAACATCAGGTACTGCTGGCCGGTCTGGAGCGACACGATGCTGAAGAAGATCCCGGCGACGACGCCGAGCCCCGCCGCGAGGCCATCCATGCCGTCGAGGAACTGGATGGCGTTCGTGACCGTCAGGAACCAGAGCACGGTGAGGATCACGTTGAGCCAGAGGAAGCCAGGGATCCAGCTCGGCACGGTGTTGAGGATCACATCGAAGGCGATCGCCGCCGACGCGGCGGCGATCTGTCCGAGCAGTTTCAGCCACGCGGGGAGATCGGTCAGGTCGTCGAGGAGACCGATCGCGACCACGATCGTGCCGCCGACCGCGACGCCCTTGAGACCCCGCGAGAAGTCGAAGTTCGTGAGCACGGTCACGGCGAACGCCCCGTAGACCGCGACGCCCCCGAAGAGCGGCGTCGCCGTCGCGTGGACCTTGCGCTCGCCCGGCAGGTCGAGGACGCCCCACCGGCGCGCGGCCTCGCGGACCAGCGGCGTGGCGATGAACGCCAGCCCGCAGGCGAGACCGACCAGATAGAGCCAGGGCAGCCGTGCGGCGTAGAACGAGCGCCAGAACGGCGTGAGGAGCAGCACGACCACGAACAGGAGCGACAGCGACGCCCAACGGGCGATCATGCGTGGAGCGCCTCGGCGAGCGCCGCGCCGACCGCCTCGACCTCGGCGTCGGTGAGCGAGGGGTAGCACGGCAGCGAGAGGCACCGCGTCCACAGCCGGTCGGCCTCCGGGTAGCCGTCGAGGCCGAGGGCCCGGTGGATCGGGCGGAAGACGGGACGCCGCGCCGTGACGCCCTTCCGCGCCAGGCGCTCGAGGAGCTGGCCGAGCGGCCGCTCGACCGTGACGACGAATCGGTGGAACACGTGCCGCTCACCCTGGTCGCCCGGCGGGCGACAGCCCGCAACGGGCGCCAGGAGCGCGCGGTAGCGGGCGGCGATCGCCCGCCGCCGTGCGATGAAAGCGTCGAGCCGGCCGAGCTGGCTCCGGCCGAGGGCGGCCTGGATGTCGGTCAGCTTGAAGTTGAACCGCGGGACCAGGTCCTCCCGCTCGTCGTAGTCGCGCGCGTCCCGGACGCGCGCGACGCGCTCCGGTGCGCCGGCCACCGCGCCGCCCTCTCCAGTCGTCAGGAGCTTGGTCGCGTAGAAGGAGCAGACGGCCAGGGCGCCGCGCGACCCGACCGAGCGCCCGGCGACCCGGGCGCCGATCGCCTGGGCGCAGTCCTCCACGACGGGAACGCCGAGCGCCAGGAACTCGTCGAGGTCCAGGGCGAGGCCGAAGGGATGGACGACGACCACGGCGCGCGTGCGCCGCGTGAGGCGACGCGCCACGTCGTTGGCGGCCGGTCCGAGCGTCTCGGGGTCGGCGTCGGCGAGAACGGGCGTCGCACCGCAGCGGGTGACCGCGTGATGGAGCGCGTCGCAGGCGTAGGTGGGGACGACGACCTCGTCGCCGCGCCCGACGTCGAGCGCGCGGAGCGACAGCTCCAGCGCCGCGCTACCCGAGCTGACGGCGGCGACGGCCGCGATGCCGAGCCGCGCCGCGAGCTCCCGCTCGAACGCCTCGACCTCGGCGCCCTGCGCCAGGCGGCCTGAGCGGACGACGCGCGCCACGCGCTCGGCATCCTCCGCGCTCACCGTGGGTCGTGAATGCGGGATCACTGTCATTGTCCACCCGTCGAGCGGACTCGCGTCGGATGAGAGGCCGGCGTCAACCGCAGGTGGCCCGAGAAAGGCACGACCCGGCTGCGTCCGGCAAGCCACCTCTCATTCCAGGCTGCGGCGCGCCCTCAAAGATTCAGGAGCAACCGGACCGACTGGAACGCCTCGGCGTACTTGACCCGCGCCTGGATGCCGCGGAAGTTGGCGCACGACCGCGCCAGCTCGAGGATCGTCAGGTCTTCGATGTTGGTCTTCGTCACCTGGGACCGGTGGGCGTCGAGGCTCGCGAGCTTGAGGTCGAGCACATCCGCGATGTCCGTGTAGCAGTTCGGCGAGAAGGCGAGCGTCGTCGGAACCTCGTAGAAGAGGAAGTTCGGCACGTACCGCGTCGCCGACATCGCGCCCTGGGCCAGGTTGCGGTGGTCCTGATGGGTGTCGTCGGGCGAGTTGATGAAGATCATCCGCGGATCCACCTGCCGGATCACCGCCTCCAGGCGGACGATGAGGTCGCGCGAGAGCGGCACCTCGGTGTCCGGGTAGCCGCCCCAGAACACCTCGCGCACGCCCAGAACGCGCGCGGAGTCCTTCTGCTCCTGCCGCCGCACATCCCCGTCACCGCCGAGCCCGCCGTCGGAGGCGACGAACATGAAGATCGCGTGCCCGCGATGCGCGTACTTGGCGAGCATGCCCCCGCAACCGTACTCGATGTCGTCGGGATGGGCGCCGATCGCGAGGACGTTCACTCAGCTACGTCTCAGGGCGAGAGGCGGGACCACGTGTTCCCTCCACAGAGGATGGCGAGGGCTTCATGTCCCTGCGTCAATAATAAGTCAAGCGTCGAGAGAAACGGAGTGAATTCCCCGTGGAGCTGGGCGTAGACCGGGTGCTCGTAACGCTGCGCCTCCACAGCGATCCCGGCGACGGCGAACTGACGCGTGTCCATGTACCGCGCGCCATCCTGCCCCGCCAGATACGTGTCCGCGCCGACCGCCTGACACAGGGCGACCAGCCGCGCCGTCGCGTCGTCCCGCGGGCTGCTCGCGCCGATTCCGACTTCCGAGGCGAGCGCGCTGGGCGTCACCACGCCAAGCGCGTCCGCCAGCCACCTGGCGCTCGCCACCGCCACGGGCGCGAGCCGGACCCAGTCCTGGCGGTAGAAGGACCCGAGCGCGTCGCGGTACTGCGCGAGGTGCGGCGCCTTCGCGTACGCCTGCTCGATCGCGCGCAGGTGACGCTCCCGCCACGGCTGCGCCGTGTCGACCGTGACCTCGCGGATCGGCGTGCCGAGCCGCGCCTGCACCGGGACGGTCAGCCACCGCGGGCCGTCGGGGGTCTTGACGCGGTTCCGGTTCTGCCAGCCGTTCTTCTCGTACTGCACGGTGTCGAGGAGGATGAAGCGGTCGGCGGCGGCCCATTTGGCGAAGTACCCGAGCCACGGCAGGTAGTGCGGCTGGTGGATCGCCACCCTCATGGTCGCTTCACGAAGATCGGGTTGGACAGGAGGTGCCCCTGGCCGCGGACGTCGAGCCGGTAGAACGCCGGCGCACCGTCGTAGACCTCGCGATGGACGACGCGGAAGGGTGTTGTAGCGGTCCAGGCGCCGGCGAGCGTCCCGTTCCTGACGAGCACGACGCGCACCGCGCGCGCCGAGCCGTCCACCGCGTCGACGCCCACGCGGACCTCGAGCGGCGCGCCCTCGCGCGTTCCGAGCGTCTCACCCGACACCGCGTTGCCGACCCCGTCGGACACCGCGAACTCCGCCAGGGCGAGCCCCGGCTCCGCCCCTCGGAGGAGTGCGTACATGCGCCCGCGCTTCATGGCGTCGAGCACGGCGCGCTCGGACCGCTCGGACACGAGGAAGACGGTCTGCACGGGCCCGACGCTCTTGCCCGCCATGACGTTGTGGAACGCCGATTCCCCGACGGCCCACGCGGGGCGGCTCCGCTCGCCGGCCGCGTACTGGCGGAGGAGCTGGTCCCAGCCGCCGCCGGGCAACTCGAAGCGCGTCCCGTCCTCGTAGACGGCCCCGAACGCCGTGTAGCGAAACGTGCGCATGAGGTCGTCGGGATACGGATCCGTCCGCCACGAGACGCGCAGGGGACCAAACCACTGCTCACCGCTGTCCGGGGCCTCCGGCAGCGACCAGACCGTCACGCCGGCGAATTTGTCGACGTAATCGATGAGCGCCTGGTGAGGGGCGAGGCCGAGGTCGCTATAGGGCGAATCGGGATCCTCGGCGAAGGGCCACGCGCGCACGAGCGCGAGCGCACCCAGCGCGCAGAGGACTCCGCCCGCAAGCCAGCGCCGGCGGCGAACGACGATGACGGCGCGGCCGACCCGCTGGGCCGACCGCCGCTTGGTCGCCAGCAGTAGCACGCCCGGAATGAGGAGGAGGCCGGGGACGAGGTCGAGCGCGGCCCGCCACGCGAAGCGGCCGGCGGCCGCGTTCCCCGTCACCGGGAGCGCCCCGAGCGCTGGGGCCGCGAGGCCGAAGACGAGCAGGTTCTTCTGCCCGTTGTGCGCCGTCATGTCGAGCGCCAGCGGCGAGCCCGTCCAGTAGTAGTGGGGCACCACCTCCACGCCTGGGATGATGAGCACGCGTGGGTTGCGCGCTCGCGCCTCGGCGACGCGGTCGAGGAAGCGCGCGGCCCCACCGTCGAGGATGGAGCGCTCCTCTCGCACGACGCGCGTGAGCGCGCGGAACGGCGGCAGGCCGTACTCGACGCGGAGGAGGTAGTTCTCGCTCAGCAGGAGCGCGCCGACGCCAGCCTTCTCGGCTTGGGCGGCCAGCTCGTCGAGCGAGAAGTCACCCGTCGAGAGCGTGGAGTGCACGTGGAGCACCGCGGGCAGCCGCTCGGGCTCCGCGGCGCTCGCGGGGGAAACACCGTACAGGAGTGACACCACGATCGCGGCCACACGCACCTCTCGTAGGCCCACCCTCGGAGGCGCCGGGCTCGCGGTCCCCGCTACAACAGTCCCCGCTACGATAGCCCCTTCTCCCGTGCGAGCGTCTCGTACACGGCGCGCATCTTCGCGTCGGCCACGGCTGTCGAGAACGCCTCGGCCCGACCGATTGCCACCTCGCCGAGCTTGCGCCGGAGCAGCTCGTCGCGCCCGAGCTCCACGAGCGCCTGGGCGAGGGCCGTGGGGTCCTCCGGCGGCACGAGCCGCCCGCACTCTCCGTCCACAACCACGGCGGGAATCCCGCCCACCGCCGCGCCGACGGCGGGAATCCCGAGCGCCATCGCTTCGACGAGCGCCCGCCCCATCCCTTCGTTCCGCGACGGGGCGGCGACGACGTCCGCCGCCGCCAGGTACTCCAGCACGTCCCGGATGGCGCTGGTCACGTGCAGGCAGTCGGCGACGCCGAGCTCGACGGCGCGCCTTTCGAGCGCGGCGCGCTCGGGCCCCTCGCCGACGAGCAGGAGACGCGCCGACGGCACGCCGGCGCGGAGGCGCGGCAGCGCCTCGACGAGCAGGTCGAACCCCTTGACCGGCACGAAACGCCCGACCCCGGCGACGACGTACGCCCGGGGCGGGATCCCGAGGCGCGCGCGGGCCTCCTGCCGGGGCGGCGCGCTGGCACGCAACTGCTGGGTCGGGACACCGCTCGGCACCGTCACGAACTGCGAACGGCGTCCGATACGACGCGCCAGGTGCTCCTCCGTCCCGCGCTCCGTGAGGGTGATGATCCGGTCGCACCACGCGGCCGCCAGCCGCTCGAGCGCCGTGTAGACGGCGGTGCGCAGCCGGCCCCAGTACCCGTAGAAGACGTGGCCGTGGGGCTGGTGGATGACGGCGGGCACGCGGGCGATCCACGCCGCGAGGCGGCCGACGAAGCCGGCCTTCGAGGTGTGCGTGTGGACGATCTGCGGCCGCGCGGCAGCGATGAGGCGGACGAGCCGGTAGAGCGCCACCATGTCGGAGACGAGCGAAACCTCGCGGCCCAGCGACGCCACGTCGATGAGCCGGCACCCACGCCGGCGGGCGTCCGCGAGGATCGCGGGGTCGGACTCGCGGAAGGAGACGGCGAGGGCGCAGTCGTAGCCAGCTCGACTCAACCCGACCATGGACGCCACGGTGTTCTCCGAAGAGCCACCGACCGTGAGCCTCGTGATCACGTGCAGGACACGGATCACGGGCGAGCGTCGCCCTCCGCCCGGCAGGGCCGCGGCGCGCCGGCCGCTTCCTCTCGCGCGACGAGCTCCCGCAAGGTCGCCTCGAGGTCACCGA
>Ga0209590_10000990_pt1 | contig 10271 bp, 11 predicted proteins | sample CZO8metaG_FD_188353 | JGI IMG/M metagenome (GOLD analysis project Ga0209590, IMG submission 188353) | Vadose zone soil microbial communities from the Eel River Critical Zone Observatory, Northern California, USA - CZOApr15con1.8 metaG... | ecosystem: Environmental > Terrestrial > Soil > Vadose...
AGGATCGACCGGCCGGTACGGAGCGCCTGCGGTTCGTGCGCTCGTGCAGCTCCGCGCTGTCGCCGGCCCAGATGGCCGTCATGGAGCAGCGCTTCGGGGTCCCGGTCCTCGAGGCGTACGGCATGACCGAGGCGAGCCACCAGATGTCGTCGAACCCGCTGCCGCCCGCTCCTCGGTTCCCGGGGTCGGTCGGCCCCGGCACTGGCGTCGAGATCGCCATCTTCGACGACCATGGCGCGTCCCTTCCGACCGGCGTTGCCGGCGAGGTCGTCATCCGAGGGCGCAATGTGATGCATGGGTACGAGAACAACCCGCAGGCCAACGCCGACGCGTTCGTGGACGGGTGGTTTCGCACCGGCGACCAGGGCACATTGGATGACGCCGGCTACCTGCGCCTCATCAGCCGCATCAAGGAGCTCATCAACCGCGGCGGCGAAAAGATCGCGCCGCGCGAGATCGACGAGGTGCTCGAAGGCCACCCCGCAGTGAAGGAAGCGGTCGCCTTCGGAGTCCCGCATCCCACCTGGGGGGAGGAGGTGGCCGCGGCTGTCGTCCTGACCGCGCCCGCGACTGAGAAAGAGCTGCTCGCCTACTGCCGTGAGCGGCTGGCGGACTTCAAGGTGCCCAAGCGGCTGCATTTCGTGGAGTCGATCCCACGCACGCCGACGGGCAAGGTCCAGCGCCGGTTCGTCGCGGAACAGCTGACGCGAGCGTGAAGATAGCAGTCCTCGGCGCAGGCGCGATCGGAGGCTTCCTGGGTGCGCGCCTGGCGCGCGCCGGCGCGAATGTCGTCCTCATCGCGCGCGGCCCTCACCTGAAAGCGATGAACGACTCGGGTCTTCGCATCATCGAGGGCGGCGGTGACTGGACGGTGTCCGTGGACGCGACCGACGACTTCGCGGCGATGCGGGACGCGAATGCTGTTTTCGTCACCCTCAAGGCGCACAGCCTGCCCCCGGTGGCGGAGCGATTGGCAGCCAACCTCGGTCACGACACCGCGGTCGTCAGCGCCCAGAACGGGATCCCGTGGTGGTACTTCCAGCGCCATGGGGGGGACCTGGAGGGCATCCACCTGGAGACCGTCGACCCGGGCGGCGTCGTCGCGCGCGCAATCGATCCCAACCGGGTCATCGGGTGCATCGTCTACCCGGCCACCAGCCTTGTGAGTCCAGGGGTGGTGCGCCACACCGAGGGCGAGCGATTCTCGCTCGGCGAGCTCGACGGCAGCCAGAGCCCGCGCTGCGTCGGGCTCTCTCGCGCGCTTATGAACGCGGGGTTGAAGGCGCCGGTCCAGCCGAACATCCGCGCCGAGCTGTGGCTCAAGCTGCTCGGCAATGCCGTCTTCAATCCGCTGAGCGCCCTCACACGCGCGACCCTCGGCGACATGGCGCAATCGCCCCTGGTCGCGGAGGTGGTCCGCTCGGCAATGCAAGAGGTCGATGCGGTGGCGCGGCGCCTCGGGATCGAGATTTCGGTGTCCATCGAGCAGCGGATCAAGGGCGCCGCTCGCGTGGGTGACCACAAGACGTCGATGCTGCAGGACCTGGAGGCGGGCCGGCCGATGGAGATCGACGCGCTGACCGGGTCCGTCGTGGAGCTGGGCGACCGGCTCGGCATCCCGGTCCCGCACCTGCGGACCCTCTACGCCTCGGTCAAGCTCCTGGAGAAGCCTTCAGTCGGGTAGCCACTGCGGCGGCCCGCTCTTGTGGCCGATCGCCCACCGCAAGGTCTCGATCACCTCTTCGAGGTGGTCCCGCATCGCCGCATCGGAGGCCTCCGGATCGTGGGCGACGATGGCGCTGAAGATCAGCTCGTGCTCGCGCAGCGACCGTTGGGGCCTGCCCGGCCGCAGCATCGTCTGGTACTGGAACCGCAGGCTCTGCGACTTGAGCGTGCCAACCAGCCGGCCCGCGGTCGGGTTGCGCGCGGCGGCCCAGATCAGCTGATGGAACTTTGGGTTCAGCTCCGAGTAGCCGATCGCGTCTCCGCTGCTCAACCGCTTGCGCATGTCGACCAGCACGTGCCTCAGCTCCCGGATGTCGCCCGCAGTCGCCTTGGCGGCGGCCTGGCGCGCCAGCAGGCGCTCGAGGGCGGCGCGGACTTCCTCGATCTGGAGCGCTTCCTGATCCGAAACGAGACGCACGCGCGCGCCGCGATTGTGCTCGCGTGTCACCAGCCCCTCCTGGTCGAGCCGGACGAGGGCGGCGCGAACGGCGGTGCGGCCGGCGCTGAGCATCCTGGACAGGTTCGCTTCGACCAGGCGCTCGTTAGGCTGAAAGCGCCCGGCGATGATTCCCTCTCTCAGGCGCCGGTAGACGTCAAGGCCCGACTCGGGAGCCGGCGCGGGCCGGCGAAGCTCGCTCCTTGCCATCGGCTAGATTATCGCTAATAATGTCGACAATCCCCGTCTCGGGTGGATTAATTCTGTGAGCCTTTCAACTAGGGAGCGAGGAACGATTGTGAGCAGGTTCATGCCGTCACGATTCGTATTCGCCGTCGGCGCCGTGCTGCTACTGGCCGCGTGCGGCGGCAGCACCCCGACCGGCAACGGGCTCGGCACGGGGGCGCTGACGGTGGGGGTCATCGCGCCCTTCACCGGCGCAGACGCTGGTCTTGGCCCGGCGTACTACGCCGCGTGCCTGCCGGCGGCGCTCTCCATCAACAACAACGGGGGCGTCGGCGGCCGCATGCTGAGCTGCTCGAAGTTCGACACCCGCGGAGAGCCGGCCGACGCCGTGCCGGCGGCCAACCAGATGGTCGCCAGCACCTCGGGCTTGATGGCGGCGATCGGCTGCACGTCTGACGAGGCTTCGACGGTAGTGCCCATCATCGACCGCGCTCACATCCCGATGTTCTGCATGACGGGCCAATCGGAGTTCAACAAGACCCCGCTCAAGTATTTCCACCGGCTCGTGCCGGCGGACGTGTATGACGCCTACGCCATGGTGGGCAGCGCCCTTTTCGGGCCCGGTCACGCTCCCTACAAGAGGGCGGCGCTGGTGTTCGGCGGCGACATCGGTTCCCAGGCCTTCGTCCAGCCGGCCACGAACGCGTTCACGAAACTGGGCGGGACCATCGCGATCAACCAGCCGATCCAGCTCGGCGCGCCGTCATACCGGACCGAGGTCCAGGCCATGCTCGCGTCGCACCCTGACGTCATCTTCACTGAGGCCCTCGGCTCGGCCGGTACCTATCTGAAGGAAGTCAAGACGCAGAACAACGGGCAGATGATCCCGTTCATAGGCAGCTCCGCCACCATCGACCCCGAGTGGTTCCAGCAGGTCCGTGACGCCATCAGCCTCAACGATCTCCTGAAGTACTACGCGGGGGTCGACCTCGGATACACCTTCTCTGGGGCGGCATATACGGAGTTCCTGACCAACCTCAACGCGTCAGCGTCGCAGTTTGCGGACGCGCCGAAGTACAAGCAGCGTGGATCCACCCTGCACCTCTACGACGGGATCATCATGACCGCGCTGGCCATGGTCGCGACCAACAGCTCGGACCCGACCGTCTACAACCCCAAGATCATCGACATCGCCAACGGCACGAGCGGCGCGATGGTAGTCAACACGTACAAGGACGGCGTGGCAGCGCTCAAGGCCGGCAAGTCCATCCGCTTTGAGGGGGCCGGGGGCCAGAACAACTTCAACCAGTGGAACAACTCGCAGTCCGGCTACATCCTGGTCGGCTATGACAAGGACGGCGGGGAAGTCACGACCGGGCAGCTGACCCCGGACCAGACTTCGAGGATCTTCGCGGCAGGCGGAAGCTAGTCACAGGCAACACGCACAGGAGTCGAGCGCCGTGGACCTCTTCGTAGCGGCGTTCGGCTTCGGCCTGGTGAGCATGTCGGTGATCGCCATCGCGGCGGTTGGGTTCACGATGCAGTTCGGGATCACGAACATGATCAACCTCGCCTACGGCGAGGTGATGATCTCCTCGGCCTATGTCGCCTACTACCTGAACCGGGCCGGTTTCACGATCTGGGTCGGCATGGCCGCCGGCGCCTTGTTCGGCGCCGTGTTCTCGTTCCTGCTGAACCGGATCCTCTACGCGCCGTTCCTCCGCAAGGGCACCTCGCACCTGGGGATGGTCATCGTCTCCCTGGCCGTCTCCCTGATGATCGCCAACCTGCTGCTCCCGATCGTCGGATACTTCCCGGTTTCCTATCAGGAGGACCCGGGCCGCCTCATCCGTTGGGGGTCGATTGCCCTCACGAGGGATCAATTCATCATCATCGGCATCGCCGTCGTGCTCATGCTCGCCATCCATGCCCTCCTCACCTACACGCGGCTGGGCAAGGCGATGCGCGCGACCGCGGCCAATCCCACCCTGGCCCGCAACTGCGGCATCCCGACCCAGCGAGTCATCGACGCGGTCTGGCTCATCACCGGAGCGCTGTGCGGGCTGGCCGGCGTGGTGGCGGCTCTGGACTCCGACTCGTTCGCCATCGCCAACGGCGCCACCTTCCTCATCACCGTCCTGGCCGCGGCCGTGCTGGGCGGAGCCGGGCAGCCCTACGGCGCCATGATCGGGGCTGTCCTCATCGGCATGATCACCGAGTTGAGCGCCGCAGCCTGGTCGCCTCAGTACAAGGAGGTCGTGGCCTTCGGCATCCTGGTCCTGGTCATGGTGCTCCGCCCGCAAGGACTGCTGGCCAAACGCGGCGCCCTGGCGGCGGCGGGATGAACACCTTTTACGCGGTCAACCTGCTCGTCTACGCGGGCGTCGACATCATCGCCTGCCTGGCACTGAATCTGCAGTTTGGCGTTTCCGGAATCGTCAACTTCAGCTTCATCGTCTTCCAGGCGGTGGGCGCTTACACGGCGGCCGTGCTTTCGATGCCGCCCGATACGGCCAACGGCGGCTTTCAGCACTACATCGGTGGATATCAGCTCCCCTTTCCGATTCCGTGGCTCGGAGGCGCCATCGCGGGCGGCCTGCTCGCGATCCCCGTCGGCTTCGTGGTGCTCCGGAAGCTGCGCAGCGACTACCAGGCGATCGCGCTGCTGGTGCTTTCCGTGATTGCGAACGCGGTGATCACCAACGCCGACAAGTTCCTGGGCGGAGCGGCCGGAATTGCATTGGTGCCGCCGCCCTTGTCTGACCGCATCGACCCCAACACGGAGTCGTACCAATACCTGTACGTGGGGATCACAGCCGTCTGCGTGGTGATCGCTCTCGTCGTTGCGAATCGAATCGTGAACTCACCGTACGGCCGGAGTCTGCGCGCGATGCGTGAACGCGAGCTCGCGGCGGTCGCCATCGGCAAGAACCCGGTGCAGCTGAAGATGACGATCTTCATCGTCGGCGGTTTGATTGCAGGGCTGTCCGGCGCGATCCTGGTCGGCTTCATCCAGGTGTGGGCGCCGTCCGTTTGGCTCTACCCCGAAACGATCATCCTGTTCGCCGCCATCATCGTGGGCGGTCGCGGCAACAACATCGGCGCCATCCTGGGGGCGCTGCTCGTGCCGGTCGGCTTCGAAGAGATCACACGCTTCCTCAACAACAGCCCCAGCATCGCCAACCTCGGACCGCCGGGCCTGATCCCAGCGCTCCAGTGGGTGGCCATCGGCCTGCTGATCATCGGGTTTCTGTGGTTTCGGCCGGACGGCGTGCGGCCCGAGTCGCGCCGCGTGTTCGAGGGCGCCCCCGTGCGCGAGGATCGTTGATGCTTGCTGCCACCGAGCTGGCGCCCACTGCCGAGCGGCCGATGCTGGTCGCGAGCGACATCCATCGCCACTTCGAAGGCCTTCACGCCGTGGACGGCGTCTCCATCGACGTGCCGGCGGGGAAGATCACCGGCCTGATCGGCCCCAACGGGGCGGGGAAGTCGACGCTCCTGGCCGTGCTCGCGGGCACGCTGCCGGCAACGAGCGGCACCATCGTCTTCGACGGCAAGGACGTGACCGGCTCGCCGGCCTACAAGCGAGCGCGCCACGGGCTCGTGCGTACCTTCCAGCTGCCCTCAGAGTTCGCGCGCCTGACGGTGCTCGAGAACCTGCTCGTGGCCGCGCCCAAGAATCGTGGCGACTCCCTGATCGGCGCGCTCAGGGGCAGGGGTTTCTGGATCGAGGACGAGCGGCGGCTGGTGCAGCAGGCGCGGGTCCTGCTCAAGCGTTTCGGCATGAGCGCCAGGGAATCCGACTACGCAGGCACGATGAGCGGAGGGCAGAAGCGATTGATCGAGATCATGAGGGCGCTCATGCTCGGGCCGCGCCTGCTGCTCCTCGACGAGCCAATGTCGGGGGTGCACCCGAAGATCGTCCTGGAGATCCAGCACTACCTCCAGGACCTGCGCTCGGAGGGCCTGACAATTTTGATGGTCGAGCACGAGCTCCACATGGTGGAGCGCCTCTGCGACACGGTGGTCGTGATGGCCCAGGGCAAGGTGATCGGCAGCGGGACGATGTCGAGCTTGAGGCGGCAGCGGGAGATTGTTGACGCTTACCTTGTCGGATAGCCTGGCGCAGGTGGAGGCGCGGCCCGCCCCGAGCCTGCAGGCGCAGGGCATCACGTCTGGCTATGGCGGCGTGCCGGTGATTCGCGACGTGTCGATCTCGATCGGACCTGGCGAGGTCGTGGCCGTCATCGGGCCCAATGGAGCGGGCAAGAGCACCCTCCTGAAGAGCATGGTCGGGATTCTGCGGTTGGACAGCGGCCGCATCCTGCTCGGCTCCGACGACGTGACCGGCCGGGCGCCCGAAGAGCTGGCACGGCGTGGCGTCGGTTACGTCCCGCAGGTCAACGACATCTTCGAGCCGCTCACGGTGTTGGAGAACCTCGAGATGGGCGGTTACCTGCTCAACGCCGCGCAGGTCAGGGCGCGCGTCCTCGAGGTCGGCGCGGTGTTCCCTCAGCTGCCGCCGATGCTCAAGCGTCGTGCTGACAAGCTGAGCGGCGGCGAGCGAAAGATGCTCGCCATCGCGCGTGTCCTGATGCTCGACCCCAAGGTCCTCATCCTCGACGAGCCGACCGCCAACCTCTCGCCCAAGCTGGCCGACGCTCTCCTTAGCGAGCACGTGAAACGCCTCGCCGGCCTGGGCAAGGCCGTGCTCCTGGTCGAGCAGCGCGCACGGGCGGCTCTGCAGATCGCCGACTGGACGAGCGTCCTGGTGTCGGGCTCGATTCGCCTGGAAGGGCGGCCGGCCGACCTTCTGCAGCGGCAGGACTTCGAAGAGCTCTTCTTGGGTGCTGGTACGGAACTGGGTATGTCAGACGAATCAAACATGGAGGAAACATGAAGCTGTTGATGTTCGAGCACGATGGCGAGGCGCGCCTGGGCGCGCTGCGTCCAGGGCACGAGGACGAGGTCGTCGACCTGAGCCAGGTCGCGCACGACTTGCTGGCGTTGATCGATGCGGGCGAGGCTGGGCTCGAGCGGGCGCGTAATGCCGCCTCTGCCGCAGGGCGTGGGCTGCCCCTCAAAGACGTCACCCTGCTGCCGCCGGTGGAGGCGCCGCGCGGAAACATCATCGCGATGGGTCGCAACTACCAGAAGCACGCCGAAGAGACGGCGGACCACGGCGATGTCAAGCCGCCGACGATCTTCACCAAGGCGATCACCAGCATCACAGGCCCGCACGACGACATCGCGATCGATCCGTCGTTCAGCGACGAGATGGATTGGGAGGTAGAGCTGGGTATCGTGATCGGCAAGCGCGGAGCCAACATCGCCCGCCGCGATGCCATGGACCACGTGTTCGGCTACTTCGTGCTCAACGACGTCAGCGCCCGCGACGTCCAGAACGGGTGGGGCGGCCAGTACTTCAAAGGCAAGAGCCTCGATCGTTCGTGTCCGACCGGGCCCTGGGTGGTGACAAAGGACGAGGCGCCCGACCCGCGCAGCCTAGGCCTGCGCCTGACAGTCAACGGGGTCGTCAAGCAGGAGGGCAACACGCGCGACATGATCCACCCGGTCGACGCCATCATCGAGTGGGCCTCGAAGGGGATGACATTGCTGCCCGGAGCCCTGATCGCCACCGGCACGCCGGATGGAGTGGGCTTCGCTCGCAAGCCGCCGGAATTCCTGCATCCGGGCGACCTGATGGAGACCGAGGTCGTGGGGATCGGATTGCTGCGGAACCGGATCGTGGCCGCGAAAGTTGGTGCTCTAGCCGATCACGCCCACCGCGGCGCCTAGCGACCGGAGCAGCGGGCGGACCTCGGTCCAGCGCGCCCGCGCGTCCGCGGGCACTGCGCCCGGCAGTGTTTCGGCGAATGCGTCGACGACTTGCGGATCCCATTGCGTGCCGCGGCCACGGAGCAGCTCGCCGAGGGCGACCTCCGCGTCGAGCGCCTTGCGATAGGGCCGGTCGGAAGTCATCGCATCCCAGGAGTCGGCGACGGCGATGACGCGAGCGCCGAAGGCGATCGCGGCGCCGGCGAGCCCGCGCGGATAACCGAGCCCATCCATCCTTTCGTGATGCGCGAGCACGAGCTCTCGCCCGCGCTTGTACTCGGGGAACTTGGCCAGGATCTCCGCGCCCGTCGCAGGGTGCTTCTTCATCAGCTCGAACTCGGCCTCGCTCAGCCGGCCCTGTTTATGAAGCACTTCATCCGGGACCTCGATCTTGCCCAGGTCATGGACGCGAGCGGCCAGGCGGATCAGCTCGACCTCTTTATCGGGCAGCTGCAGCCGGCGCGCGGTGCGGACGGCGTGCTCGGCCACGCTCTGAGAATGCTGGAAGGTGTAGGGGTCGCGGCGATCGACCACATCTGCCATGGACTCGACCGCGGCGATCGTCTGCTCCATGAGCTGCATCGATCGTGTGAGCGCGAGCTGGATGGCCGCGATCGGAACCATCATCACCACCGCGAGCCACGGCCGCCCGCTCGAGAGCACCGCCAGGAGGTAGCCCGCGATGTACAGCGCGGCGTTTTGTCTGAGATCGACAGCGGCCGCTTCCGCCCAGATGTGGAATGGGCTCCGCCTGGTCATCAGGCCGGCGCCGATCACGACTAGGACGGTGCTGATCGCATACATGATCCCGGCGGCCACGACAGCCCCCGCCACCCCTGCGTAGGGCCCGGCGACGGACGCCAGCGCCTGGAATGCAAGCGCTGCCGGAACCGCGGCGAGGATCAGCTGCGACGTGTTGAAGACGACGTCGATCGGTCGCCGCCGCCGCCGGCCGGTTGTCGGGTTGCGCCGAAAAGACAGGGCTGTGTCGCCCAGGGCACGGCTCAGCCCGATCATGGCCACCGCGGGCGCGGGCGGGAAGAGCACGATGCATGCCAGGTACACGGCGGGAGTGGAGTCCACCTTGTATCGAGGCGAGACCATGACGGGAAAGTTGGCCGCCACCGCTCCGACCACCACCAACACGGCCATGAGCACCGGGTCAGTGGCGGCGCCGGGTGCAGCCGACAGCCACGCGATCGCCGCAATCGCCGGCACCGCCGGCACCAGAAGGTACGCGCGGAGCCAGGGACTCAACGAGGCGGGCTAGTTCTTCGAAAGCACGAATCCACCCGAGGTCTGCGTGCTCGTGCTGCTGCCATAGATGGTGTGCGAAATCGGGCCCGTCGAAACCGTGAAGGACACTGTGATTGGAACCGGAGAGCCGGTTGAAACTGTTGGATCCTCGGAGCAGAGGACGGCCGCGCTCGCGTTCGTAGCGCCAGTCACGAGCAGGCCCACGCAGAAGAGCATGCCGAAAAACAATCGTTTCATCCCAACTCCCACCTTTTGGTTTATGGCCAATGTCAGGCCTGCTGTAAATCTAGGCGCGAGGATGTCGAGAAAGGTCAAGAGCCTGTTAAGATTTATTCAGAGCCAGTTTGCGAGGGCAAGGGCGTCGTGTTCGAGGCGGCGAGCGACGATGCGGGCGCGGCTCTTCTGGTCGAGCGCACCGCCTCGGCCCTGGGAGACCTGGCGGGATTGGTGCGCAAGCAGCTCTCGCTGGACGGTCCCCTGGTGCTCGCCGGCGGGCGGCTCTTGAATCAGCCGCGGCTGGAGTCGGCCGTGCGCAAGAGGCTCGGCCCGGCGACACGCCTGCAGGAAGCGCCCGTCGCCGGCGCGGTGAAGCTCGCCGAGCTCAGCCTGACTTCAGACGAATAGAGGTTCCGTGCGGGTGCGGTCCAGGAGCGTGGTCATCTGGGCGTCCGTCGGGCGCTTCTCGAAACGCTCCGCCGCGTCGAGCACGCGAGGCAGCAAATCGATATCGCCGGCGGTGTTGAGGAATACGCCCCGCCGGCCGAGCACCCACCAGACCGCAAGGTCGATGTCCGCCTGATCTTCGAGCGGCTCGTACCAGGTCGTGTGC
>Ga0209590_10000991_pt1 | contig 10269 bp, 9 predicted proteins | sample CZO8metaG_FD_188353 | JGI IMG/M metagenome (GOLD analysis project Ga0209590, IMG submission 188353) | Vadose zone soil microbial communities from the Eel River Critical Zone Observatory, Northern California, USA - CZOApr15con1.8 metaG... | ecosystem: Environmental > Terrestrial > Soil > Vadose...
CAGTCAGATTCCGCTGCGGCTTCCCCTGTTCATTCGTGACGACGATGTCGGCGTTCGAGCCGGTGGCATTGCGTTCGAACACGATCGTGTACGAGCCCGGAGTAGGCCGCCGCCCGGAAGCCCGATCGTCGCACCGGCAGCAAGCGCTGCGAGTGCGATGTTTATCTGCGTCCCACTCATGTGCCGGCCCCCGGCGGTTGCGGCTTCGCCTCCGGGGGAGACGAGCCCCCGGTGTGCGGCGCGCCCGGCAAGAGCTCGCCCGGACTACCGCTAGCGTGCGGGAGCAGACCGCCTTCGGCCGTGTGCTCCGCGCTGTCGATGAGCACCTTCGTGAACCGCTCGCTGAACCCCGCGAGGAACGACAGCGCGGTGTACCAGTAGAAGGAGTTCTCGTCCTTGGGCGTGATCTGGAGCAGGCCGCCTTTGACCGCGAAATAGAGCGCAAGACCGAAAATCGCGCCGACGAAGGGCCGGAAGGCGCCGAGGAGCCAGAGGTTGGATCTCCCGACCTCGTAGTCGACGACGATCTTGTTCCGTTCCGACGCCATGCGTGACATGACGCTGACGATTGCGCCGAGCGCCCCGGCCGCATAGCACGCGAAGAATCGCTGGATGCCCGGCGCGTTTGCGTCGTAGGCATTGAAGAGCCACAGGACGCCTGCCGAAAGGAACGCGAACACGATCAGAAACGCTGCGCCGAGGAGCATCCCCTCCGCGTAGACGATGCGGCCGGCCTTCTGCCCGGCGCGCTCGTAGTACCCCTCAACCTTGTGGAGCTCCCGCTGTGCGTCGTGTGCGATCCTGCGAGCGTCGTGCTCGTCCGGCTTGCCGTTCGTCCTTTCGATGAAGCCGAGGAGATGGCTGGCGACGGAGAAGATCCACTGGATCGCGATCCGCTCGCTGGTGCTGCGAAGAACCTCCCGCACCTTCTGCGCGAGCGTTTCGCAATGGTCGAGCGCCTCGGGGATCGCGGGCGTTGCGCGGGTGACCCAGTCCGTGGCGCGATGGAACCGGACCTCGGAGTCGCCGAAGCTCAGCGGGCCCCGCGACTTGACGGTCACGCCGACGGCGGAGGCGTCAGCCCGCGACCAGTAGACGCTGACGAGGTCGCCGTACTTGTTTTCGAACCGTTCGAGGGTGCGTCGATAGCGTTCCTCGACAGCCGGATCGACGGGCCCGCCGGCGCGCCGTTGTGCATCCCATTCGTAGTGCGCCCAGACGACGTCCGGGAAGCTCGGAGGCGTTACCGCCGCCGGAGCGCTCTCACGCTCGGCGATCGCGGTCCCGGGTTGCGAGATTGCGGCTTCAGTCATGTTCTGACCTCTCGTGCCGCAGTCTCGATGACAGCCCGAGCGTACGCCGGAATCCCGAGGGTTGCAACTGGACGCCGAGGGCGCGATGATCGCACCGTCAATCGTCAGCGGGCTGCGGCGGATGTTCGGGAGGCCGTGGCTTGGGCGAAATCAAGGAAACCGTGGAACCTGGGACGCGCTCGGTCGGTGCGCGGCTGAGTCTCGTCGAAGAGCACGTTCAGGCGGAGGTCGATCACGACCTCGACGCGATCATGCGCACGTGGGGCAAGTCGCCGTGGTTCGACGACGTCGCTTGGGACGAGCAGTCGTACGGCCGCGATCAGATCCGCGCGCACTACGACGAGCTGCTGAAGGCGTTTCCCGACCTCGGCATCGAGGTCAAGGAGCGCCGGGTCCTCGACGACGCCGTGATCCTCGAGGTGATCGTCAGCGGAACCCACACCGGCCAGTGGCGAGACCTGCCGCCGCTCGGCCGGCGGATGGCGTCCCGGGTGTGCGCGATCTATACCTTCGACGCGGACGGGATGCTCGAGCTCGAGCGCACCTACTACGACAAGGCGAAAGTGCTCGAGCAGCTCGGGATCTTCAAAGACCCGCGGAGCACGCTCGGCAAGGTGATGGCCGTCTTCACGCCGCCCTTTACGATCGTGAAGGCGCTCGTGCGAAAGCTGCTGCGCCGCTGACTCGCACGGTGGACGTTCCGCCGCGGGACATTGCCGACGCGATCGGCGGCCAGCGCTGGGTCTTCCGGCGAACCGGCGCGGATACCGGAGGCGAGCTCCTCGAGGCCGACCTCTTCGTCAGCCGAGGCGGCTTCGTACGCGAGCACCTCCACCCTTCCCAGGAGGAGACGTTCACCGGAGTCTCCGGGACGTTCGTGCTCGAGGTGGCCGGTGAGACGCGCAGCGTGGGGCCGGGCGACCGGATCGTGATCGCGCCGCGAACGCCGCACGGTTTCAAGGATGCGCGCGAGGACGCGCACCTGCTCGTCGAGGTGCGGCCGGCTCTGCGGCTCGACGACTACTTCCGGACGTTCCTCGGGCTGTCGCGCGACCGGCGGATCAGCATGCCGGTGAAGGGCCTGCCGCGCCCGCTGCTCCAGGTCGCGCTCGTCATGGAGCGGTACGCGCCGGAGATCGCCGCGCCGCGGATCCCGCTGCCGCTGCAGCGGCTTGCCTGGCGGCTGCTCGGCGCCGTCGCGCGCCGCCGCGGCGTTCCGGACTCGTTCCCCGAATACGGCGCGCCCTGATGGCGCGGCGCGGCGAGGTGATCCACAACCCGGCGACGGGCGAGACGGTGACGTTCCTCGTCACCGCGTCCGAATCGGACGGACGGCTGCTGCAGCTCGAGATGGCGGCCGAGCGCTCGTCGGCTCCCACGCACGTGCATCCGAAGCTCAGCGAGCGCTGGGATCTTCGCGAAGGGCGCGTGCACTTCCGCGTCGGCGGGGACGAGCGCGTGCTCGATGCGCCTGCCGAGCTCGCGATCCCGCCCGGGACGCCGCATCGCTTCTGGAGCGACGGCCGGATCAGAACCGTCGTGGATTACGAGCCGGCGGGCCGCTTCGAGGAGTTCCTCGAAACCGTCTACGCGCTCGCGGCGGCCGGAAAGACGAACAAGCAGGGGATGCCGAACCTGCTGCGCTCGGCCGTGATCGCCCGGGCGCACCTCGACGACTACGCGCTGCCGTTCCCGCCCCTCGCCGTCCAGCGCGTGCTGTTCGCCGTGCTGGCGCCGGTCGGACGCGCGCTGGGTTACCGCGCGCGCTACCCGTGACTTGAAACGGAGCGCCGGGCGCGCGATGATCGGGGCACCAGTTGGACCTGCGGCTCGACGGGGAGGAGACCGCAGGTTGCCGCAGGTTGGACAGATGGGGGAGAGCCGTAGGGGCGACGGCGCGAGCGCCGCCGTCGACGTGCTGTTCACGCCGATCCGCCTCGGGCCGCTCGAGGTGAAGAACAGGCTCTTCCGTTCGAGCATCGCGGGCCGCTTCGACAACTACGACGGGTCCGGCACACCCGTTCGCATCAACTGGGACGTCAAGTTCGCGCGCGGCGGCGTCGGCGCGATCATCTCGTCCAACGCGCCGGTGTCTGTCCAGGGCCGGCTCGTCCCGGGCTACGCGCTCTCCGACGCCGACGACAAGATTCCGTTCTGGCGCGAGGTAGGACGCCGCGTCCACGAGCACGACTGCAAGTACATCCTCCAGCTCGCGCACGCCGGCCGCGAGCGCCTCGTCGGCGGGATCGAGTACATGACCGGCCTCAGCTCGACGGGCAAGGCGGAGCCGTTGAACGGCTTCCGCTCCGCGGCGATGACGGCGGCGGAGATCCGCGAGGTGATCGAGCAGTTCGCGCAGGCCGCACGCCGGGCGCGCGAGGCCGGCCTCGACGGCGTCGAGCTCGCGGGTGCGAACGGCGTCCTCTTCACCCAGTTTCTCTCGTCGGCGATCAACGACCGCAAGGACGAGTGGGGCGGGCCGCTCGAGAACCGCGCCCGGTTCGCGCTCGAGGTCGTGCGCGCGGTGCGGCGAGAAGTGGGAGACGACTTCTGCCTCGGCTTCAAGATCAGCCTGCGCGAGCACCTGAACGAGATCTTTCCGTGGCTCCCGAAAGGGAACACGATCGAGGAGTCGCTCAAGGTCTGCAGCTGGCTGCAGGACGAGGGCGTCCACTACTTCCACGTCAGCGCCGGCGCCGAGTTCCCGCATCCGCGGAACCCTGCGGGCGAGTTCCCGGTTCACGACATGGTCAAGACCTACGACGGTCTGATCTCGGAAGGGAAGTACACGCTCCGCAACTACGTGCTCTTCCGGACGCCCGGGCTCAACGTTCTGTGGAAGCGGCACTGGGAGAAGCCGGCGCGGCAGGCCGGCGGCGCGGAGGGGATCAACCTGCCCGACGCGCGGGAGCTGAAGAAGATCGCGAAGATCCCCGTGCTGGTCACCGGCGGCTTCCAGACCGCGTCGGTGATTCGCGGCGCGATCGAGCGCGGCGACTGCGACGGGGTGACGATGGCGCGGACGCTCGTCGCGAATCCCGACCTGCCGAACATGTTCGCCGCCGGGCTCGACCGCGCCCCGCGCCCGTGCACGTACTGCAACAAGTGTCTGTACGCCTTCATCGAGAACCCGCTCGGGTGCTACGACGAGCGCCGCTTCGACTCCCGGGAGGAGATGGTGAGCCAGATCATGTCCGTCTACGAGCCGTACACGCCTCCGACCAACGTGCCCGCAGGAAAGGTCGTCGCATGACCGCGACCGAAAGCGTCATCTTCACGCCGCTCGAGTTTCGCCACCTGACGATCAAGAACCGCGTCCTGCGCTCGAGCCTCGCGGGCCGGTTCAACAACTACGACGGCACCGGAACGCGCATCCACATCAACTGGGACCTCAAGTTCGCGAAGGGCGGCGTCGGCGCGATCATCTCGTCGAACTCGCCCGTCCACCCGCGCGGGATCATTGTCCCGAACTACGCGCACATCGATCGCGACGAGACGATCCCGTTCTGGCGCGAGCTCGTGGACGAGGTGCACGAGCACGACTGCAGGTACCTGATCCAGCTCGCGTTCTCGGGCCGGCAGCGCGACATCGGCGGGATCGTCTACGAGAAGGGCTGGAGCTCGACGTCCAAGCCCGAGCCGATTCACGGCCTCGAGTGCGAGCGGATGACGAAGGCCGAGATCGCAGAGGTCGTCGAGGCGTTCGCGCAGGGCGCGCGCCGCGCGCGCGAGGCGGGCGCGGACGGGATCGAGATCCACGGCTGCAACGGCTACCTGATCACGCAGTTCCTCTCGTCCGCGATCAACGACCGGGACGACGAGTACGGCGGTTCGCTCGAGAACCGCGCGCGCTTTGCGCTCGAGATCGTGCGCGCGATCCGCGCGGAGGTCGGCGACGACTTCCACATGCAGTTCAAGATCAGCGCCGTCGAGTACAACGACGAGCTCTTCCCGTGGGCTTCGGCGGGGAACACGATCGACGACTCGATCCAGATCTGCCGGTGGCTCGAGGAGGCCGGCGTCGACGGGTTCCACGTCTCCTCCGGCGCGTCGTTCCCGCATCCGCGCAACCCCGCGGGCGAGTTCCCGATCGAGGACACGATCCGCGGCTACGACACGATGATCTCGAGCGGCCGCCACACGTGGCGGAACTACCTCATGTTTCGCACGTGGCCGGTCAACCAGCTGTTCAAGCACCAGTGGGAGAAGGCGGCCAAGAAGGCGACCAACGGGAAGATCGAGGGGATCAACCTGCCCGACTGCCGCCTCGTCAAGCAGGCCGTGAGCGTGCCCGTCGTGTGCACCGGTGGCTTTCAGACGCGCTCGGTGGTCGAGGCCGCAATCGAGCGCGGCGACTGCGACGGCATCACGATCGGTCGGCCGCTGATCGCGAACAACGATCTCGTGCGGCTCTGGGCGGAGGGCCACGACCGGCCGCCGAACCCGTGCAAGTACACGAACAAGTGCCTCATCAACCAGGTCGAGAACCCGCTCGGGTGCTACGAGCCGAGCCGGTTTGCCTCGCACGAGGCGATGGTCAGCGAGATCATGTCCGTCTTCGACCCGCCGCCGTACATCGAGGCCGAGGTCCGCGTGTAGTGGCCGATGTCCTCTTCGAGCCGCTCCGGTTCCGCAACCTGGAGGTCAAGAACCGGCTCCTCCGCTCCAACATCGCCGGCCGCTTCGACAACTACGACGGCTCCGGCACGAACACGCGCATCAACTGGGAGCTGAAGTTCGCGCGCGGCGGCGTCGGCGCGATCGTCTCGTCGTGGTGCGGCGTCGACCCGCGCGGCTTCATCGTGCCGAGCTACGCGTCGATCGACCGAGACGACACGGTCCCCTTCTGGCGCGAGCTCGGCAAGCGCGTGCACGAGCACGACTGCAAGTACGTCCTCCAGCTCGCGTACGGGGGCCGGCAGCGCGACATCCAGGGGATCGCGTATCCGAAGGGGCTCTCGTCGACGGACAAGCCGGACCCGCTGCACGGCTTCCGGTGCGAGCGGGCGACGCCGGCCCAGCTGCACGAGATCTCGAGCCGGTTCGCAGACGGCGCGCGGCGGGCGCGCGCAGCGGGGCTCGACGGGGTCGAGATCCACGGCGCGAACGGCTACATCTTCACGCAGTTTCTCTCCTCGGCGATCAATGACCGTGGAGACGAGTACGGCGGCTCGCTCGAGAACCGCGCACGCTTCCTGCTCGAGACCATCCGCGCGATCCGCGCAGAGGTCGGCGCCGACTTCCACCTCCAGGTGAAGATCAGCGCGACCGAGTACGCGAACGCGTTTCTGCCCTGGCTGAAGCCGGGCAACACGATCGACGACTCGGTCCAGGTCGCCCGCTGGATCGAGGAGGCGGGAGCGGACGCGATCCACGTCTCGGCCGGCTCGACGTTCCCGCACCCGGTGAACCCGGCCGGCGACATGCCGCTGAAGACGGTGCTGTCGACGTACGACGGGATGATCTCGAGCGGCGTCCACACGTTCCGCAACTTCGTTCTCTACCGCACGCCCGGGATCGGCCGGCTGATGGCCAAGCGCTGGTCGCGGCCGCCGGCGTCGGTCGAGGGCTTCAACCTGTCCGACGCGCGGCGGATCAAGGAAGTCGTGTCGATTCCCGTGCTCGTCACCGGCGGCTTCCAGACCGCGTCCGTGATTCGCGGCGCGATCGACCGCGGCGATTGCGACGCGGTCACGATCGGGCGGCCGCTCGTCGCGAACAACGACCTGCCGAAGCTGTTCGCAGCCGGACACGATCGTGCCCCGCGTCCCTGCACGTTCTGCAACAAGTGCCTGTTCAACGTGGTCGAGAACCCGCTCGGCTGCTACGACGAGCGGCGGTACGACTCGCGCGAGGAGATGATCGCGCAGATCATGTCGGTCTACGATCCCCCGCCCTACGTGGCGGCGCCGGCCGCGGAACCGGCCGTCACGCGGTGAGCGCGACTGCGGAACGGCGGGACCGCTCGCCGCACGTCCCGCAGGCGGACCGGAAGGGCGTCGCGCTCTGTCTCTCAGGCGGCGGCTACCGGGCGGCGCTCTTCCACCTCGGCGTGACGCGGCGGCTGAACGAGCTCGGCGCCCTCTCGAAGATCGACACCTTCACCTCCGTTTCGGGCGGCAGCATCTTCGCGTCGCTGCTCGCCGCCGACGTCGTCCGCCGTCCCGACGCGTGGTCGAAACCGGGCGCGCCGGTGGCCGGCTACGACGACGAGGTGACGCGGCCGATGCGCGAGCTCGCGCAACACAACATCCGCACGCGCACCGTCCTCAGCGGCGCACTGCCGTGGAACTGGCTCAAGCGCAACGTGCAGATTGACGCGCTCGCCGAACGGCTGGCGGATGGACCGACCGGCCGCGCGCGTCTCGCCGACCTCCCCGAGCGGCCGCGCTTCGTGTTCTGCTCCAGCGAGATGCGGTTCCGCGCGCAGTGGACGTTCGACTCCGGCCGGCGCCGCTTCGGGGCGGCGCCGTGTGGTTACGCGGACTTCGGCGGCTGGACGATCGCGCGTGCGGCCGCGTCGTCATCGTGCCTGCCTGGAGCGTTCGCGCCGATGACCGTTCGCGACGCGCTCTCCGGCGGGACGTACGAGGACGACGACGCGGGGGCGCTCGAGCGTTCGCTCGCGCTCTCCGACGGCGGCATGTTCGACAACCTCGGCGTCGAGCCCGTATGGCAGGACCACGAGACGGTGCTCGTCTCCGACGCGGGCCCGTCGTTCAAGCCGGACCCGGGCATCGGTCGGATCTGGAACGCACTGCGCTTCGCAATCATCCTGCTCGAGCAGGCAACCGACGTCCGCAAGCGCTGGCTGATCTCGAACTTCATCGCCGGCCAGCTCGAGGGGGCGTACTGGAGCATCGCGGGCGCGGCCGACGGCTACCCGTTGCCGTCGACGCCCGCGTATTCGAAGCGGTTCGTCCGCGACTTCGTCGCGCCGATCCGGATCGACCTCGACGTCTTCTCCGAGGGCGAGCGGGCCGTGCTCGAGAACCACGGCTACCTGATGGCGGACACGGCCGTCCGGTCGCACGTCCGCGACCTCGCCGCCGATCGGCCGGAGCCGCGGGTGCCCTTCCCGGCGTGGCTGGACGAGGAGAAGGCCGCGGACGCGCTGCGCGACAGCGCGAAGACGAAGCTCTTCTCGCGCGGGTTGTTCCGCCGATGAGCACGCCCGAGCACGCCGACGCCGTCGTCGTCGGCTCGGGTTTCGGCGGCTCGGTCACTGCCTACCGTCTCCAGGACGCAGGCAAGCGGACCGTCGTGCTCGAGCGTGGGAAGGCCTGGGCGCCGGGGACCTTTCCCCGCCAGCCGCGCGAGGTCGCGCGCAATTTCTGGGACCCGAGCAAAGGCCTCCACGGCTTCTTCGACATCTGGAGCTTCGACGGGATCGAGTCTCTCGTCTCGAGCTGTCTCGGAGGCGGCTCGATCATCTACGCGAACGTGTTGCTCCGGAAGGACGCGGACTGGTTCGTGCACGAGGACGGCGAGGACTGGCCCATCACGCGCGAGGACCTCGACCCCCACTACGACAACGTCGAGCGGATGATGAAGCCGCAGCGGTACCCGTTCGATGTCGACCCGTATGCCGCGACGGCGAAGACGCAGGCGATGCAGGAGACCGGCGAGCAGCTCGGCGTTGAGTGGCTGCTGCCGAACCTCGCCGTGACGTTCGGCAACCCGGACGCCCCGCCTGTCCCCGGGGATCCGATCGAGGACGGCGCGAACCTGTACGGCGTCGAACGCTACACGTGCCGGCTGCTCGGCGAATGCAACATCGGGTGCAACCTCGGCGCGAAGAATACGCTCGACCTCAACTACCTCTCGCGTTTCGAGGAGCAGGGCGGCGACATCCGGACGCTGTGCGAGGTGCGGAGCTTCGCGCCGCGGGCGGGCGGCGGCTTCGAGGTACGCTATGTGCGGCACTCGACCGAGAGCGACGGGCGCGAGATCGACACGCGCGCGCTGCCGCTCGAGACGATCACCTGCGACCGGTTGGTGATCTCCGCGGGCTCGTTCGGCTCGACCTTTCTCCTCCTCCGCAACCGCGACGTCTTGCCGCACCTCTCGCCGGCAATCGGCTCCCACTGGTGCGGGAACGGTGACCTGCTCGGCTTCCTCGTGTCCCGCGCGCACGGAACACGACGCTTCGATCCCGCGGTCGGCGCGGTCATCACTTCTGCGCTTCGCTACGAGGGTGAGAACGGACGCGGGTATTACATCGAGGACGGCGGGTATCCGACGTTCGTCAGCTGGCTGCTGGAGATGACGGACGCCGCGGGCGCAACGCGGCGCGCCGTGCGGTTCCTCTGGCGCCGAATCCGCGACAAGCTCTCGAAGAAGCCCGTCTCGAACCTGAGCGCCGAGTTCTGGAACCTGCTCGGAGACAGCGCGCGCTCGTCGAACTCGCTGCCGCTGCTCGGGATGGGCCGCGACGTTCCGGACGGCCGCCTCTTCCTCGAGGACGGCTATCTGCAGAACTCGTGGACGATGAAGACGTCGAAGGCCTACTACGACTCCGTCAAGCGCTCGATGGAGCAGATCGCGAACGTGACGGGCGCGAAGTTCGTCGACGAGCCGCTGTGGTACTTCCGTCGCAACGTCACCGTCCACCCCGTCGGCGGATGCCCGATGGGGCGCACACCGGCGGACGGCGTCGTCGACGCGCATGGGCAGGTGTTCGGCCACCCGGGCCTCTCGGTCGCCGACGGCTCGGTGCTGCCGGGCCCGGTGGGGCCGAATCCGTCGCTCACGATCGCGGCCGTGGCGGACCGCTCGGCCGAGTGGATGCTCGAGAACTGGCAGCCGCGCGGCTAGATGGTTAATGCCACACCTGTGCACGCCTGGCTGGTGGCTCAGACACGGCGCCGGCTCGGCCGCCTCCCGCTTGCCCAGGCCACCAGCCTGGGCTGCGCGTGATGCGACCGCCCGGCTTGGTCTGAGCCACCAGCCAGGC
>Ga0209590_10000992_pt1 | contig 10267 bp, 8 predicted proteins | sample CZO8metaG_FD_188353 | JGI IMG/M metagenome (GOLD analysis project Ga0209590, IMG submission 188353) | Vadose zone soil microbial communities from the Eel River Critical Zone Observatory, Northern California, USA - CZOApr15con1.8 metaG... | ecosystem: Environmental > Terrestrial > Soil > Vadose...
ACTCGAACGTAGTCGGCATCTTACCGAACCGTCTGATCAACTGCAAATGGCCTCGGAGTACTCGGCTCCTCTGGTAGACATAATCGATAGTGGTTCTAGGTCCAGCAATCCAGACCAGAGCATCCTGGACCCTCTTGACCTGGAAACCTTTCTCCTGGACCCTAAGGGCAAGGTAAGCATCGTCGTTAATCACACTGGGTAGTTGTTCTACTAGATCTCGTCTTACGGCCACTAAGTCTCCTGCAACCTGGCCCAAGCGATCCTGGCCGTCGAGCTCGTCGAGTGTGGCGTTGTGTGTGTCCCAGAGAATATTGCTGACCCTGTCCATGAGGAGCTTGTCCCCATTGATCAGTTCAACGTTTGAGTCGACGGCTCCCCATTCCTGATTATCTATGAGGCCTTCGACTAGTTTGGGGATGGTGTTTCTGGCGATTTTGATGTCTGCCGAGGCAAGGACGAGTATGTCTCCTGAGGCGTGTCTGAATATTTTGTTCAGAGCTGAGGCCTTTCCCTCTCGGTTTTTCTCCAACAGTACTACTACTCGGGAATCTCGGCCTGCCAACTCTCTGGCAAGTTGATGGTTCGGAGTAGCCACCAAGACCTGCAGGAGATTCATTCGTCGATCATTGAGGTCTAGTATCTGGTCCGTGAGGCGAAGAGTGTTCTCTAGCTCGGTTGTCGCGCAGATGCCCACCGACACCGATGCTGTCGCTTCTTTGACGATAGTCTGAGCGTACATGTTCAACTACACTTTCTGAAAAACGAAGAGAGTTTGGTCTCCAAGCCTGTTGAATGGAAAGCGGTCTCCGAGGATGAGCTCCAGTTTTTCCGGAATCAGCCTTGCTTTGCCGGTTCGAAGATAGTAATCGCTGAGATAAGCTGGGGGAAGAAAAGCTGGAAGGCCGATTATCTTCTTAACTCGGAATTGTGGGCGAAAGATGTTTGCGAATCTTGAAGGGGAATAGTAGCAGGAGGGTATGTCCATCCCCCCGACGGAAACCATCGTAGGCTGACCCTTCCGAGTAGCAGTCTTGTCGAACTGGAGAACGAGGGAATGGGAGAGAGCTTCCGGAAGGCAAAGCGTGTTACGAATCGAGCACAGAAAATAGCCGTCGCCCCGGACGACCTTCGATAGTTCGCTCGGTACCTTGTCAATATCTGGCTCGCAGTTCAGCGCTCCATTGAAAGAGTAGGCGACACGCACACTTCCTTCAGGAAGGAGTTCTTTGACGGTACTGATTTCTGAGGCTCTGGCCTTGGCGGCTATGACCTTGTGGTCGAGTCGCTTGGCCTTGACTTTCCTTTCCAAGAGGTCTAGCATTTTTTCAGATATGTCTGTGGCGACTATCCCCCTGACGCGTCTTGATATCTGGATGGCCTCGGAGCCTGTGCCGCATCCAATCTCGAGTAGAACGTCACTGGCATTCGCGATTCTATGAAGCTCGATGATGGAGCGTTTGCGAATCCATGAGTTGATGTAATTGTGACTGATAGTGTAATCATATTCTTCTGAAGCGGAGTCGAAGGCGTCTCGGACCGATTGGTAGTAGTTGTTTCCTTGGTTTTTCCATTCGCGAAAACAAACAAGTGTGTCATTTTCGCCTCTCGTCGCTCCCCTGATGACGGGTGGGCCTAGGGAATCTAGCCGAAGACAAGCCTGGGTATCCTTGTACCATTGATCTAGGACGCGGGATCCGTATTTTCTTCTAAAACTCTCGAGAACCTGCGTCTTTTCAAGAGAGCCGGCTGTGTTTGGTCTGACTTGGTAGACGGCCTCGCCCATCTTGGCCTTGCATTTTCCCTGAGCCAGGGCGTTGAGAACCCAATCGCTACTGGCGCTACTTGCGAGAACAAAGAACGACCCATCGAGATGGGTGAAGCGGAGTTCGGCTACGTGGGGCACCCTGGTGATACGGCCAATGGTGATGAGTTTGAGGGTCTCTGTTTGCCTGGTTTCGGGAAGGTTTTGCGTGGCCCTGTTTCCTGCCGATAGCTCGAACCGTTCTTCGCTGGATGGGCGTCCTGTTTCGTTCAGCTTGAGATACATGGCTTTGAGTTTGGAGTACCGAACTGACTCGAAGATGCAGTGGTCTGGTCCGATCTTGGTCGAAAACAATGATTCGAGCTTGCGTTGCTTCCTTAGCTTCCTGTTCAGCATGGCGGACTTGAAGGCGATGTAGTTTCCAACTAGGACCCGCAAAAGAATGTTCAGGAATTTTTGGCTTCGCGCGGACGCTATCTTCTCGCTTGCTACTCCTTCGTGATGCAAAGCGTTTGTACGCCGTTGATAGAGATGTGGGAAGTAGCTGGATATCCAGGAACTTTTCTTCAAGAGTTCCTCGTAGAACTCCCGCCCGTGAACTACTATGGTGGTTAAGGCGTCTCTGGCGAAGAGCGCGTCTCTCGCCGGTAGGAACTCCTTCTCCACAAAGTTCTCGTCGACCACGTAACTGAAACAGATTCTTGGCTCGTTCCTCCGGAAAACATGCAAGAATCGCGCCAGCAACAGTGACTTCGTCAGGAAGAGCCAGAGATGATCCGGCCTCGTTATGCAGAAAATGTCTAGATCGTCCGTTGCAGACGGGGACTGGTAGGAGGTCGAGCCACTGATGGCAATGAGCTTTGTCTCTTCGCTATTACATAAGGAAGCGAAGTCCCTGGCGTATCGAGCATAGCTTTCCGCCCTGGCTTTTTTCTCCTGTGCCTGGTCTACGCTAGTTAGACGAGATCCTGCGTTATTGTTACCTCGCTCAATGATGAGCCCGTTCTTCAGTTCGTAGGAGCCAGCAAGTTCGGGGATCCCAGCCCAGAAAGATTCCAATTGCTCTTCAGAGAGATTTGTGCGTGTGAGAGCAGCAAGGTCCTTGAGGGATACGAGAGACCCGTTTACCTTAGCTACCCCTGATAGGAAGTTTACTTCATGGATTAAGTCTTCCCAGATTTGCGATGGTTCACGGGTCGTCTGCAAGAACACTTGACCTCGCGGCTTTGGCTAGCTTGTTATGAGTTGCCTATAAAGATACGACGCGCGTAGTATGTCGCCTGCGAACCAATACGTCTCCTTGCAAAAGGGAACAGCATCCCAAGAAGAATTCGAAAGTGGAGAGGCTAGCTTGGGACTGTAGATTTCATGGTTCTGTATCAGTGGGACAGTGGTATCTTTCTGAGCGCTTCAAGCCCTTTTCCGAAATCCTCGATTAGGTCTTCTGTCGCCTCGACTCCAATCGACGCTCGAATTAGTCCGTCGGTAATCCCGAGCCTCTTCCTGTCCTCAGAAGACATTCCTGAGTGTGAGGTTGCCGCTGGCCTGGTGAGAAGGCTTTCGACTCCGCCCAGGCTTGGCGCGATGATCGGAATGGAGACATTTCTCATGAAGAGCTCGGCCGCGGTCTTGCCGCCTTTGGGTTCGAAGCTCATCATTCCGCTGAACCCGTCAAACAACTCGCCTGCCCGATTGTGTTGGGGGTGGCTCATGAGCCCTGGATAGTTGACCTTGGCAACCGCGTTATGCTCTTCTAGAAATCTCGCAATCTTGAGAGCGCTCTCATTGTGATATCTCATGCGTAGCGCGAGCGTCTTCATGCCGCGATGCAATAGGAAACAGGCGTGCGGGTCCAAGCTTCCACCAAGATGATCCAGCCGATGCTTGACCTTGCTGACTAGCTCCGAACTTCCGATAACCGCCCCCGCGACAATGTCCGAGTGCCCGTTGAGGTATTTGGTGCCGCTGTGGAGTGAGAGGTCGTACCCGTGCTCGATGGGACGGAAGTTGATCGGACTGGCGAAGGTATTGTCGATCATTGATACCAGACCGTTGGCCCTTGCGAACTTGACGACCGCCTTGTGGTCGGCCACCTCTAGCAATGGATTAGTCATGGTCTCAACATAGATCGCTTTAGTGTTGGGCCGCCGTTTCTTCTCCCATGACTCCGGGTCGTTGCCGTCGATGAAATCGTAGGATATGCCGAATGTGTGTAGATCTTTCGTGACAAAGTCGTGGGTCCCGCCATACAGACAGTTCTGGATGAGCAGGTGATCTCCATTATGAAGGAAGGTAAGCAGGGTGGTGGAGATGGCGGCCATTCCGCTTGAGGCTACAAGGGCGTCTTCCGCACCTTCAATCGCGGCAAGTTTCTCGTGGAGCGCCCTAGCGTTCGGCGTGTTGTTCAGCCGAATATATTCGATATCATGATAGCCGGGTTCGCTGCGGGTCTCGAACATGGCCGATTGGAATATCGGCATGCTAACAGCCCCCAGGACGCGGGGTTCCGGCTCGCCAGAATGAATCAGCTTAGTCTCGATTTTCTTGAACTTCTTTTCCTTCAAGACAAGAACCAGATGGGATAATCGCTCAAACGATCATCCTAGGATAGCTAAGACCCTTGCGCCAGCGCACGATGAGCAAAAATCTACGACGAACAGGAAATAGGAAACCCTTAGCGTCTAGGAATGGTTCCTCTAACCGTGAATTCCCCGAAAAAGCTTCGTCGGAACGACTTGAAAAAACGGATACCGACCCAACCTGAAAAAGTGGACTGGCGGAAGTGGCTTGAGCACTGGGAAACGTGGAATGCGATAGTCGCGGAAGTCAAGCCCCCTCAGTGCGGCCTATTCGGTTGCGATGAGAAGATCAAGGTCCGAGGGAAGTGGAAGTGCACCTCCTGCGGCAAGATCACAGACACGATGGTCTGAATACCATAGTCACTTAGACTGGGACATGAAAGCGATGGAGGCTTACTACATGGGTTCTGTGAGTTCTCCCAGCTTGTCGGTTAGCATATTGTTCTGTGCATAGTCGACGGGGCAGGCGATGACCGAGACACCGTTATCGGCTAGTGCGCGCTTTAGTGTGGGAAGCAGTTCTCTCGCCTGCTTGATCAAGTATCCTTTGCCGCCGAAGCTCTCCGCGAACTTGACAAAGTCTGGGTTGCCGAAGTCAACATGTGAGTGGTGTCCGAGCTCCAGGTCCATCTCCCACTTGATCATGCCATAGGACCCGTCCACCCAGACCAATACTACTAGCGGTATCTTTTCTCTCACGGCGGTCTCAAGCTCCATCGAGTTCATCAAGAAACCGGCATCTCCCGCGACAGCGAGAACCTTACGATCTGGAAACGCGAGTTTTGCTGCAATCGCCCCCGGCAGAGCGAAGGCCATTGTTGAGAGACCGTTGGAGACAATGCATGTATTCGGTTGATATGTTGGGTACAACCGGGCCATCCACATCTTCACCGCACCCGTATCGACCAGCACAATGTCCTCTTCACCCATCGCCGCCCGGATATCGGCGACGATGCGCTGGGGCTTGACTGGATAGGCGTGATCGATTCTTCCCATCTCAAGCTCCTCCTGCAACAGGCGACGAATCTTCTGACCAGTCGGGTTCGATGCCGGATTGAGTTTAGTCCCCCTGGCGAGGGCGTCGAGTGATTCTGAGATGTCGCCTTGGATGCCAACCGCCAAGTGGTAGTGAGCGTCAACCTGAGCAGGGTAGCGATGGATGTGAATGATCTGCTTGTCACCCGTCGGATTGATCTTTACGGGGTCAAACTCCTGCATGTCATATCCGACAGATAGAATTACGTCTGCCTGGTCGAAGCCGAAATTGGCGTAGTCATGGACCATGAATCCTATCGTACCGAGCGCGTTCGGATGGCTGTCCGGGAAGACGCCCTTGCCCATGAAGGTCGTCGCGACAGGTATGTGGAGAAGCTCTGAGAAACGAATGAGTGCCTCGCTCGCATTGTTACGTACTGCTCCGTGTCCGGCGAGGAGAACCGGTCTCTTCGCCGCTCCTAGAACTTTGGCGGCCCGGGAAATCTGTGTAGGAGAGGGAGAGGTGTCGCGCACCACGTTGATCTCAAGCGGATGATGCCCTGGAGGCACAGGCATTGTTTCAACATCTTCAGGCAACGCGAGGTAGACTGCCCCGGGACGCTCAGTCTGAGCAAGCTTGAACGCCTTCCGAACCATCTCTGGCACAGCCTCTGGTCTCGGAATCAACTCCGCCCACTTTGTGACAGGCTTGAACATGCTGACAAGGTCGATTATCTGGTGCGATTCCTTGTAGATCCGGTTCAAACCACCCTGGGCGCTGATAGCAACAAGCGGCACGCTATCCGTGTTGGCGTCTGCCGTCCCAAGCAAGAGATTGATGGCTCCAGGCCCAAGAGTCCCCACGCATACTCCCGCTTGACCGGTCAGACGGCCGTAGATGTCGGCCATGAACGAGGCGGCTTGCTCGTGACGGACAAGAACGAAGCGGATGGATGAGCTGTTGAGCGCATCGATGACGTGAATGTTCTCCTCGCCAGGGATACCGAAGGCGTACTTGACGCCTTCATTCTCTAAGCATTGAACGAGAAGTTGAGCAGCTGTTATCGATGATTGTCTCGGAGCCTGCTTTTTCACTGGTGTAGGTTCTTTCATCAAGAATTCCTATGACCTTCGAGATCGATGCCCGGTTGAACCTATCCGTACTTAACGCGCGCGGTCCTGGGTGCTGACCGTTCTAGGAAACTGAAACTGGGATTGTCTCTCCCCACGCGGCGAGTCGTACTGTTTCGTCGCTTAGACAGTGGCTGAAATAGTATCGGAAAACCCGTATTCTGTTGCCAAGTCTGTAACGCGAAACGAAAGTCCGGTCTTGTCCATTATCTTGGAGTCCGCAGCCAATGCCACAACCGCCAGACCCGTAAACAATGGAGAGTAGGCCTTCTTCAAGTCATAGCGTTCCTTGTAAGCCATAACCTTCTCCGTCCTGGTGAGGGGAGGCCAGATGGATATGGATGCAATATTGTGTTGACGAAGTTGATAGGCCATATCGGACGACAATTTGTCCACCGCCGCCTTCCCTACTCCGTAGGCCACGTTACCCGCGTATTGTTTAGCGCCATTAGAGGAGATGTTGACGATGACTCCGTTTCGTCTGGGAACCATTAACTGAGCCGCAAGGACACTTGCAACGTAGTGAGAGCGGAGCCCAACATCGAGCATCTCATCCCACTGTGAAAAGGGCAGCTCCCAAAACGGAACATCCATGGGGTCATAGCCCTGACTGGTTAGCGTTTCTCCAAACGAAGTAGCGTTGTTAACTAGAATGTCGAGTTTGTTCTGCTCGTCTCGAACTCGTTTGAAAACAGCCTCGACCTCATTATCATTGCGATGATCGCAGACGACAGCAATTCCGTGTCCCCCAATGTTCGTCACTTCTTCCGAGGTCGCGGTTATTGTCCCGGGCCACTTGCTAGCGCCATTCTGAAGAGTCCGTCCTGTCACGTAGACGGTGGCACCAGCCTGGCCGAGCCCTAAAGCGATGCCTCTTCCTATTCCACGGCTGGCACCGTGACAATAGCGACCTGCCCTTTCATTTGACGTGACATGCTTCTCCAAAACCAGTGGCGAGACTCCGCCATATTACCTTGTAGGGTCTGGAAACGCCCGAGGCGGCCTCGAAGCACTCTCTAGCTTGCGTGCTCCTTGTTCAGGGCTTCACAGGAGGAGGCTGGACCGGGCCTTTTGTGAAATCAAAACAATCCGACATATCATCGGCTTGAGCGTCACGCTGGTTCAGCGCGGGCAGCCCGAACAAGGATTCACAGAACTTCACCAGGCTCACGTGCGAATGCAACATCTTCGAAACGTAACCGCTCTTCCCATATGGACTCAATACCAGGCACGGGACTCGAGATCCATACCGGAACTGCGTTCCCTTGTAAGAGGGCTGCGGGGTCGCCAGCTTCCACATCTCGACATTAGGCGGGTTGACATGATCGTACCACCCGCCCCAATCATCCCACGTTATGAAAAGGGCAACTCTGCCCCACAATCCTCCCTTCACAATAGCGTTCACCTGATCCACAGTCCACTGCATACCCGTCGTCACGTTCCCCATCGGGCCCTTCCCTGGATCGGGGGGATGTTCATCAAACTGGCTTGTCGCATACACCCATGAGACATTCGGTAGCTTCCCCGCCGCCGCATCCTTCGCGAACTGGTCCGAGGTGAACTTATTCCTACTACCAACATTGCTCAGATACTGGAACGCGTATCCTCCAAAGTTTCGCCAAGTAAAGTTGCTTCGTTCGAGACTTAGTGGAAGCGATGAGGAGATTCTGGAAGGGTCGCCTGTCTGCGGGTTATCAATGAATGGAGAATCAGCAGCCAACACCATCAAATGGTTTGGCGTAGACGGTCCCGCAACATCGGTGAAATAATTGTCGCACAGCGTAAACTTTCTAGCGTATGCAAAATACGATGGAATATCAGCCTCAACGAACTGTTGGCGGACCGAGGTCGTTTGGCGAGTCAGCCACGCGCTATGTCGATGATCCAGATCCCGTGGCGGCGGATTAGGCGACCTGGGCATGTTCATCCCGTTAACTCCGGGAAAGGTGCCGAAATAATTGTCGAAGGTATGATTCTCCTTGAGAATGATCACAACACGATCGATCTTGCCAGAGCCTATTCCCCCTGGCTGTTGCTTCGCCGCCGGCATGAGGTTGTTAGGATGCTACAAGAAATCGGTTTTATGTCTATCTTACATAGGAGGAACCCGAAGGGCGAGGCTGTGGAAGAGCCGGTTGAACAACCGGTTTCGCAGGGGTACTAACCCGTGGCGGTGATTTTGCCGTCTACTGACAAGTTCAGCTTTGGAACGAAGCCGTCCATGTTCACGTCAACTTGGTGTTTTTCTTTCTCCCCTACGAAGACGGTGGCCGACTTTCCCCACTTCCATATTCCCTTGCTGAGGGCATGTGGCTTGTCGTCCACGGTGATGGTCAAGTGACGACTCCAAAACGAGGCATTGGCTTGGACAATATGCGTCTCGTCCTTTCCAACCGGGATTCTTATTTCAGCCATTTCTTGTCCGTCATCTATCCTAACTTAGGGTAGCTACGGGTATCCTAAAAAGGGTATCCAAAGGCTGGGTCAGAGCCCTTCCGGTGAAAGTGTCGGAAAACCGTCATTGGAGTGGCCCACGTTCTTCAGATACTCTGACGACTTGGCCTGTCTCAACGGTTTCGTGATGCGGGAAAGCCATCCTTGGGAAGGAATATGGCTTTGAACCCTTCCAGCCATGCCCGTCTCGCGTCCTCAACCGGGAGCCCGGTTACAATTATTGTCTCGATCCCGTTCCACAAAGCAATCAGCGCATAGGTTATGAATCGCAAGTCCAAATCTCTATCAATAAAACCCCTCTTCCGTCCCTCCTCCAAATAGCTCATCAAGGTCGCGGCGTATTCGTCCTGGGTCTTTTTGAGCACTCTTCGAAGCCCCGGATTGTGTGAGGCCTCTGAGAATATTTCGAAGCTCAGTCCCGAGTTCGAGCCGTAACGCTTGAGCATCTTGTCGAAGAATTCGCCAGCGCTCTCAAGAGGGTTCTTGTTCTCGCTGAAAGTGGAGTACAGGATTTCTTTGAAAGCTAAGGGTTCTGCTCGGCAAATTGCCTCGAACAATTCCTCCTTGCTGGCGAAGTATAGGTAGAGTGCTCCCTTGCTAACGCCTAGCTTCTTGGCCACGTCATCCATGGTCGCTTGGCGGTATCCCTTTTCGCCAAAGACCTGGTTTGCAGCTGTGAGGATCCGTGTTCTGGCTTCTTCTTTGTATTCAGGGACGACCCGAGGCATCTTTCTATCATCACATGTATTCGTGGGCTGTATTTAAAAATGACCGACGCGTTTAAATAATGACTCACCAGTCAGTTTACCGACGGATAATGAATAGTGGAAACGTCTCAGACACGACAACAATGAAAGACAGGATCGTCATGGTTACCGGAGCCAATTCCGGGATCGGAAAAGCCGCCAGCTTCGCTCTTGCAAAAATGGGCGCCACAGTAGTCATGGTTGCCCGTAACGCCGAGAGAGGCGAATCTGCAAGAACCGAAATAATCAGAGAATCCCAGAACAGCTCGGTTGATCTCCTCATCGCCGACTTGTCATCTCTCGAGTCGGTGCGCCAGCTTGCCGCGGAATTCCAGAAGAAACATTCCAAATTACACGTTCTGATCAATAACGCTGGGCTTTTCAATCAGAGACGTCACGTCACAACGGACGGTTACGAGAATACTTTCGCCACAAACTATCTCGCTCCCTTCCTGCTGACGAACCTTCAGTTAGACCCGCTGAAGGCCAACGCACCGAGTCGAATTATCAACGTGTCATCGGTCGGACACTACAATGGGCACATCAACTTCGACGATCTCAACCTAGAGAGAGAGTATGGTGGATGGAAAGCCTACGGACAATCGAAACTAGCCCTCGTC
>Ga0209590_10000993_pt1 | contig 10266 bp, 11 predicted proteins | sample CZO8metaG_FD_188353 | JGI IMG/M metagenome (GOLD analysis project Ga0209590, IMG submission 188353) | Vadose zone soil microbial communities from the Eel River Critical Zone Observatory, Northern California, USA - CZOApr15con1.8 metaG... | ecosystem: Environmental > Terrestrial > Soil > Vadose...
CCGCGGCATCTATCGCCCCCGCAGCATGATCCAGGCCACGGCCCCGGAGAGAACCAGCCAGGCCGCGTAGTTCAGGCCGACGACGACCCAGTCGGGCACGCGCTTACCCGAGAGCCGCACCACCACGGCCTTGGGCGCCAGGTTGAACCACGTGATGGAGTGGAAGAGGACGAAGAGAAACGCGACGGCATGTAGCGCGACGAAGAGAGGCGTCCCCAGGCAGGCGAGGAATCGCGCGTACGCGTCCGGGCCCTGCGCGAGCGCCCGGAGCTGCCAGAGTGTGACACCGGCGAAGAACGCCACGAAGACACTGGTCAGCTCGCGCAGCACGAAGCCGGCGTAGGCGCGGTTCTGCAGCCACCACCAGACCGAGACGCGGCGGCGATACCACCGCGGATGGTACGGAGTGTAGCGGGCCTCGGCTCTCATCGCGCTCCCCGGGGGAGGAGGAGCGATTTGAGCCAGTGGATGGCCCCCGTGAGCTTGTACTGTTGGATGGCGCCTGCGGGATCGACGTGCTTGGGGCACACCTTCGTGCACTCCCCGACGAAGGTGCACTGCCAGATGCCGTCGTGCTCGGAGAGGATCTCGAGCCGCTCCGGCGCCCCCTCGTCCCGCGAGTCCATGTTGTAGCGTTGGGCCAGGGCGATGGCCGCCGGACCGATGAAGCTGGGTTCGAGCCCATAGATGGGACACGCCGAGTAGCAGAGCATGCAGTTGATGCACATGCTGAACTGCTTGTAGGCGTCGAGCTGGTCGGGCGTCTGGAGGTACTCGCCCTCCGCGAGCGGCCGCTCGTCGTGTCGGATGATCCAGGGCTTCACCTTCTTGAGCTTGCGCATGAAGTCGCTCATGTCCACGACCAGGTCGCGCACGACCGGGAAGTAGTCCAGCGGCTCCACGCGGATCGGGCCGGGCAAGGCGTCTGACAGGAACGACGCGCACGTGAGCTTCGGCGAGCCGTTCACCTTCATCCCGCAGCTGCCGCAGACGCCCATCCGGCAGGACCACCTGAACGAGAGGGAGCCGTCCAGCGTGTCCTTGATGTAGTTGAGGGCGTCGAGGATCACCCAGTCCTTGCGAAAGGGGACCTCGTAGGTTGCGAAGGTGGGCTCGGACTCCTGCTCCGGTCGGTAGCGCGTCACCCTCAGCGTGACAGCCGGCTGCATCGCCTCTATCTTCCGTAGACGCGCTTGCCCGGCGGCCAGCGGGTGATGATGACCGGCAGATAGTCGATCCGGGGACGACCGTCCGCCCCGCGATAGGCCAGGGAGTGTGCCAGGAACTCCGTGTCGTCGCGGGCGGGGAAATCCGTGCGCTGGTGGGATCCACGCGACTCCCGGCGTCGCAGCGCGGACTGCACGATCGCCTCGGCAACGTCCAGCATGTAGGAAAGCTCGAGGGCCGCGGTCAACTCCGTGTTGAACGTGTAGCTGTGGTCGTCGAGCGAGAGGTCGCGGAATCGCTCCTGGAGGCTCTGAAGCTTTTCCGCCGCCTTCTCGAGCGTGGCGCCCGTCCGGTAGATGCCCGCGCTCTCCTCCATGGTCTCGTGCATCTCGGCCCTTAGCGTGGCGATCCGTTCGTGCCCGCCCGTCTTGCGCAGGAATGTCTCCTCGAGGCGCCGCGCTTCATCGTCGGCCTGGGCGAGGACGGACGGGCTCGGTTCCCGTTGCGTGGCGGCGAACGCGGCGGCCGCCTTACCGGCCCGCGCCCCGAAAACGAGGATCTCGGTCAGGGAGTTCGAGCCGAGCCGGTTCGCTCCGTTGATGCTCACGCACGCGGCCTCGCCGGCCGCGTAGAGCCCCGGCAGCGGCGTGGCGCCGTGGATGTCGGTCGAGATGCCGCCCATCATGTAGTGGACGACGGGACGGACGGGGATCATCTCCTTGACCGGATCGATGTTCTGGTATTTGAGGCACAGCTCCCGGACGAAGGGGAGCTTCGTGTCGATCACCCGAGCTCCCAGGTGGCGGAGATCCAGGTGAACGTAATGGCCGTACGGGCCTTCGAGCGTGCGCCCCTTCTCCTGCTCCTTGACGAACGCCTGCGAGAGCCGATCGCGAGGGCCGAGCTCCATGGAGCGCAGCACCGGCTTGGGCTCGGGCTTTCCGAGGTCGTAGTCCTGAAGGTAGCGGTAGCCGTCCTTGTTGAGGAGCCAGCCTCCTTCGGCGCGGGCGGCCTCGGTGATCAGGATCCCGGTGAAGGGCAAGCCGGTGGGATGGTACTGGACGAACTCCATGTCTTTGAGCGGCGCCCCCGCGCGATACGCGAGGGCCATGCCGTCGCCGTTCTTGATGTTAGCGTTGGTCGTGAAGGGAAAGACCTTGCCGCAGCCGCCCGTGCAGAGGATGACGGCCTTGGCCGTGATGACCTGGATCTTCCCGGTGGCGAGCTCGACGGCCACGACCCCCTGGCAGCGCCCCGCGTCCACCAGAAGCTTCGTGACGAACCACTCGTCGTACCGCTCGATCGCATCGTACTTCAGCGTGGTCTGGAAGAGCGTGTGGAGCATGTGAAAGCCGGTCTTATCCGCGGCGAACCAGGTCCGCTCGATCTTCATGCCGCCGAAGGGACGCACGGCGATGTGGCCGTCCGGCTCCCGGCTCCAGGGACAGCCCCAGTGCTCCAGGCGCAGCATCTCCTGGGGGGCCTCCCGAACGAACGCCTCCACCGCGTCCTGGTCGGAGAGCCAGTCGCCGCCGGAGATGGTGTCGTAGGCGTGCGCGTCCAGGCTATCCTCCGCCTTGATCACCGCGGCGGCGCCCCCCTCCGCCGACACCGTGTGGCTTCGCATGGGATAGACTTTGGAGATCACCGCGACGCGGAGCTTGGGATGCGTCTCGGCGACGGCGATGGCGGCGCGCAGGCCAGCTCCCCCGCCGCCCACCACGAGCACGTCGCAGGCGAAGCGATCCATGGGTCAAATGGGACACTACGCCGCCAGCCCCACTGCCGTCAAGGTTTGGGCTGCGTGGCGTTAGAGGCGGACGGCGTCAGACGCACCGTTAACCGGCGCGCCGCTCGCGGCGCGTCCGTGTTGAACGGGTAGTTGGGCGGAAGGAGGACTTGCGATCGCGAAGCAGCCCTCGGAGTGCCTTGTTGACGGCGCGATCGTTAGGAAATGCCTTTGCGACCTGGGGATCGAGAACGACTACATTCGTGGCTGCGATGATGCGCTGTGCGTACTTGCCGCGGACCAACGCCTCAAAATCGGAGCGCTTGTACTCGGGCCGCAGCTCGTCAGCCTGTTTCCGGCTACCCTTCTTCATAGATCTTCCTCTCGCCTGGTGTCACCGGACGTGCACTGATGATTCGGATTGTATCGTCACGGTCGGTGTGAGCGACAGCCAGAAGACGGCCGGCGGTCGAGATGCCGAAGGTGACGAACCGCTCTTCGCCGAATGAATGATCGGGGTCTGAGCCCGTCGCCGACAGGGCGTCGCGGAAAACCGTTGCCGCTTCCTGGAATGAGACGCCATGCTTGGCAAGATTCTCGGCCGCCTTGGCTGGATCCCACTCGAAGTGCAATCACGACCCCCTCTCTTGGTCCGCCGCCCAACGGCCACGTTGAGCGGCCGGGGGAACGAACGCGAGCCCGCGGTCCGATCCAACGTGAGGTTCGCCGCCGAAGCTGTCCAAGATTTCTCAATCACAGTATCGGGGCCGAAGAACACCAAGCATAAAGTGCTCAAGCCAGGTCCGCTCCCCCTCGTCCTCGACCACGAGAATTTGTACCGCTAGGCTTTCCCGAATCAGGCGCTTTGCCGTCTCAAGATCGATGCAGACTCCATCGGCGACGAGCTGAGCCCGCAGATTTCCGGCCTGGTTCCCCATCAGGTGATTCTGGTACACGCGTTGCCGCAGTCCGCCAGCCGCGGTCTTCGTGCGACCTGCGCGAACTGTCCCGTCGGGCTTCGTCGGATCAAAGATTCGGTAGATGCCATGAACCTCGGGCAACGCACGGCGGCAATGGTCGTCAAATGGGATGGCGGGCGAGCTCAGAAGCTGCGCGAGCTGTGACTCAAGAGCGCGCAGACGAGCCGCGATGCTCCCTGGCGTCCCCCTTACCTCGTTGTCGTCGGAGTGACGTTGGCTCGTCGCCTCGCCCTGTCCCTGGTGGTCCCCCTGGGCCTGCGCAGCTTTCGGAGGTGTCGCGACATCGGGCCTCGGCGCACCTGGGCGAACGATGTTCACCATTTCGTGTGGCCACACCGCGCGCAACAGTCCTTGCGGCGCGTGGCTGTCTTGCGGCGCTCGAGCTGGCGGCAAATCTGATACACCTGCTGCCGCGGCTCGACGCGTGTCTCTCGCGAGATACAGTCGTCGCAGACTCCTTTCGGAGATGCCTCAAGGAACTCAAGGATTGTTTCGGCGTTACTCATATGCGAGACCCTCGAGCTTGTGTGGCGAACGCCGGCGTTGACCCGCGAGCGGCCGACCGAGCCCAAGGCGAGGAAGGGTGCTCGTCGGGTCGAACGGCATGTTAGCTGGCATTACCGCAGTCCTTTGAGGCGCTCGATGCTCTGGCGGATGCAGTTCACGTCCCTGACGAAGCCGAACCCACAGTTCGAGCAGATGATCGACCGGACTCCAGGGGGGTTTGGATTTCCAAAAACGTTGTGGCCCTGAGCAAAGTTGGTAAGGCTCTTGCAGCCGCAGGATGGGCACCGTTCACCGACTTGCTCGAGCGGGGGATAGCCGCATTCGATGAGGTAGTGTACCTCGTGCACGCGCTGTAGGAGTTCGTCGGCGTTGCGACAGCGTTCACTCGGGTTGGGTCGAATTGTCTTTTCGAAAATCGACGTGAGGTGCCACGTGTCCGGCAGGGTGGGAAACATCTGCGACATGGCTCTCTGAGCGAACGCCGGCTCTTCACGCGCAAAGGCCCGCTGGGAGGTGATCACGGACCACAGGACCTTCGCTGAGGAATAGAGATCCGAATGCATGCCGATATCAGCATCGTGACCCGCCTCACACTCCGGAGCCGTATAGTTGCGTGTCCCGACGTCCTCGTCGACGAATGTAAGGATCTGGCCGTCCTGGATCTGACAGACTCCAAAGTCGATCAGCCGAAGACCACCGTCAGGTAGTAAAAGGATGTTCTTCGGATTGATGTCGCGGTGAATGACAGGCGTTGAAGCCTGCCCGCAGGCTCGTATAGCAAGGACGAGCTGCTCATACAGGCCGAGGCTGCGGAGGGACTTTCCGTGGTAGGGATTCGCCCCGTCGAAGATAACCCTGGCCAGGGTTCGGGCGCCGTCATAGTACTCCATGACGTAGAACTGAAACGGGTCATCGGGCTCGGATTGGTCAAGTACCTTCACAATGCTGGGATGGTCAAGGCGCTTCACAGCCTCGATCTCACGCCGAAAGCGCTCCTTCGCTTGACGGGAGCCAACATTGCGGAGCGCCTTGAGTGCAGCCCGAGGCCCGTCAGCGGCGTCGCGGCGGGTGACGAGATGCACGACAGCCTGCCCTCCGCTGCCAAGTGTGACGCCGGTTGGCCGCCAACGGAGCGAGTCCGGGATCTTCACCGTTCGGCTCCTCTGTCAGCTAACGTCATCTATCCTGAACTGCGTTATCTGATAGCCGCTGTTCTGTATATCACGGTCCAACGCCTGCCTTGGCTACCGCTCGCTCGCGGGGCGCGCAACGAAGGGATTGAGGCAGGGGACGCCCGTCCACCCGACGTCGCGGACGTTCCGTGTCACCAGCGTCAGCCCATGGACGCGGGCGGTCGCGGTGAGCCGCAGGTCGACGACCGACACGGTGCGAACCGCGCCGAGCCGCCCCCACTCCTCCGCGACGGCTCGATCGATAGGAAGAATCCGGTCTGCGTGCTCCCTGGCTTGAGGCGCGCGAGCCACCGCTCCAGGGTTCCAGCCCTTCCGGGGTCACGCCGCCGAACGGCCTCGATGCCTCTCCGGATCTCCCCGACGACGAGCACGCTCAGGCAGAGCGCCTCGTCGGCCACCCCCGAGAACCGGGTGGCAACGTCGACGTTGCACCGCGATCCCTTGCGAAGCTCTGACGGGACGTTCATATCAAGGAGACAGGTCACAGCCCCACCGGGCGCGGACGGCCGCGAACGCGAGCGAAGTCCTTGTCTGTCCCGACGGTCGGCATCCGCAGGAGCCATTCCTTGAAGCTCGTCCTGCCGCGTCTTGAACGGAGCGCCGCACGCAGGATCTCCCTGTGCTCGGCCTCCATGGAGCGCCCGCGCCTCGCCGCACGTGACTTCAGCGCTGCGACGAGTTCCGACTCGAGGTTGCGGACGACGAGCTGGGCCCTGCCGCTTCCCTTCATGCTATCAATGATCGCATTATGGGGCAGCGCGGGGTGTCCGATCGGACGGGGACGCCGCGTTCCGGGCCCCTCGTCCTCTGAACGTCGCGGCCAGCAGGTCGCGGTTCAGTCGCGCGATGAAGGCGAGGCGAATCTCCTTGGGGCACACGGCTTCGCACTCGCCGATGTTCGTGCAGCTCCCGAACATCTCCCGGTCCATCGCGGCCACCATGTTACCCACGCGCGCGGAGCGCTCGGGCTGCCCCTGCGGCAGGAGCCCGAGGTGCGACACCTTCGCGGCGGTGAACAGCATGGCGGCGGCGTTCGGGCACGCGGCGACGCAGGCGCCGCAGCCGATGCAGGCTGCCGCGTCGAAGGCGAGGTCCGCGTCTTCTTTGCGGACCAGGATGGCGTTGGCGTCGGGCGCCGAGCCCGTCGGCGCGCTGATGAAGCCGCCCGCCTGGACGATCCGGTCAAAGGCGCTCCGGTCGACGATCAGATCCTTGATGACCGGGAACGCCCTGGCGCGCCAGGGCTCGAGCGTCAGGCGATCGCCGTCCCGGAAGCTCCGCATGTGGAGCTGGCAGACGGTGGTGGCGCGCTTGGGTCCGTGCGCGACGCCGTTGACCATGAAGCCACACGCGCCGCAGATACCCTCGCGGCAGTCGTGCTCGAACGCGATCGGCGGTTCGCCGCGGTCGATCAGCTCCTCGTTGACGACGTCGAGCATCTCGAGAAAGGACATATCCGGGCTGATGTTCTTCGCCTCGTAGGTGACGAAGCGGCCGCGGGCGTTCGCGCTCTTCTGGCGCCACACCCTGAGCGTCAGGTTCATCTGTAGCTTCGCTGGCTCAGGTGGACGTACTCGAAGTGCAAGGGCTCCCGGTGGAGGTTCGGCTCGGCCAGCCGGTCCGTGTACTCCCAGGCCGCCACGTGGGCGAAGTGCTCGTCGTCGCGCAGCGCCTCTCCGTCCGGGGTCTGGCTCTCCTCGCGGAAGTGGCTGCCGCACGATTCCGTGCGATGGAGCGCGTCGATGCACATGAGCTCGCCCAGCTCGAGGAAGTCCGCCACCCGACCGGCCTTCTCGAGCGACTGGTTCAGCTCCTCGTTCCGCTCGAGCACGCGCACGTTCTCCCAGAACTCGGCGCGCAGCTCGGGGACCTTCCGGAGCGCGTGGCGGAGCCCGGCCTCATTGCGCGCCATGCCGCAGTAGTCCCACATGAGGTGCCCGAGCTCTCGGTGAAACGAGTCGACCGTGCGCGTGCCGTTGATGGCGAGGAGCCGTCTCACGCGCTCGGCCACCTCGACCTCCGCCGCCCGGAACACGGGATGGCCGGCGTCCAGCGTGTCCGGCCTGATGCGCGCCAGGTAATCGGCGAGCGTGCAGGGCAGGATGAAGTAGCCGTCGACCAGCCCCTGCATCAAGGCACTCGCGCCGAGGCGGTTCGCGCCGTGGTCGGAGAAGTTCGCCTCCCCGGCGACGAACAGCCCGGCCATGGTCGACATCAGGTTGTAATCGACCCACAGACCGCCCATCGTGTAGTGGACGGCGGGATAGATCCGCATCGGGACCCGGTACGCGTTCTCCCCGGTGATGCGCTCGTACATGTCGAAGAGGTTGCCGTACTTTTCGCGGATCGCCGGCTCGCCGAGACGCGCGATGGCGTCGGCGAAGTCGAGGTAGACCCCGCGCCCGCCGGGGCCAACGCCGCGTTTCTCGTCGCACACTTCCTTCGCCGCGCGCGAGGCGATGTCGCGCGGCGACAGATTGCCGAAGCTCGGGTACTTCCGCTCCAGGTAGTAATCGCGCTCGCCGATCGGGATCCGGTCCGGCGGTCGCGTGTCGCCGACCTTCGTCGGCACCCACACGCGCCCGTCGTTGCGCAGCGACTCGCTCATCAGCGTGAGCTTCGACTGGTGCTCGCCGCTCACCGGGATACACGTCGGGTGGATCTGCGTGAAACACGGGTTGCCGAAGAAGGCGCCGCGTTTGTGCGCGCGCCAGATCGCCGTCGCGTTCGACGCCTTCGCGTTCGTCGAAAGGTAAAACACGTTCCCGTAGCCCCCGGTGGCGAGGACCACGGCGTCGCCGACGTGCGACTCCACGGCGCCGGTGACGAGGTTGCGCGTCACGATGCCACGCGCGCGCCCGTCGACGACGACGAGGTCGAGCATCTCCGCACGCGTGTGCATGGTCACGGTACCGAGGCCGACCTGGCGCTCCAGCGCCTGATACGCTCCCAGCAACAGCTGTTGCCCCGTCTGGCCCCTGGCGTAGAAGGTGCGGGAGACCTGCGCGCCGCCGAAGGAGCGGGTGTCGAGGAGCCCGCCGTACTCGCGGGCAAAGGGGACCCCCTGGGCGACGCACTGGTCGATGATGTTCAGGCTGAGCTCGGCCAAGCGGTAGACGTTGGCCTCGCGCGCGCGAAAGTCGCCACCCTTCACCGTGTCGTAGAAAAGCCGGAACACGCTGTCGCCGTCGTTCCGGTAGTTCTTCGCCGCGTTGATGCCACCCTGGGCCGCGATCGAGTGCGCGCGGCGCGGGCTGTCGTGATAGGAGAAGCACTCGACCTTGTAGCCCAGCTCGCCGAGCGATGCCGCCGCCGCGGCGCCGGCGAGGCCCGAGCCCACGACCAGCACGGTATAGCGGCGCCGGTTAGCCGGACTGACCAGCTTCATGTCGAAGCAGTGCCGCTCCCACTTCTGCTCGATCGGGCCCGGCGGGATCTTCGCGTCGAGCCTGCCGTCGACGAGGCTCGCGCTTGTCGAGCCGACGGTCATCTGACCACACCCGTGAGCACGGCGACGGGGACCGAGACGTTGCCGAGCACGACCGCTAGCGACGACACGGTCGCGAGCGCTCGGTAGACACGATCGGTCCTGGCGGTGTTCAGGCCGAGCGTTTGAAACACGCTCCACACGCCATGGTAGATGTGAAGCCCGAGCGCGATCATCGCCGCGATATAGAAGGCCGACACGTACCATATGGCGAACCCGATCACGACGTTGCGGTAGACCGACATCGGCTTGTACTGCCCGGGCGCGAAGCCGACCGCTCCGAAGGTGAGGTGGAGGAGGTGGTAGATCACGAAGAGCGTGATGATCAGGCCGCCCCAGCGCATCGTCCGCGACGCGTACGTCGAGCCGATCGCCTCCTTTCGCTCGTAGCTCACGGGCCGCGCGACATAGCTCATCCGCGTGAGCTGGACGGCGGCGACGATGTGGAGCACGGTCGCCGTGAGTAAGATGAGGCGGGCCAGCCAGAGAACCTGCGCGTGACCGACCGCGGGGCTGCCGATCTCTCGCAACCAGGCGGCGTAGGCATTGAACTTCGCCTCGCCCTGGAAGACCTTGAGATTCCCCAGCATGTGACCGATGACGAAACCGACCAGGATCAGGCCGGTGATCGCCATCACCGCCTTCTTCCCGATCGAGGTGCTCCAGAGGGCCATCACTCCGCTCGCGCTGATCAGCGCGTCGCGATTATGCGTCCTCCCGCGCGTACGCCTTCATCCCGTCCTGGTAGAGGTCGCCGCCGTAGGAGTCGTTGATCACCATCACCGGGAAGTTTTCCACCTCCAGGCGACGGATGGCCTCCGTCCCCAGGTCCGCGTAGGCGACGATCTCGAGCTTCTTCACGAAGCGCGAGAGCACCGCGCCCGCGCCGCCGATCGCGCCGAAGTACACGGCTTTGTACAGCTTGAGGGCCTCCTTGACCGCCTCGGAGCGCGCGCCCTTGCCGATCGTGCCCTTGAGCCCGAGCTTGAGGAGCGCGGGCGTGAACTTGTCCATCCGCCCGCCGGTGGTCGGCCCGATCGAGCCCACGATGTCGCCCGGGCGCGCCGGCGACGGGCCCGTGTAGTAGATGATCTGGCCGCGCACCTCGATCGGGAGCTTCTCGCCACGCTCGATCAGCGGAAAGAGGCGCCCGTGAGCGGCGTCGCGCGCCGTGTAGAGGACGCCCGTGATCCGCACGCGATC
>Ga0209590_10000995_pt1 | contig 10262 bp, 9 predicted proteins | sample CZO8metaG_FD_188353 | JGI IMG/M metagenome (GOLD analysis project Ga0209590, IMG submission 188353) | Vadose zone soil microbial communities from the Eel River Critical Zone Observatory, Northern California, USA - CZOApr15con1.8 metaG... | ecosystem: Environmental > Terrestrial > Soil > Vadose...
AGATCGGCGGGGATCACGCCCCCTTCCTGCAGGATGGCGAAGCAGGCGGCGTAGTCCTCGGGGACCTTTCGCAGGTGCCGCGCGGCGACGTGATGGCAGAGCGCGAGCGCGGCCTCAATCGCGACGAGCAGGCGATAGCACGCGATGTCGAGCGCGTCCTGGTCTCCGAGCAGATCGTTGCGCGTCAGGCGTGCGAGCCGTTCCAGTCGCGCGACCGATTCTTCGATCTCTTCGCAGCGGGAGCGGACGAGATCGGCGTCGAGCGTCATCGCGCGAACGCATCGCGGGTCGCGCGGCGCAGCACGGGCGCAATGTCCAGGTACAAGCGGCCGACCCGTTCCATGAAGTTGGCCAGCCGCTCCTCATCGTGGACCACGAGCAGCCTTCCCTGCAGCGCGCGAAACTGGAAAGCGAGCGGCGCCTCGTTGATGGCGCGAACGTCGACCGGGTAGCCGGCGACACGCGTCAGAGAATCGGCAAGCTCGAGGACTCGGTCCGTGGCGCGGACCGCCGGGTCGTCAAGAAAAACGGCCACGTCGACATCGTGGAACGGTCCACTAGCCGCGAACGAACCGTGAAGATAGCCGAAGACCACGTCGACCCGGTCGCGCAGTCCATCCGCAAGCGCGCGCACGACCAGTTTGCGCGATGCGACCGGCATGTCGAGAAGCGGGCTGTCCACGCCGAACATTATGACCGGTTTCGCTACGCGTTCGTTCGGAACGCGCACGGCGTCTGACGGAATCGCGAGGCGATCGGGTGCGCTGTGCGAGTCTCGCTCACCTCCGCTTCCGGATTGCCACAAGTACTGCGAAAGCAACGCGGCGGCGAAGCCCACCGCGCCCTGATTCGTCAGCGGGCCAGAACTACTATCAGATCCGGTAGACGCCGGAGTTTTCGGTCATCTCCGACGAAGCCATGAGGGCGTCCGGCTCGTTCGCATCGCCCGCGTCCACCGGCGTTCCATCGAATGGCTACTGCTGCCGCTTTACTGAGGCAACAACTTTGCGAATCAGCCTGGACAGCGACGAGTCGTCGAAAGTGCGTTGGTGCAAAATCACACACCATTTGGAACAGGCGCGATGGCAATCGAAGGATTTGGTCCAGCATGCTGTCTGCCGAGCGCGAGCAAGATCGCACCGCCCGCGGCTATACCGATTCCCGCACCGACCAAAGCTCTGTTTGCCGACGTGGTCGTCGTGACGGCAGCTGTCCACGACCAACGGCTGGGACCCACGGTGGCGCGGCGGCGGGCGCGAGCTCTATTACCTGTCGATTTCTGGCGTCGGCGACGCGGACGTGATGACGGTCCCGATCGATGGGTCAGGAGTCGGATTCAGGTTCGGCGAGGCGCGGAAGTTGTTCACTGTTCCGGTCTGGATGGGACCACCGACACCGCGGAACCATTTTCGATGTCACGCGAGACGGCCAACGTTTCCTCGTGGACGTCGTGGTCGAGCGCAGCGGGCCGGGGCCGATGACCGTAGCAACCGACTGGCGCGCCCTGGTCTATCAGCAGTTTCGGGAGTCAGACACCGTGAAAAAGTGACATGGTGTCTGACACCCAATTTCAATCCGTCGCGCTGTCGCTGAACAGCGCGTCGGTCTTCACTGTCTGCGGCCCGCTTTCGGTGCACACCGCATAGGTCGACTCATACATCGACACGCCGGCGTGCTCGCCCTTCGCGTTCAGCGCGTAGAAGTTCAAGCCGAAGTTCGGCTGGCCGCGTCCGTTGAGCAGGCGCTTCTCGATCGTGTTTTTCGCCACGCGCCTGAGCGCGGCGAGCGCCGCGTCCTTCGGGTGCGCGCCGCGCCGCATCTCCTCCACGATCACGAACGAGCACAGGTTGTAGAGGTTCGCTTCGCCGCGGCCGGTAGACCCCGCCGCGCCGATCTCGCCGTCGACGTAGAGGCCCGCGCCGAGAATCGGTGAATCGCCGGCCCGGCCCGGAATCTTCCACGCCAGCCCGCTCGTCGTCGTCACGCCGCAGATTTCGCCCTTCGGGCTGATGCCGTCGCAGTTGATCGTGCCGTAGTAATGATCGGGATCGATCCAGCCCTGGGCAATCATGTCCACCGCCACCTGGTGATAGGCGCGCTGGCGATCCTTCGGGGAGAGGTAGTGCAGCGGATCGGTCCGGCGCCTCCACTCGAGCCACTTCTTCCGTGAGTTCTCGGTGTTGAGATCGTCCTCGATCGTGAAGCCCATGCCGCGCGCGAACTCCTGCGCGCCCTTGCCGACCAGCAGGTGATGGTCGGTCTCGTCCATCACGAGCTGAGCGACCTTCGACGGCGTGCGCACGCCCTCGATCTCGGCGACGCCGCCGGCGCGCTTCTTCGGCCCGTGCATGCAGCACGAGTCGAGCTGCACGATGCCATCGGCGTTGGGCAGGCCGCCGTAACCGACGCTGTCGTCCGTCGGATCGAGCTCGACGATGTTGACGCCGGCGATGAGCGCGTCGAGCACGTCGGAACCGCCCGTGATCATCGAGAAGGCTTTCTCGACGCACGTCTGCGTGCCGCCGTTCTTGAACTTGTGTCCGTTGCTCGAGGCGACGACGACCGGCTTGACGCTCTTTGGCGTCATGACGGTTGGAGCCTGACCGAACAACGTCCTCGGAACCGCGGCCGCCGCAACGGTCGCCGCGGTCGTGGTCTGGACGAATTCGCGCCGATTCAGTTTTTTCATGCGTCCTCATGGTCCGGCTGAAGCCGGACGCTACGTACGCTGGTGTAGGGCGACCCTTTCAGGGTCGCCATCAGTCCGTCGCCTTGCCTTCGTACAGCGCGTCGGTCTGCAGCGTTTGCGGACCGTTCTCGGTGCATACCGCGTATGTCGACTGATACATCGCAACGCCGGCGTACTCGCCTTTCGCGTTGAGACAGTAGAAGCTCAGGCCGAAGTTCGGCTGCCCTTTCGTATTCAGGAGCCGCTTCTCGATCGTGTTCCTGGCCACGCGCTTGAGCGCCGTGATCGCCGCGTCTTTCGGATGCGCGCCGCGCCGCATCTCCTCCACGATCACGAACGACGACAGGTTGTACAGGTTCGATTCGCCCCGGCCCGTGGACCCGGCCGCGCCGACTTCGCCGTCGACATAGAGGCCTGCGCCGAGAATCGGGGAGTCGCCCGCGCGTCCGGGAATCTTCCACGCCAGGCCGCTCGTCGTCGTGACGCCGCAGATTTCCCCCCTGGCGTTGATGCCGTCACAGTTGATGGTGCCCCAGAAATGCTCGCCGTCGATGAGCCCCTCGCGCACCATCTGCAGCCCCGCGTCGTACCACGCCTGCGCGCGATCCTTCGGGCTCAGGTAGTGCAACGGATCGGTGCGCCGCTTCCACTCGAGCCACTGCTTGCGCGCCGTCTCGTTGATCAGCCCCTCCTCGATCTTGAAGCCCATCGCGCGGGCGAAGTCCTGCGCGCCTTTGCCCACCAGCAGATGATGGTCGGTCTCGTCGGCGACGAGCTGGGCGACCCTGGCCGGCGTGCGGACGCCCTCGATCCCGGCGACGGCGCCGGCGCGCTTCTTCGGGCCGTGCATGCACGACGCGTCGAGCTGCACGACGCCGTCGGCGTTGGGCAGGCCGCTCCAGCCGACACCGGTCTGGCTCGGATCGAGCTCGACGATCGCGACGCCGGCGACGAGCGCATCGAGCACGTCGGCGCCGCCCGTCATCATCTTGAACGCCTTCGCCACGCACGTGACGCCGTCGGCATCCTTCGACCGGTTGCCGTTGGACGAAGCGACCACGCACGGCTTGACGCTCTTCGGCGTCAGCATCGTGGGGGCTTGTCCGAAGAGGGGCCTGGCCGCCGCGGCTGCGGCGACGCCGGCAGCCGTCGTGGTCCGGACGAATTCGCGCCGGTTCAGTTTCTTGCTCATGGCGTGCTCCTGTGACTCGGAACTTTAGTGAGGCGTTGATGGCGTGTCAAACGGTTCGATCGTGACGATCCATGGCTCGTAACGACGGCCGACCGCGAGGGTGGCGGCAAACCGCGGCTCGTGCTGCAGCGAGCCCCAGGTGAACGCGTCCTCCTTCGGCAGGCGATCCCTGAATTCGGCTGGCGCGATGAGCGTCGCCGTCAGCAGCTCGAACGTCGCATTCGCGATCGGGCCGGCCGACGGGTTGGTTCGGCGATCGACGCTGACCCAGGCGCGGATCACCGCCGGCAGGATGAGATTTGGGCGAGTCGGTCATGGCGAAGATCTCGCCGACGAGCGCCACGTTCATGACGATGCACGCGCAGGCGATGACCGCGGCCACGAAGACGAAGTGCCGCGTGCGATCGAGGCGATGGGCAATCTCGGTCGCCACGACGGCAACGAGAGGCGCGCCGACGAGCAGGGTGACCTGCACCGTCGTCGAGAGCCGTCCCCAGATCTGGTAAAAGAACAGGAACACCGCCGCCGACAAGGCGATCGCGCCGAGGATCGACGCGATCTGCATGCCGAGCGACATGCGCTGCTGTCCCTCGTCGCGATCGAGATCGAATTGCGCGGTGAGGTCGTCCAGCAGCCGCTGATGATACGCGGCAATCGCCCGGCGCTGGCTCTCGTCCAGCGTCACGATAGCGGCCTGCTCGAGCGCGTCGAGCTCTGAATTGAAGCTGCGGATGCGATTCAGGCGGGCCTGCGCGGTCTCGCGGTCCATCGCGGGATTGTAGGTCAGGCGTTGGCGAGGACGTTCGCGGCGATGATCATCCGCTGCGCTTCCGACGTGCCCTGATAGATCTCGGTGGCGCGAACGTCGCGGAACAGGCGCTCGACGACCGATCCGCGGCGATAGCCGGCCGACGCCAGGATCTGCATCGCCTTGTCCGCCGCCTTGTGGGCCGCCTCGGACGCGGCGAGCTTCGCCATGGACGCCTCGAGCGGGCTCTTCTCCTGACGATCTTTCGCCGTCGCGGCCTTCAGCATCAGCATGCGCGCGGCGGCCAGCTCGGTCGCCATGTCGGCGAGCATCCACTGGATGGCCTGGTAGTTCGCAATCGGCTGACCGAACTGCTCGCGTTGCTTTGCGTATGTGATCGCCTCGCTCAGCGCCGCCTCGCCGATGCCGAGCGCCTGCGCCGCAATCGCCACGCGACCGCCTTGCAGCGCCCACATCGCCAGGCCGAATCCATGATCAACGTGGCCGAGCACCTGATCGTCGGCGACGGCGATGTCGAGCTCGAGGTCCATGCAGCCGAGGCCGCGGACGCCCAGCGAGTCGGCGCGCGCCGTGCGCGTGATGCCCGGCGTGCGCATCGGCACGAGGAACGCCGTCACGCCCTGACCGCGCAGCCCCGGCTGCGTGCGCGCGAAGACAATGGCGACCGACGCCTCCTCGGCGTTCGCGACCCAGACCTTGCGGCCGGTGATGCGATAGCCGTTGCCCGACTTGACCGCCCTCGTCTGCTGATTGGCGGCGTCGGTGCCGGCGTCGGGTTCGGAGAGCGCGAACGCGCCGATGGCCGCCCCGGTCGCGAGCGCGCGCAGCCATTCCTCGCGCTGCTCGTCGCGCCCCGCGTGCGCGATTACTTCCGCGACGAGCGAGTTGGTCACCGACAGCGACACGGCGACCGTCGCGCTCGCCCGCGCGACGGCTTCGATCGCCAGCGCGTAGCTGATGTAATCGCGCCCCGCGCCGCCCCACTGCTTCGGAATCGTCACGCCGAGCAGCCCGTGCGGCGCGGCCGCGTGCATCACGTCGGTCGGAAACTCCCCCGACTTGTCGATGCCCGCCGCGCGCAGCGACACGACGTCGCGGACGAACGCCTCGATCTGCTGCCGAAAGGCTTCCTGTTCCGCCGTCAGTTCCAGGACCATAAGAACAAATGCAACCACGAAAGCACGAAAACGCGAAAACACGAAGAAAAAAAGCGCTCTCTGCGTGCTCGGCGCGCTCCGCGGTTAGACGTCTTCTCGCGACAACCGTTCGAAGATCGGCCTCAGGCGCTTCGCGGTCTCGCTGAGATCTTCGGGCAGCACGCGCACGTTGCCGACGACGGTCATGAAGTTCGTGTCGCCGTTCCAGCGCGGCACGAGGTGGACGTGCAGATGATCGGCCACGCCGGCCCCGGCCGGTTTGCCGAGGTTGATGCCGATGTTGAGCCCCTGCGGCGTGTACGCTTCGTTCAGTGCGATCTCCGCGTGGCGCGTCAGGCGCATCAGGTCCACCTGCTCCTCGCCCGTCATCGAGGCAAGGCTGGCGACGTGCCGGTCGGGGACCACCATCAGGTGCCCGTTGTTGTACGGGTACAGGTTGAGGACGACGAATGAAACCCGGCCGCGGGCGATGATGAGATCGCCGCGGCCAGGCTCAGAGGTATTGCAGAAGATGCAGTCGGGAATTCCGGCGCTCGCGCTGGTCACGTACGCGAGTCTCCAGGGGGCCCACAGGCGTTCCACACTCGGGATTCGGGATTAGGGATTCGGGATTCCGAGTGATCTGGGTCGCGCGATTTCGTTCCACGCGAATCCCGAATCCCGAATCCCAAAACCCGGTTCTACACCGCCATCGCATCCGGGGGCACCGCGGCGGACCCGGGAGGCGCGCCAGCCGCCGGCGCCGGTTCCTTGTTGATCAGTTCCTTCAGCTCTTTTCCCGGCTTGAAGTACGGCACTTTCTTCGGCGGCACGTCCACCTTATCGCCGGTCTTCGGATTGCGACCCTTCCGCGGCTCACGCTTGCGGAGCCGGAAACTGCCGAATCCCCGCAGCTCGATCTTCTCGCCGCGGTGCAGCGCCTCGATGATGCTGCGGAACACCGTGTCGACGATGACCTCGGAGTGCTTCTTCGTGAGGTCCGACACGCGCGAGACTTCCTCGACCAGCTCCGCTTTCGTCATGCTGCCATTTGTCATACGTGTTTCCTTGTCGGGCTCTGGGGTTTGGGATTCGGGATTCGCGAATCCCAAATCCCCAATCCCGAATCCCGTCACCGGTTCCTGAAGTGATCCCCAAGCGTCGCCGTGCCGTCGCCTGCGCTCTCCTGATACGTCTCCCAGTCGGCGCGGAATTCATCGGACTTGAGCGCGCGAATCGAGAGTCCGATCTTCCGCTCGCTCGGGGCGAGCTTGATGATCTTCATCGGGTACATTTCGCCCACGACGAGCTCGATCTTCCCGTCCTTGCCCGCATGCTGCGAGTCGTCGAACTCCGACACGTGAATCAGCCCTTCGATGCCCTCGTCCAGCTCGACGAAGGCGCCGAAATTCGTCATCCGAACGACCTTGCCTTCAATCGTGTCGCCGACGTGGCGGTGCGAGAAGAAGTCGTCCCAGATGTCGGTCGCCAGCTGCTTGAGGCCGAGCGACAGCCGCTGGTTCTCCGCGTCGATGTTCAGCACCATCGCGTCGACGACATCGCCCTTCTTGAGCACTTCCGACGGATGTTTGATGCGCTTGCTCCAGGACATGTCGGAAATGTGAATGAGGCCGTCGATCTCCTCCTCCACTTCGACAAAGGCGCCGAACTCCGTCAGGTTGCGAACCTTGCCCTGGATCTTCGAGCCGACCGGGTACTTGTCGGCCAGGTCGTGCCACGGGTTGGTCTCGACCTGCTTCAGGCCGAGCGAGATGCGCCGCGCCGTCGGATCGACGCCGAGCACCATCGCGTCCACCGTGTCGCCGACGTTCAGGATCTTCGACGGGTGCTTGACGCGCTTGCTCCACGACATCTCGCTGACATGGATCAGCCCTTCGACGCCCGCCTCGAGCTCGACGAACGCGCCGTAGTCGGTGAGGCTGACGACCTTGCCGCCCATGCGCGCGCCGACCGGATACCGCTCCATCACGTTCGCCCACGGATCAGTGATGAGCTGCTTGTGGCCCAGCGAGACGCGCTCGGTCGCCGGGTCGTACTTGAGCACGACCACGTCGATCTCGTCGTTCACCTTGAACAGCTCGGACGGATGGCCGACGCGACCCCACGACATGTCGGTGATGTGGAGCAGGCCGTCGATGCCGCCCAGGTCGATGAACGCGCCGTAGTCGGTGATGTTCTTCACCACGCCCTTGAGCACTTTGCCTTCGGCCAGCGTCTCGAGCGTGTGCTTCTTCTTCTCGGCGTTCTCTTCTTCGAGCAGCGCCTTGCGCGACAGCACGATGTTGCCGCGCTTCTTGTTCACCTTGATCACGCGCATGCGGAGCTCCTGCCCACGCAGCGCGTCGAGGTTTCTCACGGGACGGACGTCGATCTGCGACCCGGGCAGGAACGCGCGGACGCCAATGTCCACCGCCAGACCGCCCTTGATCCGCTCGATCACGCGGCCGATGACGACCTTGCGTTCCGCATAGGCCTTCTCGACCTCGTCCCAAATCTTCATCTTCTCGGCTTTTTCGCGCGAGAGGACGACGTAGCCTTCGCGATCCTCGGTCCGCTCCAGCAGCACGTCGACAATATCGCCGGCCTGGACCGTGACTTCACCGCTCTCGTCGAGGAACTCATCCACCGAGATGATGCCTTCGGATTTGTACCCGACGTCGACAATCACTTCCGACGGGGTCACCTTGAGAACCGTTCCCTTGACGACTTCGCCTTCCGCGATGTTGCGGAAGCTGTTATCGTAGGAATCGAGCAGCCGCGCGTACTCGGCCGGATCCATCTGCTCGTCGTCTTCACGCGGCCGTGCTTTCAACGTACCGCGATCCGTGCGGTCGCTGCGTTCCGTGCGTTCGCTGGTCGCGACGCCGCCGCCGCCCGTACCGGGAGTGTTCTCGTCTTCAACGTTCGCCATGCCTTGCGCGTCCTCCTCTATCGATCTTTTGTCCGGCCAATTGCCGGGAGCTTCCCTTAGCGGAGCCGGCCCAATGAGGTGTGCAGGAATTCCGATAAGCAACAGAGCGTACGACACTTATCGCCAAACTGTCAAGGTTCCGAAAGGACTCAGCCATGGCCAAACGGAAGGCCAGGACCCACGCGAAACAGACCCGATCGGGTCGCAAACAAGCCCCGACAGGCCGTTCGGCCAAACGCCCAACCGGCGCGGTAGCGGCGCGCAGAAAGGCGAAATCGCGTCCGTCAGGCGGTAAGAAACGGGTATCCGCCGGAAAGGCGCCCAAGAGGCAGGCGCGCAAACTCCAGGGGCGACGGAGTCCGGGCACAGCCGTGCGCAAGGCGGCCGCGCCGCCCAAAAAGGCCCACCTGGATCGCGTCAGGCGAACCCTCGACGAAATCGTCCCGACTCCCCCGTCGTCGCTGGACCTGGAACAGCATGGATCGGCCGCGCGGACCGGGCGCGCCGAGATTGCTCAGAACCTGCGCGAGCACCACGGAATGACCGACCTGACCGCGGGCGACGTCGACGTCGACGTGGACGACGCCTTCTTCGTCGGCGACGAGACGCCCGGGGGGGACAACCCGACGCCCGACCAGGACATCGTCGACGATATCGGCAAGGCGCTCGGCGTGCAGTACGAGGACAACGAAGAGTTGAGAGCGGCCGACAAGGTCATCGAGCGCGATCGCAAGCGCTGGGAACTGGATCCGGCCTCTTCAGAGGATTACAAAGATCGGAAATAGAAGAAAGGCGTCATGGCTAATGGCTGAGGGCTAATGGCTATAGCGAATTAGCAGCGCCAAACGACTATACGCATCGGTCATTAGCCATAAGTCATTAGCCATCAGCCATCAGCCATTTTTGCTTCCACCACTCGCAGCACCTCTTTCACTACCGCGTCGACGCTTTTCCCTGTCGTGTCCACCACCATCGCGTCCCGGGCGGCGTAGAGCGGCGACGCAGCGCGTGTGCGGTCCTGCTCGTCGCGCGCGATGAGCATCGTGGCCACTTCCGAGAGGACCGCGGGTACTCCGGTGTGGGCGGAATCGATCGCGCGCCGCCGCGCGCGCTCGTCCGGCGCCGCATCGAGATACACCTTCACGTCCGCGTTCGGAAAGACAACGGTGCCGATATCGCGGCCCTCCATCACGATCGCCCCGCCAGTACCCAGCGCGCGTTGACGGTCGACGAGCACGCGGCGCACGCGCGGCAGCCGCGCCACGGCGGTGGCGGCGCGATCGATCTCGGGCGTGCGAATCTCGCGCGTCACGTCCACATCGTCGATGGTGACGTGCGCCTCGGAGACGTCGATCCGCGACGCATGGGCGAGCGCGGCGACGGCCGCCTCGTCGTCGAGCGGCACACCGCCGCGAAGCGCCTTCCATCCGACCGCGCGGTACATCGCGCCGCTGTCGACGTGACGGTAGCCGAGCGCGGTCGCGACCGCGCGCGCCACGGTCCCTTTTCCCGCGCCTGACGGACCGTCGATGGCAATGACGAAG
>Ga0209590_10000997_pt1 | contig 10258 bp, 8 predicted proteins | sample CZO8metaG_FD_188353 | JGI IMG/M metagenome (GOLD analysis project Ga0209590, IMG submission 188353) | Vadose zone soil microbial communities from the Eel River Critical Zone Observatory, Northern California, USA - CZOApr15con1.8 metaG... | ecosystem: Environmental > Terrestrial > Soil > Vadose...
GTCGCGCAGCTGCTCGAGGCCGCGGCGCGCGACCACGCGGACCGGACGGCGCTCCTGGTCGGCGATCGCGCGTGGACGTACCGCGACCTCGACGCCGCGTGTTCGACCCTCGCTGGCCGACTGGCACGCCTCGGCCTCGGGCCCGGCGATCGGATCGGCCTGCACCTGCCGAACTGCGCCGAGTTCGTGCTGGTCTACTACGCCGCCCAGAAGCTCGGGGTCGTGCCGCTCTCGCTGAACGTCACGTACGCCGCCGACGAGATCGCCTACATCGTCGGCGATGCCACGCCGAAGGTGATCGTCACGGCGGCGGCGATCGCGGGAACCCTGCCGCCGCGCGACCGCATGCCGTCGGTGCGGCACGTCCTCCACGCCGCGGAGCTCGCCTCCCTGGATGGCGCCGAGCCCGTGCGCGCCCTCGCCCGTGACCGCGACGAGACGGCCGCGATTCTCTACACCTCGGCGACGACCGGCCGCCCCAAGGGCGTCATGCTCACGCACGCCAACATCGTCTCGAACGCCTGCGCCACGGTCCGTCATCTCAGGCTGACGGCCGACGATCGTGGCCTGTGCGCGGTGCCGATGTTCCACTGCTTCGGCCAGAACTTCATCATGAACGCCCTCGTCGTCGCGGGCGGCCGGCTGGTGATCCATCCGCGGTTCGTCCCCGACCAGTTCCTCGACGCGGTCGCCCGTCACCGCATCACGCTCTTCTACGGCGTGCCCGCGATGTACATCGTGTTCCTCTCGATGGAGCGGACGCTCGACTTCGCGTCGATCCGGCTCTTCTTCTCCGCGGCGGCGACCCTGCCCACCGACGTCGAGCGGCGCTGGTACGAGAGCTACGGGCGGCGGATCACGCAGGGGTACGGGCTCACCGAGTGCTCGCCCTTCGCGGCATGGAACCACGACGTCGAGGTCCGCCCGGGCTCGGTCGGCACGCCCATCGAGGAGGTCGAGATGAAGGTCGTGGACGGCGAGGGGCGGGAGGTGGACGCCGGGGAGCTTGGTGAGATTCTCATCAAAGGGCCGAACGTCATGAAGGGCTACTTCGGCAACCCGCAGGCGACCGCCGAGGCGATCCGGAACGGCTGGCTCCACTCCGGCGACATCGGCTACCGCGACCCGGACGGCTACTACTTCCTCGTCGACCGCGTGAAGGACATGATCAACGTCGCGGGCTTCAAGGTCTTCCCGCGAGAGGTCGAGGAGGTGCTCTTCCGCCACGCGGCCGTGAAGGAGGCGGCGGTCGTCGGCGTGCCCGACCCGGTGCGCGGCGAAGCAGTGAAGGCCTTCGTCGTGCTGCAGGAGGGCCGGCGCGTCACACCGGAGGAGCTCCGGAAGATCTGCCACGACGCGATCGCGTCCTACAAAGTCCCCGAGACGATCGAGTTCCTCGGCGCGCTCCCCAAGAACCCGACGGGGAAGATCCTCAAGAAGGAGCTCCGCAAGCTCGGATGGCCGCGAGCGGAACCGCATAGGCTAGAATGAACGCGGAGGTGACGCCATGAGGTCCCGACTCCCGCTCACCCTGATCGCGCTCGCGCTGGTCTCGTGGCTCTTGATCGATGCCGGGACCGTCTGGGCCCGCGCGGGGGGCGGCGGCAGCCGCGGCTCGCGCTCGTACTCGGCGCCGGCCCGCCCGCCTCCTGTGGCGCCCGCCAACCCGGCGACTCCGTCGCGCGGGATCGCCCAACCAACCCAGCAGCCCGCGCCCCAGCGGCCAGGGTTCTTCGGGAGCCTCATGGGCGGAATCGCCGGCTTCGCGCTCGGCGGCCTCCTCGGCTCGTTGCTCTTCGGCGGCGGCTTCGGCGGCGGCTTCGGTGGCGGCATCGGACTCCTCGAGATTCTGCTCGTCGTCGTCGGCGTCTTCCTCCTGATGCGGATGATCCGTGGGCGCCAGAGCGCGCCCGAGCCCGCCTACGCCGGCGCCGGGGCGAGCGCGTACGGGGCGAGCGATCCGGGCGGGTCAGGCGGCGGCGCCGTGGCCGTGGCGGTACCGCCGGAGGCGGCCGACCGGGACCGTGGCATCGGGCACATCCAACAGGTGGATCGGGGCTTCGAACCCGACGCGTTCGCGGGCTGGGCCCGGACGGCGTTCACCGACGTCCAGGCGGCGATCAGCCGTCGGGACATGAGCGCCATCGCCGATCGCCTGACGCCGCAGGAGTACGCGCGCCTCCAGGCCCAGTGTGACCGCCTGCGCGGCGCGCGGCAGACGAACCGGGTCGAGCAGATTCGGATCGACCGCGCCGAGGTGACGGAGGCGTGGCAGGAGAGCGGGCAGGACTGGGTCACGGTGTACTTCGCCGTCTCGCTCGTCGACTACACGGTGGACGACGCGAGCGGGGGCGTTGTGGACGGCTCGCGGACGCGGCAGGACATCGAGGAGTACTGGACGTTCACGCGCCCGGTCGGAGCCAACCCCTGGCGTCTGTCGGCGATCCAGACGGCGTAGCCGTCTGCGGCGCTCCTCGGTGATGCGCGCCCTCTGGTGGACCGCCGGCGTTCTCGTGGTCGTCGGCGTCGTGGCGATCGCCGCGATCGTCGCGGTCCCGTTCGTGGTAGACACCCCGCGTGTGCAGACGCTGATCGCGTCCAGCGCGTCGCAGGCGCTCGGCCGTCCCGTGAAGTTCGCGTCCGTCTCGGTCGTGGTCTTCCCGCGGCCGGCCGTCGAGCTGCACGGGCTCGAGGTTGGTGAGGACCCGCAGTTCGGAACCGCGCCGTTCCTGAGGCTCGACACGGGCCGACTCGCGCTCCGCGTGCGGCCCCTGCTCGTCGGGCGCGTCGAGTTCGGTGACCTCACGCTCGAGCGGCCGGTCATCGCGCTCATCCAGAACCCCGACGGCCAGCTGAACGTCGCGAACCTCGGCACCGCCGAGTCGCGGGCGCGCCCCGGGCGCGGTGCGGGCGGCGCCGTCGGCGGGGCGGCGGCGGCGGCAGGCCTGGCGGCTCGCGTCACGATCGAGAAGGGCGCCGTCACGTACGTCGCCCGCGGGGGCGGAGGCGCGCTCACGCGGTATCGCGTCGAGGACCTCGACCTGACGCTGACGACCGGCCCCACGCTCCTCTTCGAGGGCGGTGCGCGGGTGAAACCGGGCGACCTCGCCGTGACGATCGCCGAGGGGCGCCTCGTGACGAACGACGCACGGAGCCTCGCCGAAGCCCCGGTGAGCGCGCGCGTGACGGTGGACGGCAAAGACATCGCCGAGCTGGTCGCGGCCGCCGCGGGCCCGGCGACTTCGGTGAGCGCGCCCATCCGCGGGACGCTCACGCTCGGCGGGACGCTCGGGGCGCCGAAGGCGGTGGGCACCATGGACTTCGGGAGTCCCAGGATCACGCAGGTCGTGGAGGCATGCCCCGAGCCCAAGCGGCGGACGCTCGCCCTCGGTGCGCTCCGGCTCAGCGGCGCGGCGTGGGACGACTCGCGCTTCCGCAGTCGGCCGGTGACGGCGAGCCTCGGGGGCGGGACGATCGCGACGAGACTGACGGCGACATTCGACCGCGGCGTGCGCGTGGAGCTCGGCGACCTCACGATCAGGGCGCTGCCGCTCGAGAAGGTGCTGGTGGACTTCCTGTGCTTCGGCTACGCGGTGTCAGGGCCCCTCGACCTCACCGGTGCTCTGGCGTTCGGCTCCGCCGATCTCTGGAACACGCTGTCGGGCACGGGCCAGCTCCGCATCGGGCCGGGGCGCGTCGTCGGCGCCCAGGCGCTCGCCCTCATCGGCGGGGTCGTGAGTGTCGGCGGCGCGATCTCGTCCCTGCTGCGCGCGGACGTGCCGCCGTCGCTCTTCGCCTCGCCGCTCGAGTTCGACTCGATCACCGGCACCTACCAGATCGCCAGGGGCGTGGTGACGACGCGCGACCTGCGGTACACGAGCCGGGTCATAAAGGTGGCGGTGGCCGGCGAGTACAGGCCAGCCAGCGGTCGCATGAACCTCGACATGGTCGTCAGCCACGGGCGCGGCGAGGTGACGGCGAGCGTCACGGGCACGGCGGCCTCGCCCTCCATCAGGGTCGATCCGTCCGCGATCGTCCGCACCATCGACCGGAAGAAGGTCGAGGGCGAGCTCAAGGATCTCCTCAAGCGCTACCGCTGAATCGACCGCCGCCGAGCTTGCCCTCCTCGACCAGGCCGACGAAGAACGCGTAGAGCTGCTCGTACTCTCGGAAGCGCGCCTCGCCCAAGCGCGCGGCCATGTCACGGCGCATCGCCCGGAGCCTCGCGAGCCGTGCGCGCAGGATCGACCGCCACTCGTCGGAGAGATCCTCGGACTCGACCCCGACGAAGCCGGCCCGCCCGAGCAGCGCGCGGTAGCCCTCGAGGGACTGGAGCGTCGTGGCCGCCATCCACTCCGCCAGGCGCGCGCGCTCCCGCTCCCCCAAGGTCGCGTGGGCGATCCAGTCGGTGAAGGCGAGGCGGCCACCGGGGACGAGGACGCGATGGCAGCCCGCCAGAGCCGCGAGCTTGTCGGCGACGTGCAGGAACGCCTCCTGGCTCACGCAGGCGTTGAAGCTTCCGTCGCGGAACGGAAGCGCGGTCGCGTCGCCCCTGACGATGCGGACCTGGCCGTCGAGCCCGACCAAGCGGTTGAGCCGCGCGGCGCCGGCGGCCCGGCCGGCGTGGAGTTCGAGGGCCAGGACGCGGCAGCGGCGCCGGCTCGCCAGGAAGCGCGCAGGGCCGCCGAGGCCAGCGCAGACGTCGAGGACGTGGCTTGCCGTCGCGATGCCGGCGCGGCTCGCCAGTTCATCCACCGCCTGGAGACCACCGTAGTGATCCTGGTCGAACTCGAACAGGTCGTCGGGACTCAGCTGGGAGAGGTCACCGCCGCGCCGCCGGGCGACGGCGGCGAGCACCTGGTGCTCGCTGATCGGGTGGCGGTCGTAGAAGTCGTCGACGCGCATGCGCGTGGCTTGAAGCGCCTGGCAACGTATGATAAAAGCAAACCGTTCTGACCACACCGCGGCGAGGGGAGCCATGAGCAGCGAAGTCAAAGGCGGCCTCGAAGACGTCGTCGTTTCCACGTCGGACATCTGTTTCATCGACGGGCGAGAGGGCCGGCTCCTCTACCGCGGCTACGACGTCAACGACCTCGTCGAGCACTCCTCCTTCGAAGAGGTGGTCTACCTGTTGTGGCACGGCGCGCTGCCGAGCCGCAAGGAGCTCGACGCCCACGTCAAGGTGCTCTCGGCCACGGCGACCCGGAAGCTGCCCCCCGGGCTGATCGTCCTGCTCCGCGCGCTGCCGAAGAAGACGACGCCGATGGAGGTGCTGCGGACGGGCGTGTCGGCCCTCTCGGCCTTCGATCCGGACGCCGCGGACAACTCGCGTGAGGCGACGGCGCGCAAGGCGGTGCGGCTGACGGCGCAGATGCCGACGCTCGTGGCGGCGTGGGAGCGGATCCGGCGCGGCAAGCCGCTGGTGGCGCCGAACCCGAAGCTATCGCTGGCGGCGAACTTTCTCGTGATGCTGCGCGGGGGCGCGGCGACGCCGCTGGAGGTGAAGACCTTCGACGTTGCGCTCATGCTCCACGCCGACCACGAGTTCAATGCCTCCACCTTCGCCGCGCGCGTGACGGCGGCGACCATGTCCGACCTGCACTCGGCGATCACCTCTGCGATCGGGGCCCTCAAGGGGCCGCTGCACGGGGGGGCCAACGAGCAGGTGATGCGGATGGTGGAGCAGATCGGGGCCCCGGAGCGGGCCGAGGGGTGGATTCGGAAGGCACTCGGCGACAAGGCGCGCGTCATGGGGTTTGGGCACCGGGTCTACCGCGTGGAGGACCCGCGGGCCAAGCATCTGCGCCGGCTGGCGATGGAGCTGGGCCAGCAGGCGGGCAACACGCGGTACGTGGAGATTCTGAACACGGTGGCCCGCGTCGTGACCCAGGAGAAGCACATCTACCCGAACGTGGACCTCTACTCGGGAGCCGCGTACAAGTCGATGGGGATCCCGACGGACCAGTTCACGCCGATCTTCGCGATCAGCCGGGTCGCCGGGTGGGCCGCGCACGTCATGGAGCAGCACGCCAACAACCGGCTGATCCGCCCGCGCGCGGAGTACACCGGCCCGACACACGCCACGTACGTCCCGATCGATCGCCGCTAGCGGTGGATCGGAGCAACCGCCCTTCGAGCGCGGGCACACCGCGCGTGGGCCTCGTGATGTGCGTCTTCAACGGGCTCGAGGACACGCGGGCTTGTCTCGAGAGCCTCCGCGCCACGACCGAGCCGTTCCGGCTGGTCGTCATGGACAACGGCTCCACGGACGGGACGCCCGAGTTCTTCGAGCGCTTCCCGTACCCGTACCCGCTGACCTTCGCGCGGAGCCCGGCCAACGACGGCGTGATCGCGGCGCTCAACCGCGCCTGGCGGCTCGCCGACACGGAGGTCCTCTGCTTTCTCCACAACGACACGGAGCTGCTCGACCCGGCGTGGCTCTCACGGCTCCTCAGGGCCCTCGCAGAGCCCGGCGCCGGGCTCGCGGGCTTCTACGGCGCCAAGCGGCTGCGCGCCGACGGCCGGGCGGTAGGCCGGACCATCGTCCATAGCCTGGCGCCCGCGCCGACGGTCCGAGCGCCGTGGGAGGACGTGGCCTTCGTCGACTCGGTCTGCATGTGCCTGCCACGCGACCTCGTGGAGGCGATGGGCGGGTTCGACGAGGGCTACGGCTTCTACCACGGCCACGACCGCGACCTCTCGCTCGCGGTCCTGGAGCGCGGGCGGCGCTGCCTCGTGGTCCACGCACCGTTCCGCCACCACGGCGGAGGAACCCGGACGCGCGATTTCACCCGAGACCCGGCGCGGCAGCGGGCCGACCTCGCGATGCGGGACGCGGCGCTCGTGCGCTTCACGCAGAAGTGGCATCATCGTCTGCCGTGCGACGTGCGCTCCGCGCGCCAGCGGGTGGGCGATTGGTTTCGGACGAAGCTCGCGTGAGCCCGCTGCGCGTCGGGATCGTCGGGGCGCGCTTCGCCGCCGCGCTCCACGCCGTCAACTATCGGCCACTCGTGGGCGGGAAGGTCGAGCTGGCAGCCGTGTGCGCCCGCACGCGGTCCCAGGCCGAGGCGTTCGCCAAGCACCACGCTGTGGAGCGCGTGTTCACCGACTACCGCGAGCTGGTTGCGTCGCCGGACGTGGACGTCGTCGACATCTGCTCGACGACCGACACCCACCACGAGGTCGCGATCGCGGCGGCGCGCGCCGGCAAGCACGTGATCGTCGAGAAGCCACTGACGGGCGCCTTCTGTGAGGCGACGGAGCCGCGCGAGACGATGCTCGCCGCCGCGCTCCGGAACTGCGACGCCGTGCTCGACGCCGTGACGAAGGCCGGCGTGACGCTCTGCTACGCGGAGGACTTCGTGTACGCGCCGCCTGTCGCGAAGCTCCGCCGGCTCCTCGACGCGTCGGACGGCGCCATCCTGGAGCTCCGCGCCGAGGAGAGCCACTCCGGCTCGCACGCGGCGTACGCCGCCCGCTGGAGGACCTCGGGCGGTGGCTCGCTGCTCCGGATGGGCTCCCATCCGGTGGGCGTCGTGCTCCACCTCAAGCACTACGAAGGAATGCGCCGGCGCGGGCGTCCGGTCCGGGCGCGCGCGGTCCTCGCCGACGTCGCCCAGCTCACCAGGCTCCCCGACCTGGTCGGCCGGCGGCTGTCCATGTCCACGCGGGCGGAGGACGTCGAGGACTGGGCGGTCGCCGTGATCACGTTCGAGGACGGCACGAAGGCGACGGTCCATTCCAACGACATCACGCTCGGCGGCGTCCGGAACGTCGTCACCGCGTACCTGACGAACGGCGTGGTCCACGCCAACATCAATCCCAACACGACCGTGGCGGCGTACGCGCCCGATGGCGCCGTGTGGGGCGACGAGTACATCACCGAGAAGGTCGAGACCAAGGCCGGCTGGCAGTTCCCGAGCCCTGACGAGGACTGGATGCGAGGCTACCCGCAGGAGCTCGCGGACTTCGTGGATGCGATCCGCGAGCGGCGCGAGCCCCTGTCGGGCGCGCGGCTCGCGCGGGACGTGGTGGAGGTGATCTACGCGGGGTACGTGTCCGCCGCGACCGGGCGGCGCGTGGAGCTCGGCCGCGGATGATCCGCTTCGCGAAGGGCCACGGGCTCGGCAACGACTACGTCGTGATCGACCAGACGGATCTGTCGGCGCCGCTCACGCCGACGATGATCCGTCGCCTCTGCGACAGGAACCGGGGTATCGGCTCCGACGGGATCCTCCTGCGCGTGCCCGCCTCGCGCGCCGACTTCGGCCTCCGCATCTTCAACCCCGACGGGAGCGAAGCGGAGAAGTCGGGCAACGGCCTCCGGATCTTCGCGAAGTACCTCTGGGACCACCGGCACGCGAAAACGGCAACCTTCACGGTGGAGACGAAGGGCGGCGTCGTCGAGTGTCAGTGCCACGTGCGGGACGGGCGCGTGAATTTCGTGACGGTGGAGATGGGCCGCGCGACGTTCCGAGCGCCGGAGATCCCGATGAGCGGGCCCGACCGCGAGGTCGTGGGTGTGCCGCTCCAGCTCTCGGACGGCACCACGCTCAGCGTGACCGCGGTCTCCGTCGGGAACCCGCACTGCGTGACCTTCGTGAACCGTCTCGACGACGCCGAGTGCCGGCGGCTCGGCCCGCTGATCGAGAACCATCCCGCCTTCCCCAACCGGACGAACGTCCAGTTCGCGCGACCCCACGCGCGCGACACGCTGGACATCTTGATCTGGGAGCGCGGCGCGGGCTTCACGCTCGCGTCCGGGTCGTCGTCCTGCGGCGCCGCCGCGGCGGCCGTGATGAACGGCCTGTGCGACCACGGGCGCGTCCGTGTGCGTATGCCGGGCGGCGAGCTTGTGATCGAGGTGCGGCCGGACTGGTCGCTCCGCCTCGAGGGGCCGGTGGAGGAGGTGTACCGCGGGACGCTCTCCGCCGAGTTCGCGGCGTCGCTCGAGGAATGAGCGCGCTCGGGGGGATGAGGCGGATCTGCGTCTTCTGCGGCTCGGCGTTGGGTTCGCGTCCAGCCTACCGCGATGCGGCGAAGCGGTTCGGCAGCGCGCTCGCCACGCGCGGGCTCGGGCTCGTCTACGGCGGCGGGTCGGTGGGCCTCATGGGCGTCCTTGCCGACGCCGTCCTCGCCGAGGGCGGCGAGGTGATCGGCGTGATCCCGGGGCCGCTCGCCACACGCGAGCTTGCCCACGCCGGGCTCACGGAGCTCTACGTGGTCGGCTCGATGCACGAGCGCAAGGCGACGATGGCCCAACTGTCCGACGGGTTCGTCGCGCTGCCCGGCGGCCTCGGCACCTTCGAGGAGACCCTCGAAGTCCTGACCTGGACGCAGCTCGGGATCCACACGAAGCCCGTCGGCGTGCTCAACGTCGAGGGCTACTGGGACGGGCTCCAGCGGATGCTTGCCCACGCCGTCCGCGAGGGCTTCGTGCGGGCGGAGTACGCCGCGCTGCTCCTCTTCGGGACGAGCGCGCCCGAACTGCTCGACCGCTTCGCCGCGTGGCGCGCCCCGGCCTTCCCGCGCGCCTGGCTCGACCCGGGCCAGATCTGACGGAGGCGCGGTCGTGCCGGCGATTGCGCCCTCGCCGGACCGGCTGCGATCACGGCGTCGCGGGCGGCACGTAGGGGATGCCGTAGGACTCCAATATCTTTGCGATCGTGCCGGCCGGAGAGTAAGTCGCCGATCAGCCGATTCAGCGCATCCACGAGCGCCTGGTCGGTGTTGAGCAGCCGCACCGCAACGTTCCAGCGAAACTCGGGATCAGGGATCGCCGTGTCGACGGCCCGCACCGACCCTGGGTGTTGCTTGAGATACCAGCCGACGTACGGGCCCGTGGCGAAGCCGGCGGCGACCGCGTCACTCGCGACCGCGTCGAGGATGTCGAGCTGGCTGCCGAACGACGCCGTCCTTCATGTCCTCGAGCTGACGGATCTTGGTGCTGCGCGCCGGAACGACGAGGACGTAGCCGCTGGCCATGTATGGCCGGGTGAACCGCATTGGCCCCTTGTCCTCAGGCGGCGCGCCAGGCTGAATGATCGCGCCCATGACGGCATCACAGTTCGCGCGCCGGGCGTGGCGGGAGGCCAGCCATTTTGGGCCGTGGCTCCGGATGATAGGCCTCGGAGACCCTCTTGACACGTGCCCACTGTCAGAGCGATATATGCGCCGACGTTTCTCCACCAGTCGCATCGCCGGTCCTTGGGAAGCTTCCGGACGCTTCCAGGGAATTGCCCATGCTGACGCCAAGAGG
>Ga0209590_10001001_pt1 | contig 10245 bp, 12 predicted proteins | sample CZO8metaG_FD_188353 | JGI IMG/M metagenome (GOLD analysis project Ga0209590, IMG submission 188353) | Vadose zone soil microbial communities from the Eel River Critical Zone Observatory, Northern California, USA - CZOApr15con1.8 metaG... | ecosystem: Environmental > Terrestrial > Soil > Vadose...
CGGAGCCGTTCGAAAGGCCATTCCATTCGAAAACGGCCAGCTTGAACTATGGACGGCAAAATCTCGGCCGGCGCAACAAAATGGCCGTCCAGATGTTTATGTTTTGCGTTTTTACGGTAATGCAGATCGGGCCGAGCGCTGGGTCAGCGCCGAGGCCGACTCATGGAATGAACGAGCTATCGAGATCTGGGGAATGAATTATCCCGGATTTGGCGGCAGCACCGGGCCGGCCAAACTCTCGCGCGTTGGACCGGCTGCGCTAACGGCATTCGATGAATTGAAACGAAGCGTCAATAAGAAATCCGTTGTGCTCTTTGGCGCGAGCCTCGGTACGACTGCCGCGCTTCACGTCGCGGCACACCGCCGTGTTGCCGGATTGATTCTCCACAATCCTCCGGCTCTCCGGCAAATGATTCTTCGTCAGTTCGGTTGGTGGAATCTCTGGCTGCTCGCTGGTCCTCTTTCGCTGCAAATTCCTAAAGAGCTCGACAGCGTTGCCAACAGCAAGACTATTCACGCGCCGGCAATCTTTCTGCTGGCAGAAAAGGATGAAGTGGTAGCGCCGCGCTATCAGCATCTCGTCGTTAACGCCTACGCCGGTGAGAAGCGCATTATAACGTTACGCGGCGCTAATCACAACACTCCGATAGAAGGCGCGGCGGTGGCCGACTTGTATAATGCTCTCGATTGGTTACTGCCGAGGCGCGAGACCCGCTGAAATGTTCAGCCGATTTTTTTTCTAAAGCGCAGCGCGCAGAAAGAGAAAAGCAAGATCGACATGACGATCAGGATGATGAGGTGCGGCCAGTATTCGAAAAAAATCGCCCCGCGTAAAATGATTGCACGCATGAGCGAGATGAAATAAGTCGCAGGCAGGAGCGTGCCGAGCGCATAAAAAATCCACGGCATGGTTTCGCGCGGGAAGACGAAGCCGGAAAAAAAAACGCTGGGCAGCATGTAAGTCATGGATATTTGCAGGGCCTGCATCTGGTTCTCGGCTTTCGTGCCGACAAGCAGGCCGAGGCTGAGCAGGGCAAAAACGTAAACCAGCGTGGAAAACATCATCGCGAATACGCTGCCGTTGATCGGCACATTGAAGAGAAAACGCATGATCAAAAAAAGAATCACGGCCATGGTCATGCCGATACAAAGATACGGCACAAGTTTGCCGAGCATGAGTCCCCAGCGACTCAGCGGACTAACTAGCAACGTTTCGAGCGTACCTTTCTCGCGCTCGCGCACTACGGCCATTGCAGTCGCGAAAGTCGTGCCGATTTGCAAAACAATTCCGATCACGCCCGGGATGTAAAAGTTCGGGCTGCGCATCGTTGGGTTGTAGAGCATTTGCGGCCGGATATCGATCGGCACGCCGTGCCGGCCGGTCTCACGCAGGAGCGATTCGATCGACTGTGTCAGCGCAACGGCCAGTGCGGTATTGAGCGCCTGCAGCGCCGTCGTCGAGTTTGATCCATCGACCAGCAATTGCACCTGCGCCGGATAGCCGGCGCGCACGTTTTGCGTGAACTTCGGCGGGATTTGCAGTCCGGCGTAAGCACGGCCTTTGCGAATTGCGCTCGCCATCGCATCGATGCTCTGGACTTCGCCGATCACGCGGAAGGTCTCAGTGTTGACGAAGCGGTCGATAAACTGGCGGCTTTCCACCGTGCGATCCTCATTGAAGATGATCAGCGCCATATGCTTCACGTCGGTATCGAGCGCGTAGCCGAACGCAATCATCTCCACCAACGGAGGAAAAAACATGAAGAACAACGTCATCGGATCCCGCCAGACGACGATGAATTCCTTGAACAAAATCGCGCTAAGTCCGCGGAAAGGTTTGCGTTTCATGCAGCCTTCTGTTGTTCGCTCGCGTATTTGGCGCTTAACGTGACAAAGACATCTTCGAGCGACGGACCGATCTCGTGAATTTCCGCATGACTGATCCCGACGTTATGCAGTTTTTCGTCAATCTCCGCGCGCCGCACCCTTTCATCGACAAGCAGGTGCATCGATTGACCGAAAACAGTCGCGTTTCGGACGCCCTGTAGTTCGTGCATTGCCCGCAACGCGGTCGTGACGTGATCGCAAGTCACATCGAGCCGACGCGTGCCAGGCGGATTGACTTCAGGCATCTGTTTCAACTCATCCGGCTCACCGCACACGATCAATCGAGACATGTAAATGTAACCGACGTGATCGCACCGCTCCGCTTCGTCCATGTAATGCGTGGTGACGAAGAGCGTCATCCCTTGGCCCGCAAATTCGAAGAGCAAATCCCACAGCTCGCGGCGTGCGACCGGATCGATGCCCGCGGTGGGTTCGTCGAGAAACAGCACGGTCGGTTTGTGCATGAGCGAGCAGGCCATGGCGAGACGCTGACGCCAGCCACCGGAAAGCAAGGCCGCGCGCCGGTCGAGGTACGGCTCCAGATGCGTGATCGCGACCAATTCATCGCGGCGCTGATTCAATTGCCGGCCGTGCAGCCCATAAAGTTTACCGGCGAAGATGAGGTTCTCATTCGCGGTCAACTCATCGTAAAGCGAAAATTTTTGCGACATGTAACCGATCATGTCTTTGATCGATTCGGTCTCGCGCACAACATCATGCCCGCCGATGCGCGCGGTTCCGTCGCTCGGCTCAAGAATTCCGCAAAGCATCCGGATCACGGTCGATTTGCCGGAGCCATTCGGTCCAAGAAATCCGAAGATCGAACCTTTCGCGACGGAAAAGGAAACGTGATCGACCGCGGTGAATGCGCCGAAGCGTTTCGTCAACCCTTCGCATTCAATCATCGCGTCCATATTCTTGTCATCTTGAGCGGAGCGGAACGCAGTGACGCGCAGTCGAAAGATCTCTCCTTGTCGTCTTGAAGTTACAAAATTTAACAGTGAGAGATTCCTCGACTTCGCTCGGAATGACAAAAAAGATAGTTTCCAGATTCATTTCACGTTCGGGAAATAAACATCGGCCGCCATCCCGGCGCGCAATCGATCGTCGCCGCTCGGCAAACGAATTTTTACGCCGAAGACCTGGCGAATCCGGTCTTCGACCGTTTGCACATTGCGCGGAGTAAACTCGGCCTGGCGATTGACCTGCTCGACGATGCCGTCGAAATCTTTGCCGCGAAAGGAATCGACCCGGACGCGGACATGATCCCAAATCTTAATCAGCCCGAGCCATGGCTCGGGCACATAAACGCGAACCCAAAGATGTTGCGGAAGAAGCAGCGTGGCCACTTCACGGTTCGCTGCCAGCACATCGCCCACTTTCACACTTAGAACCTCAAGCACGCAGTCACTTGGTGCCTTGACTTGCATTTCGGCAAGTTGGGCGTCGATATCCGCCAATTGCGCGCGCGCTTGAATGACGCGTGTCTGCGCGGCCGCGACGATCTTTTCTTGCGCCGTAGCCGAACTGGCAGCTTTCTGCGCGTCAGTGGGCGAAATTACTTTGCGCTTTAGCAAGTCCTGCTGGCGCTTAGCGTCGTCTCGCAGGAATTCCAACAAGGCCACTTGCGACTCGGCATCGTGAGTGGCGCTATCGATCTGTGCGACGGCAAGATCGCGACGCGCTTTCAGTTCCGCCGCATCCAACTCGACGATTGGTTGTCCGGCCTGAAGTTTGTCGCCTTCCTGCGCGAAAATTTTCTGCACGCGTCCGCTCATTCGCGGGCCGACATGGACCTCGTCCACCTCAATCGTGCCGGAAACGGTGTTGCGTCGTTCTCCGCAACTAGCCGTTAAGATCGACAAAGTAATTAGCGAACTGAGCCGAAGGTACCTGTCGATCGTTGTTTGCACTCTTGAACCTGCGCTATGAAAGTGGATCTCAGTATGTTTCGCAAGCGATTGCGCTGTTAAGTTCCCGCCTTCTCTCCGCAAAATATGGCCGGCTATTCCGGAACAGCGCTCGCGCAAAAACTCGGGATTAAACCCGGTACCACGATTGTTCTCATCAACGCGCCGGCGAGTTACCGGAAATTACTTGGCAATTTCGCAAATGGCGTGGAGTTCATCAGTCGAGTCCTCGCAAACTCGAATTTCATTCACCTCTGCACCACGCACCGAAGCGAACTGGAAAAACAACTGCCCCGCCTTCGCGCGAAAATCGCCGACCCGGGAATGCTCTGGGTTCCGTGGGCGAAGAAATCATCTGGTGTCACCACAGACATCACGGAAGACGTCGTTCGGGAGGTCGCCTTGCCCCTTGGGTTCGTCGACATAAAAGTTTGCGCTGTCGATGAAACCTGGTCCGGATTGAAGTTGATGATTCGCCGCCAGAATCGAAAATCCTAAAATGAAAACGCGATGTCTAGATCACATTGATTTACGGGTAAAAGATTTCCAACGAGCGATGAGGTTTTACGAAAAACTTTCGCCTGCGCTTGGATTTACCTGCGATCGCTCGGACGAGACCTGGGGTACCTTTTACTCGGCTGGCAAAGATAAGCCGTCCGATTTTTTTGGATTCACCGAAGATCGACAACATAAACCGAATGGAACGCGCATCGCGTTTTGGGCGGAGACCCGCGATGCAGTCGATCGAATTGCGAAACTGGTGACAGAAATCGGCGGCCAAAATCTGGAGGGCCCGGAAGTTTGCCCGGGTTACAGCCCCGGATACTATGCCTTCTTTTTTGAAGACCCCGACGGAAACAAACTCGAAATCTGCTGCCGCGAAAATCCAATCGTTGCAGAGTGAACGAATTCGGCGAAGGGTTCGTTGATGAGTGATCCGACGCATGTTCCTGCGATTCTGCGGGAGCCGCGCCGCGTCCGGTATCTCAAACTGATCGCGCTTTTCAAAATCGCGAAGGGCGTTCTCCTGTTCGTTTTGGGCTTCTCCCTGCTTTTTTTGAATGCGCGCGATCGCTGGCTGGATGCGATCTCCGATTGGGCGAATGAAGAAATTTTGCTAGGCCACAGCAAAGCGATTCATTTTCTTTTGAGCAAATTACAAGACGTGCTGGCGGGCGGCGCGTTGCGCGCGACCGGATTTCTGGCGCTATTTTATTGCGCGGTCCTCTTTACCGAAGGACTTGGGGTTTATTTTCAACAGCGTTGGGCCGAACTGCTCATGATTTTCGCAACCGGGGCGCTCATCCCGCTGGAGGTGCGGCATCTGTGGCATCGGCCGAGCCTGGCCGCGTTACTCATTCTCCTGGCAAATTGTTTCATCGTTTGGTTTTTGTATCGCGTGCTCAAGCGCGAGAAAGCAGAGCTGCCAGTCGAGAGAAAATCCGAGCTGGTCGAAACTCATTAGGCCGATTTCGGCTTGATCCCGAACCTGGCCAGCGCGGCCGTTGTTTTTTCCATGGGCAAACCGACCACATTGGTGTAAGAGCCTTCGATTTTTTCGATAATCTCTGCGCCGTGTCCTTGCGCAGCATAGGAGCCGGCTTTGTCGAGCAGGTTCACCTTGTCGATGTAAGCGCGAATCGCCGCATCGCTCAAACGGCGAAACCAGACGCGCGAGATTTCATAAAAACTTGTCGATCGTGCGCTGGTGAGATGACAGACGAACACAGCCGAACAGACTTCGTGAGCGCGTCCGCTCAAGCGGCGCAGAATCGCGGCCGCTTCATCGACATCCCTGGGTTTCCCAATGATTTGATCATTGAGCGCAACCAGCGTATCGGCCGCGAGCACGATTTCTCCCGGATGCGCGCGCGCAATCGATACCGCCTTGCGCATCGCGTTAAGGATGGTGAGCTCGCGCAGGGTAAGATCGACATCGAACTTTTCCGGGACATCTGACGCGATGGTCGCAAATTCAAAACCGGCTTCGTTCAATAGTTGACGACGTCGGGGGGAGTTGGAGGCAAGCAACAAGAGCGGACGCACGCGGCCGAGCCCGGTCCGATTAAGGTTTCGGCGAAACTTCTGCGGCCGGCTTCTTTTCGTTTTGTAGAAGCGCGTTCATCTCCGGCATTTTCACTTCCTGAAAATCTGCCGGAATCGCGAACTCGGCGTCGTTTAACGGGTCCTGTTTAATGGAAGTAAGCGTAGTGGTGACTTCACTTCCACTCACCGACACGACTGTTTTGAGCGGCAAACCCGGGAAATCGCGGTAATCCGGCACTCCCATGCGTTTTGGGTTCCACACTTCCGAGTTGAGAGACTGCAATTGTTTAAGAATGGCCGCGCCGTCCGGATATTTGGAGGCAATCCAATAGGTCGCTTTGAAGGTGGGCGTCTCATAAACGTATTGCTCGGTCTCGTAACCACTGACCATTTCCTTCTTCCCAGTCGGCGTCAGTTTTGCCTTCTCGACGTTCTCCTTTTTCGCATTGAATTTCTCGATCATTTCGGTGGCCGCTTTCATTTTATCGGCCGAAATGCGCAGGACCTTTTTTCGATCGTTCATCAGGTTCGTTATTTCGGCGGTTTTTCCATCGATGATGGTGGTCATTTTTGGCGAGGCATCGATGCGCGCCTTATCGCCTTTTATTTTGATCGTCATCTCGCCCTCCTGGCCCGTTCCTTCGACTTTTTGCACGATCGTGAGGTCGGCCCGGACAGGCAGAAGCAAACAGATGCTGAAGACAAACAAAAAACCGGCGAGTTTCATAATTTCAGTAGCTAGACCTCGCCAAACGAAATAGCAAATCGTGCGTGCCACCACTGCGAAAGCTTCTCCGGCGCGCAGCATTCGAGCGGCCCTGCTTCAGAAAGGACTTGGCAGCCGTGGGCTGTCACGGCAGCTTAATTCGGCGCGCGGGCATAGCTTAATGGTAAAGTTCCAGCCTTCCAAGCTGGCCATGCGGGTTCGATTCCCGTTGCCCGCTCATTTCCTTTTTCCCTCGTAAAACACACTTCAAGAAACGTCTTTGACATGGCTGGATGCGTCATTTATAGCAGTTCGTCATTGCTGTGTGGAGAGCAAAAGAGCCAAAATCCGCCGCGCGTGAGGTACTGGGAAATAATCGCTGACAATTTCAGCAAAAGCCGGTTGGGGTCGGGGCTGCGTCTCAGCCGTGGATTCTCGCGGGCGAACGATCTTTGTTGCTGACGCGCATCGCGGCGGAAAGCGTTCCGTGGCCGGACGAGAGAAGAAATCTCAACGAACTCGCCTTCGAGAGCGACCGCCGCGAGTAAGGACAAGAGAAATCTGCTCCCCTTTCAGTTCCATTCGCGCAGCTTAATCGGAAAACGTTGAGATGGGAAGAAGTTAGCCAGGCCTTATGCGTCATGAAAAAAAGCCAGGCCGGAAACACGACCTGGCTTTTTGGGCGAAATAGCCCCAATTGAAAGTACGCCGTGCTCGATCTATTTCCCCATTGGTGCTGGAGCTGGAGTGACGACCTCCTTGTGTTGTGCACAAGCTCCAAGTCCCAAAGCGGTGACCAGAACGGCCACGATCATGATCATTTTCAGAAATTTCAATCTATCTCGCCTCCTTTCGTCGCAGGTTGCTCCGGTCCGTTTAGGCGGAGAACCAAGGAGAAGCAATGCTTTTCTTCAACTTTTTTGAGCCGTCACAAATTGGCCGGCCGGTTTATTTTGCGTAGCCGGCGGTGCCTGCGCCTGTGGTCACTTCCTTCTTTTGCTGCGCACAAGCTCCCAATCCCAAGGTAGTTAGACTGTTGACCAATCAGTGAGCGCATTTGACCACGCAAAGCCGATGGCACGGCTATGTGTCGATGTCGAAGTCTCAAACCACGGACGCCGCCCGCTATCGATCGAGCACATCGCATCATCATCCCAAATGAGCGGAAACCTGAGCCTAATGTGCGCAACATGCGAACCGACGCTACACTGTTCGACGCCCATTCCGCAGGGCAATTTCTGCGATTAGGCGAAGAAGAAAAACAAATCTTTCGCTACGATTTCTTCCCCCAAAAATGGGCGCGTGCACTATACGAACAAGGTAAGACGGCAAGAGTGTTTGTGCGACTCACGACGGGCAAGGAGCATTTCGCGAAGTATTACTTGATCAAACCCGAAGCCCTCCCACCAGAGACTAAGACCTAACCCATACGATGCAGCCAATGCACGTTTACAAAGTCCGGCCACGCAGCGACAAGCGCGGTGTTGACCTAATTTCCGATGCGCTGCCGTTCGGTCGGCTTTGGTACGCCGAGCGAGACGCAATCCGCAACGCAATCGGTTACGCGGAGTTTTTCAGCTGTTCACACGATGCTGTGATCCGCGTTTACGATGAAGCTGGCAACGTGATCGAAACGTACGAGCACGCGGGCGCGTTCAAAGAGTGGTAAAGTAGCAATTCGTATCACGCCATGAAGCCGGAGCCTGTTAACCTTCTCGATTATCAAAACATCGTCGAGACTTACCACAAGGAGTCGGATCGCGCCGCGATTGTTCTCGCAGGCAGTTTCGTCGAGCATTTTTTGGCTGCCTACCTACAGCACTTCATGCTTAACGACGATTCTATCAAGAACCCGTTTACCGGGTTTGGGCCTTTCGCGTCATTCGATCAGCGCATTAGCACTGCATACGCATTCAAGCTAATTCCGGCAGATATTCGTGACGATCTTGTTCACATTAAGCGCATCCGGAATCATTTTGCTCATTCGCCACGTGCCACATCGCTATCGGATTCTTCCGTTCGAAAGGATTTTGCTGAGTTATCGACTGCCCGCGATCCAAGTTACAACGCGCAAGGGAACGACCCCCTCACGGACAAGCGTCTTATCTATCTGTTCGCGGTCGCAAACTTTGCAGTTTTCGCGCACAATACGATGCAGAAATACCCTCGCAGCATCTTCAGGACAACATAAGCAACGGCTCGCGATCTGCTTTCAAATTGACGCTCTTGGTTTCTGAACGACGATGGCCTTTCCACTTCGCCAGATCGCGCTAGAATCGCTTGTGATTGCCGAATGGTGAAACTGATGCGGCCACTATGTCATCGACGATTTCTGCACGTCCGCTTGAAGATTGGCCAAATCTTTGGAAAGCTCATGAAGAGTGCCGTCGAGCCGTGATGCTGTGATTCGCGTTTTTGATCAAGTTGGCAATGTGATCGAGATCCACGAGTGCGCTGGCGCTTTCAAAGAATGGTAGCGTGGCTAACAAGTTATCGCACCGTCGGTTGCCATTGCCATTTGTAAAGGTGTTTGTAGTCCCGTAGCCAAGCGGTGTAGAGCGGGTCTTCTTTCCATGCCGTGACCCCGTAAGAGCCGTGGTGAGTTGCCCTCCACCGGGCTCCCTCTCCTGAGTCGTAATCAGAGTCCTTTTTGAGTGGGCACCAGAATAATCGGCCGGCCCTGCGCCAGCCGTCCATGACGATGCCGTCCTCGAAGGGCTGGTTGCGTGCGGTGACTACCAGACAATTATTCTCGTCCAAGGTTCCCGCATAAGCAGCACCCCAGTGAAGCACCAGCGTCTTGAGATTTAGCTCTTTTAGGCGTTCGCCGATATCACGCGTATAATGGCCGCAATAGCCACGTTGTCGCTTGCCCATGTGGATCAGTACGTTCTGAAACACCGGGAACCAGACGAGGCGATATTCACGCGCAAGGCTGCGCGAGGCGGCGTGCGCCGTTACCGAGAGCAGCTCGGCTTCGCCCGCATCCACGTCAGGCGCGAGCGCCACGAGCGCGTCGCGCAACTTCTTGATCGATTTCTCGTCGTTCGCCCAAACCGCGTTCACGCAAAGGCTGAATGCAATGATGAAAACAACCGTTCGAATCACGTTAGCAAAGTTGGCATAGGTTAAGGGCGAATTATACCAAAATCACAGATGATTCAACGCGCAAAGGACTGCGCATTCCTTGCGCACGGTCGATGTGCTGACTCATGGAAGCTTTGACAGTCAGTCGGGCGCGGTCCAAGAAGTGTTGGACAGCTTGAATCCCCACGGCAATGATTCCGGTGGCTGCTCCCCAAAGTGCAATAAAAAATGTCGCTGTGTTTGAATGCGGCAAGATTTGCCATTTTCTGGATGACCGATTTGCACGTCGAGAAAAAACCCTCCTCGGAACTACGAATGCGCCCAACCAAGCGATGCAGCTAACGCCGGGCAGCCGTCACGTTGAAAAAGTTGTCACGCACGAAGTCGCTAAATCGCTCGGAACCCCTCAGTCGCTCTCTTGACCCGCTCCAAGCCTTAAACGCTTTCTGGGCGTGTTTCTCGCGCGACGGCGATGCTGTTCAAGTGAACATCTGAGCGGCAAAAAACGCCAATTTCAAACCGACCAGCACATCAACGCTGACGACGACTGCCGCACGTTTTCAACGCTGGCCAACATCGGCGGAAATCAGTGAATTTCAGGGGACTTGT
>Ga0209590_10001008_pt1 | contig 10219 bp, 8 predicted proteins | sample CZO8metaG_FD_188353 | JGI IMG/M metagenome (GOLD analysis project Ga0209590, IMG submission 188353) | Vadose zone soil microbial communities from the Eel River Critical Zone Observatory, Northern California, USA - CZOApr15con1.8 metaG... | ecosystem: Environmental > Terrestrial > Soil > Vadose...
CTTACCCGCTGGTGTGTCCCTCACTGCTCCCGCCGCTCGAGCCGAACGCGGAGGTCGCGGGCCTCCCGGCATGGCGGGCCGAGGGCGACGAGCCGTGGATCTTCGACGCGCGGATCCGGCTCAGACTTCGACCGCGATCTGGTCGTCGACGCGGCTGAAGACGAACGCGCCGAGTGCCAGCGCGGTCACGGCGGCCACAACGGTGTAGAGCGTGTCCGCCAGCCCGGGCAGCCGGCCGTAGAAGAGCGGGTCGCGCAGCGCCTCGATTACGGGGGAAAGCGGATTCCCCCAGTGGATGAGGTCGACGACCCAGTCGTGGCGCGCGATCTGCGGATCGCTGAGCGGATAGAGGACCGGCGTCAGGAAGAACAACGGCAGCAGCAGCGCGGCGACGAGGAACTCGATGTCGCGGAACAACACGTTGAGTGACGCGATCGCCAGCGCGAGCCCACCGGTGATCGCGACCACCGCGAGCCCGAGCGGCAGCGCAAGCCACTCCGTCGCGCGCACGCGCGACAGCAGCGCGAAGTTGAGCACGAGCAGGACGACGAGCATGACTCCGAAGCTGATCAGGTGCGTGGCAACGACCGAGAGCGGTACCAGCTGGCGCGGAAAGCGCGTCTTGCGGATGAGGTTCGCGTTGTCGAGCATCGAACGCGACGCCGATTGCACAGACGTCGCGAAGAAGATCCACGCCGTCAGCCCGACGAGCAGGAAGAGCCCGTAGTGGCGCTCCGATCCAAACGGCGTCTTCCAGAGCACCGAGAACACGAGCAGGTACACGGCCATCAGGAGGACGGGGTTGGCAAGCGTCCATGCGACCCCGAGGATCGAGCCCCGGTACTTCGCCTGCACGTCGCGGCGAAAGAGGTTCCCGAACAGCTCGCGGTAGCGGACGAGGTCGCCGTATACCGTCGTCATCGGCGACGCCTAGTCTAGAGGGGGCCTCACATGGCGCTTACAGCCCTTCGTTACGCTTCGAGTCCGTGAAGGCGCTCGCGGCGATCGCTGCATTTCCCGCCGCGGCCGCGGCGATCTGGATGCTGCTTCGCACCCCGCTGGCCGCGCGCCTCGCAGCGGCGCCGCGCGAGGACCGCTGGCACGACCGCGCGACGCCCATGCTCGGTGGCGTCGGCATCTTCGTCGGCATCCTTGCCGGCGTCTGGCTCGCCGTCGCGGTCGACGCCGCGCCGGCAAGCCGGGAGCTGCTCGCCATTCTCGGCGGCTGCGCGATCCTCTTCGTCGCGGGCCTCCTCGACGACCTCTTCTCGCTCGGGCCGCTGCCGAAGCTCGCGGCACAGCTCGCCGCGGCGGGTCTGGTGATCGGCAACGGCCTCACGATCTCCGGGCTCATCTCGAACGACTTCCTGGCCGGAACGGTGGCGCTCGTCTGGCTCGTGGGGATGACGAACGCGTTCAACCTCCTCGACAACATGGACGGGCTGGCCGCCACGCTCGCGGCCATCGCGGCCGTCTTCTTCGCCATCGACGCCGTGACGGTGCACGGGCACGAGAACAACGCGGTCCTGGCACTCTCGATCGCACTCGCCGCGGCGTGCGTGGGCTTTCTCCCGCTCAACCTCCGGCTGCGCGGCTCAGCCGCCGTCTTCATGGGCGACTCGGGCAGCCAGGTGCTCGGTTTCGCGCTCGCGGCGCTGGGGCTGAGCGCGAGCTGGAAGGTGGCCGGCACGACGGTCGCCACGCTGCTGCTGCCGATTCTCGTCCTCGCCGTGCCGATCCTCGACACGACGCTCGTGACCGCCGTGCGCCTGCTCGACGGGCGGCCCGTCTACCAAGGCGGACGCGACCACACGTCGCACCGCCTGGTCTATCACGGGCTCTCGGAAAAGCACGCGGTCGTCTTGCTTGCCGTCATCTCCGCGGCCCTCGGGACGACGAGCCTGTTCTACAACGTGCTCGACAACGCCTGGGTGACGCTGATCGGAGTCCTGCTCACATTCGCGCTGCTCGTGCAGTTCGCGAGCGTGCTCTCCGACGTCGAGCGTGCGCCCGGTCTCGCGGAGGAGCGCAGCTGGCTCCGCACGTTCGTGGCGAATCCCCGCCGGCTCGCCGAGACGATCGTCGACTTCGCCGTCGTCACCGCCTCGTTCGCGGCGGCGTACTACCTCCGCCTGCAGGGAAGCGGCACCCCGTACCAGCGACACATCTTCCTCGTCTCGCTGGCCGTACTGCTCGCCGTACGTTACGCGGCGTTCATTCCCTTCGGCCTCTATCGCGGCGTCTGGCGCTATGCAGGTGCACGCGACGCCGCAAGCATCGTCGGCGCAGTTCTCGTGTCGGAAGTGCTCGCATACCTCATCGTCGCCGCGACGCAGACGTGGGGACCTTTCCCGCGCAGCATCTTCATCATCGACGCGCTCGTGTGCACGGTGCTGGTGGGTGCGTCGCGTTTCTGGGAACGCGCCTTCGTCCGCACGGTCTCGTCACTCACGGGCCGCGCCGACCGGAGGCGCACGCTGATCGTCGGCGCCGGCCGGGGCGGACGCAGCCTGCTGCGCGAGCTGCGCGAGACGCCCGGCGAGCTGGTCGTCGGCTTTGTGGACGACGACGAGCGCCTGGCACGCCGGCGGCTTCAGGGGGTGCCGGTCCTCGGCGGGACCGCGGAGATCGAAGCGATTCTCGCTCGGTCACGTCCGGACACGGTTCTCGTCACGATTCCGGAAGCGCCACGGGAGCGGCTCGACCTGGTGATCGACGCGTGCGCCCGCGGAGAGGTGCCTTGCCGGTTCGTCCGGCGCGAGACCGATCTCGATCCGCGCGTCGTCCTCGGTGCTACCGTCGAGTAGGGTGAGTGTCGCGACCGCGCGTCCCGCGCCGGCCGAGCGCACGTTGGCCGACCGGCTGCTCGCCGCAATCCCGCTGCTGAGCATCTTCCTCTGGCTCTGCATCGTGTACGCGGTCGAAGCGTGGGCGCACGGAACCCCGTGGCTGTTCGGCGACGAGCTCGAGCTCACGCAGCTCTCCCGCTCGATCGCAGACACCGGTCACGCGGCGCGCCGCGGCGAACCGCATTCGTTCGACACGCTCTGGACGTACCTCATGGCGCCGGCGTGGCTGATCGACGACCTGCACTCGGCCTACAGCACGGTCAAGTACCTGGGCGTGATCGTGATGACCTTGACGGCGTTCCCGGCCTACAGGCTCGCACGCCTCGTTGTCGGCCGCAGGCCCGCGCTCTTCGTCGCCGCCGCGTCGGCGGCGATCCCGGCGCTCGCCTACTCGTCGATGATCGTGGAGGAGCCGCTCGCCTATCCGTATTCGACGCTCTGCCTCTTCCTGATCCTGCGAGCCTTGATCTCGCCGAGCCGTTGGTGGATCGGCGGCGCTGCTCTCGCGGCTGTGATCGCCCCGCTCGTGCGCGGTGAGCTCATTGTCGTGCCGGTCGTCTTCGTCCTCGCAGTCCTCTTCCTGCTGTGGAGATCCGACTGGATCGCCCGGTGGAGGCGAACCTGGGCCGCCTGGGACTGGGTCGGTCTCGTCGTGCTCCTCGTCGGGGCGGCCGTGATGCTGAGCGCCGTGCTCGGGCACCGCTCGTTCGAGTGGATGGTCGCCACGCGCCTCTACAAGGACAGGATGCTGGATCTCGGGCTCAACGCGGCCGGCGCATTGACGATCGGGCTCGGCGTCCTTCCCGTGGTTGCCGGGCTGGCATCGCTCTGGCGCACGGCGGGCGAGCAGGCGGCGCGTGAGCTGAGGGCGTTCCGCAGCGTCTTGCTTGCAGCGATCGTCGGATTCGGTCTTTACACGGCCGTGAAATCGACGTATGTGTCCACCACCTTCGGCACGTACACCTACGAGCGGAACCTCATTTACCTCGCACCGCTCCTGTTCGTGGGGACCGCGCTCTGGCTCGAGCGCCGCCGGCTCCACCCGGTTGCGCTGGGGGTCTCTGCAGGGTTTGTTCTCTACCTGCTGCTGACGACACCGTACGAGATGGGGCAGGACATCTCGTACAACGCGCCGGGGCTCGCGATCCTCCAGCAGGCGAATCGTTACCTCGCGCTGGATCACACCAGCGCGAAGATCGGCCTGGTCGCTTTGCTCGGCTTCTCGGTTGCCCTGCTACTCGCGCCGCGAATTGTGCGACGCGGCGCCGTCTGGCTTGCGCTCGCAGTCGGTGCGGCCGTCGTGGCGTGGAACCTGACCGGTGAGATCGCATTTGCCTCCGCATCGAACCGTTCGTCGGACCGCTTCGTCGACAACCTCCGCCCCCCTTTGACATGGATTGACGATCACACGGGCGGCGCGTCGACGCTGTACATCGGTCAGCAGATGAAGGATCAGAACGGCGAGTGGCTGCTCGAGTTCTGGAACCGTTCGATCAGGGCGGTCTGGAGCCTCGACGGTACCGCGCAGGGGCCCGGGCCGGTGCTGACCCCGGATCCCCGCGCGTCGGACGGCGCGCTCTCGCACGATCCCGGCTACCCGTACGTGGTCGAGGAGAGGGGGATCGAGGTCGTCGGAACGCAGGTGGCCCGCCACTTGCACGTCGCCGGCGGGGCGCTCGCGCCGTGGCGACTGATCAGGGTTGCGCCCCCGCTTCGGCTTCGCGGTTCGGTAACGGGCGTGTTCCCCGACGGCTGGACGGGCTCGTTCAGCTCGTACACCCGCTACTCGACCGAGGGTAACCGGGCGGGGCGCGTGCGAGTCATCGTGTCCCGCGCGTCGTGGGGCGGGCCGAACAAGACCGGACACGTGACGGTCAGGATCGGGCCGATCGTGATCGGCGAAGACAAGCAGCCGCACGTCGTGAAGACGACTGCGGTGAGGCACTTCGGCATTCACAGCAAGGAGGAGGTCCCACTCGTCTTCACGGCGCCCGGCCCGCGCTTCCGCATCGAAGTGACCATCTCGCCGACATTCGTCCCGCGGGAACTGTCGCCGCAGACGGAGAGCGACAACCGCGAGCTGGGTGCCAAGGTGAGCTACGTGTTCTTGCCGCCGCGGAAAGCGGCGCACAAGTAGCTGAAGCGAACCGCCAGGAGGAGGCGAGCGATCGGGCCGCTGCGCTCGAGGACACGGAGCGCCGCGGCAGCGGGTCGCGGAAGCGAGACGCGCTGCGGTGCGAAGAACGGACGCAGCACGAGCTCGTCGAAGCCCGCCTCACGCAGGTCGTCGCGGACGTCTTCGACCCGGTACTGCCGCGGATTGAGGTCGAAGACGAGCTTGCGCTCGGTGTAACCGGCAACGCGGCGGAAGAAGGCGGCGCGATCGCGTGCGTAGTAGATCGCGCGGAAGCACGTGGTCGCGGCGACGGGCTTCTCCGGCTCGTAGTCGTTCAAGTCGGCGAGGACCACAGCGCGTCCGCTCTGTTGCGCGGCGCCGACCATCTCGGGGCTCGCGTCGACACCGAGGTAGCGGAATCCGCTCAGGTGAGCCGCAAGGCCGCCGTCGCCGCAGGCGAGATCGAGGATCGTTTCACCCGGCTCCAGCGCAGGCCCCAGCGACACGATCAGCTCCGCCCGGTGCGCGAGGTAGCTCTCTGCATCGGCGTAGGCGTCCTCCGTCCAGCGCTCCGCCTGCCGCCCGTACTTCGAGGTGGTCACCGCAGCGCGAAGAGGCGCTCCGGATGCTTGCGCAGGAAGCGCAGCATCGCGTGCAGGTGCCAGAGGTTCCGGCGCGTGAAGAAATTCTTGTCGATCACGGCCTGGTACTCGTGGTGCACGACTGCGCTCGGCACCCACCAGCGCTCCCAGCCCGCCTTCATCGCGCGATAGCTGAGGTCGATGTCCTCGACGTAGAGCTTGTAGCCGGCGTCCCAGCCGCCGATCTGCTCGAGCATCGTCCGGCGCATGAGCAGGAAGGCGCCCAGCATCGTGTCCACCTGCAGCGGCTCGTCCGCGGGCGCGTCCAGCAGGTAGTGGCGGCGCTGCCAGCGCATGGGCGGGAACACCGCACGCAGCGGCGTTCGGCGCACGATCGTTCCGCCGACCGTCGGGAAGCTGCGTCGCGAGGCCTGCAACGTGCCGTCGGCGTTGAGCATCTTCGGGCCGGCGATGCCGCAGCGTGGATGCGCGTCGGCAAACGCGACGAGCTCTCCGACGCACTCCGGTTCCGGAACGGCGTCGGGGTTCGAGATCACGACGTACTCGCCGGTCGTCGCCTCGATTCCCTTGTTCACGTTCGCGGAGAACCCGAGAGGGCGATCGTTCTCGAGCACGCGCACCTGCGCGGGAACATCAGCCGGACGGCTTCCGGACCCGTTCGCCACGACCACGAGCTCCTCCACCTGCGGCAGCAGCGCCGGAAGCGACTCGCGCAGCAACGCAGCCTCCCCGGCACCGGTGACGACGAAGACGCCGGAGACCTTCACGCTGCGAGCACGCTCCGGTAGACGTCGGCCGTGATCCGCGCGGTCTCGCGCCAGGTGAACGCCTTCGCGCGCTCGAGGCCGGCCGCGGAGAGCCGATCGCGCCCCGCGAGCGCTTGCCGGATTCCTTCCGCCAGGTTGTCCGTGAAGACGGCGGCGTCGCCCGCCACCTCCTGCATCGCGGCTTCGGGCGCCGCGACCACGGGAGTGCCGCAGGCCATCGCCTCGACAACCGGAAGCCCGAAGCCCTCGTAGCGAGACGGGAACACGAGGCAAGCGGCACGCTGGTACAGCGCGACCAGCTCGTCCTTGGGGACGTAGCCGCGCACCTCTGCGCCGCGCCGCGAGAGCTCCGCGGCGAGCTCCTCGTCCTTGACGGGCCCCACCACGACGAGCTTGCGCCCGACGGCGTTGGCCGCGTCGATCGCTGCGAGCGGATTCTTCCGAGGCTCGATCGCGCTGACGAAGAGCAGGAAGGAGTCGTGCTCTCCCGCAGACGTAAATGCAGGGTCCGGTGCCAAGGGAGTCACGACGATCTTCTCCGGCGCTGTGCCGTACAGCTCGACGAGATCCCGCTTCGTGCGCTCCGAGATCGCCAGCACGCGTTGCGAACGGCGCACCGCCCGCCGCACGAACACCTTGAAGGTCAACAGATCCCATCGCCCGAAGACACTCGGGTCTCGCTCCCACGAGAGGTCCTGGACGGTGACGACCGCGGGACACGGGCAGAAGAGCGGCAGCGCGTGGATGAAGTGCGCGAGCGCAGGGCGCAACTTCCGAAGGAGACGCGGGACTCCGACTGCCATCCGCAACTCCTGCGAGCGCGCGGGCAGATGGATCGGCTCGATGCCGTCAGGGACGAGCGCCGGATCGCGCGTGAGCGCGGCGATGCGGAGATCGTCGGTGACCTCGGGGAGCGCACGGAGGAGCTGATCGACGTACGTCTCGTCCCCGGTTCGACGGCGTCCGAGCACGTCTGCATCGACGAGCACGAGCGGTTTGCTCACGCGATCGCCTCTTTGTACACGGCGACCGTCGCGTCGGCGACCGTGTCCCAGCGGAAAGCACGCGCACGCTCGAGTCCACGCGCGACGAGCCGGTCGCGGTCGGCCGCCGCGCGCTCGATCCCGGCTGCGATCTCTGCCGGGTCGTGTGCATCGACGAGCACTGCGGCTCCGTCGGCGACCTCCTCCATGGCGGTTCCGCGCGTGGTGACCACCGGCGCGCCGCACGCCATCGCCTCCAGCACGGGGATCCCGAAGCCCTCGTACAACGACGGATACGCGACGCACAAGGCGCCGCGGTACAGGCGAGCCAGCTCGGTGTCTGTGACCTCGCCGAGCCAGCGGACGCCGTTCCCGCCGACCTCGACGCCTCCCCATCCGCGCGCACCTACCACTCGCAGCTCGACGTGCGCGCTGCGCGCGGCCTCGACGAGGCGGTCGAGATTCTTGCGCGGCTCGAGCGTCCCGACGGCCAGGACGTACTCCCCCTCCGCCGACGGCCCCTCGCGCGTGAATTCATCCTCGACCGCATTCGCGACGACACGGATCTTCTCGTCCGGGACGTCGAGCAGCTCGACGAGCTCGCGGCGCGTGAATTCCGACACCGCGATGACGCGTCGCGCCGCCTGCAGCACGCGTGGGACGACACGCGGACTGTACGTGCGCGTCCAGCGGTTGAACGTCTCCGGATGGCGGAGCACCGCGAGGTCATGCACCGTGACGACCAGTGGCGGCCTCGGTCGGAGCGGGCCGCGGTAGGTCGGGCAGTGGAGGACGTCGGCGGCGCGCTCGCGACCGAGCACGAAGGGGTACCACACCGCGTCGCGAGTCAGCGTCGAGAGTCGATCGCCGCGCCCGAACGAGCGCGTCGTGACCTCGAGGTCGTCTCGGCGCCGCAGCTCGCGCAGCAATCCCTTCAGGTACCGGGCGGTGCCGGCCCGCGTCTGGACGAGCGGCGAGACGTCGATCGCGGCGCGGATCACAGCGCGTCAGCGTAGCTCTGCAGGTGAATCCGGCCCGTCTCGAGCCAGCTGAAGCGCCGCGCGTGGGCGAGCCCCCGCTCCACCAGCTCATCGCGCTCGGCGAGAGCGCGGCGGATGCCTTCGGCGAATTCCTCCGGACTCTCCGGATCCGCCCGCACGGCGGCGTCGCCGGACGCCTCGTCCAGAGACGGGTGGGAGGAGACGACGCACGGAACACCGCAGGCCATTGCCTCGATCACGGGAATCCCGAAGCCCTCGAACCGCGACGGATATGCGAAGACCTCTGCGCCGCGATAGAGGGCCGGCAGCTCGTCGTCCGACACGTACCCGAGCCTCCCGTTGCCCAGAGCCGCGAGGGACAGCTCGTCGTCGAGGAGGTCCACAGCCGCCTCGACCGTCGCGCGGTTCTTGCGCCAATCCTCGGTCGCCGTGGTGAAAACGTAGGGCCGCCCGAGGTCGCGGCGCTCGCCCTCTGAGCGATAGCGCGGGTCCACACCGGGATACGCGACGCGAATGCGCTCGCGCGGAACGCGCAGCCGCTGGACGACGTCGTTCGCCGTGTACTCGGCGTTGGTGAAGACGAGGTCGCAATTCGCAGCCTCGCGCGCAGTGCTCATGTGCATGCTCGTTGTCCGCGGGTGCAGCCGCTCGGGATATCGGAGCGGCCCCAGATCGTGGATCATCGTCGAGCGCACACCCGACCGTTGCGGCGGAATCATCCAGTCGCTGAAGTGGATGACGTCGACATCGCCCACGAAGCGCTCTGCAGCGGGTCGTCCGATCGCGCCCCAGGCTCTCCGCGTAGCGTGCGCGAACGGGACGGTGACCACGCGCCTCTCCACCGCGAGACCGGCGAGCGTCTCGTCCAGCAGCCTGCGTCCGCGGATGCTCACGGGCCCGAACGCGACGAGCTCGTGCTCGCCGCCGGCTGCTTCGAGCATTCCCTTCAGTGCGCCGAGGATGTAGTTGCCGACGCCCGTCCGCGGATGCGAGAGGGGCGTGACGTCGTAGGCGATCCTCACGGAGCGGTGTAGCGGAACTCGAGGAAGTGCGCGCCGAGGACGCGCGTGTCGGCGCTGCCCTTCTGCTGGAGCGCCGGCACCGCGGTCGGGACGACGGTGAAGACGACCCGGCAGACACCTTTCCGGACGCGCAGCGGGACGGTCAGGCTCGCGCCTTCCGAGGGGCCGAACGTCACCCTCTTCCCGTCCGCCCGCACGGTTTGGGGACGCGAAAAGAGATTCCCGTCGCTCGAGAGCTGCACGGTCACGCTTCCGCCGCCGCAGCGCAGGCGCGTGTACGTTACGTGCTTCCCGGACCAGGTGTCATTGGGGTAGAGGCCACTCACTCGCTGGCCGATCCGCACGAGCCCCTCCGTTCTGCGCAGCGCCATGCCCTTGCGTTCATCTCGGGCGACGACGCGGCAGCACAGCGGAACGGTTTCCTCGCTGAGCACATACGCGTGGCGCACCGGACGCCCGTTGGCGACGAGAACGCCGTCCTGCCTCTGCGTGACCCGCGTTTCCGGTAGCCCGCCCATCGACTCCTGCCTCAGGTCGTAGACAGGTCCGATGCTGCGGTTGTAGAACTCGTTCTCCCAGAGCGTGAGCGGCTGCTCGGTCGGGTGACTGCCCGAGAAGACGAACGCGACGTTGGCGTTGCGCCCGACCGCCGCGTCGACCCAGTCACGCTTCGGTGCGGTGATGCCCTGGTAGAGCGCGCCGACGGACGCCTTGGGAAAGCCGTGGTCGAAGCGCTCGATCCGCTCGGTAGCGAAGGCAAACCAGGCGAGCGCCACTGCCGGCAAGACGAGCGCGTAGCGCGGAGAAATGGTCAGGAAGAGCATTCCCAGGATCGCGGCCGCACCAACGACCACCACCGGGATCGTGTCGAGGCCGACG
>Ga0209590_10001011_pt1 | contig 10215 bp, 10 predicted proteins | sample CZO8metaG_FD_188353 | JGI IMG/M metagenome (GOLD analysis project Ga0209590, IMG submission 188353) | Vadose zone soil microbial communities from the Eel River Critical Zone Observatory, Northern California, USA - CZOApr15con1.8 metaG... | ecosystem: Environmental > Terrestrial > Soil > Vadose...
CGAGGGATACTGGCGCAAAGCGCCAGCCGTCAAGCGGCTCGTCTTCCGCGTCATCCCCGACGAGTCGACCCGGCTGGCCGCCCTCAAGCGCGGCGAGGTCGACATGAGCGTAAGAGACATAAAGGCTCCTTCTCGGAAGTTCCTGCCCCTCCAAGCCGCACCGGGACTGGTCGACGGATGGCTCCGCCCCCCGGATACAGCGCGGACAACGGCCTGTCAACGGATTTCGGTCGCGCAAGGGACCGGAGGGGACCGGTCCAAGAGGCGAGCGAACAAGCCTCGGCGTCCGTGGCGCCCGGATGGCGCTCACGCGCTGAGTGCAGCGGCGTGGTTGGTGTCCAGCGACCCGGCCAACGGCGGTGCCCGGTCCGTCAGCTCTCGCGACGCCGCGACGGCGGCCAGGATCGCGCGGATCGCGTCGGGGTCTTCGACCGTGCCCATCAAGCGCAAGCGCCCACCGCAGCGCGAGCATGCCAGCACGTCGATATCGAACGCGCGCCTCATCAGATCGGCCCACGCCCAGTGCCGGGAGACCGGCGCCGCCGCCGAGTCGTCCTTCCCATTTGCGGAGGCGCCCGCACCCACCGGCGCCTCCACCGGCGGCGCGCCGTAAGCGAGCACGCGCGCCCGCCAGCCGGCATGGGAAGCCGTTACATTCCGCTGAGAGATCGAAAGAAGTCACCGTTCACTACCGCTGGCATCCACTCTACGGCCAGATTGCCCGCGTAAATCGCAGCGTGCCGCGTGGCAACGACGAGCTGCTGTTTTGCGAGCTGCCTGACGGGACGAGGGGCACCCTGCCCTCGTGGATGACCGACGCCGCTGCGTGCGCGGTCCTGACCGTTGGCAAGCCGGTCGTGGCGATCGCCGCTCTGCAGGAGCTACGGTTGTTGCTGGACGCTGTGGCTCGCGGTTCGGACCGCACCGATGCATCAATGCCCTCCAAGGAGGGCTGCGATGCGCCGAAAGAATTCGTCGATCCCCACACAGATACCGCTGTTCCCGCCCGCCGGGCACGAGCTCCGCATCGAGCTGGCTGCCCCACAGCAGCAGGAGCTGATCCGAGCGTTGGCCGAGCTGTTACTGCACGCCGCGGCCGACGCCAGCGTGACGGCAAAGGGGTCAGAGCGTGATGACCGATAGAATCACCGCCGATCACCTGAAGCGAGCGGCCATCGTCTACGTCCGCCAGTCCAGCCCGGAGCAAGTTCGCAACCACGCGGAGAGCACCCGCATCCAGGTGGGCCTGCGCGAGAAGGCGGTCGCCTTCGGCTGGCGCGACCCCGTCACCATCCTGGACGACCTCGGCATCTCGGCCGGCGGCTTCGCCCACCGTGCCGGCTTCCAGCATATGGCGGCAGAGGTGTCCGTGGGCCATGTCGGCATCATCCTGTGCTTCGAAGCCTCCCGGCTGTCGCGCAACTCCAAGGACTGGGCCCAGCTGTTCGAGATCTGCGGGCACCTCGATACGCTGGTGGCTGATCTCGATCAGATCTATGACCTGGCCCTTCCCGATGATCGTCTGATCCTCGGCGTGAAAGGCAGTGTCAGCGAGTACGAGCTCAGCCTGTTCCGACAGCGGTCGCAGGAGGCGATTGTCGCGAAGGCCAAGCGCGGCGCGCTGACGTTTACCCTGCCGGCTGGCCTCAGCTGGACGGCCGATAGCAGGATTGAGCTGAATCCCGACCGGCGCGTGCAGCAGGCCATCCGCATGGTGTTCGACAAGCTCTCCGAGTTCGGCAGCGTCCGCCAGGTGCTGATGTGGCTGCGCGACGAGAACCTGTCGTTGCCCACGCTGGAGAGCGAACGGCCGCGGGCCATCACGTGGCGACTCCCGACCTACCGGATGGTGCTGTCCATCGTGCGCAGCCCCTTCTATGCCGGGAGCTACGCCTTCGGTCGTCGTGAGAGTCGGACCCGCGTCGTTGATGGCCGAGCGACACGGACGCCCGGACACGATAAGCCGATGGATCGGTGGACGGCCTTGATTCGCGACCATCACCCCGGGTATATCCCGTGGGAGCACTTCGAGCGCCACCAGCGGCTCCTGGAGGAGAACGCGCACATGAAGGGCACCATGGCCCGGAAGGCCGGGCGCGGCGGCCGGTGCTTGCTGGCCGGCTTGCTGCGCTGCGCGCGGTGCGGGCGCATGCTCCACGTCGTCTATGGACGAGGCAACTACGCGCGCTACGAATGCCGGGAAGCCAATCGCGCTCAGGCGGCACCTCGCTGCATCGGCTTCAGCGCGAGACCTCCGGACGAGACAATTAGCGCAGAAATCCTGGCGGTGGTGCAGGGAAGCGCGCTCTCGGCCGCGATCGAGGCGGGCGACCTCGCAGAGCAGCAACGCCACGACCAACATCGCGCGCTGGCTCTGGAGCTGGAACAGGCCAAGTACCAAGCGGCGCTCGCCGCCAGACGCTATGAAGCCGTGGACCCCGACAACCGTCTGGTGGCCGCGGAGCTCGAAGCGCGATGGAACGTGGCGCTCGAACGGGTCACCGAGCTCGAAGGGAGACTGAAGACGCAGGGAAGCGTCGCCCCGCGATCGGTGCCAGTCGATCGAGAGACTCTCGAGTCGCTGGCCACGGATCTCCGAACGGTCTGGGAGGCGCCGAGCAGCGAGATGCGGGTGAAGCAGCGGATCGCGCGCTTGCTGATCCACGAGATCATCGCCGATGCCGATGATCACCAGCGCGAGATCGTGCTGGCGATCCACTGGGCGGGAGGACGACACTCCGCGGTGCGGATTGCACGACCGAAGGCTGGCGATCACCGCCACCGGACCGGTCCGGATGCCGAATGCGTCGTGCGGCGCATGGCCGGCGCGTGGCCCGATCACGAAATCGCCGCCAGCCTCAACCGGCTTCGCCTGCGCACGGGAACTGGCAACACCTGGACGGCCTCGCGCGTCTCGTCGCTGCGCAAACGTCTCCGTCTCGTCGACTATGACGAGGCCCAGGCGCAGCCCATGCTCACGCTGAACCAAGCTGCCGATCGGCTTGGCGTCGGTCCGTGGGTGCTTCGACGGCTTATCAAGCTGGGCCTCCTCGAGGCTACGCAGGTGGTTCCATGTGCCCCCTGGCAGCTCGATCCTTCGGTGCTCGACACCGACGCTATTCGCACAGCCGCGAAGGCCGTGGAGGGACGCAAGCCTCGCTCAAGGAGTCGCATCGCCGATTCACACACCCTCGTGATTCCAGGCATTTGACGAAAGGATGCACAATGTCGCTACCCCGTGCGGCGCGAGCACCCCGTGAGAGGACGCCCACGTGGACGAGACGGCGGGCGTCGGCCGATAGGCGCGGCGGAGCGATCGCGTGCGCGAGATCCCACGGCTCGTCGCGGTGCTGGCGCTCGGCATTCTGGCCATGGTACCGGCGGCGCGGGCGGCCGACACGGCGCTCCACCTGGTCCTCACCCCGTCCCAGAAGCCGACCGATCTCCTCGAGGCCGGCGAGGAGTTCGGTCGCGCGCTCGGGAGGCTCGTCGGCGCCTCCGTGCGGGTGACGGTCGCGTCGGACTACGCCGCGGTCGTCGAGGCGCTCCGCAACCGGACCGCGGACCTCGCGTTCGTGCACCCCGTCGGGTACGTCCTCGCCAAGCGCGAGGCCAAGGCCACGATCGTCGCGCGCAACCGCGTCCACGTGACCGTTCAGCAGCGCGCGCATCGACGCGTCTGCTCAAGCGGCTCTACGAGATCGACGGGTTCGCGCCCGCCGACGACCACGACTACGATCCCGTGCGGGCGGCGATGGACCTGCTCGGCGTCCGCCCGCGCTGAGCCGAGCCTGTCGCCAAATGGAATTGATGATCGAGGTCGCGGGGCTCTCCGTCGTGCTCCCGCCCGACACGGTGGCCCTCCAGGAGATCGATCTCGCCGTCCGCACGGGCGAGTTCGTCGTCATCCTCGGCCGGAGCGGGGCCGGCAAGACCACGTTCCTGCGCTCGATCAACCGGCTGACCGAGCCGACGACGGGTCGGATCCGTGTCGCTGGTCGCGCCGTGACCGGTGGCCACGCCGCCGAGCTGCGCCAGGTCCGGCGCCAGATCGGGATGATCTTCCAGCAGTTCAACCTCGTGCGTCGCGCCTCGGTGCTGGACAACGTCCTCGCGGGACGGCTCGGCTACGTGCCGTCGCTTCCGAGCCTCGTCGGCCGCTTCCCGGCGGGCGAGCAGCGGCTCGCGCTCGAGTGCTTGGCGCAGGTGGGCCTCGCGCACCTCGCCGACCGTCGCGCCGACACACTCTCGGGAGGCGAGCAGCAGCGGGTCGCCATCGCGCGCCCTCGCCCAGGCGCCGACGGTCATCCTCGCCGACGAGCCGACAGCGAGCCTCGACCCGCAGCTCACGTCCAGCATCATGGACATCCTCAAGACCATCAACGTGGAGCGCGGGTTGACCCTCGTCGTGAGCCAGCACCAGCTCGAGACGGCCCTGGCCTACGCCACGCGCATCGTCGGGTTCCGTCAGGGGCGGCTCGTCTTCGACGGCGCTCCCCGGACTCTCACGCCCGCGATCATCGACGCGATCTACGGCGACGGCGAGGCGGGATGAGGCGCGCCGCCGTGTTCGTCGGGGCGGTGGTCTTCGCGTGGCTGGTCTGGGACACGGGCGCCGACCCCGTGCGCCTGGTCCAGGGGCTCCCGTGGATCCTCGACTTCGTGCGGCGCACGATCCCGCCCGACCCGCGCGTCCTTCCCGCAGCGCTGGCCGGCGCCCTGACGACGGTGGAGATCGCGCTCCTCGGAACCGCGGTGGCCGCGGCCCTGGCCCTCCCCCTCGGGTTCCTCTCGGCGCGGAACGTCGCGCCCGGCGCGGTCTTCTACCCGGCCCGCGCCGTGCTGAATTTCTTCCGGAGCGTCGACACCCTGGTCTACGCGCTCGTCTTCGTCGCGGCAGTCGGGCTCGGGCCGTTCCCCGGCGTCCTCGCCGCCGTCGCCTACACGACGACCTCGCTCGCCAAGCTCTACTCCGAGGCGATCGAGGGGATCGAGCCGGGCCCGATGGACGCGATCACGGCGACGGGCGCCAGACGCCTGCAAATATTGAGGTACGGGGTCCTGCCGCAGGTGCTCCCGCTCTTTCTCTCGTACGTCCTCTACCGCCTCGAGACCAACATCCGCGCGACGACCGTGCTCGGCTTCGTCGGCGCCGGCGGCATCGGCTTCTACCTCCAGACTTATCTCCGGATGATCGACTACCCCGCCGCCTCGACCGTCCTCCTCGTGACCGTCGCGATGGTGATGGTGGTGGACGCGATCAGCTCGCGACTACGCGACCGGCTCGTCTGAGGTCGTGGAAGGTCAGAGCTGGCCGGAGTCGCCCCACCGCGCGAGCAGCGCGCGGTACCCAGGATCGTCGTAGCGGTCGAGGCGGAACGCCGGGCATAGCGCGGCAACGGGCGCCCCGCGATGTAGTCGGCCAGGAGCTCCGCCGCGCCGTTCGACGCCATGAGTCCGTAACCCGAGAGCGCGCCGAGCACGTACGCCCCCTCGACGGGCACGGGGCCCGCGAGAAGGCGGTTCTCGCGAGTCTTCGTGTAGTAGCTGCTGAAGGTCGTGATCCAAGGCGATCCGCTCACCCTATTCCGCTAGTCGAAGGCGCACCCGTCGAGGTGATCGGCCAGGTTGAGCTCCATCCGCCAGAGACGCGTCGGGCCGGAGGGTTGACTTCCTCCGGCCCGAGTCTTGGATCGATCAGCGGGACCGCGTGACCAGCCGGCTCTGACCGCAGTCCGAGCAGACGCCATACTCCCTGATGAACCCGCCCGCTCGGTCGGCCTTCACCGCCGCCCGATACGCGGTGGACGGGTCGATCCCGAGCGCGCGCGCCACGCACTCGTCACAGAAGCTGCGGGGCCGATGCGTGAGCAGAAATGCCGCGACTCGATCCTTGGCGGTCATCGTGACCCGGTCCAGGAGCGGACGGACTAGGAAGGAACAGAAGCCGGCGCTGAGATCAGGCGGAAGGCGTCAATCGAACCTCAGCGGGTACCCGATCTGCAGGCCGAAGGACACGCGGTTCTGGTCGGCGTCCGCGGCCAGCGCGGCGCCGCCGGTGGGCGTACTGCGGTCCGCTGCTGGGTACTCCTCGAAGACGGCGATCGCCGGCGTCAGCGTGATCGGCGCCGGTCGGGACGGCTGGGGCAGCTGACCGCCAAACCCGGGCGGCGGGATCGGCAATGGAATCTGTGCCAGTGCCGATGCCGGCACGCAGCCGAGGACGACCGCTGTCACCCACGCCGCGGACCGCCGAAGACGCAACACGCCTGATCTCTACCACACGGTCCGTCGCAAGCAAATCGCGGTGAGCGGCCCGCACGGCCTGTCAGGAGGCACGAAGCCGCAGCGAAATCTGCATTCCTTAGAACAGCGATGCCACAATGGGCACGCTCACCGTCGAACGTGACACTGCGGGTCAGTTGCCCGAGCCGCCCAGACGCCCTGATCGGATTCGGAGCGGTCGCTCGAGCCCCCGCGATTTCCAGAATTTAAGGGCCCTGAACGGCCGCGATCGGTGCCTGGCACCCCCTGTGCACTAGCTTCCCGACAGCGAAGACCCTTCCCGATAAAGGCAAACCCGCTGCGAGGCGGGGACGCAAAGCCACGGGTCAGGTCAGGTCATCTCGATCTGGCAGCCGGGCCACCGAAGGAAGGGAGACTCAAGGCTCTCCCCGGGAAACATCGGGTCTTCCGCACGCAGGAGGATCACGATGTCGTCCCGCTGCCGCGTTCTCACCCTGGCTCTCGTCGCCGCCCTCGCCGTGCTGATGACGCCAGCGCCCGCCGCGGCGGACCCAGGCCCCACACTCCTGCCCGTGGCCACGACAACGCAGGTACCGCTCACCGCGGCCTATTCCGCCCTCAACGTGCCCGCGCTCGCGGCCGGCAGTTCCTACCTAGATCCCACGACCGGCGTGAAGATCTACAAGCTCACGTCCGCAACGTACCCCGTCTCCAGCCCCTACTGGAGCCACGATTATTCCGAAGGCGGCGACGAGGTGTCCCTGCCGTACAACGGAAATACCCGCGCCGTCCTGGTGCGCCAAAACAGCACGTCGGGCGGGCCGTGGTGGCTTCTGGACTACACCCCGGGCGTGGGCGTCAGCAATCCACGCCAACTCACCGGCACCCTCAGCCCGTGGATAGACGGGGCCTTCGCTTTCTCGAACAATCCGGCCACGCCGTACTACGCCTACGTGAGCCACAGCGACGGCGTCATCCGCCGCATCGACATCCGGACAATGACCGAAGCCCCGGGCGGCGGCTGGCCGATCACCGACATCGGCTCGGGCGCTTACGCGTGGCCGACGTGGCTGCACCAGGCGGAGAACGACTCCTTCTTCACCTGGATGCTCGGGGCCGCCGGGGATACGGTCGTCGGCTATGAACCCAGCACGGGCACACGAAAAACCTATACCGACGCGAACCTGAACGAGCCGCGGATCGACCGGGCCGGCCGCTACGTCGGCGTGTCCATGAATACACCGCAGAACGGGCTCGTGGTGTGGGATTGGCTCACAAACAGCGTCGTCTGGACCACCACGGGCGTGATTCCCTTCGCGCATAACGCGAGCTTGAGGGACCGCTGGGTCACGGTCGACTGGAACCTGAGTTTTCCGGACCAATTCGCGATGTTCACGCCCAACGTGCCCAATTCGGCCGTGGAGCTCGGCGGGCCGGCACCCGGTACCACGATTCACGGCAGTGGGAACTGGATCCAGCATCCCACCGATCTCAATGACCAATGGGCCGTGTTCCTCTATTATGGTGGCTTGCAGCCGACCGGAAGTACCTGGCTCGCTCCAGGCGGGATGATCCTTATGACCCCGAACGGGCAGCGGCGGCTGCTCGGGCACCCCTACAACACCACGACGACCTACAATTACTTCAGCTTCGCGAAGTTCTCATCGGATGGTCAGTATGTCCTGTTCACCTCGGATATGAACGGCTCGGGCCGCAGCGACGTCTTCCTGGCGGAACTGCCGCAGACCGCCGCGAACCCGGTGCCGGTGCTCAGCTCACTGTCGCCCGCCACCACCGCCGCGGGCGCCGCCAGCTTCGTGTTGACCGTGAATGGAAGCGGCTTCGTCTCGGCCTCAAGCGTTCAATGGAATGGCGCGAGTCGGGCGACGACGTTCGTCAGCAGCGCTCAATTGCAAGCCACGATCCTGGCCACCGATGTGGCGACACCGGGCACGGCCCAGGTGACGGTGGTCAATCCCGCGCCCGGTGGCGGAACCTCGAACTCCCTGACGTTCACGATCGGGTCGGCGGTCTCGCTGGCGGTCGTCAAGGCCGGCAGCGGCTCGGGGACCGTGACCAGCACCCCGACGGGGATCACCTGCGGAACGAGCTGTTCCGCGACCTTTGTCAGAGGGACCGCCGCGACGCTGGCCGCCACTCCGACCGCAGGCGCCGCCTTCGCCGGCTGGAGCGGCGGCGGCTGTTCGGGCACGGGCACCTGCACGGTGACGCTCACGGCAGCGACCACCGTGAGTGCCACGTTCAACGATACGACACCGCCGACGGTATCAATCACGGCGCCAACCGCTGCCGCGACCGTGGTCGGCACCGTGTCCGTGACGGCCACCGCCACGGACAACGTGGGCGTGGTGGGGGTGCAGTTCAAGCTCGACGGTGTCTCCCTCGGCGCCGAAGTCACCGCCGCGCCCTTCGCTGTCTCGTGGGATACCACGGCCGCCGCCAACGGGGCGCATACCCTCAAGGCCGTGGCCCGTGACGCCGCCGGGAACACCGCCACGTCCGCCGCGGTCAGCGTAACCGTACTCAACGCTGCGCCCACCGCCGACACGACCCCGCCGACTGTCTCCATGACGGCGCCGACCGCCGGGGCGACGGTCACGGGGACGGTGACGGTCAGCGCCAGCGCGAGCGACAACGTCGGCGTCGCCAGCGTCCAGTTCAAGCTCGACGGTGTCAACCTCGGCGCCGAAGTCACCGCGGCACCATACTCTGTCTCGTGGGACACGACGACGGCGCCCGATGGCACCCACAGGCTCACCGCCGTGGCCCGTGACGCCGCCGGCAACAGCGCCACCTCGGTCCCGGTCAATGTGACGGTGTCGAATGGCACAACCACCACCAGCGGCGCGGTGGGCTACTGGACATTCGATGAAGGGGCCGGGACGACCGCCGCGGACTCCTCTGGAAATGGCAACACCGGCACCTTGATGAACGGGCCCACATGGACGACGGGCATCATGAGCTCCGCCCTTCAGTTCGACGGGCTCAGCAACTACGTCAACGTCCCCTCCACCGCGGCGCTCGATGCGTATCCGCTCACCGTGGCCGTGTGGCTCAAGACGAGCACGGCGAGCGGGGTGCGAGGGCTGGTGAATAAGTACGTCGCGGGCTCCTACAACGGCTACAACGTGTTCCTCAACAATGGGAGTCTGTGCGCGTGGTATATCCGGGATACGCTGAACTACGTCTACGATGGCAGCGGCTGCCCCTTCAACGTCACGGGCTCCAACGACAACCAGTGGCACCATGTCGTGTATATCGTCGACGCCGCGGGGGGCAGGCTCTATGTGGACGGGATACAGAAGGGAAGTCTGGGATGGGCCGGGACCCCGGGGGCACCGACGACCACCCAACCGGTTCACATCGGGCACTACTCGGGCGCGTTTGGCGGCGCCGAGTACTTTCCCGGCGTCCTCGACGACGTCCGGATCTACAACCGCGCGCTGAGCACGCAGGACGTCCTGGCGCTCTACAGCCTACGCGACACCATCCCGCCGACGGTGTCGATCACGGCACCGGCCCCTGCGGCGATCGTGGGCGGCACGGTCACGGTGACGGCCAACGCCACGGACAACGTGGGCGTCGTGGGCGTCCAGTTCAAGCTCGACGGCGCCAACCTCGGCGCCGAGGTCACCACCGCGCCTTACTCCGTCGCCTGGAACACGACGACGGCCCTCCCGGGGGCCCACACCCTCACCGCGGTCGCCCGGGACGCCGCCGGCAACACCGCCACGTCGGCCCCCGTGAGCGTAACCGTGGCCGACACGACGCCGCCCAGCGTCTCGCTGACCGCGCCGACGGCCGGCGCGACCGTCACGGGCACGGTGACCGTCGCCGCCACCGCTACTGATAACGTCAGCGTCGCCGGCGTCCAGTTCAAGCTCGACGGCGCCAACCTCGGCGCCGAAGTTACCCTGGCCCCCTCTGCCGTCTTGTGGGACACCACCA
>Ga0209590_10001013_pt1 | contig 10206 bp, 10 predicted proteins | sample CZO8metaG_FD_188353 | JGI IMG/M metagenome (GOLD analysis project Ga0209590, IMG submission 188353) | Vadose zone soil microbial communities from the Eel River Critical Zone Observatory, Northern California, USA - CZOApr15con1.8 metaG... | ecosystem: Environmental > Terrestrial > Soil > Vadose...
CGGCCGGCGCGCTGACATCGACGGGGTTCTCGGTGCCGGTACGAATCGAGGACGTGTCGCGGATACCCTCGCCGAAGCCGGACTCCCGCCCAGCGGCGCAACCATCCGCAACATCCTCAATTTCCCCAATCACTTCGACCCACCGGCTGAGGTCGTCAAGCTCCGCACCGCCCACCATTCCGACCTCCTCGAAATCGAGCTCGGACGCCGCAACAGGCAATGCAGTGGCCCGGCCAGCTCGGGATGGTCCGCAAATGGTACGAGCCGCACCTCGAACGGCTCTATGAGGGAACCGCCGTGCGCACCGCGGATCTTGAAACGCTCGAGAGCCTCGCCAGGAATCACGCGTCGCGCGAAGGCTTTCTCAGCGATCTGACGCTGGATCCCCCGGAGGCCGTCGGCGACCTCGCGGGCGACCCCCTCATCGACGAGGACTACCTCATCCTCTCGACCATCCACTCGGCCAAAGGCCAGGAGTGGGACGTCGTCTACATCCTGAATGTCGTGGACGGCTGCATTCCGTCGGACATGGCCACGGGGAGCAAGGAGGAGATCGAAGAGGAGCGGCGGCTGCTCTACGTCGCAATGACCCGCGCGAAGGATCAACTTTATTTGATGCAACCGCATCGGTTCTATACGGGCACGAGTCGCAGGAACGGCGACCGGCACATCTATGCGGCGAGGACACGGTTTATACCCGATGACTTGTTGAGGTGGTTTGAAAAGGCGGCGGCGGAGGGCGGCAACAACGAAGGCAAGGTGAACGTCGCGGCGAAGCTGCGGGAGATGTGGACCTAGACTATTCGAGCCCTCTAGCGTCGTTTCCGCCGCTCTGTACGTCCGGCCTCCGTCTTCACGTCTTCGGCGCCCGCGGCGCCCGCGGCGCCCGCATCACTCTCGCTAGCGAGATGGGCTGGGAACAGCTCCGAGCGCAGCCACACACCTGGGACCGGGAGGGTGACGCTGAACTCCTGCGACGCTCGGGTCGGCTGCGCCGCGCTCGAGGCGAGCGTGTTGCGCCACTCCGGAGTCGTGAAGTCGGCGGAGCGGAGCGGAAAGGCGACGTAATTACCCACGCGGTCCACCACGATGTTCTCGATCACGTCGGTCAGGGGGCGACCTTGTGGATCGCGCAGCTTGGCGAGGGCAAAGAACCGTTCCGCCGGGTCGCCGGCGGCAATGATCGTGGCCGAGTAGTACGCGAGATGGGCGGCGATGTGCGCGTACACACGCTGTTCCACCGCGGCCGGCGGCGTGTCCGCGCCCAGCACCTGGTCGACGTCGGGGCCGAGGTTGCGGTCCAGCAGGTTGCGACGCAGGGCGTGCCCGAAGCGTCGCACCACCTCGCGCGTGGCGATGTTCGGCAGCCGGAAGGGCACGAGCAGCGCCGGCCGGAAGCGCGGCGTCCGCACGATCACGCGGTGGCGCTCGATCGGCTCGACGAAATGATAGGTGAGGACCCCCTCGGACCGCATGTTGCGCAGGGTGCGGACCGACGTGCCCGCCGCGGGCTTCTCGCCCTCGAGCTCCGTGACGCCCAGCGCGCGGCGGCGCAGCGCCTCGCACGTCCGCGCGGTGCGCTCGGCGAGGAGCCGGACGGTTTCGGCGGCGGCGCTGGGCAGATCGGCAGCGACGCAGGCGTCGAGTGGCACCGCATCCATCCCGTCGCCGATCTGGCGCGCGCCGACCATCTTCGCGACGATCTGGAGCGGGCGCTCACGCGCGTCGGGCGATTTGCGCCAGCGCCCGTCCGACACCGCGAGCTTTACTTCCTCGCCCGGGCCGAGCGAGATGCTGTACAACGTGTCGCCCGCTTGGGCACCGAGCGACTGCCAGATTAGCTCGATCTCGAGCAGGACGCCGTAGCGCATGGCCGTGGGATCGGGAAGCGGCGCGGCGCTATGCTTTTCGTCTGGTCCGGCGGTCATGTCTCGGTCTTGTGGCAGCACGCCGATGCGCGCGAACCGCATCAGGTGCCCTGTCTGAGTCGGCGCTGCGGCGGGCGCAACAACGGGTGGCGCGGAAGGCGCCGCGGTCCCGGGAAGCGAGATGTCGCGAGGGGCGGTGAGGGGAATGGCATCGTCGGGCAGCGAGCGGGCGTCGAACTCGATCGCCTCTTCGTTGCGCAGCCCGACGCGAAGCCGCAGCCGCGGCTGATCGTGCTTCGGGATCCGCACGAGGCCGTCGCCGTCGCTCACCCAGTAACCGCCGGTGCCGCCGCCACTCTCGAGCACGCTGACCGGGACCCCGGGGACTGCCGCCCCCGTGTCCTGATCCACGATCCGGAACGTCCAAGAGTCCTGCCAGGCAGTCATAGTCCGCTCGCCGAGATACCGCAGATGTAAGGCAATTTGAAGGCCAGATCACCTAATGCATGGTATCCCAGCGAGTTACGCCAGCTGAACCCCTCCCAGGCGGGTGCCGCGGGGGGCTCAATGAGCCAGAGCTGTGGGGTTGTGCGGCACCGCGCCGGAAGCCGAGAGCGCGAAATAGCTTCAAGGCCATGGCACGTGCCAAGATCCACGTCGCCTTCGAAATCGGCGTCATCCTCAAGGGGCTGAACGGCCTCCTCGAGCTCATCAGCGGCATCCTGCTGCTCGTGTTTCCGCCCAGCGCGATTCAGCGCTTCGTCGTCGGCCTGACGCACAACGAGCTCAGTCGAGACCCCAACGATTTCATCGCCACCCACCTGCGCGCGGCGGCCGAGCATCTCTCCGTCGGCGGCCAGCAGTTCGCCGCGATCTACCTGCTGTCGCATGGCGTCATCAAAGCGGTGCTGGTATACGCGCTGCTGAAAGACAAGCTCTGGGCCTTCCCGTGGGCGATCGGCGTTTTCGCCGCGTTCGGCGTCTATCAGATGTACCGCTACTTCATTCAGCCGTCGGGCTGGTTGATCGCGTTGACGGTCCTCGATGTGATCGTGATCGCACTGACCTTGGCGGAATGGCATAGGGTGAAGCACAAGAGCGCTGATGTCGTTGCCGAGCATTGAGGAAACGAGCGCGCAGATCAGGGCGGGACGCTGGCTCGGACCCATGCACGGGACTGCAGATCGTGGGCAGGCCTGCGGAAGACTCAACCCGGATCGAGTTCGCTCGACAGTTCGAGGAGCTGCGCGGCGTAGGCCCGCCACGGCCGCCACTGCTCCGCGAGCGCGAGTAACGCCTTCGCGCTCGTCACACCCACCGCTCGTTGCAGCCTGCGATCTGTCGCCGGGAAATCGTCCGGCTGCGCACCCGCGAACCCGTCCAACACACCCGGCACCCGCACGCCCGGCCACCGCGCCACGAGATGCCCCAACCCACCCGCGCTGAGGTGCGCGTCGATTACCGCGGGCTCCGCATCGAGATCGAACACCCGTCGCAAACCGGCGATCAACGGCATCAGCACCGGCAGCAACGACTCCGAGATCTCTACGTCGAGGTGCGCGTCTGCCCTAGCATGCTCGACGGCGACGACGCCGCTGTGTCCACTAATCGAGATCGTCGCCTCGCGGGGTAAGGCGCCGGCCAACGACTCCCACGCGAACGGTGGGCGATACGCGAGCGTCAGCCGCAGCGATCCGTCCTCCCGTGCTGTCAACTTTCGACCACGCCGGAGCGCGCTCGGCGGCATGCGATACTGCGCGCGAAACACCGTGTTGAACCGCCTGAGACTCTGGAAGCCACTCGCGTAGGCGACACGCGTCATCGGCAGATCGGTATCGACAATCAGTCGCTTGGCGAGCAGCAGGCGATGCGTCTGCGCGAGCGCGAGCGGCGACACGCGCACTTCACGCTCGAGCGCCCGCCGCAGATGGCGCTCACTGACGCCAAGCTCGCTCGCCAAGTCGGCAACGCTGCGGCCATTCAGCGCTCCGGCTGCAATCCGCTGCGCCGCGACCTGCGCGAGCCGAGATACCGCGGCGAGTGCGGTCGCTCCCCGTCCCGGCGCCAGCTCCGGCCGGCACCGCATGCACGGCCGGAATCCCGCCCGCTCGGCGGCCGCCGCCGAATCGAAGAAGCGGCGGTGCCGATCGTACGCCAGCCGCGACGGACAGCACGGCCGGCAATAGATGCGGGTCGTCGTGATCCCGACGAAGAAGACACCGTCGAAGCGCTGATCCCGTGCATCGACGGCGAGCTGATACGCCTCGCGTTGCTGCCCAACAGCAGAGATCATGACCGAAACCTATTGCCCGCTGACGGGCGTGGCCACGAACGGCACCTGAATGTTCGTGCCGTGCAGCACGGCCCGCCCCACGATCACGCCGTCCTCGTTGATGTGCTGCGCCACGATGAGCAGATCGGGGAATCCCGCGCCTACCAACCCATTGAGATCCTGCATGACGCCGTTCTCCCACAGGAACGCGCGGTTCACCGCCCCGCTCGACACGCCGACCACCTGGTGGCTGGAATTGACGCCGAGGCCCTGACTGCTGGCGTCGCCGGGGAGTGTGCGGAGGTCCTGGATACCGGTGGCTTTCGTCCAGAGAAACGCGTGCGGGGCGAAGTCGATGCCGACGACGCCGCGTGGGTTTGAGAATCCGACGACGTCGCCCGCGTCATCGATGTCCATCGGCGTGTGCCAGGCGTCGCCGCCGAGGTCGCCGATGTTGATGACGGCGTCTTTCTCCCACAACACCGAGTGGCGCGCCGAGAGCTGGCCGACCGCGATGTCGCAGTCGCCGGAAATGCCGACGGCCTGGCCCTGATTGTTGATCCCCGTCGCGGCGGACGTCGAATCGCCGGGCAGCGGCCGCCGCTGGCGCATCGTGCCCTTCCTTGTGTCCCACATGACGGCGCGGAACTGGAGCTTTTGAGGCGCGTTGCACGTCGGATCGTGCACCGGCGTCTCAGCCCAACCGACGACCTGCCCCGCGCTGTTGACGCTGGTGGCGAATCCCTGATTGCCGCCGAGCGTCGGCAGCGCGGTCATCACGCCATCCTGCCACACGAAGCCGACGCAGATGTGTCCCGTGACGCTGGGAAGGAACGCGGTGCAGCTCCACTCCTCGTGCAACGGATCGAGCGCCACGGTCTCGCTGATCCCTGAGACAAAGCCGTTGTTGCTCACGCCCGGCCACTGCACGATGCTGTTCGGCCCGCCGAGCGTGCCGAGCGTGTCGAGCGATGCACCGCGCCAGAATGCGGCGACGCGGGTGGCGTTGCCCGGCCGGTTGACGAATCCTGCCATCAATCCGCTGTTGCTGATGCCACTGGGACGATTGCGCGAGCCGCCGAGCGTCGGGAGGAAGGCGATCGCGTAGCGCGCGTCGGACGAGGAGGTCAGTGTTCCGCGGGAGACGCGCGGATCGAATGAGACGCTGCGATCGTGACTACAACCGAACGCGGTGGCGACAAGCAGCGCGCACGAGATGTGACGCATGGACTCCTCCGGTATGGGGTTTCTTCACCATACCGAAGGAGCCATGCGACTGCGCGCCGATTTCGGACGCGGAAATTTGTGGCTATCCCCGGGCTTTCAGCCGGACATCGATGTCCGTGATGATGTCACGCGCCTGGCCCCGCTTCGCCCAACCCTTGTGCTTGCCGTGGCCGCCCCGTTCACGCCCTTCTTCCAGCCCGCGCAGGACAACGCGCTCGCCCTGCGGGGTCGCGAAGATCCGCACGACCTGATCGTCGCCGCGCCGCGCCCAGATGATCCGGTTCGGGCCCGAGCGCTCCACGCGATATACCGTCCAGCCCCGCGCGACCAGCACGTCGCGCGTCACGACGACGACGCGCTCGACCGGCACGATATACACGTACTCGGCGGGTTCGGCGTAGACGTACTCGGCGCGGGCGTACCCTCCTGCGCAGCCCGCGAGACTCAGCGTGGCCGCGAGGATAAGCAGATGCCGTTTCATTTAGCGCACCTCCTGATGAGTGTTGTGCGCTCCCTTTGACCCCGATCGGGTCCAGATGTTTAGAGGTTCCGGGTGATTCGCGTCACTGGGCGCGTGGTCGCAGATCTACCTGTGTGTCAGGGCAACAATTCGATCTGCAGTTTCTCCCCCCGCCGGTAACGTGATCGTCACCCCGCCCGCCGCCTGCATCACCTGCAGCACCTTTCCGTCCGGCCAGCTCTTCGCCTTCCACCGTCCCCCGCCGAGGGACGGCAGCGCGAGCGTCGGGTCACTCCAGTCGAGCACATGCACGAAGACGGTGTCGCCGCGCTGCGTCGTCACACCCCAGCTCCGCGGTGCGATCGGGCCGGCGCGCGTAGCATAGATCGCGCCCCCATTCGTCGCCAGCCACTGACCGATCTCGCGCAGCCGCTCCTCGGCCTCCGGGGGGATCGTGCCGTCGGGACGCGGGCCGATGTTGAGCAGCAGGTTGGCACCCACACCGGCGGCCCGCACGAGATAGTGGATCAGCTCGCGGGTCGATTTGTAGTGATGGTCGGTGAGATTGAAGCCCCACGAGTCGTTCATCGTGAGCGACGTCTCGAGCGGCAAGCCGCCGATGGTCCTGGTATTGAAGCCGGCGGTGTTCGCACCGGGCAAGTCCTGCTCGAACGTCTGCACATCTTCGCCGGGCAACGGAGCCTGATGATGGTTCGGCACGATCAGCGCCCCGGGCTGAAGCCGATGGATCAGCGCGTAGGTCTGGGGCAGTCGCCACTCGGCATTGGGCTTGTCCCACATCCCGTCGAACCAGATGCCGCCCACCGCTCCGTAGTTCGTGAGCAGCTCGGTGAGCTGGGCATCGAGAAAATCGAGGTAACGATTCCAGTCGCCGCTCTCGGGCCGGCCGGTGTTGTGACCCGTCGAGCCGCGCGGCCAGTAGTCGGAATGATGCCAGTCGAGCTGTGAGTAATAGAAGAAGAGCTTGAGGCCCTGCCGCCGGCACTCGTCAGCCAGCTCTTTCAGTGGATCACGTTGGAACGGCGTCCAGTCGACGATGTTGTAGCGCGTCGCCCGCGTCGCAAACATCGAGAAGCCGTCGTGATGCCGCGACGTGATCGTGATATATCTCATCCCGGCAGCCTTGGCGAGCGACACCCAGGCGCGCGCGTCGAACTTCACCGGATTGAACGTCGCGGCGAGCCATTCATAGTCGGAAACCGCGATCGGACGGTTCTGCATCACCCACTCGCCCTGGCCGAGCAGGCTGTAGACGCCCCAATGGACAAACATCCCGAACTTGGCGTCGCGATACCACTCGCGAGACGCGAGCCGCTCGGCCGGGACTGAATCTCGCCCCTGGGCGAGCACGAAGAGGACGACGAGCGCGTGGAGGATAGCTTCAAACTGAACTGTGCGGCGGGCATCTTCAAGCAGCCCGGGGTATATTCGAGACATGATGCTGGCGCTTCTGTTTGCACCGCTGCTCGCTCAGACACCCGTCACGGTTCGCCTCAATCACGATCAGTATTCGGCCGGCGACCGCGCCCGCGTCTACGTCGAGACGGCGCAGGACGGCTACCTCGTCGTGCTGCACGCCGATGCCGAGGGCCGGGTCCGCGTGCTGTTTCCGCTCGATCCAAGCGATGACGACTTCGTGCGCGGCGGGAAGCGCTTCGAGCTGCGCGACCGCGGCGATCGCGACGCGTTCCAGGTGGAGGGCGACGGATCGGGCACGGTGCTCGCCGCGGTCGCACCCGACGCCTTCACCTTCGACGCCTACGTGCGCAACGCCCATTGGGACTTCCGCGCCCTCGGCGGTCCGTCGGCGACCGTTCAGGACGACCCGCTCGCCCACTTGCTCGACATCGTGCGACACATGTCGGGCGATTCGACCGGTCGCTTCGACTACGACGCCGCCACGTACGTCGTAAACTCTCGGGAAATCGCCGCGCGCTACGGGTACGGGTCTCACTACCGTTCGGGGATCGGCTTCGGCGATCCGTACTACTACGACCCCTTCTATGATCCCTTCTGCGCCGATCCGTTCTTTGGGTGGAGCGCCAGCTGCTACGCATCCGGCTACGGGTTTGGGTTCCGGGGCGGCTGGGGATTCGGCTTCGGCTTTCCTGTCTATCGCCCCTATCGACCGTATCGGCCATTCATATTCAGCTGGACGGGGCCACGATTCCCGCGCAGTGCCAGTCCGAGGTTTGTGATTCCGAATCGACCGACGCGCTACGCGCCCACCGAAGTGCGCCCGCGGGAGACCGGACGGCCGAACAGTGCTCCGCGCTGGAACGAGCCGAGGCCGTCAGGGGGACAGCCACGCGTCTCCGGTGGTAGCCGGCCCACGGTGTCGCGCGGCTTTGGCGGCGGCTCGCGCCCAGCGCCGCGGTCGGGCGGCGTGAGCCGAGGCGGCATGGGCGGCGGGCGGCGCCACTAGGTTACAGATACCGTGCGACCGCCATCGCGGCGAGCGCGAACAGCAGCAAAATTCCCACCCATCGACCCGTTGCGGCGCCGCGCGCCCGCAGCCGCTGAATCTCCGCCGCGAACCTCGGATCGCGCGACTCCGCCAGCTTCATCTGACGCATCATCGCCGGTCGCACGACAATGACGCCGAGCAGGAACGCGAGCAGGGCGGCCGCGCCGCCGATCGCAAAGCCCTTTCCCATCGGCGTCGCCATCAGCGCGGCAGGATTGCCACCCGCGAGGCGCTGGAATAGCCAGATCCCCGAGACGAGGGCGAGAATCGCGATCGCGAGCATGATCTGCGGGATGCGGCGCCGCGCCAGCGCCGGCAGCAGCTTGGCTGCGTCCGGCCCCGCCTCGCCGAGCGCGGGCATAAGGAAGAAGACTTGGAATACCATCATTCCAACCCACAAGGCGGCGAAGACCACATGAGTGAAGCGCAGCACGAGCGTCAGCATGTTGATCTGTCTCCAGAGCGGTGAGTTCGGTCCCTAAACTAATCGCTCATCGAGTAACTTCCCAAGTATGGAACGCCTCGACTACCCGCCTGCTCACGCCGTCGCGCAAACCATCGCGCAGCATTTCCGGCGCCACGTGGAGCGGGCGGGCATCTCGGGCGAGGTGCCCCCCCCCGACGCCGCCACGATTGAACGCATCATCAACGCCGCCTTTTGGGCGAGCCTGCGCCGTGAAGAAGGCCGCGAGCCGACCATCTCGTTGGCCTACCTCCACCCCGACGCCGCCGGCACCGCGCTCCTCGTGGAACGGCCGCTGCCGCTCGACCCCGCCAACCTGACGAAGCTCGCGCCTGCGGTGGAACGGCCCGGCATTCATCTCGGCGTTTGGAAAAACGGCGCAGAGCTGGCCGTGTGGGGCGCCACGCGCACGATCCCGCCGCTCTGCTTTGTCGTCGAGGTGATCGAGCCCGGCCTGCTGGTGATCAAGCACCGCCGCGCCGATCCCAGCGGCAAATTCGCCAACGTCGCGGTGCTCCAGGGCGAAGAGGTGAAGATTGTCGACGCCGAGGGTACCCTGGCGTCTGAATGCCCCGACTTCGTGACGACGCTGCTCGGCTTCGATCCCGCGTCCGGCAACAGCGACAATGTGCTACTGCCGCTGGCCCTGTCGATGCGCGCGCACGGTCACGGCGGCTCCCTCCTGGTGGTGCCGCACGGCACGGAGGCGTGGCGCAAATCGATCGTCTCCGTTCCCTACAAGGTCGCGCCACCGTTCTCGAAACTCGGCGACCTGGTTCGCAACGGCAGCCGCGACGGCGCCTTCAAGGACGCCACGGACGCCATCGGGGGGCTGACGGCAGTAGACGGCGCCGTCGTGCTGAGCGATCGCTGGGATGTGCTGGCATTCGGTGCGAAGATCGGGCGCACGGAGTCTGGGCCATTTGTAGAGGACGTTCTCGTGCGGGAGCCAATCCTCGGCCACACACCCGTCACCGTGCATGCGTCGGAGCTGGGCGGCACACGACATCTGTCGGCAGCGCAGTTCGTGCACGAGCAGCGCGACTCGCTCGCGCTCGTCGCGTCGCAGGATGGTCGGTTTACTGTGTTTGGCTGGTCCCTGCGGGCGAAGATGGTTCACGCATATCGCGTGGAAGCACTGCTGCTCTAGCCTTCCGGAAGGCGGCATACACCGCGTCCGACCACCATGCGCGGCAGCGCTCGATCTCGTCCATCGCCGCCTCGTGCGACAGCGCAGGGCGGTAGGGGCGGTCGGTCGTAAGCGCGTCGAACACGTCCACGATTCCCACGATCTGCGCCGACAGCGGGATCTCGTCGCCCCGCAGACGGTCGGGGTAACCGCTGCCGTCGTGCTTCTCGTGGTGCCAGCGGATGATCGGCCTGAAGTCCCAGGGGAATCCGACCCCCAGGAACAGCTCCACGCCCCAG
>Ga0209590_10001014_pt1 | contig 10206 bp, 13 predicted proteins | sample CZO8metaG_FD_188353 | JGI IMG/M metagenome (GOLD analysis project Ga0209590, IMG submission 188353) | Vadose zone soil microbial communities from the Eel River Critical Zone Observatory, Northern California, USA - CZOApr15con1.8 metaG... | ecosystem: Environmental > Terrestrial > Soil > Vadose...
CCCGAGGCGTCGAGCGCGTTCAATGCGGGCATGGCCGGCAACTCGCCGGCCCACGCGCGCCTCGTCGCCGCGGCGTATGACTTCTCCCGCATGAGCCTGGTGGTCGACGTCGGCGGCGGACGCGGCCGGCTGCTCGCGATGATCCTCGAGCGGTACCCTCGACTGCGCGGCATCCTCTTCGATCAGCCTCACGTCATCGAGGACGCTCGAGAGACCCTCGACGCGGCGGGCGTGGTCGACCGCTGCGAGCTCGTCGGAGGCAGCTTCTTCGACGCGGTGCCCGCCGGCGGCGACGTCTACGTCTTGCGCAACATCATTCACGACTGGGAGGACGATCGGGCGGTCGCCATCCTCACGAGCTGCCGTCGAGCGATGGCAGCCGGTGCGCGTCTTCTCCTCGTGGAGCGTTACGTCGCCACGGATCCCCACGAAGCGTTCCCGGTTCTGCAGTCAGACCTGGAGATGCTCGTCATCGTCGGGGGATTGGAGCGCACGACGGACGAGTATGCGACGCTCCTGGCGCGCAGCGGCCTCCGACTCGTCCAGACCATCTCTCTGGGGAGCGTTCCAGACGCGATGGGACATCAGCTCATCGAGGCGCAACCCGTATGAAGAGGAACATCCCGCTCCTCTACGGGTTCTCCTTCTTCGATCAGTTCATGATCGTGATCGCCGTGTGGGTCCCCTATCTCGCGATGAAGGGGATCGGCATGCGGCAGTTCATGGAGCTGCAAGCCGTGTTCGCGCTGGTGATCCTCTGCGGCGAATTGCCTTCAGGGTTGCTGTCGGACCTGTGGGGACGGAAGAAGACGCTGCTGCTAGGCACGGCGCTCAAGGCGGTCAGCTTTTCCTTCCTCCCGCTGTTGAGCAGTTACGAGGACTTCCTCTTCTATCACCTCACGATGGGGATCGCCCTCAGCATGATCTCGGGCGGCGATGTCGCGCTCCTCTATGACTCGCATCTCGCAGCGGGTGGCGAGAAGCCCCAGGGAACGGCGGTCCTCGGAAATGCGAACCTCGCGTCGCAAATGGGGACGACGATGAGCGCGCTGGCGGGGGGCGCGGTCGTCACACTCTCCTATGGGCATCTGCTGTGGGCCAACGCAATCCTGAGCTGGATCCCGGTGCTTCTCGTGCTGCGCGTCACCGAGCCGCCCGCGACCCTTGACCGGGGGAAGAAACGAGCGGAAGAGCTCAAGGAGCTGCTCTCGACCACGCTGGTACGGGACGCCGCGACGCGGCACGTGCTCCTCAACATGGTCGCCTGGGGGACCGGCGGATTGGTGATGTTCTGGGTGAACCAGAAATACTGGCAGGAGAGCGGAGTGCCCCTGGCTTCTTTCGGAGGCCTGTTGGCGGGCTACGGTCTCATCGCCGGCCTCGCCGGGAGATCCGCCGCTCTCGGGATCGCGCGATTCGGCCGGCGACCGTTGCTCGCCGCGGTGGGCGTGTTGCCCGTCATCGCGTATTTCGGGATGGCGTCTTTCCTCGGTTGGGGCGGGATATTGCTCGGGATCCTGGCCCCGATAGGCCGGGGCCTGGGCCAGGTGCTGTTCATGGAAGCGCTCAACGAGAGGATCTCCTCCGCGTTCCGCGCGACGGTGATCTCGTTGGCGCAGCTGGGAATCCGCGCCTCCTTCTGTCTCCTGGGCCCCCTCGCGGGCTATGGGATCGATCGCTGGGGACTGCCGTCCGTTTTGTCGGCGCTCGGAATCCTGTTCTCGATCGCGTTCGTAGTCTTGCTCTTGCCGCTGGTCGTGCGGGAAAGGTCTCTGAGCCCGTCCGAGGGGGTGAAACAGTGACCCATTTGTATAATGCGCCCGTGAGCGAGCCGCACATCCGCAAGGTCCGGCCGGACGAGCTCGAGGAGGTCTGGCGGGTGCACGTCGCCGCGAGCAACGACCTCCTAGTGCGCGGAGGTCGGCCGGCGGCGAGGCCAGCCGACGCCCCGGTGGCGAGCGATGCCCGAGCGGGGCTGGCCAGCGACCCCGACGGCTACTTCTGCGCCGTTGACGAAGGGCAGATCCGTGGCATGGTCTCGGCCCTGGTCCGCGGCCGGGTGTGGTACCTGTCCATGTTCTTCGTGCTCCCCGGCGACCAAGGGCGGGGCCTGGGGCGGGCGCTGCTCGAGCGGGCGCTGGCCTACGGCGAGGCGCGCGGCGCGGAGATTCGCTGCACCTGGGCGACGCTCGACCCGCGCGCCCAGGCCCGCTACGTGATGGCCGGGATGCCGCCGCGCTGGCCTATCTATCGCCTGGATGGGGATGCCCCGGCGGTGACGCGACTCAAGGCGCGGGCCGGGCTCGACCCGCGGGAGCGGGAACTGCCGTGCGATCCCCACGCCGCTGAGAAGCTGACCGCCGAGGTTTTCGGCCACGGCCGCGCCGACGACCTAGCCCACTGGCGGGGCGACGGCGGCGCGGCGGTGGCGGTCGAGCGCGGGGGCGAGCTCGCCGCCTTCGCCTACCGGCGGGGGGAGCGGATCGGGCCAGCGGCAGGGCGCGACGAGACGGCTCTCCTCCAGGCGGTGGCGGCCGCAGCGGCGGCAGGTGCGAGCGGCGGTGGAACCGTGACGATGCGCGTCCCCGGCGCCTGCACTTCCCTGCTCGAGGCGCTGGTCAGCTGCGGCTTTCGCATCGGCGCCCCGACGCTGTTCATGGCCTCGCGGCTGTTCGGCCGACCCGAGCTCTACCTCCCCTCGGGGCCCATCCTCTATTAGGTGCGGCTTCGATCTCGTCGAAGGTGAACTGGGCTACGTGAAGCATTTCTAGTTCAAGGGAAGCGGCGCGCGAAGCTCCGCGCCATGATGGGAGCGTGAGCATGGCGGCGAACGGGATCGTGCGGGAAGTGCTGGGCGACCTGGACGCGCGGCTCGACCACTGGAGGCAGACGCTGGTGGACCTCTGCCGCATCCCCAGCATGTCCGCCGCCGGCTTTCCCCCGGAGGAGGTGCGCCGCTCCGCGCAGGCGATGGCGCAGGCGCTCCGCGACGCGGGCGTGGAGCACGTCGAGGCGCTGGAGATTCCCGGCGTGCATCCCTACGTGTACGGGGACTGGCTGCACCGGCCGGGCGCGCCCACCGTGCTCCTCTACGGGCATCACGACGTGATGCCCCCCGGCCGCGCGGAGAAGTGGCTCTCGCCCGCCTTCGAGCCCACCGAGCGCGGCGGCCGTCTCTACGGCAGGGGCACCGCCGACGACAAGGGCGGGGTCATGGCCCACGTGGCCGCCGTCGGCTCGTACCTGAGGGCGGCCAAGACGCTCCCGCTGAACGTGAAGTTCATCATCGAGGGCGAGGAGGAGATCGGATCGAGGAACCTGGGCCGCTTCCTCGAGCAATACCGGACGAAGATGGCCGCGGACTTCATCGTGCTCACCGACACCCGCAACTACGACGTCGGCCACCCCGCGCTCACCTATCAGCTCCGCGGCATCTGCCAGGTGGACGTGGAGGTGCAGGGCCTCCACCAGCCGCTGCACAGCGGCCTCAGCGGGCCCGTGCCCGACTCCGTGCAGATCCTCTGCGCCATCATCGCCGACCTCCGCAAGCCGAACGGCGCCCTGAACGTGCCCGGCCTCTACGCCAGGGTGGCGCGCCCCAGCGCGAAGCAACTCGCGCGCATCCGGAAGCTGCCGCTGTCGGAGGCCAAATTCAAGAAGGACTCCGGCATGCTCCCCGGCGTGCGGCTGTGGGGCGAGAGCCAGTTCTCGCTGTTCGAGCGCATGTGGACGCGGCCGGCGCTCACCGTGATCGCGTTGGAGGCGCGCCCGTTCCTCGGCTCGTCCAACCAGATCATCGAGGCGGCCCGCGCGCGGCTCTCGCTCCGCACCGTCCCGGGTATGGACGCGCGCGAGGCCGGCCGCCTCATCGTGAAGAAGCTCACCACCAAGCCGCCCTACGGCGTGAAGGTCACCGCGACAATCAAAGGCACCACGCCGTCGTGGACCACCGACCCCGAGGGGCCGGCCTTCGAGGCCGCGCGCGGTGCCCTCAAGGCGGGCTTCGGCAAGGAGACGGCCATGGTCGGCTCGGGCGGCACCATCGGCTTCGTGCAGCCGTTCGCCGATCTCCTCAAGGGCGCGCCCTGCATCCTGATGGGCGTAGCCGATCCCAACACCCAGGCCCACTCGGAGAACGAGAGCCTCCACCTGGGCGACTGGGTGAAGGCGATGCGCTCGACCATCCACCTCTACGACGCGCTCGCGCGCCTGCCGCGGCGATAGCGCGGCGGCGCTCGGGGTCGACCTCGTGCTGCCGGCGTTGCACCATGCGGGCGTGATGGCGCATCGGCGCTGCAGTGGCACGGCATGGTGGTGGCCGCCGAACCCGGCGGCCCCGTAGCGTGATCTCTTCGTGGGGCTGCTGTGGCAGCGGCTCCTGGGGCGGCCGGTGTCCGCGTCTGGCACCTCATGTCACGGGGACGGGGCCCACGGACGGGGCCACCGGGCGTTCATGTTTACCTATCCTCTGGTCCTGGTGGCGACGGGCGCGAAGATGCTCGCGCGCCGGCACCACGCGCCCACAATCAAGCGCATCGTTCCCACAACCAATGAGAGCGCGGTCGACTACGGCGCCGATCTCATCCGGGGCGCCTTCGAGCTTCACGTCTACCGTCGGGGAAGTTGATCTGGGCTTTCGCCACATTCACCGATTCGTGCGAGACATTATTGGCCTTTACTGGCCGGGGTCTGTCCTCCACCAATCTCCAGCTGCTTGCAGCCTCTCAGGACAGCACAGACGTTCGTCGAGCGAGCCGGCCACGGCTTTGGAGAGTGATAGCGGTCGGGCGATCGACGCAGCGAGATGTAGCGGAGAAGCTAGCGCCTCAGGATGCGCGCCGCGCCGGTCGGCCTGACGATCCCGCAGTCGCTCTGGTGCGAGCGGACGAGATCATCCAGTAATGAACCGGCGCACGTTCCTCGGCGGGCTGATGCTTGGGGCGCTGGCTGTGCCGCTCGTCGCCGAGACGCAACAGGCGGGGAAAATTCCCAGAATCGGGATGCTCATGCCCGGGACGCCGTGGTTGATCAGGAAATTTTTGTATTGTCTCCGGGGCCTCCTATTTTAGTTCGATCTCGAGAAACTCATCGCGGATCCATGGATAATGAGCGATCGAAATCGTCTGTCCGATGCGGGCACGACTGAAGACATCCAGATTCTCACCGAGATCAAAGCGCCTAATCGTGCCATACCCGACTAGCACATAGACTTCTCGATATCCATGCCAACTGCCGTAGCGTCGATAGCTCGACCAAGACTTTATCTTCACAATGATGCCCTGTGTAGTTTCCTTTCCCTGCAGCTTCATGGAGGTCCATTGAGCGATCACCAACCCGATCGGTGTGAGAATAAGAATGCTTAGGAGGCAGGCCAGGCCCAAAGCCCTTCGCCACTCCAGCCAATATCTCTGACTCTTCCTGTTAAAGATCATCAGTACAACCACGAACAGTCCGCAAGCTGCACCAAGAAAGGCAAAAACTTTATTTTGTTGATAGTAAAAACGGAGAGGGCTGCGAAGTTCGAGATAGAGAATAACGAGTCCCGCGATCGCGCAAGCGATGTTAAAGACCGCCCTGCTCTTGCGACGAGTGTGGCCCATCCACCTAGCTTTCGAGAAGTATCAGGATATCAGGGAACGAGACAAACGGTGCGATCGCCTCCTATGCGCGCTTACGGATAAAGCCGTACGCGGCGTTGCTTCGTGCTAGCCCCGCCAGCTCGTACTCCGCCCTCAGGCGGGCCAGCTTGGCCTGATAGTGCGCCGGCAGAGGTTTGTGCTCGGCCCGGAGGCTCAGACCGTAGAGCCGGGCGGAGTTGTAGCCGAAGATGGCGCTCTTCACCATGCCATCGGCGGCACCGAGGGGCGTAAAGCCGTACTTCTTCTGCATGTCCCCGGGAATCTCGATGCGCCGCAAGGCCTCGATCTGCCACTGTGGCGAGCCGTACCATACCGAGTCCGTGCCCCAGACCACGTGATCGGCGCCCAGGCCCTTGATGAGAGTCCCGAGCAGCGCCGCGCAGTACCGTGGATGCGTGACGGCCGAGTTGGCGAATGTCGTGTCGAGTTCGCCGTACACGTTGTTGACCCCGAACTTCGCTGGGATCTCGGCGAGCTCGCTCACCCACTGAATCCGGCCGGTCTTCTCGAAGTCCACTAACGCCTGATCCGGCGCCTGCAGGAAGGGCCGATGAGCCGCGTGGTACATGATGAAGTTGAGCTGGGGCCAGTCCTTCGTCGATCTGCTCCGATCCTGGTGGATGGCCATGGCGTGCAGGAACACCGCCCCGGACGGCATTGCGCCTGGGGCCTTCGGTGGCAAGTACATATCAATGGCGAAAATGTCCGGAGATTTCCCCAGGATCACCTCTAGCGTGCCGCTGTTCTGGTGCGCGTCGTGGGGTTCAGCTAGACTCCCGGCAGCCGTCCTTCACGAGGTGTCCCATGCGGTCGATCGGGCTTGCGGTCGGGCTCACTGCAGCCTCGCGCTCGCACTGCTCGCCACCGAGGGGCGGCAATCGGGGAAGGTGCACCGCCTGGGTTTTCTGTCGCCGGTGGGCAACGGCACGGCCGCCGTCGTTCCTCAAGCTGTAGGGACGGTTAGTGGTGTGTCGATAGCGCTACCGAAAACGTGACCGCGACGACAGTAGCGAAGCCCTGACGGGCGGTGTACGCTCAAAGGCGAGCGAGATCGCGCCCGTAAGGGGGTCCGCCGATGTGGCTTCCTCGCCTTCTGCTGACTCTGACCGTCGCCGCTCTGCTCACGAGCATTCCGTGCTCCGGCCACGCGGGCGGCCGGTTTGGGATGGGCGATGGCGGCGGGGTCCGTGCGCCGAGCACCATCTTCATGCCGCCGCACCTCGGGGTGTTATCGCATTTCGGGATTCCTCGCGGCGGCTTCGTTCGGCCTCCGTTCTTCGTGGGCCCGGGTGTCGTCTGGGTAGGCCCGCCTGAAGTCGTGGTGGCCCCTGTGTTCGTGCAGCCGGTTCGCAGCGAGGTGCCGGTGCCAGTGCCAGATCCGAAGTTCGTGGATCCGCCAACGCAGAGCGCGCCGAGCACGCCCGGTTCGCATACGGTCATCGTTCAGCATGGCTCAAAGATCGAGGTGCAATCGTTCCCAGTCGCCCGTTGACATGACCGACGACCGACAACGAGGCGCCCGGAGGCCTCATGGCCTATGGCGTCAGCTATCCCGACATCTATCGCCACGCCGCCAAATACGTCGATAGGATCCTCAAAGGCGCCAAGCCCAGCGATCCCCTCGTCGAGCCGCCCACCACGTTCGAGCTGGTGATCAACCTGAAAACACAGCGAAGGCGCTAGGTCTGACGATCCCACAGACGCTGCTCCAGCGGGCGGATCAGATCATCCAGTGATGAACCGGCGCACGTTCCTGTGTGGGCTGACGCTTGGGACGCTGACCACACCATTCGTGGGAGAGGCCCAGCAGACAGGAAAGATTCCGCGGGTAGGCGTGTTGGGCGGTCAATCACCGGAGGATTCGCCTGCGCCTCCCATCTTGGCTCTTCGCCAAGGGCTGCGGGAGCTGGGGTACGTCGAGGGTCAAAACATCGCCATCGAATGGCGCTGGGCTCACGGGAAGCTAGAACGATTCCCCGACTTGGCCGCTGAACTGGTGAAGCTCGAGGTCGACATCATCGTCGCGGCAACGGTGCCGGGCGTGCAAGCGGCGCAGCAGGCGACCAGGACGATTCCCATTGTCATGGGATTCGTGAGCGACCCAGTTGCCTATGGGCTTGTTGCCAACCTCGCGCGGCCTGGCGGCAACACCACCGGGTTAGGGGTGCCGACGCCGGAGATCGGCGGGAAGCGCCTGCAACTTCTCCGGGAGTTCGCCCCAACTGTCGGGCGTGTCGCCGTCCTCAGCGACCCCAGCCAGCCAAGCATCTCGGTCGACTTGAAGGGAACGGAGGTCGCCGCGCGGGCGTTGGGCGTGCAGCTTCAGGTTGCGGAAGCGCGAAGCAGCGGCGAACTCGACCACGCATTTGCGGCGATCGCCCGAGAACGCGTGGCCGGAATCGTCGTCCTGCCGAGCACCGTGCTGTATGCCAGTCGAGCACGGATTGCACAACTGGCGGCAAAACATCGGCTGCCGACCTCGGGCTGGACGCGGGAGTTTCCCGAGGCGGGCTGCCTCATGTCGTACGGCGCGAACCTGCCCGATGCGGCGCACCGCGCCGCATACTTCGTGGACAAGATCCTGAAGGGCGCCAAGCCCGCGGACCTTCCGGTGGAGCAACCGACCAAGTTCGAGCTGGTGATCAACCTCAAGACCGCCAAGGCCCTCGGCCTCACGATTCCGCAGTCGATCCTGGTGCGAGCAGATCAAGTGATCCAGTAGCGCATGCTGGCCCGCGAGCCCTCAGCCCATGACTGATCGTCTCCGCCGCCTCCGGTGTCGTTTCATCACCACCCCGGTGATGAGTGCGCTCATTCTTGCAGGATGCGCGGCCAGCGGAGTCCTGGACGCCTCGTGGGTGGCTCCGATCACGAATGCCGATGGCAGCCCTCTGACGGATGTGGTGTCGTATCGGGTGTACTACAGCACCACAGACCCTCCTTGTCCCACAGGGAGCTCGATTGTTGCAGCCGCCCCCAAGGAGCCACTACCTTCTGACCAACGGCTCGAAGTCAGGCTGACCGGGCTGACCGTGGGCAAGCTCTACTACGTGGCCGTTACTGCCGTGAATTCACGCGGCATCGCCAGCAGCTGCTCGAGCACGGCGAGCGCCCGGGCCCGCCAACCATGACCAACCGCCTCGGCCGCCTGCGCCTCGTCACGCTGGAAGCGGCCCGCGTCGAAGCCAATCTGCCCGTGCTCGGCGCGCTCCGCTCGTGGCTGGACTCCTGGCGCGGGATCGGCGACGTCGAGCGTGGCATGGCGCGCCAGGGCTACGACCTCGGATGACGTAATGGAATTGGCCGACCTGCTCCTCACCGTCTTCCTGGTTGGTTGCCCGGTTGGACTAACGGTCGCGTTCATCTGGAAGATCTATCGTCGAGGTATATGGGGAGCGATCGAGATTGACCCGCAGTTGCTCCAGCGCGTCCACAGAGCGTGGAAGCGACGCAGCGGGCAGCGCGGGCCGCGGTGAGGCAAGTCAATGGCTAGGCCACGGCCCGAGAAGCAGCATAAACACGAATGTGCGGTACGACGCGCGGGAGGATGAATGGCTCGGATGATCAGCATCCACGAATATGACCTGAAACCTGGAAGCGATCCCGAGCGATTCGAGCAGACGCTCCGGGACGCCGAGGCGCGCGGCCTGTTCGAATTGCCGGGTCTCACGGCTCATCACTTCGTGAAGGGCGTGAAGGGCGCAAGGCGTGAAGCCTACGCCGCCGTGTGGGTCTATGAAAGCCGTGAGGCCTGGGAACGATTGTGGGGATCTTTAGACCGCCCGCGAGAACGTAAGGAGTATCCGGAGAAATGGAGGATCTGGGAAGATGAGCTGCTGGCCCCCATCCTGAGCGGCCACCCGGATGCGATCAGGTTTACAGCATATGAGGAATTGCACCCGGGTGCCTAGACGACCCGCGAAGAAGCGCGAGGCAACACCGCCCGCCACTACGACGGCGACTCTACGTGTCTTGCCGATGCAACTTCAGATCGGCGACCGCCTCACTGACGAGACCGGGGAGTGGGAAGTCGTCGGCCGAACCTACACGGTTATGACCGGGATTTAGAGTCTCTCACGCGTCAAGTCACGCAAACGAGCCTCAGGAGAATTGTGGGGGTCGAGCGGAGTCTCGCGGCCCTTGTTACGAGGTCGGCGAGGGAGTCGTGCCGTCAATCGTGGAAATGTGCTAACGAAGCTCGGCATCTTTTACGTCGCCCCCACCGCGGACGCCGTTTCTCGAGAAGGTCCGACGCGGAAAGCGTAGCGGCTTCTCCACCAGGCCGGCAGTTCATCCACGAGAACTGAATGTACGCGCCACTCCTCGAGTTGGCCAACGTCGCCGAGCTCATTCCGTACATGTCGAGCTCGGCGCCCTACGGGAAGCTGCGGCTGAAAGCGAAGTAACGGTCAGACGGCGGCCACGCCCTCGACCTCGACGGGTCGGCGAGTGCTTCCGCCACGATGACCACAATCGACCGATCCGCTTATGCTCTTCCCAGCCCGTAGAGCGCGGCCGCATTGTCGTGAGTCAACTTGCAACGCATCTCCGGCGACAGGTGCCGCAT
>Ga0209590_10001016_pt1 | contig 10198 bp, 12 predicted proteins | sample CZO8metaG_FD_188353 | JGI IMG/M metagenome (GOLD analysis project Ga0209590, IMG submission 188353) | Vadose zone soil microbial communities from the Eel River Critical Zone Observatory, Northern California, USA - CZOApr15con1.8 metaG... | ecosystem: Environmental > Terrestrial > Soil > Vadose...
TCTGGGCGTCGAGCGCGTACAGGTCGGCGAGATGCGTGGGGTCGCCCATCGTCAGGACCAGCCGGCGGGCGTCGGGCGTTGCGGTGTAGGCGAGGATGGCGTGATCCCCGGTCGTCAACGGCTCCCGCGCGCCGGTCTGCGCATCGAAGCGCACGAGGTTCGAGCGGCCGTGCTCCGTCGTGGTGACGATCACCGCCTTGCCGTCGGCGGTCCAGATGGTGGGGCTCGCGCCGCCGCCGCGCGGCGGCGCCTGGTCGCCAATCACGTCGCTCCCCATGTCGAAGTCGTAATCGGCGGTGAGGTTCGTGGCGCGACCGTCGCGCCACACGAACAGGTCGGCCTGGTTGTACGAGCGGGCCGCGCGGGGATTGATCCAACCGCGGAACGCGACGCTCTTGCCGTCCGACCCCAACGCGAAACCGAACGCTGGGCCGTTGATGTCAACGACCGTGTCGAGCGCTCCTCCCGCGGCCGGCACCGAGTAGACGTTGTTGTCGGGCGGGTAGTAGTAGGACTCGGGCACGCGGTCCGAGCCGAAATAGATGCGCGCGCCGTCACGGCTCCACTGCGGCGCGTTCTCGTCGAATGCGCCGGTCGTCACCTGCCGCGCCTTTGCCGGCTCGTCGCCCGGCATGCCGGCCGGCACGGTCCAGATGTGGGAGTGCTCCGCCGGGTCGAAGTACCCTTCGTCGTCTGCCCTGAACTCGGCCAGCGTGATGATGCGGACGTCGCTCTTCGGCTTTTCAGTCGTGTCCTTCTTCGCAAGATCCTCGGGGGTGGTGGTGCTCGTGAACGCGATCGTCTTCCCGTCGGGCGACCACGTCGCCGCCGACGCGCCCTTGGGAAGGTCTGTCAGCTGCTGCGCCTCGCCGCCCCCCAGCGGCAGCAGGTAGAGCTGCGGCCGGCCCTCCTTGTTACGCAGGAACGCGAGCGTCGAGCCGTCGGGCGACCAGCGCGGCGCGCCGTCGCGCGGGCCGGCGGTGAGCCGGCGGGGAGCCGAGGCGCCGTCGGTGCCCACGACCCAGAGGCTCGTCTCGTAGCCGTCGTGCTTCCCGTTCACCGTTACGAGCACGTAGGCCGACTGGCGGCCGTCGGGTGAGATCTGGGGACTCGCCACCCAGCGGAACGCGAACAAATCGCTGTCCGAGATGGCGCGTTGCTGGGCGACGAGCGTCGTCGCGCCCCACAGAGTGGAGAGGGACAGCAACAGGACGCGCATGGGTCAGTTCCCCGTCGGCTCGGGGACGGTGGGCAGCGGGTACGCGGTTCGCAGGGCCGCGAGATAGTCGCCGTAGAGGCCCTTCAGGCCGTCGAATTCGCGCTTGATCGCGGCCCGATACGGCGCGTCCGTGGCGCAGTGGTACAGCACCGCCGCCATCGTCTGCCCATCCACCAGGAACCCGTGATGGCCGACCTCGCCGAGCGCGTCGGCTTCCATCTCGAAGGTGTGGTAGCCGCCATTCGAGCTGTGCGCGGTGAGCCCCACACCCGGGATCTGGGTCGCGACGGTCCCCGTCTCCTCATAGGGCAATGGGCGCCCGGGCTCGTCTTCCACTTTGGTCGCGCCGAATTTCTTCATGTAGGCGAACGCGACGTCGTTCAGCGCCGCCACCGAGATGCCGTTGCGGGACGACGAGTCGAGGTCGATGCGTACCTTGGTGCCGGTGGCCAGCGCCGCGCCCCGGGCGGCGTCGTTCACGCGGTCCGTCACCTGCGCGAGGTAAACCGGGTCGGGGTAGCGGATCCAGAATTCCGCCGTGGCGCGATCGGGCACGACGTTCGGTGCCTTGCCGCCCTCGGTGATGATCCCCTGGATCTTGGTCTCCGGGCGCACCGTCTTGCGCAGGCCGTCGATGTGATTGAACAGCTCGATCACGCCCATCAGCGCGTCGCGTCCGTCCCACGCCTGCAGCTGGTGCGCCGGGGCGCCGAAGAAGGTGTAGTGCACGACGTTGATGTTCATGCAGCAGCTGCCGAAGCCAGGCCCAGGCGCCTGCGTCGCCGTCGACGAATGCGAGCGGATCAGGACGTCCGCGCCCTTGAAAACGCCCGCATTGTACATGACCGTCTTCGCGGCGGGCGACGCGAGCTCTTCCGCCGGTGTGCCGTATACCGTCACCGTGCCCGGCGTCTTGGAGCTCGTGAGGAACTCCGCCACGGCGACGGCAGCGGCCAGCCCCACCGGTCCTTGGGCGCTGTGCTGGTCGCCGTGGAAGTCGCGGCTGGTGCCGCGCAGCGCGTCGTACTCGACGATCACGCCGAGGTTCGGGCCGGGCGTGCCCTTGCGGTAGCGCGCCACGAAGGCCGTCTTGAGACCCGCCACCCCGGGCTCGACGTCGAAGCCGTGCGCGGTGAGATAATCGGTGAGGATCTTCACCGAGCGCTCTTCCTTCCAGCCGGTCTCGGGGTGACGGGTGATGTCGTCGGCCATCGCCAGGAGCTCCCGGTCCATCAGGTCCTTGGCCCGGGCGATCACGGCGTCGCGCCGCGCGTCGCGCGCCCCCGTGAGTCGCGCCACGAGCGGCGGCAGGGCGAGCGAGCGCTCGAGCTCGTTCATCCGGCGGATGACGTCGGCGGCGGCGGTTTTTTCGGTTGGTGTCTCCTGGGCCGTGGTGCTGCGGGTGGCGACGAGCAGGGACATGAGCGCAAGGCGCAGGGCAGCACGCATCGGGTGACCTCGGGTGGAGCGGTTCGAGTACTTGGTTCGGCCGGCACGCAGGAACTTAGGGACCTCCGCCGCTGCGGCAATGGGCACAATCGACGGCGGCGCAAGCGCTTGGCCGACTGCGTGAGCCACGCCATTGCGATCCGGGTCGCCCTCTCCTATCTGTAGGCTGCCCTTGTCGGCAGGCGTTCCGTGATGCGATCCCCTCGGTCGACGGTACGGCTCGCGCTGGCGGTGGTGATGGGGGCAGCCGCGCTGGCGTGCGGGTTCGCGGATGTCTTCCGCCCTGCCGGCTCGGAGCCCGTAACCATCACCTACGTCGGCGACACGATTCTCCACCGCGACAGCACGGTGCCGTTCCGCGTCGTGGTCGAGGCCGGGGGTGACCCGCTCCCGGCCCCCCGTCTTCGCATGACGTCGTCGGACACGAGCATCTTGGATCTTACCGCGGGGCAGGATTCGCTCTGGGCGAAACGGAACGGCACGGCCACACTCACCATTCGCGTCGAGAGCTCCATCGTCACCGACAGCGCGCCTACACTGGCCCAGCTCCTCAAGGTCCTGCCGTGAAGTGTTTTCAGTGCGGCGCGGACGTCGCGCCGGGGGCGCGGTTCTGCGGCCACTGCGGCACGCTGGTGGGCGACCCGCACGACACGACGCTCGTGGTGCCGACCGACAGCGGCGACGACCTGCTGCAGCGCCTCCGGATGGTGCTCGCCGGGGAATACGAAGTGGAGCACGAGCTGGCGCGCGGCGGGATGGCCGTCGTGTTCAAGGCGACGGAGATCGGCTTGCGGCGCCTGGTGGCGCTCAAAGTGCTGCCGCCCGAGCTCGGCCTCACGGCCCGCGCCGCCGAGCGCTTCAAGCGCGAGGCGCGCATGGTGGCGGAGATCGATCATCCCAACATCATCCCCGTGTACCGGGTCGGCCAGATCGGTGGCATCCTGTTCTTCGTGATGAAGTTCATCGAGGGGAAGTCGCTCGACGCCATCCTCCAGGAACAGGGCGCGCTCTCCGTGCCCGTGACCTTGTACGTGCTGCGGGCGGCGGCGCGCGCGCTGGCGTACGCCCACGCGTGTGGCATCGTGCACCGCGACGTCAAGGGCGCGAACATCCTCGTCGATTCGGACGGGCGCGTGATGGTGTCCGACTTCGGCGTCGCTCTGCGTTCGTCGGACGTCACCCTCACCGCCGACGGCACGGTGATCGGGACGCCGCCGTTCATGAGTCCCGAGCAGTGTGCCGGCCGACGCGCCGGGCCGCAGAGCGACCAGTACTCGCTCGGCATCGTGGCCTTCCAGATGCTCGCCGGCTCGGTGCCGTTCCACGCGGACACGCTCGCCGGCGTGATGCACCATCACTTCTTCACTCCGGTGCCCGACCTGACGCTGGTCCGCGACGACGTGCCGGCGCAACTGCTCGACGTAGTGCGGCGGGCACTCAATAAAGACCCCGATCGACGGTTCAAGACGACGCGCGAGATGCTGACGGCCATTGAGGCGACGGCGTTCAGCGAGCGGGACCGCCAGAAGAGCGAGCGGACCCTGCAACATCTCGTGCAGGGTCGCGCCGTCAAGAGAATCACGACGCGCGCACTGCCGCCGCTCGCCGACATGCCGACACTCGCGATGGCGGCCCTTCCGGCGATCCCCACCCGGCCCCGGCGCCTGGCCTCGACCGTGCGGCTCGCCGTCCTCACCGCGGTCGGCCTGGTAGCGGGCGGCGCGGTGTGGTTACTCGGCCGTCCGTCCGGCGTCCCCGCCCCGGCCCGCGGCGCGAGCTCCGATTCGGCTGGCGGCACCCGGGCCGCGGCGCCGCGGCCTCCCACGGCGGTCCCACTGGGCGCGCCCGCCCCTCGACGCGCCGCGGCCCCGACCGGCCGCCTGCGGCTGCTCACAACCCCTACCACCGCGAAGATCTGGATCGACGGCCGTATGGTCGGCACCGGCGCCCTATTCGATTTCCCGCTTGTCTCCGGGTCCCGCCACATCGAGGTTCGTGCCCAGGGCTACGAGACGTTCGATACGACGGTGGTGATTGACCCGGGCGGCACGCTGTCGCTGGGGCGGGTCACGTTGCGCAGCCGTGGGGCAGGATGAGGCCGCTCGCGCTGGCGGCGATCGTCGTCACCGCCACCATCAGCCCGCTCGCCGCTCAAGGCAGCACCGCGGAGCTGTTGGGGCAGGCCCACGAGTTGTACGAGCGGCTCGAAGTGGAGCGCGCCTTGCCGCTGCTGCGCCAGATCGTCTCTCCCAACTGGCCGTTCGAGGTAACGCAGAAACAGCGGGTCGAGGCGTACAAGTATCTGGGCGCCTGCCTCACCCTCGCCGGGCAGCGCGACTCCGCCGTACTGTACTTCCGCGCCGCCATTGAACGAGATCCGTTCACGGAACTCGATCCGAATCTGTTCACACCCGCCCAGCTCGCCACGTTCGGCGAGGCCCAGCGCCGCACCTTCGCCGTTGCCGTGCGACCGGTCGAGCCGGCCCGCGTGGACCCGCGCACCGCGCGCGTCACGTTCACCATCGTCGCCACCCATGGCGCGCTGGTAGACGTGAAATTGTCCGCTGTCGGCGCGGGCCAGCCGCGCTCGCTCGTCCAGAGCACCATGGACGGTGTGCGCGAGATTACGTGGGATGGACTGCTCGCCGATCGGCGGCTGGCGCCCCCAGGGCGTTACGCACTCGCCGTTGCCGGGCGCAGCCGGCTGACGGGCACGTCGGACTCGGCTCGCGTGTACTTCGACCTGCGGCACGAGGTCGCGCCGCTCGAGGACACGCTGCCCGATCTCGAACGGCATGCGCTGCTCCCGGAGCGGATGTCGCCCGAGGCGGCGCGGCGCGACGTGGCCAAGGGACTGGGCGTGGCCGCGGCCGCCCTGCTGATCGCCGGCGCGGCGAACGGGGACCTCGGTGGTGGTGAGCGGGGTGGGGCGGACGTCGTCGCGGCGACCGCCGCGGTTACCGGAATTGTCGCGTTCCTCGTACACCGACACCACGGCGTGATCCCGGAGAACGTCGCGGCGAACGCGCGCCGCCGCGCCGAGCGGGACTCGGCGAACGCAAGCGTCCGGGGGCGGAACGCCGACCGGATCGCGGCGACCGTGTTGCTCGTGTCCCCTGCCGCGGGCGAGGGCACGGGGCCGTGAGGGCTGCTGCAGTCATCGCGGGCGCCGGGATCTTGGGGGGCGCCGCGCCCTCGGGTGCGCAGCGCGCGCTGACGGTCGCGCCGCTCGTGTCCCTCGCCGAGCACCGCGTCGACGCCGGCTTCGGCGTCGAGCGCTCGCTCGGTCCGATCCTGGGGGGCGTGGGGACCCTTCGTTTCGGCCCGCGGCTCGCCGTGGCGGTGCGGGCGTTCGGAGGCTCGCTGTTCGGATCCACGGGCGTGCTCGATCGAGACGTCGGAGAGCTCGGCGTCGAGGCCAGCGTCCTCACGCTTCCGTGGCTCGTACTCCAAGCCGGAGCGGCGCGTCGAGCCTATTCGACGAAGCTCGGTCGTCAGACCTGGACCTTGGTGAGCCTTGGCGGCACGGCCCGGATGGCGTTCGCGGGGGACGCCATCCATAGCGTGTGGCGGGCGGCGCTCCTGCCCGCCGTGTCCGCGAGCGGACTGCGGGGTCCGGACATGGCATTCCGCGCGGCGACCGGCCTCGAGTACCGCATCCGCACCACGACCCTGGGGGTGGAGTACTCGCTGGAGCGCTACGATTTCCCCGCGGAGGCGGGCGTGCGCCGCCTGGAACAGCTGTCCGCGTTGTCCCTGCGACTCGAGCTGCGGCTCCGGTAGCGCGCCTCTTGCTCCAGGCGTCCGCAGCCTCATACCTTGGGCCGTGAGCCTGAAGATCGTTTTCAACGGCAAAGAGTACGACAACGTCGACGCGATGCCGCCCGACGTGCGCAAGGAATACGAGGTGGCGCTCGAGACGCTCAGGAAGTCCGGCGGCGAAGAGATCCTTTCGGTGTTGCAACGCGACATGGGCGTATCGGGAACGCACATCAAGGCCACCTACCGCGAGATCGTCGTCAACGGAAAGAAGTACGACAGCGTGGAGGCGATGCCGCCCGACGTGCGGCGAACCTACGAGCAGGCGATGGCGCGGGTCACCCCGAGCGGCGCGGCGGTGCGACCGCCCGTGACCGCTCCCGCTCGAGCGATTCGGCCGCCGCCAATCGGTGACGACGCCAGCGCCGGGGCACCGGGCAGTAGGCTTTGGCGCATAGTGTTGTGGATCGGCATCGGGGCAGCGGCGGCCTGGTGGCTGCTGCGCCGCGGGTGAGCAGCGTGTCCACGCCCGAGACCCCCAGCCAGCGTTGGGCGCGCCTGCGCCAGGACATCGCCAGCGTGCTGCGACGCGGCGCGTGGTATCTGGTGCGGAGCCTCGGGCCCGACGAGGCGGTGCTCGAGGTGGACAACGCGGCGGTGCGCGTTCCCAGGGAATCCCTGGAGATCACCGAGTCGCGTCCGAACCGCTGGACCATCGTGCCGCGCCCGCGCGACGCGGACAAGCTGCCCGAGAGCTGGGGCTTCTTCTATGTCGTGTGTCCCAACTGTGCCGCGCGCGCGCCGGTGGGCCGGCCCTCCGGCGAGAAGCGGTGCACTCGCTGCGAGCAGTCGTTCGCCGTCGCCTGGGACGAGCGCTACCTCCGGACGAGCTGAGCCCTTAAAATGACTGCCATGGTCCGTGGCCCGACTCCTATCAATATTCTCCTGGTCGAGGACGACCCGAGCGACGTGGAGCTGACCCGGCGCGGGCTGCAGCGGGCCAAGCTGCAGAACCGCGTCTGGGTCGTGGGAGATGGTGCGGAGGCGCTCGCCTTTCTGCGGCGCGAGGGCCCGCACCGGGGAGTGCCCCGGCCCGACCTCGTCCTGCTGGATCTGAAGCTGCCCGGCCTGGACGGCCGGGACGTCCTGATGCGGATCCGCGAGGAGCCGCGGTGGCAGGCTTTGCCGGTCGTGGTCCTCACGGGATCGGATGCCGAGCACGAGCAGCTGGCGGCGCTCGCCGCCGACGGCTTCCTCACCAAGCCAGTGGACTTCACGCGTCTCGAGACAGTGATTCGGGGGATCGCCGGGCTGGGGTGGGCGATCGTCAAGACGGCACGCGCCCAGCGTTAGGCGGGCGCGATCTGGTAGTGGTTCAGGTCGACGTCGAATACGCCCTGACATCGCGGACAGCGCAGCCGTTCCGGCGGCCGCCCCAGCGCCACGCGCTCGGCGCAATTGGGGCACACGGCGTAACGCTCGGCGGGGATGAGGGTCCAGCTCTTGGGGCGGGTGCGGACGACTTCGAGATACGCGAGCGGTACGATCACCGTCTTAAGACGCACTTCCAGGACTGCCTCATCGGGCGCGAGGCTCAGGACGGGGTACCACGCACCGCGGCGCAGCTCACAGCGCCGCACGTCTTCCCGTAGACGGGCCCACCGCTTCGCGGACGATTGGTCGAGAGATCCGGTCGCCACCGCAGTCCTTCCGCCGGCTCCGCACGCTCATACTGCACGTACTGCACGCGGAATGTGCGCCTGCATCAGGCGGCCCGTCAAGAGTCCGGAGCGTCGCCCCGGCGACATTGGGACGCGTCAGCGGCCCAGCGGGCGCCGACCCGCGGCCACACCGCGCAGCGTCGCCAGGTCGCGCACGTCCACCGCTCGCCGCTTCGACGTCGTCATGCCGGCCCGAGCAAGGCGTCGCAGCTGCCGGTTGGTGGTCTGGCGACTCAGGCCGGCGAAGGCGGCGATGAGGTCTTGGCCGACTTCGAGCCGCGCGCCGGGCGTCGAGCCGGGTGCGGCGGAAAGCCGATCGAGTAATAACAGGAGGGTCTGGGCAACCCGGCGCAGGGGATCGCGCAGCGTCAGCATGGCGAGACGGTCCAGGGACATGGCGTATCCCCAGGCGTTCAAGGAGGCGAGCGAAGCCGCGAGGGGCGGGTGCGCGGCGACCTGCCGCTCGAGCACGTCAGCGGGCAGCTCCAATGTGGTGGTGGCAGCAAGCGCTGTGGCGTAGCGGCTCTGCCATCCCGATGTGGCCTCCCACAACCAGGGGGGCAGCAGCCGGCCGGGGCCGAACACCTCGAGGAGCGCGGACGTCGAGCGGCCAGCGGCCACCCGAAGCCCGATCGCTCCGTCGCGGATGTAGACGTGCAGCCGCTTCAGTCGCTCGGTGGCGTCCCCCCCCAACGGCTCACCCGTCTGGTAGTGGCGCGTTTCGACTTCGGGCAGGTTGACGATGTCGCTTGCGACCAGCTCCAACTCGGCAACTCCTGAGAACAGATCCCTGCCAGCAGCGTTTCAAAAGCGGGGCCGTGCGGCGGAGCCCGGTGGCCGTGCCTGACGGGTGAGGAAATGCGGTCCTTATTTGTCGGTGAGACGACACACCAGTGGAAGGACGACGACGTCGCGCGCCCGCCGCGACCGGGGTGTAGCGCGGGCGACACACCGCGGGGGGGCGTCGCTGTGCATCTTGTGCAGTTCCGTGCCGGCCTGCATTATACAGAGAGGTGACGACGGTGGTCAGCGCGAGTAGAGCCGCAATGCCGCACGACGCGTCCGAGGAGTTCAGACGCTGCCTGCGGGAGCGTGTGCGCCTGGCCCGGGAGCTCGCGGCGCTGCGCGCCGGGTTCGCGACGGTCGCCGAGCACTACGAGCGGGTGCTCCGCACGCTGCAGGCGGTCGGCATCGAGCTCGGCATCAAACCTCAAGACATCGGTCATCCAACGGACCCCGAGTGGGGTCCGTCGGCGCTACTCGCGTACGGGGACGAGCGGTTCCTCAAGCACGAGCAGGCGGTGATCGATCTGCTGCTGCAGAGGCTGCCGTAGTAAGGGCCGGCATCCCTCTGTCATCGCGGCGAGCCTGATGAGCGATCACGCGAACGCAATGATCGAACGAGTCCGTGCAGGCCTGACCGAGCGGCGGCACCTCCTGGGCCGAGACTTTGACTGCCACGCCGCTGCCCGGCAGATCGCGGAGCGCTACCTCAACGCTGCCGACGGGGCGTCCGAGTTTTGGATCGCGCGTCCGCGCTTCATCGCCGACGGGCGATTGAATCGTGCCGTATACGAAGTATTGCGATCGGATGGGCGCATCGGGGTTTGGGATGCGTTGACGTTCCAGGAAGGCGAGGAGATTGCCGGCGTCCTCACGACCCTCCCGGTGTAATTCCACCCCGTACTTCCTACGCCATGAGATAACGCTCATCCCAGGCCACCGCAAAGACTCCTCGGCAGCGGGGGCAGGTCAGCTTTGCGGGGCTACCTTGAAAAGGAGCGCGGCCCCGACACCCGGGGCAGACGGCATACGGCGCGCCGAGCTCGGGCGGCAGCTTTGCGGCGTCGCGCGGCCGAGGCACGACGGTCCACCGGGTGGGCCGGCCGATGATCAGGTCGAGCAAACGCCGCGGCACGGCGAACTGGGAGTGTTGCACGTCGAGAAAGATCTCGGTGGGCGTGAATCGCGTGACGCGGTACCACGTGCCTCGGCGGAGTCCGCAGTCCACATCCTCGCGCAACCGGGCCCACGCCAGCCGCAGCTCTTG
>Ga0209590_10001018_pt1 | contig 10185 bp, 7 predicted proteins | sample CZO8metaG_FD_188353 | JGI IMG/M metagenome (GOLD analysis project Ga0209590, IMG submission 188353) | Vadose zone soil microbial communities from the Eel River Critical Zone Observatory, Northern California, USA - CZOApr15con1.8 metaG... | ecosystem: Environmental > Terrestrial > Soil > Vadose...
CGGCGTCACCGCGGATGTATCACCGGCGAACGGCGACGCGACCACGGTCTTCACGTTCACGGCATCGGCGAGCGGAGGCAGCGGCTCCCCGTATTCGTTCTCGTGGACGTTCGGAGACGGGACAACGGGGACCGGTTCTCCCGTCACCCACTCGTACACCGCCGGGGGCAGCTATTCGCCCGCGGTCACCGCGACCGATTCCCTGGGAGGCGCCAAGGTTGCACCGACGCAGACCGTGAGCGTCTCGGCACCCCCCGCCCCGCTCGGGGCGTCGGTCAGCGCGCTGCGGCAGACCGCCGACGTCGGCCAGTCGGTTTCGTTCACGTGCTCCGCCACGGGCGGAGCTGCGCCGTATTCGTACGGGTGGACTTTTGGCGACGGAAACACCGGGAGCGGCGGGGCCGTGAGCCATGTGTACCAATCGGCGGGAACGATGACCGTGACCTGCACGGCAACCGATTCTGCCTCGGGGACAGCCGCCGCTTCGACCTCTGTCGACGTGAGCCCATCTCCGTCTGTCGCCGCGAACGCAAATCCCTCGGCCGCCGCGCCGGGCACATCCCTCACGTTCTCCGCGCAGGCCACCGGCGGCCCGGGAGGGTTCACCGATTATGCGTGGTCCCTCGGAGACGGAGCCACGGGCTCGGGCGTCCAGGTCGCACACGCGTTCGCGCAACCCGGATCGTATCAGGCCAGCGTCGTCGTCACCGACGCGAACGGCGGAACGGCATCGGGCTCGGTGTCGGTCACCATCTCCAACATCCAGGTCACGGCTTCCGGAGCGCCCGCATCGGGGAACACGGATACGGCGTTCGAATTCAGCGCAACGGCGACGGGCGGAGGCGGCGACCCCTTCTCCTATTCCTGGGACTTCGGGGACGGCCAGGCCGGTGTTGGCCCCGCGGTCTCCCACAGGTATCCAAATCCCGGCAACTATGCGCCGTTCGTTCGCGCGACCGATTCGTTGGGGGCGAGCCGGATGGTCGCCCTGTCGCCGATCGCGGTCTCCTCGGTGAGCGGCCCTCCGCCGCAGCCGCTGAGCGTGACGATGTCGATGTCGACGTCCCTTCCCCGGGTCAACGAGTCCGTCTCCCTCTCCGCGACCGGTCAAGGCGGAGCCGGCGGCTACACCTGCACGTGGGACTTCGGCGACGGGGGCAAATCGACGGCTTGTTCGACGTCTCACGCCTGGGCGGCCGTCGGGCATTACGTCGTGGTTGTGGCCCTGTCCGATTCGGGCGGAAACCGGACATCGGATACGCGCGCGGTCGATGTTCAACCCGACCTCGGCCCGCCGGGCGGGCCCCTCAATGTCACGTTCCGCATGACGACGTCCCTTGCGGCGGTAAACGAAACGGTGTCCTTCATCGCGACCGGGGGCGGTGGGTCCGGCGGGTACACCTGTTCCTGGGACTTCGGAGACAACACGTCGGAAATGGGCTGCTCGGCATCCCATGCGTGGAACGCGACCGGCTCGTACCGCGTCCTTTTGAGCGTCACCGATTCCAGCGGCCATCATGGGTCGAGCGCGCAATCCGTCGACGTCATCATGGCCCTCACCGCGAGCTTCCGCGTGGGCCCAACCCCGGCAATCGTGGGGGAGACCGCCCAGATCATCGCCCATCCGACCGGCGGAATCGGTCCGTACAACTGCACGTGGGACTTCGGGGATGCGTCCGGCGCAACCGGATGCGCGGTCTCGCACGCGTGGACGACGCGAGGCCGGTACGTGATTCGGCTTTCCGTCAACGACTCGGCGAATCAATCCTACGCGCTATCCGAGACGATCGCCGTCGAGGCATCGGGTTTGTTCGGCTTGCCGCTGGGCCTGGACTTGATCGTACTCGCGAGTCCCCTCGTCGTCGCAGCCCTTGGGTTCTTTCTCTGGAAGGTTTGGCGAACGCGCAGCCGTGTCCCGCGGGCGCCGGACTCCGTGGAGGCTTCCGTGATGTCCACGCTGATGGGCAACGTGAAGCGCCTATCGCGATGGCGGCCCCGCCGCGGCGCCGGTGATCGTCTGTCGCGCCTCCCAGGAAAGGAGTCCGGATCGGAGGCCGACCAGGGCGCCGGCGGCGGCGACCATCAAGGCCCCGTTCAATAGGACGGCTCCCATCGGCGTGAAGGTGTCCGCGGCGACGCCGATGAGGAGGGCGGCGATCGGCTGCGCGCCGAAACTGATCATCAGGAAGATGCTCAGCACCCTGCCGCGCATGTCTGGCGGGGCGAGGATCTGGAGTAGGCCGTTCGCCGTCGTCAGCACGACCGGGATGGTCAGCGAGACGAAGAAGATCGCGATGGCGGCATAGACGAACGTCCGGGTGAAGGAGAATAGGACGAGCCATACCCCGCTCCAGACGACGTTCGCGGCCAGCATGCTCCCCGTCCGCCGAGCCCGCTGGGCGAGCGGCGTGAGGAAGAGAGCGCCGACCAGCGCACCCGCGCCCGAGGACGCGAGGAGAAATCCCAGCATGTCCGCGCCGCCCCCGAGGACGAGCGACACGACCGCGGGCAAGATGATGATGCTCGAGATGCCGAAGAACGTGACCATGACGCTGAACGCGAGCAGGTCCTGCGCCCTCGTCTCCTTGCGGAGGAACGCGAGGCCTTCGCGGAACTCCTGGAGCGGGCGTCCCGTCGACGTCCGACGGAGCTGATTCCCGCGGATCACCAGGAGGCTCGCGATGACCGCGAGGAACGTGACGCCGTTGATCCAGAAGGCGGAGGCGACGCCGAGATAGCCGATCCCCCAGCCGGCGAGGGCCGGCCCGATCATCCGGCTCACCTGGAAGATCGACGTGTTCAGGATGATCGCCTCGCGGACGCGTGACATGCCCGCGATGTCCCCGATGAACGCCTGGGTCGACGGGAAGTCGAGGGCGCTCACGATCCCGAGGAGAGTCGCGAGGACGAACACGTGCCACAATACGATGACCCGGGTCTGGACGAGGATCGCGAAAACGAACGCGAGGATCATCGCGAAGGACTGGGTTGCGATGAGCACTTTCCGTCGGTCCCAGCGGTCAGCGAAGACGCCCATCCAGGGACCGAGGAAAAACGTCGGCAAGAATGCGAGCATCGCGGCGATGCCCAGCGCTGTGCCGGAGTGGCTAAGCTCCCACACGACCCACGACTGCGCTGTCTGCTGCATCCAGATTCCGATGAGGGAAATGACCTGTCCCGAGAGGTAGATTCGCACGCTACGGATCCGTAGCGGAGACAGACTTTCGGCCCATGCACGCGCCCCATTCCGAATGCGACCCGCGACAGGTGCACCTTGCAGCCGATCAGCCATGAATGTCACCAGCTAGATGCAAAGTGCGGATTCGCCATGGTGCAATAGGAAAAAACGCAGCCGAGAAATGCGGAGGGTCACCGGCCTCGCCCCGTCATCGAGGCCGAGACAAATAAGGTTGCGGCTGCAAAATAGTCGTGGCGCGACGAATCCGGATTGTTGTGACCATCCTGAGCATCGAAGAGATGATTCAAATAGAGATGACGCCTCCCAGCCGCGATGGCGCGCAAGGAAGTCCGAATGACTCGAGCTGCCCGTCGGCGCGCGCGTCGCCGCAAGGGCACAGGGCCTTCCCATCGGATCAAGAGGCGTCGACATCGATAAGAAAATCTCCTGGGCGGGGAAGATCAAACGACGGACAACGCGGAGAACTTCTCCCGGCCAACCAGATGATTGCTCTGGCCTTCTCGTCACCCTGATCCTGGATTCACGCGATTCAGGTAGATCCCGGCTAGCACGCATGCGCCGCCGAGAGCCAGTGCAACGCTGAGATGCTCGCCGAGCAGTGCGATTCCCATGCCCGAGGCGAGCACGGGCACAACGAGCTGGACGACCCCGCCCTGCGAGGCTTTGATCCGGCGCAACGTCAGATGCCACAGGACGTAACTGAGCGCGGTGCTGATCATCCCCATGAACAGGGCGAGACCGAGCCCGCTCGGCGTCGTCTGGATCGATAGAGCCCCGGGCACGCCGAACTCGAACGCCGGGATGAGCGCAAGGCAAAACGCCCCGACGACGAGGAACGTGTGGAGTGTGTACGAACGAGCGTCTCCGGCGGAGCGTCCATGGACCGAGTAGAGACCCCACGACGATCCGGTCGCGGCCATCAGCGCGACGCCCGGGAGTGACACGTCTCGAATCCCTCCGAACGTGATGATCCCGACGCCGGCAAGGGCCACCACCTGACCGGCGCCGGACCGAAGGGTGGGGGATTCCCCGTCGCGCAGATAGCCAAATAGGGCCATCGTCAGGATGACGAAGGCGTAGAAGATCAACGTGCCGGCGGCCGCCGAGATGAACTGGTAGCCGAAGGATATCGAGAACGCATACGCGCCGAGGAAAATTCCTCCGACCACGTCACGCCGCGCCCGAAATGTGCCGGGGAACGCGGAAGGGAAAAACGCCCACAGGAGGAGAAGCGTCGCCAAACCGCTGACGAAGCGAACGATCGTCAGCAGGACGGGTGAGGCGAGACCGCCGACGACCAGGTATCGCGTGATGACGCTGTTCCCTGCAAACGCGAGCATGATCGAGGCGACGGCGAACGCGACTCCCCAACGTGGCGCCATGCTATACAGCCCCCGATGTTTCGAAATCCAAAAAAGGTGCGCGGTCGAATAAGTCCGGCCACGCAGCCTAGAGTTGCAGCCGGGGGTGAAAGCGCCCAGGGCAGGATTTGAACCTGCGAGGGGTAACCCAGCGGTTTTCGAGACCGCCGCCCTACCGGACTAGGCGACCTGGGCAGCGATTCATCCTGAGACGGAAGTCTCGGATAAGCGTTCCGACGACGCGAGCTCGCGGGAGAACGCTTAAGTCCGGGATCGTCCTCGGCGACCCGATGCACGTCACGGCGGAAATTCTTCCGAGCCGGAGGGAAGAGTCGATCGAGCTCGGCCCCGCGGCCAAGGGTCTCGATCTGCTGCGAGCCCTTCGACTCGCTCCGGACGCACACATCTTGGTTCGCGGGGAAGGACCGATCCCGGTGGATGAGGCCTTGGAAGACGGGGAGCACATCCGCGTCATCGGTGTCGTATCCGGAGGCTCGTTCTCCTGAGTGCGACGCTCGTCCTCGTGCGACACGGCGAGATCGTCCGACCCGCGTACACATCGAACTTCGACCGGGCCCCTCTCTCCGATCGAGGAGAGGAACAGATCCGCGGCCTGGCTCACGCATGGCCCGTCCGCCGCCCCACCGCGGTCCTCGCAAGCCCGCTTCGGCGAAGCATCGAGAGCGCCATCCTTCTTGCCGACGCCTTCCAGCTCTCGATCTCGAAACGTCCATGCTTGAAGGAGTGGTCTGCAGATGAGTCCGGAATCCCGCAACCCGAATATGCCGCGCTGGAGAAGCGAGCGTGGGCGGACCTCGACTACGTTCCCCCGAGCAAAGAATCCCTGGCGCAAGCGGCAGTCCGCATTCGGCGCTGCCTCCAGGACATCGCGTCCTCGAGCGACGGCAGTACGCTTGCGGTCGTGGGCCACGGGACGCTGTTCTCTCTGCTGACCGCCGACCTGAACGGTGAACATCCTTCCGAGGCCTACAAGAACTCGATCGGATTCGGCGCGGCCGCGATCGTGGAAGCAGGTTCCGGGCTGCGACTCGTCTCGGACTTCAAAACGTATGGCTCGTTGGCGAAATGAGGAACCGCGTCCTTCAAAACCCTTAAGTGTCGCATACCTTTCAACGGCAACCGCATGCCCTCGGACGAGGACGAGATGCTCCGGGAGATGGGCCTCCGAAGCGTTGACGACCTCTTCGCGGACATTCCCTCGGCTGTGCGGATTCCGAAGCTCGACATTCCGGACGGATTGCCGGAGGACCGCGTCGTCGCGCGCGTGACTTCGATGCTCGCGGCCAACCGAACGGTTGTCGACATGCCGACGTTTCTCGGGGGAGGGCTGTACGATCACTTCGTGCCCGCTAGCGTGCGGGCCGTCGTCTCCCGCTCCGAGTTCTACACGTCGTACACCCCGTACCAGCCGGAAATCAGTCAGGGCCTGCTCCAAGCGCTCTGGGAGTATCAGAGCCTCCTCTGCGAGCTCACCGGGATGGACGCTGCGAACACATCGATGTACGACGGCTCGACGGCGCTCGGCGAAGCGGCCCGAATGGCTCACCGAATCCACGGGGGGCGGATCTTCCTCATCCCGCGTGCGTTGCGGCACAATCGGCGCGCGGTGCTCGCGAACTACGTCCTCGGAGCGGGCCTGGAGGTCCGTCAGGTCGACTACGATCGCGAGAGCGGGATGCTCGACCTCGCGCGCCTGAAGGATGCCCTTTCACCGGACGTCTGCGGCGTCTATGTCGAGAACCCGAACTTCTTCGGCCGATTCGAAGAGCAGCTCGAGGAAATTCGGGCCCTGACGAAGGGGGTCCTCGTCGTCGGCGTGAACCCGATTGCTCAGGCGGTCGTGCGTCCTCCAGGAGACTTCGGCGCGGACATCGTCGTCGGAGAGGGGCAGCCGCTCGGTACGCAGATGAACTTCGGGGGGCCGCTCCTCGGAGTCTTCGCATGTCGGCAACAACACATCCGGAAAATGCCCGGCCGCGTGATCGGCCTGACACGGGACGCGAAAGGCCATCGCGCGTTCTGCATGACCCTCCAGACCCGCGAACAGCATATCCGCCGCGAGAAGGCGATGTCGAACATCTGCACGAACGAATCTCTCCTTGCGGTCGCGGCCGCGGCGTACATGGCCGTGCTCGGTTCCAACGGCCTCCGCCGGGTCGCCGCGGAGAACCTTCGCCGTGCGAAGGAACTCGCGGGGGCGATCGACAACATCAGCGGATTCGAAGCTCCTCTCTTCCATGGAGCCCATTTCAACGAGTTCGTGGTCCGGCGGAAAAAAGGCTATGCCGTTGTGCACCGAGCCCTCCTCGAGAAAGGCATCCACGGAGGCCTGCCGCTGACCCGTCAGCTCCCGGAGCTGAGCGAAGCCGCCCTGTTCGCCACGACGGGTCGGCACACTCCGGAGGCAGTGCAACGGTTGCTCGCCGCGTTGGAGGCGTTCCGGTGAACTTCCGTCAAGCCTACTGGGACGAGCCGCTTTTGATGGAGAAGCGATCCGCCCCGGACAGCGCGATCGACCTCGCAGATCTCGTCCCCGCGAAGATTCGGCGGGACCAACTCGCCATCCCGAACCTCTCCGAGCACGACGTGGTGCGGCACTTCACGCGTCTCTCGCAAATGAACTTTGGAATCGACACCGGGTTCTATCCGCTCGGATCGTGCACGATGAAATTCAACCCGAAATTCACGGAGGAACTCGCGGCCCTCCCGACGGTGACGCGGATCCATCCGGATCAGGACGAGTCGACCGTCCAAGGGGCGCTCCGCGTCCTGTACGAGCTGCAGGACCTCCTCGCGCGGATCGCGGGGATGGACGCGGTCACGCTGCAACCTGCGGCGGGGGCGCAAGGGGAGTGCACGGGCCTCCTCCTCGCGCAGGCATACCATCGGGATCGAGGAGAGGAACGACATCAGGTGATCATCCCCGACACCGCGCACGGCACGAATCCTGCGTCGGCGGGAATGCTCGGGTTCGACCTCATCGAAATCCCGTCGAAAGATGGACGGGTCGACCTGAAGGCGCTCGAGGCCGCCGCGGGTCCGAAGACGCTTGCCCTCATGCTGACGAATCCCAACACCCTGGGCATCTTCGAAGAGCACGTCCTGGACATCGCGCAGATCGTGCACGACGCGGGCGGCCTTCTCTATTACGATGGCGCCAACTTCAACGCAATCCTGGGCCGCACGTCCCCGGGAAAAATGAACTTCGATATCGTCCACTTCAACCTGCACAAGACCTTCACGACGCCTCACGGCGGCGGTGGCCCGGGGGCCGGACCCGTCGGCGTCAAGGAACCGCTCGAGCCGTTCCTTCCGGTGCCGGTGATCGGGCTGAACGGCCGCGGCTATCACCTGAACTACGACCGTCCGAAGTCGATCGGGAAAGTTCGCGCGTGGTACGGGAACTTCGCCCTCCTCGTGCGAGCGTACGCCTACATCCTCCGGATGGGCGGAGACGGCCTCAAGGAGGTCTCCGACCGCGCCGTTCTGAACGCGAATTACATCCGTCACCGGCTGGCCGGCGTCCTCGACGTGCCGTTCGGCGGGCTGCGGAAGCATGAGTTCGTTGCGAGTGCCGCGAAGCTCGCCGCCGAACGAGGCGTCCGCACCGTGGACCTCGCGAAGCGCCTCATGGATTTCGGCTACCATCCGCCGACCGTGTACTTCCCGCACCTCGTCGAAGAAGCGCTCATGGTCGAGCCGACGGAGACGGAGACGAAGGAGACGCTCGACGGGTTCGTGGAGGCCCTCAAGAAAATCGTGAAGGAGGATCCCGAAACGTTGCGCTCCGCGCCGCATAACACCGCGGTCGCGCGCGTCGACGAAGTCCAGGCGGCGCGCGAACCGATCCTCAGCTGGCGGACGTTGAAGTCCCGGAAGCCCCTCTCATAGGCCGAGCTCGTCGCGATGGAGACTGCCGAGGAGGATGTACGCCCAGTCCAGCTTTCGCTGTTTCGTGCGGCGGTCGAGGTCCTTTGCACTCGGATGCTCGAAGTCGAAGCCGACCAAGCGGATGCGTGCGGCGCCGAAGTGATCCGCCAGGAACACGGCCCGATCTCCGTCCGTGAAGCCTCCGAAATTCCGAAGGCCTCCGACGGGCCTGGATTGTGTCGTCGCCACCGTCGCCCCGGAGAACCGCGGGGCCCATTGTCGCACCGCCGGCCCGTTGTCGCCGTGGCCGTGGATCACCGCGATCGTTCCCTCGGCATTCGCTTTCACCTGATCCGTCACCGTCCCGTCCAAGTCGGTCACGAGGATCGCCGGAAGGAGACCTTTCTCAAGCGCAACCGAGGTGGCCTCGTCCGCGGCAATGAAAACCCCGCGCGCCTCGCCGATCTCCTGTGCGACGTTCGGACCGTTTCCGGCCACCGTCACTTCCTTCCCTCGGATGATCTTTCGAAGGCTTGAGTCGGGAACCCGGTTCCCGCCAAGGAGCTTGTCGAGCTCGACGGCAACCGCCTCGTCCTTTTCCCGGGAGAAGCCGAAATCTTTCAGGATCTCCTCGTAGAACGGTTCCCAGGCCTCGAATTCCATCCGAACCCTCGGGGAGGCTAGCTCTCATCGGCCGAATCCGGGCGCTCCGCCCGCGTTCGGTACGAGAGGCCCGTGACCGCGACCAGGAAGAGGGCGAGGCCCATGCTCAGATAGATCAGCGGCAAGGAGGCGGCCGGGTTGTACTCCCCGAGGATCGTCTGGAGGATCTGCGTCATCCCGAGGACCAAGAGGCCGAGCGCGACGAACGTCACTGCGACGGCGACCGCGTGCCGCGGAGCCCGGCCGTGACGAAGGTACGCGCTGATGACCTTCCCGCCTTCAAAGAGCAGCGTGCCGATGACGATCCACCAGACCGCGCCGATGACGAACCAGAGGAACTGCGACACATAGGACGTCCCGCCGTTCCGGCCCGCGGTATCCGCTCCGAAGAAGATCCCGACGAGGATCAGGATGAGCGCGGAGACGTTGAAGAAGATCGCCAGGTTCCCCGTGGCAACAGAATCCCGGACCCGGTCGTAGTATTCGCCACCTTTCTTGAAGACGTCGCCAATGCTTTGGAACGGCAACGAGATCATGATGAAATAGAGGCCCGCGAGGATGAGGGCCAGGCCGGAGGCCGCGTTGGGGAGGGCCAGATAGATCGCGCCGAAGAGGAGGAGGACGAATCCCAGGGGGGCCACGATCTTGCGGCGCACTCGGGGATTCTTCAGTTGCCGGCCGATCGTGTAGTACAGCGATTCCGCGGTCGGCGTCTGCCGGACGTACACCCGACGCACGTGGTCCACCCGGATTCGCGAGCCGATGATCGGCGAGAACGCTTCGTCCTCGGCTCCGTCCGAAACGAGGAACACGCGGTCCGGCCGGAGCTGCTCGAGGACCTGGTCGAGTTGCTTCGTCAGGACGAGGTCGGAGACGGCACCGACGCGGACGTCCCCGCAAATCGTCGCGACCTCGGCGTCCGCGCCCTCCTTCTCGAGGCCGTCGTAGATGGAGACCGCGCTCAGGAGCGCGTTGACGTCGGAATCTTCGGGATCGGCGAGGCCCAGCTTCGTCGCCGCCGCGAGGTTTTGGTCGCGGCCGACGAGCGGGGTGCGAAGGCCCGTCTTGATG
>Ga0209590_10001021_pt1 | contig 10166 bp, 8 predicted proteins | sample CZO8metaG_FD_188353 | JGI IMG/M metagenome (GOLD analysis project Ga0209590, IMG submission 188353) | Vadose zone soil microbial communities from the Eel River Critical Zone Observatory, Northern California, USA - CZOApr15con1.8 metaG... | ecosystem: Environmental > Terrestrial > Soil > Vadose...
CCCGCAGCACGTCTCGCCAATCCGGGATCAGGTGGAGCACATGGTTCGTCGTGGCGACATCGAATGCCTCTGACACGAAGGGAAGGCGCGCTGCATCCGCGAAGACGACGTCCCGCAGACCTTTAGCGAGACCGAACTCGACCATCTTCCGCGAGATGTCCACGCCGACGACGCGAATGCCACTCTTCTGAAGCGGCACGGCGTAGCGTCCCGTGCCGACTCCGACCTCGAGCACCCGCTTCCCCTGGAGTTGGTCCACGAGGACGGCGAGGACGCGGGCCATCGCACGGGGTGCGAGGCTGCGCGTCTCGTCGTAGATTGCCGCGACGCGGTCGAAGGATAAGCGGCCCGGCATCGCGGCACGGATGGCGACCCGATGGAAAAATGTGCCTCGCGTCGTCCCGGTTAGTCTGGGTTGCCCGTAATCCAAGGATGGTGGCCGGCGTTCTCGGGGTAGATCTCGGCGAGCGTCCGGGGCTGCTCGTCCTCGAATACTCGCTCCGGAAACCATCGGGATCCGAAGGCGACGAGGCGCATTAATACCGGCATGATGTCCTCCCCCTTCTTCGTAAGGGACCAACGGACCAGTTTGGGAGAATGGTGTTCCTCGACCTTCCGAATCATGTCGGCGTCTTCGAGCTCACTCAGCCGAAGGGCGAGCATCCTCGGTGTGAGGCCTGGAATGGTACGGAGGAGACCGTTGAACCGGTCGGCCCGCTTCCACCCGATATCCCGGAGGATGAGAAGGCTCCATTTCCGACCGAGGACTCCCAAGCTCGTCGCGATGGGGCAGTTCTTGAACGGGACCACGGGTACCGGAGGTTCGACGGGAATAGTCGTCATCAACGATCGCCTTACCGGATGGAAAGCATGGCGCTCCTATCGTTAAAGGTGCACGGTCAAAGTGGCTGGCGATTCTCCGCGTTTGTCCGATGATGCCGCCCCCGGTTGACTCGACGGCGTGCCGATCTCGTGCGGTTCTGTGGGAAGACCAACGCGGTGTTGGCGCGCCAGCCGCCGTGCATAACGCACTTCGTCGGGGCACCCCTTCCGGATGGTTTCCGCAACGGCCGGCTCCAGCAACTCGCGAAGCGCAATCTCATTCCCGGAATCTTCTCCTAGGACCGCCCGCTCCAACGATGCGATTCCGACGCACCCGCAGTTCAACCGACGGGCCTGGCGAACCGCGATGTCGGAGTGCTTCCGCGCGCCATCCATGTCGCCACGCAACCGACATAGCCGGCTGAGAACTTGGTGGCAGAGGATTGCGCAGTGACCCGGCCCGATCCTCCGGTCGGACTCGAGAGTGGCCTCCGCTTCCTGCTCGGCCCTCTCGTATTCGTCCGCAAGGAACAAGGCGAGGGATAGCCAGGAATGCGCGTAGAGCGCCTCATAGCGATTGCCGATGGCTTCGCAACCTGTGATGGCCCTCTCGAGAAATCCAATTGCCCGCCGCAAATCCGGCTTCCGATGGATCGCCTGGTATCGCTCCTCCCGACAGAGGATCTCACCCGAGAGGATATCCACGGCCTCGACCTGCCTGGGCATCTCCCACCGGCGGAAGTCGGCGCGCCAGCTCCTAAGTCGCGGGAGCATCTGTCGCCAGTTCGAGGGGAAGGCCACGTGCCACGTCCACAATTCGAGGACAAGTCGCTTGTTCCCTGTCTGACGTGCCACCTCGAGGGCGCGGCGCCAATACTCCTTTGCGCGCATGTGGTTTCCCTGCCGATCGTAGAGCAGCGCGAGCATGAAGCGTGCGTCCGCTTTGTCCGCCAGACTCCCGGTCGACTCCAGAAGGCGAAGGTTCCGCGCAAGGACTCGCTCCGCGGCCACCATGCGGCCGGTGTTTCCCAGATAGTAGCCGAGCGGCGACAACACCCAGCTGAGGAGACGAGGATCACCCAATGGGTCCGCGATCTGGCGCGCAGTCTCGAGTTCGCGGATTACCGCGGGCGTCTTGGCGATTCCCAGCAGTGCGAGTGCGTGGCTCCGATGAAACATCGCCCGATGACGCGCATCGAGCTTGTCGGGCGGAATCTCATTCAGGATCTCGAGGAAGACCGCTGCATTGACGCTGGTCGAAGGCATCTCCCGCTCTCCCGCGAGATCCAGTTCCAGCAGATTGCCCGCGACGGACCAGTCTTCCGCCTTTGTTGCGTGATACAGCGCTTCCACGATGTCGTCCCCCCGTTCGGAGGGCAGGAAGAGGGCGGTCGCACGCCGGTGAATCTCAGGATGAGACGCGACGGTCGAAGAGAGGGAGTCCCTGAGGACATCATGGATCCTGTAGACGAGTCCCTCAGAACGAATCATCGCCCGTCGCTCGAGGACGGCCAGTGGCAGGCTTGGGTCTTTCAGGCCCGTGAGGAACCGAATGTCCTTCAAGCCGAGGGGTCGCCTCACACACGCCAACGCCAGGAGTACGTGCTGGGTGCTTCTATCCAAAGCGTGGAAAGCCTCGCGTCCTACATCAGCGCCAACGGATCGTGCGGCGCCGGGACCGTTGTCAGGCTGCTGGGCGTAGAGTCGGAGGGAGAGCGGATGCCCGCCGAACGCGCGTTCCAGTCGGAGGAATTCGGCAGAGGACGCGGTCAGGCCGAATTCTTTCAGCAGCCCAAGGGCTGCGGCCCGATCCAAACCGGGCAACGTGATAAGGTGCGTCGTTGTGTCCAAGTCAAACGGCGGACGATTACGAGAAAGGACGACCACCTTCGCACTCTCGAGTGTCCGTTGCCAGCGGCGGACGATCTCGTGAATGCTGTCGTCGCGAATCTTCTGGTAGTCGTCTAGGATGATGAGGGTCCGGTGCCGGGAAAGTCCATCGGTTACACGGTCCAGCAGATCGGAGATGTCCCAATTTGCCCTCTCGTACTCCTGGCTTCTTGACGGATCGAGAAAGGCAAGCCATCGCCTCGCCAACCCAAGAAGCCGCAACGCAGAGTCGAAGGGCGTGAACGTATGCCAGACGACTCGTTGAATGCCGTGCCGATGCGCAAGCTCGGTCGCGAGCGTCGTCTTGCCCATCCCAGGCAACCCGACGATCATGGAGAAGCGAGAGCTGGGATTGGACAGCCTAGCCAGCTCTTGCTCTCGGCCGAATATCGGACACCGCGGCGGCACGCCTTCGAGAGTGTAAGGCGTCGTGTCGATCTCCGTCGTCTGTGCCTGAACTTGGTAACCTTCTTCGTTAATCGCGAGGGTGAACTCTCTCGTCTTGAGACGGTAAAGCTTGACGTTCTTCCCACCCTCGCGAGCCCAGCTGCCCTGGAGAAGGCCAGCCTCCTCGAGAGTACGGAGACGCTGGGCAACATGCGCCTCTCCGCGATGCAGTCGGCCCGCGAGCCTCCGGGGGTATTCGGGGTTCACCGCCAGAGCGGATAAGATCGCGAGGTTCTCGCGACTCGCAAGGAGCCGAAGGAAGTCCAAAGCATCCCCCGGGAACTAGCGGAGTGACCGATGATAATGGTTTCGGGTCTGCCGAATTTTGGCCAACCTAGCATTCACCCGCGGCACGACCGCTTTTGGCCTCGGTGGATTCGATCAAGAATTCGAAGAGGCTTCGACTGCCCCGCGGGCTCAGGAGGCGAGGGATGAGGTTGTCCGCCTCGTGCTCGCTCGCCCTGCTCGTCGCCTTCAGCCTCCTTATGACCCTGACCGCTCGGGGTGACCGGTTCAGCGGATCGAGCATGTTGACGGCGAAAGCCGGTCAAGGTGCTGGAGTCATCGAGGTCGCTCCGACCGCGGAAGAGCCTCTCAATGCGGACGGCGTGCGAACGTTCCACGTACAGGGAACGGTCAATATCGAAAGGGCGCTCGCCGACGCGAGCTACCGGGTGGCGCGCGCTGTCGATCCAGGTGACATCGGAAGTCCCGATGGTCGATGCCCTGCGGTTGACGCCTTGAGCCTGGCTTGGCGATCTGTCAGTGATGTCTTGAGCACTTCGGCCGGCGGGGCCGGCGCGCTGCACTTCGAGATTGCTCCACCAGCGCCAACACGGTTCGTCTCGGGCGTGACATTCGATGTCCAGTGGCAAGTCATCAAAATCAACGCGGACGGAAGCCTAGACGCGAGTCAAGAGCTTCGAAGCGAGTGTTTCACGGTGACGGTGAAGTAGCGTCAGGGGCGAGTTCATGAACTACACGAAGCGAGTCTGGCCGGGTCTGGCAACCTTTGCCGTGTTGGCTTTCATCTTCGTTGTCATGCCCGGTTCGAGCCTAGCTGCAACCACAACGGCCGGGTTTCGCGTTGGACCGAACGTCCAGGTGTTCAATAACCCCGGCGTCCAAGCGGAAGTCGCGATCGCGGCGAACCCAGTTGATGACAAGAACCTTATCATCGGCACGAATGACGGACGCCTCACATCTACATCCTGCTCCATTTCGAGTACATCCCTGTGCGTGACGAACTGGATCGGAGTGTTCACGTCGACTGACGGCGGCAAGACGTGGCTCCCCCAATTGCTCCCCGGCTTCCCAGGTGGGCCGACGGGAGTCCTCACTGGATTCCAAGAAGGAGCCGATCCAATTGTGGCGTTCGACGGCCGCGGCGCTGCCTATGCCGGTGGCATCTTTTGGAAAGGGCCGACGTTCTTGCAGAGCTCGCATGGTTTCACGCTTGCGCTCTCCCGCTCGGACGACGGTGGCCTTACCTGGAATGAGCCCTCGATCTTGGCCTCGGGATCAGGTCTGAACCCTTTCCCTGACCATCCCCAGATGGCTGTAGACAACACGGGCGGCGGCCAAGACGGCAATGTCTACGTAATTTGGCACTCCCTCGTCGGTCTGGCCTCTTCGAAGGACGTTCAGGTGGGGACCTCCCGCGACCGCGGGATGACTTGGTCGACGATCAGAGTAAGCGGCCCCATTCCAAGCGATGACTTCAAGGGACTCTACGGAGATACAATCGTCGCCGTCGGGCCGAGTGGCGTGGTTTATGCCGCTTGGGACGAGCCATTCCAGGGCGTGGATGGTGTTCCGCGGGAGAAATTCTGGATGACGGTCTCCCTGGACGGAGGTGGTTCCTTCCAGGCACCGTGGGTGATCGAGGACGCCATTGCCCCGATCCAGCTGCCCAACGCGCCATTCCGAGCCTCTTCGTTTCCTGTCCTTGCCATCGATACGAGCCGAGGGACGCACAGCGGCCGGTTATACCTGACCTGGTCCGATCAGCGCTCCGGCAACGCGGACATCCTCCTGAAGGCTTCAGACGATGGCGGGAAGACTTGGTCGACGATCCGTCGAGTGAACGACGATAGCGGCACGAGTGCCCAGTTCGACGCGTGGGTGTCAGTCGCCCCGAACGGTCGCGTGGACCTTTCGTTCTTCGATCGCCGCGATGATCCAAACGACTACCTGCTCCGCCGGTACTACGCCGGGTCAACGGACGGAGGCGTGACCTTCGTCAATGTGCGGGTGAGCGACGTGCCCTTCGACCCTGCGGTCCTTGGGTTCGTCGGGGACTACAACCAAATCGCCTCGACGTTGAAGGTGGCTCACCCTGCGTGGACGGACGGTCGAAATGGTTTGCCCGGGAATGGGAACACGGACATCTACACCGCCTCCATTTTCGCGTAATCGGCAGTCGTAGGGGCCTTCCATGTGCAAGCTACAGCCAACATCTATCTGGATGGAGTGTGCGAGAAATGAAAGTTAGAGCTGCATTCGCTTGTATGCTGGTCTTGATGATGGCATCCGTGGTCTTCGTCACGCCCGCGCGCGCGACATCTGGCCCTGCCGCAGGAGGCGGAGACGAGAACGGCGAGATCTGGATAACGAACCAGGACGGAGGCCAGCTCTTCATCGTGCACCCCCGGGCGGTCCTCCACGGGGCGAGCATAGAGACGATCGTCCTCCCCACGGGCACGCGTCCTCACATTACGACGTTCTCACCCGACGGCGCATTCGCGTACGTCGCGGACCTCGGAATGGGGAACCTGATTGTCGTCCGGGCGAACGACCGCCAGATTGTCACGATCCTTTCCATCGGGATGTCTGGAACGCACCAAGCCAAGCCTTCCCCTGACGGGTCCCTTCTCCTCGTCGCGAACATGCACGATAAGACCCTCACCAAAGTTTCCGCCGACGAAGCGGCGGAATCGTGGAACATTCTAGGGAGCATGTCGCTCGCGAAGCCACCCATCTGCACCGTGTTCCGTAACGATGGCCTGCGGGCCTATGTGTCCCTGCTCCCGAGCGGCATTGCGATCGTCGACGTGTCGACGATGACGCTGCTGGGGACGCTCCCGACGGACGGGTTCATCGCCTGCGGGATGACCAAATCTCACGACGGCCAGACCGTCTTCATCGCCTCCACGGGAGGCGGCGATACACTCTGCAACCCCATGACGGGTGTCGGCACGTGCCCAGGGCACCTCTACCGCCTCGATACAACCACGGACACACTGACGGATCTTGGTTCGCTCGACGCGGCGAGCTGGCACAGCTTCAGCGTGTTGCCGGATGAGAGAACCGCCATCGGCTCGTCCCCTGCGGCCGATCAAGTCGAAGTGATCGACCTCGCCACTTCAACCGCCTTCCCGCTGGACCTCAACCCCACTCCGGGGGCCAACAACGACCGGCCAGACGGTATCGGGGTGCAGGGCAACAACGTGTACGTGAGCCTCCGGGCTGCTGGGAAGCTCGCCATCATTAATATGGCGCGCCTCACGGTGGACTACATTGATCTCGCGCCGCCCTCGCCCTTCGCGATTCACGGTGTCGCCGTCCGGCCGTAGAATGGCACTTCGCGAGGCGGAGACTCCGGGTTTCGGCAGCCCTCAGAACGCGGGGAGCTTTTGGGAGCCATTGATCCTTCACTTTCGCGATAGTTTCACCCATCTTCCTGTGTTACCGCCTTAGGATGGTCCGGGATAAGAAGACGGGTGAAAAGGTGGCCCTCGGGCTCAAGTTCTTCGAGGAGCTCCCCGGCGTAGCCCCGCGACCGCGGGGGGTGTTCGCCTCCGCCCAAGCATTCGCCTCGGGATGCCCCAAACCCTTAGGATGACGAACGCAGTTTCTCGCGGCTGAAGAAAGGTGAACGAAGAAAGGGACAGGTCCTCATTCAGTGACGCTCAGCTTTCCGCTTTTCGCATCCACCGCCACCATCTCGACCTCCGCGTCCCGAGCAACCGGCTCACGGCCGTTGTCGGAGACGTCTGCGGAGTCCAAGCCCAGGTGACCGCGATGGCCCGGATTGCCCTCTGGGCCCGCCTCCGCCAGCTGACCGTCGACGACGTCGAGCAAGCCCTCGTGCACAAGCGGACTATCGTCAAGACATGGTCTATGCGGGGGGCGTTGCATCTTCTTGCATCGAACGAACTCCTTCTGTATCTCCGCGGTCTCATGCCGACGAGGCTGCCGCGAGAGCAGAGATGGATCCAGGGCGCGGGTTTGAAGGAGGAGGAGACCACGGCGATGATCCTCGACGCTCTCAAGAATGGCCCGCTCACGCGGGCCCAGCTCGTTGGCTATTTGGCGAAAAGGCTGGGGGCGAAGACGAAGGATTGGTTCGATGGAGGGTGGGGACGGGAGACGACGGGATCCAACACGTCGTGGCAACTCGTCCGCCCCGCCGTGATGCGCGGCCTCGTATGCTTCGGTCCGAGCAATGGACAGGAGATCACGTTCACGAGACTGGATCGCTGGCTTCACGAGCCCCGATCGATGCCGGAGGAAGAGGAGGCCGAGGACGCGGTGGTTCGGCGGCACCTACGCGCGTTCGGCCCAGCCGATGCGGAGGATTTGTGGTCCTGGTCCGGCGTGTATGTTCGGCGGATCCGAGTCATCTTGGACCGGCTCCGGGACGAGCTCGTCGAGGTGGACACGGGCCGCCGGCGCGGATTCCTGTTGAGGAAGGATCTCCCGGACCTGGAAAAGGCGGCGTGCGAGGCCGGAATCGTACGGCTGCTTCCGAGCTTCGACCCGTTCCTACTCGGGCATCGGGACCGAGAGCACCTCGTCGACCGAGCCCACTACAAGCAGGTATACAAGGATCAAGGATGGCTCGCTCCGGTCGTCCTGGTGGATGGTCGTGTTGCCGGGACGTGGTCCTATCAGCGTCACCCTCGCAATCTTGCAGTGGACGTCAAGATGTTTACGGCCTTCAAGAAGGAAACGCGAGCGAAGGCGAAGGAGGAAGCCTACGATTTGGCGCGTTTCCTCGGGGCTCCGGACATGGCGATCCGGTTCAACTAGAGAGTCACTAATCCAGCGAGTCATCTCCATTTTTCACACGTGAAAAACGATAGTTTCACCCATCCCCCCGTGTTACCGCCTTAAGTATGGCCAAGGATGAGGGGAAAGGTGATAAGGTGGCGGTAGCCGTCAAGGCCATCAAGTCCATTGAAGAGCTCGCCGGCGTGGGACCCGCGACCGCCGAGAAGCTGCGAGAGGCCGGCTTCACGGACCTCATGGGCCTAGCTGTGGCCTCCCCCACGATGGTCGCGGACGCCGCCGAGATCGGTACGAACGTTGCGCAGAAAATCATCATCGCCGCCCGCGAGGCCGTCGACATCGGCGGCTTCGAGACCGGCGATGTCGTTTTGGAGCGGCGGAAGTCCGTCGCCAAGCTCACGACCTGCTCGAAAGCCCTTGACGAGCTCCTGGGCGGCGGGCTCGAGACCCAAGCGATCACGGAAATGTACGGCGAATTTGGATCGGGCAAGTCGCAGCTCGGCCACCAGCTCGCGGTCAACGTCACCCGTTCCGAGGATGACGGCGGTATGAACGGGGACACGGTCTGGATCGATACCGAACAGACCTTCCGGCCGGAGCGCATCCGTCAGATGTCCGAAGCGCTCGATCTCGATGCGGATCCGATCCTGAAACGGATCCATATCGCCCGCGCGTTCAACAGTCACCACCAGATGCTCCTCGTCGAGAAGGCCCAAGAGCTCGCGCAAGACTTCCCGATCCGGCTCATCGTGATTGACTCCTTGACGGCGCACTTCCGAGCCGAGTACATCGGTCGGGGTGTGCTCGCCGAGCGTCAGCAGCTCCTGAACAAGCACATCCACGAGCTGATGCGGTTCGGAGACATTCACAACGCCGTGATCTATGTCACGAATCAGGTCCACGCGAAGCCCGATGCGTTCTTCGGGGATCCCACCCGGCCGGTCGGGGGCCACATCGTCGGCCACAGCGCGACGTTCCGCGTGTATCTGCGCAAGTCGAAAGGCGGGAAGCGGATTGCTCGATTGATCGACTCCCCGAACCTCCCCGAGGCCGAGGCGGTCTTCAGCGTCTCCGAGGACGGAATCCGCGACTGACCGTGCTTTTCCGTTCCGTGACAAATCGTGTCGGGGCAGGTTGAAGTAGCGTCCCACCCATCGTTGACCGGTTCCATGGAAGCGGGGCTTTTGCTGATCCCGGGGCCCGTTCCGCTCCCGCCGCGCGTACTCGAAGAATTCGCGAAGCCCGCGATGCCTCATTACGGCGACGCCTGGGTGAAAGCCCATGCCGAGACGCGGGAGATGTTGCACAGCCTCTGGTCCTCGCCCGACGCGCATGTGTTCCCCCTCGCGGGACCGGGCCACGCGGGTCTCGAGGCGATCGCGTACACGTTCTTGCGGCCGGGCGACCGGGTGGTCGTCGTCTCCAACGGTTTCTTCGGGGAACGGACTCGGGAGGTCCTGCTGAGCCACCGCGTCAAGGCGGACGTGGTCTCGTCGGCGTGGGGGGCCGGCCCGGACATCCCGGCGCTGCGGGAGGCCCTCAAGACGCCGACGAAGGCGGTCGCGGTCGTGCACAACGAGACCTCGACGGGCATCACGAACCCCTTGGAGCCGATCGTCGAGGCCGCCCACGCCGCGGATGCGGCCGTGATCGTCGACGCGGTCTCGTCCCTCGGCGGTCTCCCGCTACCGTTCGGAAAGCTCGGGATCGAGGCGGCGTTCAGTGCGTCCCAGAAGTGCATCGCGGCGCCCGCCGGCATCGCGCCCGTCGCGGTCGCCCGGTCCCTCTGGGAGTCCACGGATCCGCAATCCGTTGAAGGATGGTATCTCAACCTCTACACCTGGGACCGGTACGAGCGGGAGTGGGGGGAGTGGCATCCCACGCCGACGACGATTTCCTCGAATCTGTTCTACGCCTTCCACCGTGCGCTGGTTCTCCTGAAGGAGGAAGGCCTCGAAGCCCGCATCGCACGGCATGCGAAAGTCGCCGCCCGG
>Ga0209590_10001023_pt1 | contig 10160 bp, 7 predicted proteins | sample CZO8metaG_FD_188353 | JGI IMG/M metagenome (GOLD analysis project Ga0209590, IMG submission 188353) | Vadose zone soil microbial communities from the Eel River Critical Zone Observatory, Northern California, USA - CZOApr15con1.8 metaG... | ecosystem: Environmental > Terrestrial > Soil > Vadose...
CGTCGTCCTGCCGATCGCTCCCGCCCCCTCGGCGGCGCAGGGCTGGATCGAGCACCCGCGGGGTGCGATCGAAAAAGCGCGCAGCGCCGTCCAAGTCAACGTCACCGGGCGCGTGGCACGCGTCACAGTCGAGGAATGGTTCCGGAACACGGGCGCCCTCCTCAACGAAGCCACCTACCTCTATCCGCTGCCGGGTGAAGCGGTGTTCAGCGATTTCTCCCTGTGGCAGGGCGACCAGGAGCTCAAGGGCGAGCCGATGGACGCCGCGCAGGCGCGCGCCATCTACGAAGAGATCGTGCGGCGGAAGCGCGATCCCGCCCTGATCGAGCTGGCGGGACACGGGCTGCTACGCGCACGCGTATTTCCCATCGGCCCGGGCGAGACGCGCAAGATCACGCTCCGCTACACCCAGCTGCTCGATCGTGTCGGCGACGCGTGGCGCTTTCGGTACACCGCCGGGACCGGGGCCGGCGCAGCGGCTTCCGCCAGCTTCCGGATGCAGGTGGACAGCGGCGCCCGGTTCGGCGACCCGTATTCGCCCACGCATCGACTCAGCACCACCCGCAGCGACAACCGCATCGAGCTCACGCTCGCCGAAACCAGCGCGCGCGGAGACCTCGAGCTGTTCCTGCCGCTCGCGCGCAGCCTGGTCGGGATGTCGCTCGTCACCAGCCAGCCAATCGGGGAAGATGGGTTTTTCATGCTGCTGCTGGCACCGGGCCGTTCCGAGACTCCGTCGGTGCGTCGTGACCTGGTCGCCGTGCTCGACGTGTCGGGCTCGATGTCGGGTGACAAGCTCGATCAGGCAAAAACCGCGCTGGCACAGTTGCTCGGCACCCTGCGGTCGGGGGACCGGTTCCGCGTCGTCACCTTCGGCAGCGGCGTGCGGCGCTACGCCACCGGCTGGACGGACGTGTCGGGTGACAACGTGCGTGCCGTCCAGGAATGGGTGCGCCGCCTCGAGACCGACGGCGGCACCAACATCGCAGGCGCGCTCGCCGAGGCGTTCGCCGAGCCGCCCGCCGAGGGCCGGCTCGGCGTGGTCGTGTTCCTGACGGACGGGATGGCGACGGTGGGCGAGAAAAATCCCGAGCGCATCGCCGATCAGGCCGAGCGTGACCGGGGGCCGTTTCGCGTCTTTGCGTTCGGCATCGGGTATGACGTCAACACGTACCTGCTCGACCGGCTGACCGAGCGGGCCCGGGGCGTCACCGAGTATATCCGGCCCGGCGGCGATATCGAGCAGACCGTGGCGTCGCTCGCGTCCAAGATTGCGTCCCCCGTCCTCACCGACCTGGCACTGCGGGCGGACGGGGTCGAGCTGTACGACCTGCAGCCGCACAGTCTGCCGGATCTGTTCGGGGGAGACGAGCTGGTGGTGTTCGGGCGCTATCGCGGAGAGGGGCGAGGGGAACGGTCCGTCACGGTGATCGGACGGCGCGGTGGACGCGAGGAGCGGTTCACGACTGCGGCGCGTTTCGCGGGCGAGCAGGCGGGCGCGGACTACGTCCAGCAACTGTGGGCCGCGCGGAAGGCGGGCGCGCTCTCGAGCGAGATCCGACTGCACGGGCCGAACCCGGAGATCGTGAGCGAGCTCAAGCGGCTCGCCCTGCGGTACGGCATTCTGACGGAATACACGTCGTATCTCGTGCAGGAGCCGAACGTCGTGGCGCGGCCGATGCCGCTGCAAGCTCCCGCGCCGCAAGACCAAGCCGGTGCCGAGGCCGTGCAGCGTTCCCGCAGGGAGAAGGCGCTCACCGGCTCGCTCCTGCTTAGCGAGGTGGTGGTCACTGGAAGCGCGGCGGATTCCCTGAGCCGGAGTGGCGCAGCAACGGAGAACAAGACGCGGCAGGCCGCCGGCCGGGTCTTCGTGTGGCGCGACAGTACGTGGACGGACATCGCGCACGGCGACTCGCTGCGAGTCGTGAGCGTCGCGGCCTTCAGCGACGCCTACTTTGCGCTGCTCCGGGCTCTTCCCGAGCTGGCGCAGGCCGCCACGCTCGAGCCCGCGGTCCTGGTGGCCGGACGCCGTGTGAGCATCAAGATTGGGCCCGACGGCAAGACGACTTGGACGGACGGAGAGCTGGAGCGGCTCGTGCGAGAGTTTCACGGATGACACGCTGACCTCGATGCCCGAGGATATCGCCGAGGTCTACCGCACCACCTACCGCGCGCTCGTGCGGTTCCTGTACCGCAAGGTATGGGACGCCGAGCGCGCGGAGGACCTGGCGCAGGAGGCCTTTGCCCGGGCCCTGATACACAAACCCGAAAGCGCGAGGGGGTGGCTGTTCATCGTGGCGGCGAACATGGCGCGGGACGACGCGCGACGCGCGGCCCGAGAGCGGCGGCATCTCACGTTGCTCACGGCCGAGCCGCAGGAGAGCACATCCGCCACCGACGAGGCGTTGGAGGCCGAAAGCGATCGGGCGCGCGTACAAGCCGCGCTCGATGAGCTGTCGCCGCGCGACCGCGAGGTACTGCTGTTATGGGATTCGGGATTATCGTACGAAGAGATCGCCGCGCAGACGGGACTGGCGCGGGGCGCGATCGGGACGACGCTGTCGCGGGCGCGCCGGCGGTTGGTGCACGCCTACGAGGCGGGGAAGGCAGGTGAGCATGTCGCACGTGGATGACGGTACACTGCACGCCTATCTCGACGGCGAGCTCGCGCCGGCGGAGGCTCAGGGCGTCGACGCGCACTTCGCCCAGTGTCCCGCGTGCCGCGGGCGGCTCGAAGAAGAGCGCGCGCTGATCACCCGCGCCGGGGAATTGCTGGCACTGGCCGCGCCACCGGAACGCGAGCTCCCGCCGTTTCGAGCCGGGGACGTAAAGCCTCTTCAGCGGCTGTGGTGGCAGGTGCGCCTACCGCTTGCGTGGGCGGCGACGGTCGTGCTGGCGCTCGGGATCGGGAGCTACCTCGGCTCGGGGTCCCGGGCGGTGACGGATCGCTCCGTCGCTGAACCGTTGGCGGATCGATCGCGCGAGCTCGTCACGGCGGACACACCCGCTCGCCTGATGCCTTATCGAACTGCTGCCGAACCGCGCGTCGCGAAGCGCGCCGCGGCTCCACCGGCCACGCCTGCCCCGGCAGCTCGCGAGGAAGTAGACAGCCGCATGCGGGAGCGCAAAGCCCAAGCGGCCGCCATTCCGGGCGACTCGGCGCTGAGCGTCGCCACTCCCGCCCCCACGCCGCAGGCGGGTGTCGTGATTTTCGAAGATGGGGGCTCATTGCTGAAGGGATCTCCCATCAGCGTCGACGGCGCGCGGGCGCTACTCGGGGCCGACCCCTTCGCCGTTCCGGGAGCGCCGATCCGCACGATCTACCAGGCACGCGAGATCGGCTACGCCGCCGTGGTGATCGTCGAGCAGGCGCTCGATTCGAGCACGGTGATTGACGTGACCAGCGCGCGATCGGCGCCGCTTGCCCTCGCCGAGGTCGCGGTCACGGGAGCGGCGACGCCAGCGGCGCGAGCCGACAGCATGGACGCCCTCGAGCGGGCGCCACGGGCCCGCCCCCAAGTGGCCTCGTCGCTCGCTGCAAAACCAAGCGCTCTCCTCAGGCGTGACGAGACACGGAATCAGCTGCTGCGACGCGTCGGCACCCTGGAAATTCACATCTCGGGCCCGCTGCCGGGCGACTCCCTGCGGAAGCTGCTGCAGCTGGTTCAGCCGGTGAAGCCCTAGCGCTTCTCACTTCACGACGATCGTGCCCCGCATGTTGTTGGTGTTGACGTGAATCGAGCAGTGATACGTGTAGGACCCCTGACTGAGCGCGGGTGTTGTGTACGTCCCCGACATCTGGGTGGCGGAATTGGGCGGCGAGGTCGGGCCCGCGTCCCAGGTGACGTTGTGGTCCACCGAGCCAGCGGCCCACGTGAAGGTTACAGCCGTCCCGGCGGTCACCGTGTCGGGGGTCGGACTGAACGAGTAGTTTTGAACGGTCAGGTTTGGTGAATGGCCGCCGCCTCCGCCCCCTCCGTACGGCGACGTCGAGCCGCCGCACGCGGTGAGCAGCACCACTCCCGCTGCCCCTAGCGCCAAAGTGTTTATGTGCGACCGCATTGAACCTCCGGGGTGGTGGGTGGGACGGCAACCGGCTGTGACACGTGCCTAATACCCCGGGTGGGACCTAGTGGCGCTCGCGCTCCAGCGTGTCGGCCGCGAGCCTGGGTGAGAGCATCGGGTAGCGAGCCCCGAACCAGCCGAACGACAGCAGAAACAGCCCACCGAACAGGAGCGTCACGCCGATCTCGGGCACGCCGATGGCGGGCCCGGCGCCGCCGTTGATCGAGGGAACGATCTCGAGATAGCGTTCGAGCCAGATGCCCGCCAGGCTCACGAGGGCCAGTGTGATGAGCGCGGGCGGATACTTCTTGGGCCGGACACCCAGCAGGCCAACGAACGGTATGACGAACACCATGAGGAAGACGGCCACGCCGATCGGCTTCCACGCGCCGAGCAACCGGTAGAAGATGAAGTAAGTCTCCTCGGGCAGGTTGCCGTACCAGATCACTAGGAACTGCGACCACATGAGATAGGCCCAGAACACGCTGAAGCCGAAGCACAGCTTTCCCAGATCGTGCTGTTGCTTGGCGGAGAACAGCCCGTCCAGTCCCATGCGCCGTCGCACGACGAGCACCAGCACCGCCAGCGCCATCAGCGCGGCGAGGAAGCTTCCCATGAAGTAGAACGCGCCGTACAGGTTGCTCACCCACTTGTGCGCCAGCGACATGACGAGCTCGAACGCCAGCAGGCTGTAGCCGAAGGCGTAGCCGACCACCAGCCAGGCCGCGTCGCGGATGATCGCGTCGCGGCCCTCCAGCCGGTCGGCAGGACGGCCTTCGGCGAGCTCGCGGATATCCGGCGCCAGGTCGTGCCGCACGAAGCGCCACGACAGCCACGCGAGCAGGACGTAAATCAGGCCGCTCCGCACGAAGAAGAACTTCGCCGTGAGCCAGCCGCCCAGGTCGGGACGCGGCTCATGCAGCCAGCTGAAGATGTGCTGCCGGCCCACGATCAGCCCCACATACAGCACCAGCGACACCCACAGGAACGCGGCCGCGGCCTCGGCGAGCCGGATGATGAGGCCCGACCAGTGACCCTTGGCGAGCTTCTGAGTCGCGGCGAAGACGACCAGTGCCTGTGCCAGTCCGGTCCAGAACATGAAGTTGACGTGCCAAGCCTGCCACGCGCGCGGCGCGCCGCCAGCGGCCATCACCCACAGGAACACCGCTACTCCGACTGCGGCGAGGACCGCCCCCCACAGGGTGAACACGCCCGCCGGGAACTGGCGCGCCTTCTGGGCCAGCTCCGAGCGCGGGACGGCCGCGACCGCGCTCATCGTCTCCCCCGTTGGCTCGACGCCCCGGCCTGCAGCGTGCGCACGTAATTCACGAGGTCCCAGCGATCGCTGCCGCGCACCTTGTCGCCATAGATCGGCATCAGCCCCCGTCCCATCACCTGGCCGCTGACGATCACCCCGTAGAGGTAGCCATCCGTGCGCCGGGCGATGGTGTCGTTCACGAGCGACCGCACTCCGAAGAACGACCCTCCGCCCGCCGACGAGATCGGGCCGTCCCCGCGGCCGGTCGCGCCGTGACACACGAGACAATACGTCTCGTAGACGAACCGGCCGCGGTTGATCGACTCCGAAGTGCGGGTTCGCGGATTCGCGAGCCGGTCGGCCGTCTGCAGGCTCATGAGCGGCTCCCCCCCGGTGACCGGCACGGTACCCGGGACCGGCGGGATGGGTCGCGCGTACGGCTTGATGCTGCGCTGATGCCGCATGGTGGAGAACCAACCGATTTGGTGCACCACGTCGTCCGGGTTACAGGCGAGCGCGGCGACGGCGGCAAGGGCAGCCAGGGCGGCAAGCGGTTTACGCACGGCGCACCTCCTCCGCACCCGCGCCGCGCAGCAAGGACTCCACCTGGCCCGCCCGAGCCGTCTCAGCGGGGACGAAGATCCCAAACTTGTCGTTGGTGAAGCGAGGGTCGTAGGCGACCGTCCCGAGGCGCCGTGCGGCGAACAGCGCATTGAACAGGATGCCGAGAATGGTCGAGAGCGCGCCGAACAGGATCGTCATCTCGAACATGATCACGACATACGGCGGGATCGAGCCGATCGGCTTGCCGCCGAGCACGAGCGGCCAATCGTACGACATGTACAGCGTGAGCCAGGCCCCGATGGCGCAGCCCGCAATCCCGCCGATCAACGTGAACATCCGAACCGGGCTCACCGGCTGCTCGAGGGCGTCCTCGATCTCGTGCCGCGGGATTGGCGAGTACACCGTGAAGTCGGTGTGACCGGCCTTGCGCAGCTGGCCGATCGCGTCCACCACGGCGTCGAGGTAGCCGAACACGCCCAGCACGCCCGGCGTCGGCGGCGGGTGGAAGATGGCGGCCAGCGGGTTCGCGAGCTTCACGACGCCCTCGCCTTTCCCCGCTGCGGCACGGGCAGCACTTCCTTCACCTCGGAGATCGACACCGTCGGGAAGTTCTTCACGAACAGGAGGAACCACATGAAGAACCAGCCGAAGCTCCCGGCCATGATGCCCCAGTCGGCCCAGGTGGGGTTGTAGGTCGCGTTGGCGAACCGCTCGAACGGCTCCCCGGCGAGCGATTCGACGATGATCACGAAGCGCTCGAACCACATCCCGATGTTCACGAAAATCGAAATCACGAACAGCGCCAGGATGCTGGTCCGGATGTTCTTGCGCCACAGGAGCAGCGGCAGGAACGCATTGCAGATGATCATCGTCCAGCTCGCCCACCAGAACGGGCCGAACGCCCGGTACCAGAACGCGGCCCGCTCCGCTGCGTGCCCGCCGAACCAGGCGGTGAAGTACTCCACGCAGTAGGCGTAGCCCACGATCATGCCCGTCAGGAGGCAGAGCTTCGCCAGGTTCTCGAAGTGGTGGACGGTGATGAGGTCTTCCAGGTGAAACAGCTTCCGGATCGGCACGAGCAGAGTGATGACCATCGCGACGCCCGAGTAGATCGCGCCCGCGACGAAGTACGGGGCGAAGATCGTCGCGTGCCAGCCCGGCACGAGAGCCATCGCGAAGTCCCAGGAGACGACGCTGTGCACCGAGAGCACGAGCGGCGTTGCGAGCGCGGCGAGGTAGAGATAGCCGCGCGTGTAGTGGCGCCATTGCTCGTTGGTCCCGCGCCACCCCAGCGCACAGATCGCGTACAGCTTCTTGCGCCACCCGGTGGCCATGTCGCGCACCGCGGCGATGTCCGGAATCAACCCCATGATCAGGAACACCGTCGAGACGGTGAAATACGTCCCAATCGCGAACTCGTCCCAGATGAGCGGCGATTTGAAGTTGGGCCACAGCCCGCGCTCGTTGGGGTACGGGATCAGCCAATAGAAGTACCACTGGCGGCCGATGTGAATCAGCGGAAACAGCCCGGCCGTCATCACCGCGAACACCGTCATCGCTTCGGCGGTGCGGTACACCGCGGTCCGCCAGCCCGAGCGGAACAGGAACAGGATGGCCGAGATGAGTGTCCCCGAGTGAGCGATGCCCACCCAGAACACGAAACAGGTGATGTAGACCGCCCAGTAGACCGGGTGTGAGTAGCCGGCGAGCCCCAGACCGTAACGCAGCAGGAACAGCAGGCACACGATCCCGACGCCGAGCAGCGCGACCGCCAGCGTGAGCAGCCCGTAGTACCCCTTGCCCGGATTGCCGAGCGTACGCGCGATCGCGCGCGTGACGAAATCGTAGGTGACGCGGGACGTGGGGGTCTCGGCCATGGCCTCAGCCCTCCACCACGGCGCCGTGCACGACTTTGGCGAGGTACGTGATGGCCGGCCGGGTGTTCAATCCCGCGAGCACGTGATACCCACGGGGGTCCTGGGCGAGCGCCGCGACGCGCGAGGCCTTGTCGTGCAGGTCGCCGAACACGATCGCCTCCGACGGGCAGGCCTGCGCGCACGAGGGCGTGATCTCGCCGTCTTGCACGTTGCGATCCTCGAGGCGCGCCCGGTTCTGCGCGCCGCGGATCCGCTGCACGCAGAAGGTGCACTTCTCCATCACGCCCTTCTCCCGCACCGTCACATCGGGATTGAGCAGCATGTTGAGCGGGTCCGGCCAGCTCTCCCACTCGCCGCCCGGCTCCGCGTAGTTGTACCAGTTGAAGTAGCGGACCTTGTAGGGACAGTTGTTGGCGCAGTAGCGCGTCCCGACGCAGCGATTGTAGACCTGGCCGTTCAAACCGTCGGGCGTGTGGTAGGCCGCGTACACCGGGCACACCGGCTCACACGGCGCGTTGCCGCACTGCTGGCACAACATCGGCGTCACCACGGCGCCCACCCGGTGGTCCTCGTCGCCGCCCGTGTAGTAGCGCTCGATCCGCAGCCAGCTCATCTGGCGGCGGCGGCTTACCAGCTCCTCGCCCACGGTCGCGAGGTTGTTTTCGGCGTAGCATGCGGTGACGCAGGCCGAGCAGCCGGTACACTTGGCTAAGTCGATCGCCATCGCCCAGCGTGGGTGCTCGCCGGCGTAGTTCCCGAGCGACGCCTTCTCGTGCTGTGCCTCGGCCCAGGCGTCCAGCGCCTTGCGGGCGTAGGGCGGCACTTCCTCTTCCTCGAACGGACGCGCTCCGCGCTTCAGCTGGCGGGCCTTGGTGAGGGAGAGCACCTCGACGACGCCCCGCCCTTGCTCGCGCGCGTCGCCTTCGACCGTCGCGAGGCGGCGATGGTCACCGGTCTTCTTGACCGTGACGCCGACGGCGAACGCGCGCCCGCCGAAGTCCGTGGGCTTGTCGCTCAGGAGCTCGAACGCGTTGAACGAGCGATCCTTGGCATAGCGGCCGTACGCCTTGTGGCCCTGCCCGCTGGGAATCGCGAGTACGTCGGGTCGGACGCCGGGGGTGATCCACACGGGCGCGCGCACGGTACCGTGGGCAGACTCGAGCTGCAGGATGTCGCCATTGGCGAGCTGCGATTTCGCCGCGGTCTCGGGATGCACTTCCACCCACCCGTGCCACGCGATTTTCGACACCGGGTCTGGAAGCTCCTGCAGCCACGGCTTGTTGGCGCCGCGGCCGTCGTGCAGCGCCATCGACGGGAAGACGATCAGCAGGCGCTGCTCCGCCACTCCTCCAGCGCCGCCCAGGCCCCCCAACCGCTGCGCGATTCCCGGTACGAGCCGTACGCTCTGTGCCGGCGCGTCGGCGTACACGCCGCCGTGCTGGAGGGCATCGCTCCAGAATTCGTCGAATCCGCGGCTGCGGCCGTAGCGCTGATGTAGCGCGCGCCACTGGGTCTGCAGGTAATCCTTGAAACTGCCCGACTTGCCGGACGCCTGCAGCAGCACGTCACCGGTGTGGCGGGTGTTCGGAAATACCGGCTGCATGACGGGCTGTTGCAGGGCGTACACGCCGGCGCGCGGCCGCGCATCGTTCCACTGCTCCAGCGGATGCAGGTCCGGCAGGATCAGGTCCGACGCCGCGGCCGTCTCGTCCAGGTAGGACGAGAAGCTCACCCGGTAGGCGACCTTGCCGAGCGCTTGGGAGAACGCAGCCGGCAGCGAATGCGCCGGATTCGCGCCGTGCACGAGGAGCAGCCCGACCTTCCCCGCGCTCATGTCCCCCACCAGGTCGGTCAACTGTTCGAACGATCCGGCCGACTGCAAGGCGTGGTTAGGTCCGAACTTGACGGTCTTTCCTACCTGCCCCGCGACATAGTTCAGGAGGTTTACCGACGCCACGAGCAGGTGGGCACCGTTCCCATAGTGCGTCGACACGCCGCCGGCTACGGCCAGCCCGCCCTTCGACGCGGCGAACTCACGGGACAGCCGCCGGATATCGCGTGCCTCCATGCCGACGAACGTCGCCGCCTGCTGGGGTGCCGGGAGCAGCCGCTCCAGCCCACGCGCGTCGGCCGGCGAGGGCGCGAGCCGCTCGGCCAGGATGACCTGCGCCATCGCCAGGGCCAGCATGAACTCGGTCCCCGGTTTGGCGGCGATCCACTCGTCCGCACTCATCCCGGTGAGCGACAGGCGCGGCGCCACCGAAACGAACTTGGCCATCGAGCCGTCGCGTCCGCTTTCGAAGGCGTGCGCGCGGGTGAACCCGTTCTGGTAGCCGACCGGCGACAGCCAGGTCTCCATGAAATCGGCGCCGAAGGACACGATGTAGCGCGCGTTG
>Ga0209590_10001026_pt1 | contig 10153 bp, 9 predicted proteins | sample CZO8metaG_FD_188353 | JGI IMG/M metagenome (GOLD analysis project Ga0209590, IMG submission 188353) | Vadose zone soil microbial communities from the Eel River Critical Zone Observatory, Northern California, USA - CZOApr15con1.8 metaG... | ecosystem: Environmental > Terrestrial > Soil > Vadose...
GGTCGATCCAAGAGTTCGACTGTGGCTCACCGATCTAGCAAGTCACTATGTGCGCAAAGCCGCGCCGCCGCAAAACAATTTGGCTGTGACGCGGTCGACCATTCTCATGCACTACGCGGATGGCTTTTCGCGCGAGCCCTAAGCATCCGAGCCGACATGCGGGGCGCGGAATTGCTCATTGCCCTCTCGCCCTCGGACCCCCTTCCAATACCCAATACCGCCATGACGCGGCGTGGTATCCTTCAGGCTACGTTATGGTCCCAAGGCTGCGGAGGGTAGCGGATGCGAATGCGGAAGACGGCGTGCGCGATCGCTCTGTTTGCATGCGCGCCGGTCATGGCACCGGCTGCCGAAACGGTCTCCTGGCCGTCGACGCTCCCGGTCTATGACCATATCGTCGTCGTCATCGAAGAGAACAAAGATTTCGAGCAAATCTTCGGGAACGAGTTCGACGCACCGTACATCAGAAATCTGGCAGCAGAGGGTGCGAGCATCAGCCGAATGTTCGGCGAGGAGCACTATAGCCAGGGCAACTATTTCTGGCTGTTCTCCGGCAGCAATCAAAATGTCGGCTTTTTCGATCAGGTGCCGAGCGCCGCCAATCATCCCGATTACCCGTTCCGGGCGAGCAACCTCGGCGAGCAGCTGATCAAAAAAGGGCTTTCATTCAAAGGGTACTCCGAAAGCTTGCCTGAGATTGGCTCCGAGATCGACGTCGACCCGCCGAATTGCAGCGGAAGGAGCTGCGTCTATGCCCGCAAGCATGTCCCTTGGATCAGCTTCGCGAACGTCCCCAACGGCACGACGGTCGAAACTTCGTCCAATCTGCGATTCGCAGACTTCCCCAGCGACTATGCGACGCTGCCGACCGTCGCTTTCGTCATTCCGAATCTCAACAACGATATGCACAATGGCAAACCAGCGAAGAGCATCCCGGCGGGCGATGCCTGGCTTCGGAAAAATCTCGATGGCTATCACCAGTGGGCGAAGACCCACAACAGCCTTCTAATCGTTACCTTCGACGAGAACGATGACAAGGATAAATATCACGGCCTCACCAATCCGCTGGTCAGCCCAAGTCCTGCCTATCCCCCGACCGACGAGCACAACCAGCATCTGCTCGATCTACAGAACCGGATCGTCACCATCTTCGCGGGCGCACACATCAAGCCGGGTGTATATGCCGAAGGCAAAGGCATCACTCACGTCAACATCCTGCGCACCATCGAAGCGATGTATGGGCTGCCAAAGTCAGGAGCGCAGCAGCCCAATGCTGCCGGCGGCGGCATCGCCGACGAGACAATCGTCACGGATGTTTTCGCGCCACGCCCGTAGCGCGAAAAGGCTCGGAACCCAACGTATCGTCCAAGGCATCGATCGATCGACCGGCAATTCAGCTCTGAAAGACCAGGCATGTGGTCGTGCCGTGGGCGAGCAACCGCCCCTGTTGATCCGTGATCCGTCCTTCGGCAGTCCCGATACGACGGCCGCGGCTCAGGACGACGCCCTCGGCCTTGATCGGACCTGTTTCCGGCGTGATCGGCCGCACGAGTGAAATCTTGAACTCGAGGGTCGTCTGACCGACGCCCTTCTCCAGAGTCGACTGGACGGCGAGGCCCATGCAGCTGTCGAGCAGCGTGGCCGCCAGACCACCGTGCACCGTGCCAGCCGGGTTGAGGTGGGCACCATTCGGCTCGGCCGTGACGACGACGCGCCCGCTCGCCACCTCGATCACGTCATAGCCCAGGGTTTCGGCTATCGTATTGAGGGGCAGCGTCCCGTCGACGAGCCCCCGGACAAACTCCAAGCCGCTCATCTCCTTCTGCCGGTCGGCACTGACGGTCCCAAATGTCTTGCCGGCGATACGGCTCGGCATCGGCTTCCCCCGTGGTCTCCTGATTGAACCACAGGGCGTGGCGGTCGGCGTCCCGTTTCTTGCTATCTCAGCAGACGAGGTTGCCGAGCGGTCGCGTCAGCCGGCTTCATGACCCACCGGAAGTCTGACTGATCTCGCCAACCGAGGGCAGGTTGTAAATTCCCTCGGACATCTCCTGACTGATCCTTCAGGATTGGATAAGCTGCCGTGCGATCCTGGCTCGCCGGGGGTCGGATGCAATTCGATCAGGCAAATCGGCGCGAGCTCATCACGCTCATGGGCGGCGCGGCAGCGTGGCCGCGCGCGGCGCGCGCCCAGCAGGGCGCTAAAATCCCGCGCATCGGCATCCTCGATGACGCGCCGATGTGGCAGACCTTTCGGCAGGCGCTGCGCGAACTCGGCTACGTCGAGGGCCAGACCGTCAACTATGAATACCGCTACAGCGAGGGCGTGCCCGACCGCCTGGCGACGGTGGTGGGCGAGCTGATCCGCCGCCCGGTCGACCTGATCGCGACCTTCGGCACCCCGGCGACGCAGGCGGCCAAGGCGGCGACCACGACCATTCCGATCGTGATGATCGGCATCGGCGATGCGGTGCGGGCCGGCCTGGTGGCGAGCCTCGCCCGGCCGGGCGGCAACATCACCGGCAATACCGTGCTCAGCCCGGACCTCGCCGGCAAGCGGCTGCAGATCCTGCGCGAGGCGATCGCGAGCGTGTCGCGCGTGGCCTACCTGGCCAATCGGACAATGCCTCCACCATGGCCACGGTGGCCGAGATGAAGCTTGCGGCGGCGTCCGCGGGCATGACGCTGATCAGCGTCGAGGTGGGCAGCGGCACCGACTTCGACGGCGCCTTCACCGCCATGCTGCGCGCGCGCCCCGACGCGCTGCTGGTGAGCAACGATCCGTTGCACCAGCTTCACATCGACTGGATCATCGCGTTCCTGGCGCAGCACCGGCTGCCGGGCATGTTCCAGGCGAAGGAGAACGTGGCGGCCGGCGGCTTCATGGCCTACGGCGCGAGCGTGCCCGACCTGTTCCGGCACGCCGCCGGCTACGTGCACCGCATCCTGCAAGGCGCCAGGCCCGCCGACCTGCCGGTCGAGCTGCCGACGAAATTCGATCTCGCCATCAACCTCAGGACCGCGCGGGCGCTCGGCCTCGACCTGCCGCCGCTGCTGATCGCCCGCGCCGACGAGGTCATCGAATGAGCAAAACGCCGCGAGTTCATATCGCTTCGGCGGCGCGGCAGCCGCCTGGCCGCTCGCGGCGCACTCGCAACAGCCGGCCATGCCGGTGGTCGGGTTTCCGCCTGCCACCCTATGATGCGCGGTTGAGAAAGATCGGCAGCCCGCGCTTGTTGGCGTAGATCGGACGGTAGCGCTCGGTGTTGTATGTGGTGGCGACGTCCAACTTGCGCGGCCCGAGCTTGGCGTCAGGGATGGGCACGAGGTCGTAGCGGCCCTCCACCAGCGCCGACATGAGGCCGGTCTTGCCTTCCAGGATGGCATCGTATGCCATGTTGCCGAAGGTCAGGGCCACAAGCTTGTCGATGAAGTCCGGATCGCCCGATCGCAGGTCGTAGGTGAGGTCGGAGACGATCGTCTCCTCGCCGACGCGTCGCTTGATCTCGTCGGCAAGCGATTCGGCCACGCTCGCCTTCTTGCGGTGGCCGTAGGCGTCGGGGTCGCCGTATTCCTGCAGCTTGTAGCTCTCCCACTCGGCGCCCTCGCTGAGCACGACCAGCGCGTAGTTGCTCGGGTTGGCGCGCTTCTCCTCGAGCAGCAACTGGATGAGCTTGTCGAGATTCACCTTGTACTCCGGTATGACGCATCGGATCGAGGTGGCGTACGCGGTGTAGAGCGCCGTAAATCCGGCGTCGCGGCCAAAAATGCGGAAAATGCCGATTCGCTCGTGCGAGCCGACGGTGGTGCGCTGCCGCTGGATGGCGTCGCTGGCGCGGGTAATGGCGGTCGAGAAGCCGATGCAGTACTCGGTGTTGTGGACGTCGTTGTCCATCGTCTTCGGGATAGCGATGATCTTGACGCCGAGCTCGTTGAGCTTGGCCGCGTAGCCGAGCGTGTCGTCGCCGCCGATGGCGATCAGGCGTTCGATGCCGAGTCCCGCGAGGTTCGCCAGCACCTGGCCGGTGAGGTCCCACGTCTTGGTTGCGATGCCGCCCTTGGTACTCAAGGAGACTGGAAAGTCCTTGCCGACGAGGTGATCGGGCAGCTTCTGCATTTTGGACGGGTTGGTGCGGCTCGTGTGCAGCACGGTGCCGCCGCGCCGGTCGATGGTGCGGGTGTTTTCACGGTTCAGCGGGATGACGTAGTGGGACCTGCTGGTCGGGTCCTCGAGGTTCACGTGCGTGAGGGCCTCCCAGCCACGGCGGAGACCAAAGACCTCGATGTCGTTCTCGCTGCCGCGGTAAGTCACGCTCTTGATGACCGCGTTGAGGCCGGGGACGTCGCCGCCGCCCGTGAGAATGCCGATGCGCTTTCTCGCCATGCCCACTCCCTTGGATTGGCATGCCGTAATAACGCCTGCGTCAGGCCGTGGTTTCCTTAAGGCAGCCCCCTGGAACTCGCCTGCACAACCTCAGTGCCTGACATAGGCCTCCGTCGTATAGCGTCGCATCATTCGTTGGCTGTTGAAGACGGACCCGATCTTACCGATCGCTTGTTTCATCATCCAAATCCAGCGAGAGCGATCCGAGTAATAGAGCGGCAGGACGGTGTTTTCGAGCTTGCGGTAGAGGTCCGCAGCGTGAGCGGCTGCTTCTGGGGGATCTTTGTCGCTTCCGATTGCCCAGCCGGTCACGCCTTCATCCCAGCCCTGGACCCACCACCCGTCGAGGACGCTCAAGTTCAACACCCCATTGAAAGCGGCCTTCATGCCGCTCGTTCCGGATGCTTCAAGTGGCGGCAGCGGAGAGTTCAGCCACACGTCGGTTCCGGCTACGAGCTTGGCAGCAATGCTCATGTCATAGTTGGGCAGGAACGCGACAGCAAGCGGCTTCACTTTACGCATATAGGCATGGATCGCCTGGATAAGCGCCTTGCCTTCTTCATCTCGCGGGTGGGCCTTTCCAGCCATCACGATTTGAAACGGGTGCCGCGCGTTGATCGCGAGGAGGCGCTCCAAGTCGCTGAATAGAAGATCCGGTCGCTTGTATCCGGTCATCCGCCGCGCGAAGCCAAGGAGCGCGACATCGGGCTTCATGTCGACCCCCGTGACTCGCCGGATTTCAGCAATCAGCTCGCCTTTGACTTGCTGGTGCGCGGACCAGAGCGATTCTCCGGAGACTTCATCGGCCCTGAGCAAGCTGACCGGCTCGCGAGCCCAGTGAGGAAGACGATCCTGCACCACCGCGGCGATCTTGGGGTGCATCCACGTCGGAACGTGGGCCCCGTTGGTAATGGCACGCACGCGATGCCCCGGAAACATGTTTTGGGCCGTCTGGGCGTGCCGCAGCGCGACGCCGTTTACGTAGCCGCTCAAGCTGAGAGAAAGATGAGTCATATTAAGGCGATCGACGCCCGCGAGCTGCTTTAACCGCTCGAGCTCGATGATATCTCCCAGGATGCGGCGAACGTCGCCGTACTCGTAGCGATCATGTCCCGACTCGACAGGGGTATGGGTCGTGAAGACGCATTGCTCCCGCACCTGCTCAATCGCGTAGGTCAGAGACTCGTCGACTGCCAGGACGGGCTCGCGGCGATACTTGAGCAGAAGCGATAATGCCAGAAACGCAGCGTGGCCCTCGTTCAAGTGGTAGGTGCTGATCGCAAAGCCGAGCGCCCGCAAGACTCGCTCTCCACCAATGCCGAGAACGATCTCCTGTCTGATGCGGTCGATCTCGTCCCCCCCATAGAGCCGGTCCGTGATGGACCGGTCCCGCGCATCGTTTTCCGTCACGTTCGTGTCCAGGAGGATGATCGGGACGTGGCGTCCGAGCGGCGATTTGAGCTCGTACAGCCAGGGTCGAATCCACACCGTCCGGCCTTCGATTACCACCGCGACCATGACACCGACGGCCTGGGTGTAATCCTCCGGATTCCAGGGATCCGGACTGTCGATTTGCGCTCCCTGAGAGTCGATGTCCTGATGCAGATAACCGGATCGACTTGCGAGCGTGACGAAGACCATCGGAAGCCCGAGATCCGCTGCAGACCGCGCCGCGTCGCCTGCAAGGATCCCCAGTCCGCCCGAATACGTATGCATTTCGGGGCGGAGCCCGATTTCCATCGAGAAATAGGCAATCCGAGTTGCCCGGAGGTATGGTGTGACATCGATCATGAGCGTATCGCGGCCTACAAATCTGGCGCCGACCGGTTCGAACGGTCTGCTCTGTCGAACCTTCCTCCGGATAAGCCCCTGGCCGCGTTAGCAATCTCGTCCTCGCCCTACCTGGAAGCGGTTGAACCCGCGACAATTTTTTGGTCGGTGGGGTCCCAATAGTCCCCCAAAGTGGGTTAGGAGGGACAGCCTATCACCGCCTTGCAAACGGTTCGAGAGCCCGGCCGGAGCGAGTCCAGTTTTGGCACATTGCGCCTGTCGCTCGCGCACACCAACGGATTGAAATTTGCGTCAACTCTTGGAGGTCTCCGGACATGGGCCGATGACCAGCACCGCTGGTCTCTGACGCGAATGACCCGAATGGAAGTCGGACTGGCTCGGCGCCCGCCGATCGGTTGCAAAGTATTTGCCCACCCGCTGACTTATCCACCCCAATTCGATATCCTGCCTCCGCTCACGGCTCCTCATATCCGATGCAGCTCGATCAGTTGAAACGGCGCGAGTTCATCACGCTTCTCGGCGGCGCGGCGGCGGCGTGGCCGCTCGCGACGCTGTTTCTCGCCGTGTGTGTTTTGGCAACCGGCGCCGCATCGGCGCAGACCTACCCCAGCCGTCCGATCACACTCGTGGTGCCGTACCCGCCCGGCGGCGCGACCGACGCGATCGCGCGCATCATGCAGGACAGCATGTCGCAAGCGCTCGGCCAGCAGATCGTCATCGAAAACATTGGCGGAGCCGGCGGCATGATCGCCGCCGGCCGCGCGGCCCGCGCCGCGCCCGACGGCTATACGGTGCTGCTGCACCAGGTGGCGCTGGCGGCGGGCATGACGCTTTACCCGAACCTCGCGTTCGACGCCGAAAAGGATTTCGTCACGATCGGCCCCGTCAACACCGCCGCTTCGACCATTGCGGCACGCCCGACGCTACCGCCGAACACCATGGCCGAGCTGGTGCGCTGGATGAAGGAGCCTGGACAGAACGCCAAGATCGCGCATGCCGGCGTCGGCTCGTTCGGTCATCTGTGCGGCGTGCTGTTCGCCCAAGAGGTCGGCGCCAAGGCCGATCAGATTCCCTACCGTGGCGCCGGCCCCGCGCTCAATGACCTGTTGGCGGGTCACGCCGACCTGGGCTGCCAGTCCGCTGTGGTCGCCGCGGCCTTGATCAAGGCCGGCAAGCTCAAGGCCTACGGCATAGTCGCCAAGACCCGGTTCGACGGCCTGCCGGACCTCCCGACGCTGGGGGAGGCAGGCTACAAGAAGCTCGATCTCGATTTTTGGCACATGCTGTTCGCGCCCGCCGGCACGCCGCGCCCGGTGGTCGATCGACTGAACGCCGCGCTACGCCACGCGCTTTCCGATGCGAAGGTCACCGAGACGTTCGCCAAGAGCGGCATGGACCTCTATCCAGCCGGCGAATGGACGCCCGAGGCCGGCGCCGCGCTGCTCAAGAGCGAGATCAAGCTCTGGGGCGACGTGATCCGCGCCAACAACATTTCGGCTCAGTAGAGCGTGTCCCGGTGAGGTTGACGCGCAACGGTGCCACGCACTCGGTGGCTCCTTGTTATCCCTCCCCTGCAAGGGGAGGGTGGCCCGCCGAGCGTAGCGAGGCGGGTCGGGTGGGGTCCCCCCACCCCACCCCGGCTCGCTTCGCTCGCCGACCCTCCCCCGCTTCGCGTGGGAGGGATAAGCGGCTCAAGCCGCCGGGGTCGCTGCACCAGCGCCGGTCAGCGGCACCTTCTCGTTCGTCCCCGACTCCGGAACCTGGGCGCCATATTTCAGCCCTTCCTTGACCTTGGGCACCGTGAGCCTCACGTCGGTGATCGGCAGGCCGTGGGTCGGCGCGATGGTCTTGACGCCGAGCCGTTCGATCAGGTGGTCGAGCCGATCGCAATAGGCGTCCATGTTGGCGAACTTGGTCCAGAACAAAGCCAGGTCCGCGAACACCGCCGACACGTCCGGCAGGTCGAGCGAGACCGCCTCCTCGGCGACGAGACCGCAGTGGCCGTCTTGGTGATAGTGGCTGTAGGCGAAGCCGTCGCCCGGGAACAGCACGCGCTCGCGCGTCTCGAAGCCCCACCAGGTCGTGCGCAGGTCGCGGATCACCGGCTCGACCGCCATCAGGCTGCGGCCGCCGAGGTCGATCTCGTCGCCCTCCTTCATCCAGCGCATGCGATGTTCGTATTGCGGGAACGCCAGGTGGTAATCGCTGACGTCGCCGCACAGGATAGCCTCGGGAAAGCGCTTGAGGATGCGGCCGAGGCCCCCGCAATGCGGCGTCTCCTGGTGGGTGACGAACAGATACTTCAGCGGCGCCACACCGCGGGCGAACAGCTCGGCCAGGTGCCGCTCGATGACCGGAAAATCCTTCGGGTGGCCGGTCTCGACCAGGACCGACGCGGTCTCGCCGGCGACCAGGAAGGCGGCGTTGTAGCCGTGATAGATCTTGCCCTTGTGACGCTGCGCCAGGCAGTCGCCGATCCAGAACACGCCGGGCGCGATCTCGCGGGGCATCTTGTTGGCCATGGCTCACCGCTCCTCGTCACGACCGACGTAGCGCGACACCGCCACGCTCTCGTCCAGTCCTTTGAGAGTCTCGTCCAGCATCCGGACATGCCGCGCCACGACCTTGCGGCCGTGCAGGATGCAGCCGTAGCCGGGCGCGATCGTCTCGACGTCGCATTTGTCGAACACATCGGCGATGCCGCGCCGGATCGAGCCGGTCGGCGCCCCCTCCAGCCACCAGTAGCGCGTGTTCAGCAGAAACGATCGGAGCTCGCGCGCGGACGTCGTGTCGTCGTCGTCGGTGACGATCCAGGGTCCGTCCGCACAAGCGCGCCAGACATGGGTGAACATGTCCGAGCTGAACAGCGTCCGCGTCGCTCGGTCGTAGAGCCAGCGCGTGGCGATCAGGCGGATCGGCGCCTGCATGACGTCGACCGGCCGGCCCTTTTTTCCAAGCTCTATCGTGTCCGACCGCGTCACCGCGGTGATCGGCATCGAATCCAGGACGCTCCGGCCGTCCGCCTTGGCGCCGAAATCGAACCACAGCGCTGCATCGGGGTTGCTGGTGTAGCATTGCTCGACGTTGAAGTGCCCGGCGAACGTTTCCACGTTGTTGATCGACATGAACTCGTTCAGCCGCAGCGGGAACAGCGACAGCGGCAGCCCGGGCGCGATCAGCGACTCGATCTGTGCGCGGATCACCGGCTCGTCCTTGCCGAAGCCGGTGTCGATCAGCATGGCGGCGTCGCTCTGCGTCAGCAGGTAGCTGTTCGCCACCGAAAATCCGCGCGCGCTGGCCGGATAGGAGCTGACCCGGCCGTCGAGCGCATAAGGGTGTTGCAGGGCGTAGAGCTTGCCTTCGGCGAGCGCCGCGATCCCGCGGGCTATGCCGCCCGTTTCGCGACCTTCCCGGGGCGCGTGCTGCGTCAATACGGACATGATGGCTAGACCTTATCGGGCCTCCCCGGCGAAGGGAACAGGGCTCACCCTGCTGGCACAACACGTCGCTTCGCTGGGCGCGCCCGGCCCTTGAATTCACCTCCGCCTTGGAGGCGAACCGGAAACGGGTGGACGTGCGGCCTCGGCCGTGCCGCGACCAAGCGCAAATTGACCGACCGGGCCCTCGACGTGGAATTCGATCCCCGTCATCTTCGCGAACAGATCGATATTGGCGCTCCCGATCGCACATCCGCCGAGCCCCATATCGGTCGCCATCAGGTAGAGCGTTTGGATCAATACGCCGACATCCTTCAGGATGAGCGCATAGGCGATCGAGCTGTACTTCCATGAAATCCGGCCAAAGCGCGCGGCGATCGTGATCAGGATCTGGGGCGCGGCGGGCGCGGCCATTGCATATGCGGCGCCCGTCAACAGCGCGTCGAGCTCATGCGCGCGGACGCCGATCGGCACCAGCGCGTGTCCGCCGGCGTCGTAATGATAGAATCCTCGTGCCAGCCCTTCGCATTTGTCGACCGTC
>Ga0209590_10001031_pt1 | contig 10145 bp, 13 predicted proteins | sample CZO8metaG_FD_188353 | JGI IMG/M metagenome (GOLD analysis project Ga0209590, IMG submission 188353) | Vadose zone soil microbial communities from the Eel River Critical Zone Observatory, Northern California, USA - CZOApr15con1.8 metaG... | ecosystem: Environmental > Terrestrial > Soil > Vadose...
GCGCAGCAGCACGGCGAGATCGACGAGCCAGCGCAGGCGTTCCCAGGCGTGGCCGGCGCCGTGGACGCAAAGATAGAGCGCGAGCGCGCCGCGCGAGAGCGTCCCGACCGCGGCGTCGCCGACACGCACCGCTTCGCGGCCGTCCCACAGCGCGCCGAAGTCGCAGGCCAGGAGGCGCGGACTGTCGGCGAGCCGGTGATGCAGCTCGAGCGGCGTGCCGCCGACCGCGTGGACGTATTGCACGTCCTTGATCCAATGCCGGTAGGACGCCGCCTGGCGCGGCGACAGCGCGGGCGTCGACGAACGGTAGCCGGCTGCGGCGAGAACCGCCTCGGCGCGCGGCAAGTCCGCGGGATCGACGAGGACATCGATGTCGCGGGCGCCGCGCGCCGCCGCATCGCCGAAGAGCTGCGCCGACAGGACCACGCCCTTGAGGAAGAGGACGCGGACGCCGGCCTCCGCGAACGCCCGCTGCAGGCGCCCGACCTCGGCGACCTGGGCGAGGCCCTTGCGCGTGTCGGCGAGCGCCCGCCGGCGCAGCTCGGCGACCACGTCGGCCGGGACGCGCGTCGAAGCCTGCAGACCCGCGAGCAGGAGCGGCGCGACGCGGTGGCGCCGCGCGCCCGCGAGCACGGCCGCCCAGTCCGGCGCGGCAGCGACCGCCGCGCGCAGCGCGTCGGCATCGGCCGGGCGCTGCGGCCGCCGCAGCGCGAGGCAGAACAAGTGAAATTCGGGCGCCAAATCCATGCCGGCTGCACCTCGCGCGCGCACCGCATCACCGGTCGCGATAGCGGCCGGAGAGAAACGCGGCATAGGTCCGCTCGAGCCCCGCGCGCAGCGAAGTGCGCGCCCGCCATCCCAGGTCGGCGAGCCGCGAGCTGTCGAGCAGCTTGCGCGGCATGCCGTCGGGCCGCGCCGGATCGAACGCGAGCTCGCCACCGTAGCCGACGACCTCGGCCACCAGCCTCGCCAGCTCGGCGATGGTCACCTCCTCGCCGCTGCCGATGTTGAGATGCCGCTCGTCCGAATAATGCTCGAGCACGAACACGCAGGCGTCGGCGATGAACCGTTCCGCCTGCTCCTGCCGCTCGAGATCGAGCTCGCCGCGCCCGGCAAGCAGCAGGTCGCATCCGCGCTCGGCGAGGCGGCGCACGATCGCGGAACCGACGGTTCCGTCGTGCCCGGCGACGTAGACGCGCTTGCCGGCGAGGTCGAACAGCTTGGCAGACGTCACGTGGCTTCTCTGCTGGTGGCGTCCCACTACTCGCATTTCGCGATTTTCACGACAAGCGGCAACGTCCGCCGCGCCAGAAACGATCGACGCAGCGGCTCGATCGCACTCGATGCGAGCATTCGCCGGCCGACACCGGCCGCAGCGTCCGGCCGCTCTCCATTCGGGCGATCGTGGCAGCGAATCCCTTTACGTTGTCACCGGATTGGTGACATGCTATGAATGCACCATGCAGGTGATCGCCCGTCGGACGCTGAAGGAATTCTGGGCGCGTCACCCGCAGGCTGAGGGCCCGATCCGGGCTTGGCTCGCGATAGCGGCCAACGCCCGTTGGGTAAATCCGAGCGAGATCAAGCGACAGTTCGGTAACAGCGTCGATTTCGTAGGCGACAACCGCATCATCTTTGATCTCGGCGGCAACAAATATCGGTTGGTCGTTCACGTGTCGTTTACGTTCAGCCGCGTGCTCGTGAAATTCATCGGCACGCACGCAGGATACGACCGGATCGACCCGGAGACAGTGTCATGGCGAAAAAGATGATTCGGCCGCTTCGCTCCGAGGCCGACTATGACGCCGCGCTCGAAGAGATCGAGCGATACTTCGAAAGCGAGCCGAAGCCTGGTACGCCGGAAGCCGACCGCTTCGATCTTCTCGCGCTGGTGATCGAGGATTACGAGAAGAAGCATTGGCCTATCCAACCGCCCGACCCGATCGACGCCATCCGCTACGGCATGGAAATCGGCGGGCACTCGCAAGCCGATCTTGGTCGCCTGCTCGGCTCCCGCCAGCGCGCATCCGACATCCTGGCCAGGAAGCGTCGCCTCACGATGAAAATGGCCTGGAAGCTCCACTGCGACTGGGGCATTCCCGCAGAAGCGCTGATCTCGCCGCCACCAATGCGCCGACGCAAGTCCGCGGCCTGATTTGCCTCACTGGTGGTCACTTGTCGTATGCGTGCGCCCGGATATAGGCCCAGAGCCGATCGAGGTCGGCCTCACTCAAGGTCCCGCGCCACGGCGGCATCTGGCCTTTGCCTTCCATGACCAACTTGTCGAAGCGCGGCCGATCGTCGGCGCGCAGCTTGCGCAGGTCGAAGGTGGTGCCGGGATTTCTGAGCTTCTCGCCGTGGCAGCCCATGCAATGCTCCTCGTAGAGCTGCTCGCCGGCCTCGACCGCATCTTGCGCGGCCGCGCCGGCGGCGAAGATCGCGAGCGCACACGCCGCGGCCGCGGTCACCGATGCCGCGCGCGTCCGTTTCCTCGGCGCCGACGCCGTCGCAGGCGCGTCGCCGGCTCCCCGCCCCGGATTCCGTCGGTTGTCTTCGGCTTTGGACTGGTCTTCAATTCCCATGGCCTGCTCCCGCCGGCGTGCCGGCGCCAAGAGATACAGAGGGGAGAGAATCATGATCAAGGCAGCTTTCCTCGCGGCAGCGACGCTCGTTCTTGCCATGCCCGCCCACGCGCAGGGAACCGACTTCAAGCCGGTGACCCGCGAGATGCTCGCCGATCCCGATCCGGCCGATTGGCTGATGCTCAACCGCACCTATGACGAGCAGCGTTTCAGCCCGCTCAAGGACATCAACCGCGACAATGTCGGCCGCCTCCAGCTGGCCTGGGCGCGCGGACTTCCGGCCGGCACCAACGAAACCGTCCCGATCGTCCACCAGGGCGTGATGTACGTCGTCAGCCCTGGCGCCGGCGTGCTGGCGCTCGATGCCGGGAGCGGCGACCTGATCTGGGAATATTCACGCGACTACCCCAAGGAAATGACCGACTTCATCGGCGCGCCCACGGCCGCGCGCGAGAAGGGCCTCGCCATCTACGCGGACATGATCTATTTCGACGCCCCCGACGGTTTCCTCGTGGCGCTCGACGCGCGCACCGGCAAGCTCAAATGGGAAAGCAAGGTCCAGGACTACAAGGAGCTCACCCAGCATACCTCGGCTCCGATCGTGGTCGAGGGCAAGGTGATCACCGGCCGCACCTGCGAGACGCGCGCCGGCTGCTTCATCGCGGCGCACGACGCCGAGACCGGCAGGGAAGTGTGGAAGTTCTACAACACGCCGGCGCCCGGCGAGGCGGGCGGCGACAGCTGGGGCAACGTCCCGGTCGAGCGCAGGATCGCCAGCAGCTGGGGGCTGCCGGGCTCGTACGACCCGCAACGAAAGACGCTCTATTGGGCGGTCGCCAATCCCAAGCCCTACACCCGGCTCAAGCGCCACGGCAGCGCCGAAGGCACCGCGCAGGCCGCGCCCGCCGATCTCTACAGCAATTCCACCTTGGCGCTCGATATCGAGACCGGCAAGCTCAAATGGTATTACCAGCATCTGCCGGGCGACGACTGGGACCTCGACCACATCCATGAGCGCACGCTGCTGCGAACCGCGGTCGATCCCGACCCCGCCGCGGTGAAATGGATCAATCCCAATATCCGGCGGGGCGAGCAGCGCGACGTGGTCGTGGCCGTGGGCGAGGCCGGCGGCATCTGGGCGCTCGACCGCGCCACCGGCCAGTTCCTGTGGGCGATGCCGTTTCCATTCGACGTCCCGGAATTCCACATTTCCGGCATCGACGTCGATACCGGCCGCACGCACATCAACTGGAACGCGGTGATGAAGAAGGACAAGGACCGCATCCTGGTGTGCTTCCACAACACGCGCGGCTATTGGTCGACCGCCTATCATCCCGGCAAGAACGCGCTCTACATTCCCTATCACGACGCCTGTCTCGACATGACCGCGAACAGCGCCAATCCGCAGGGCTGGGGCCCGCGCCGCGCGGTCATGCGTCCGGGATCGGACCCCAAGGCCTTCTCGTCGATCGCCAAGGTCGATCTGTCGACCGGCAGGATCGAGCGCATTCACGCGCAGCCGGCGCCGGGAAACGGCTCGGCATTGGTCACCGCCGGCGATCTCCTGTTCTGGGGCGACCTCAATCGCCGGTTCCGGGCGTTCGACGCCGACAGCGGCAAGATCCTCTGGGAGACCGTGCTCGGCGGCGCGATCCAGATGAGCACGATCACCTATGCGGCGAACGGGCGGCAGTATGTGGCGGTGATGACCGGCGACGGCCAGTCGGCTACCGCCAATCCGCTGCGGCTCACGCGCACCAGCACCGTGCGCGGCCACAACGAGATCTACGTGTTCGCATTGCCGGAGAAACGGTGAGCGGGGACGGTCGGTCCTCGCGACCTGATATCGATGGCACGATCTCTCGACCCGTCATGCCCGGCTTGACCCGGGCATCCAGCCTCTTCGCAAGAAGAGTTTGACGAAGAAGATGGATTGCCGGGTCAAGCCCGGCAATGACAAGAGGAGAGTCAGACACGGCGGCGCGCTAATCCGCTTTGATGTTGGCCGCCCGGATCACCTTGGCCCATTTCTCGGTTTCCGCGGCCACGAGCTTTCCGAATTCGGCCGGCGTCATCGGCATGACCTCGCCGCCGAGCTCGGCGAGACGGGCGCGCACCTTCGGGTCGGCCAATCCCGCGTTCACGGCACGATTGAGTGTCTCGACGATCTCAGGCGGCGTGCCGCTCGGCACCGCGATCCCGTACCAGATGCTCACCTCGTAGCCCGGCACGGTTTCGCCGATGGTCGGCACGTCCGGAATCGCGGCCACGCGTTTCGACGCGGTCACGCCGAGCGCGCGCACCTTGCCGCTCCTGATGTGCCCGATCGAGCCGGGAATGTTGTCGAACAGCACCTGCACCTGGCCGGCGAGCAGGTCGGTGAGCGCGGGGGCGGTGCCGCGGTACGGCACGTGAACGAGATCGATGCCGGCCATCGCCTTGAGCAGCTCGCCCGACAGATGTGGCGAGGTGCCGACCCCGCCCGAAGCAAAGTTGATCTTGCCCGGATTGGCTTTCGCATAGGCGATGAACTCGGCCATGGTGTCGGCCGGGACCGCCGGATTCACCTCCATCACGTTGGCCAGCCGCATCGTGCCGGCGACCGGGACGCTGTCGCGGATGAAATCGAACGGCAGCTTCTCGTAGAGCGTCGCGCTGATGGCGTTATTGGGGCCGACGAAGGCGATGGTGTAGCCGTCGGGCGCGGAACCGAGCGCCGCCTGCATGCCGAGATTGCCGCTGGCGCCGACCCGGTTCTCGATGATGAATTGCTGCCCCAGGTGATCCGACAGGTATTGGCCGATGACGCGCGCGACGATGTCGTTCGGGCCGCCCGCCGGAAACGACACGATGAAGCGCACGGGGCGCGTCGGATAGGCTTGCGCCCCTGCGAGCCGGGCGGCGACCGGAGCCGCGGCGGCGGCGGCCGCGAGCCGCAGAAAACGGCGGCGCAGAGGTTTCATCGCGGCCCTCCCTCTCCCACCCGCGGCCGGCCCATCGAGCACCGCCAACCCTGGGAACCGAAGGATAGCACGCCAAGCGGCGGCAGCCATGCCGATGAGGTCGCGGACCGAGCCGCGCCGGGGGAGGGCTGCACTGCAGCCCATCAATCGATCCATGGCAGCGGACGCTGTCACCGCCGGCATCCCGGAACCGGGGCGGCAGGCGGGCAAAAAGCGAAAAAATGTGATGGCCATCACAGATTTCCGCCGCGAGCAGGCGGCATAGCGGGTGATCGCAACCAGCGCCGCGACGGGCGCGGCCGAGGGAGACCGTCATGACCAAAATTCGCATTGGATTGCTCGCAACGGCCGGCTTGCTCCTCGGCGCGCTGCCGACCGTGGCAGTTGCCCAGCTCGAGGCGACCGCGGAGCGCCGCGCCGCCTGCATGGGCGACGCCGTCATGCTCTGCAGCTCGGTGATCCCGAACAAGGCGCGCATCGCGACCTGCCTGGCATCGAAAATGGATCAGCTGACGCCGCGCTGCCGGGCGCAGTTCGCCAAGCACTGACGGGCGGCCCGCCGCGCACGCGGCCGAGCCGAGCACATGAGGGGCGACGGGTTTCGTCAATTTTGAGAATATTCAGCCCCGAGCACGAAGCCGGTGGCCGAGCTGATCGCGGCGTGGCGCTCCCTAGGGGACTCGAACCCCTGTTTTCGCCGTGAGAGGGCGACGTCCTCGGCCGCTAGACGAAGGGAGCAGGCCGAGGGCCTGCCGCAAGAGCTGGCGAGGCCTCGCCTTGGAGCGACGACTGACGCAGCGCCGATAGATTTCATGCCTTCGACGGTACGCGCATCGTCAGGGGAATGAGATGCGCGCGGCTACCGATGGCGGGGTCGCAGAAAAACTCCCAAAGGAGATCGGCGTTCGGACAGAACTTGGGCGGACTGAAAACGGCCTCGGGGTCTCTTGCCAGCACTCGGCACATTCCTCGCACGCGGTGCAAGAGCGGCAGGTCCGTAGTGCGCACGAAAATGCCAAGCCGAGCCGCGGCGCCAGAATGTACCCTGGGTCGATGCCGAGCCGCTCCATCATCTTGTCGAATTTTGCTGCGGTCGTGCGTCCCGACCGGTTCGAAGAGCTCATGACGATCTCCTTTTCGTCCCGGCCGCGGTAGGAAATCGCCGTGACGTCGGCCTGTCTTTGACGCAAGTCAAATCCAGGTTTTGTTTCCGGCAGGACCGCAACGGTTCAGGAACCGCGACGCCGCCGGAAACCCGTCCGCGATGTCCGCAATTGGTCCGGTCCACCCCGCGTCGCTGATGTGAGGTGCATTGCCGCGAACAGTCGAGGAGTACCGCAAGCGGACCTTCTGCATGGCTACAGTCCGGGCATGTCGACCAGGGTCTCGGCGCCGCGGCCATGGGGCGCGCGCTCCGCGCCGGCGGCAAGTTGCTCGGCTTCGACCGGCAGAAGCGGCAGCGCGACGAGGCGGACGCCATCGACTTCCGGCCGCGGCGCAAGGATCTCGGCCGTCCCTGAAGCAAAGAAATCACCAGGCCGGCAAACCGTGCTCAGCACTTCGGCAAGTTCCGTCGTGATGGATAGCATTGCGATCCCGCGCCCCTCTGTCGCGCCCCCCGCGGCATGGGGCGAAGTCTGCGAGAGGTCACCGCTTCTGGAAGCGCCCTGCCCTAGCTCGGCGGCCTAGACCGAACCGGCAACGCGCTTGCGTCGCGCCTTGGCCGACGAGGATCGTGCGGCGCGCCGCTGAGGCGCCGGCTTTGTCAATCCGCTCAACACCTCCCCCAATCGATGCAGCCGCACCGCGCCCCGCGACGGCAGCCGGACCACCACATCGAGCTCGCCACCGATCGCCTCGACGTAGCTGCGAAGCGTCGAAAGATACATATCGGTCTGCTTCTCGATCTTGGAGACAGATGGCTGTTTGATCTTCAGCGTTGCGGCAACGTCCGCCTGTGCCTTGCCGGCTGCCTTGCGAAGCTCCCTGAGGCTCTCGACTTCATCTTTGAGCGCGCGATATCGAGCATCGATGCGCTCGCGCCGGCGCTTCGGGATAGCATCGATCACTTCGCTGAGTGTCCGGCCCATTTTAACCACCTCGCCTCGCAGACCCCTTCTTCAACCGTTTCAGATGTGCGGTGAAGCGTTTGTCGGCTTTTGCGATCAACTGTTTATAAAAGCGATCCTGGCTCATACCTGCCTTGTCCCCAGCGACCAACAGGATACCCTGTCGACGAGGATCAAAAGCAAAAGCTACTCGCCAGACTCCGCCGGCCGCATCGAATCGAAGCTCCTTCATGTTGGCATGCTTCGACCCCTTCAGGGTGTCCACGTAGGGCCGCCCGAGCTGAGGCCCGTACTCTGCAAGTACCCTGGCCGCGGCCAACAGTTCGTCCTGAACCCCCTGCGGGAGAGCCAGGAACTCCTGTTCGAATTCGTCGTCAAAACGGACGATCCAAGGCATAGCCCATAGGCTATATAGCCCAGAGCCTATTGCATGTCAATGAGCGCCGGAACGAAAGCGAAATGTGAGTTTGCAATTATTTCAGGAGACCAAGTGACCGATCCCCGGGCATTCAAGGCATTGCCACGGTGATCGGTGGCTCGACGCGAGGACGCGCAAGTCACGTCAAGGTGATTAGGTCGCGAGCAGAGGTAGACAAATATTAGCTGCGGGCACTTGAGGAGGTAGAGCCGAGAAGGAGTACGATCATGCAAGGTCTTTTTGCGGCGGTATTAGCGGCGGCCTGTGTCGTCGGATCTACTGCCGGCTTTGCGCGTGGTGTTGGCCACGCTGGTCATGGCGGCTTTGTGCGCAATCCTACTACTCTCTTGGGGCCGCCGGCCCCGACGCCCACCCTTGAAACCCGGATTCCGGCCCCGCTCCCGCCACCCGCGCAGGCACCCATCATCAACGGGCCGGTGTCACAGCCCGCTCTCCGGGGCCTGACCGGAATAGGGCAATGACGCCGGACTGTTCACACTCGCGCATGGTGTGCACGCGCTGCGGCTGATCGGCGCCGACGGTGCGCGAAATCGGGGAAGCGGACCAGTCCCTCGCACAGCGGCCTTCGATTATTCCATGTCGAAATGGCAACTGCACATCTGCCCTCGTGCGGGCGGCATCCTCGATCTTGCTTGATCTCGGTGTGATTTAGGGACGCATACGTGCGCTCCTGCGTGAGCAACCGGGCCTCGGCCGGCAGCGCCGAAAAGAAAACCCCCGCTGTCCTCACACCGGCAAGAATTGCCGACGCTGCTCGCCCGCGCCAGCGAGGTGACCGAGCTGCCCAACACGGATTCGTGATGCCGGTCGGCTGGCGCAGCGCATGGAACAGGATGATATTGGATCGGGAGGGATCGCCGATCGATGGGAGGCTTGGTCATGGCGCGCGTTAACATGACACTGCTTTTTGTTGGATGGGTCGTTTCCGGCATCGGTCTCTCGGCGTTCCTTGCCGCGCCGGCTGGTGCGCAGCAGCCGAGCAGGCAGCAGCGCGTGGATGCCGGCCGCTGGCCGAGCGGAGGCGTAACGGCTTGGCCTCAGAATACGCCGCCCGGCAATGTCGTGTGCTGGAACGGATGCGGCCATCCAGGATCGATCGTGATGGGCGCCGATCCCGATCCGTTCATTCGCTCGCAAATTCTGCGCGACGCGAGCCGCTTCTTCGGCGGTGGCGGCCGGTAATCGCGCTTCCAGCAGCATGCCGCTTTCGATCGGCAGCGCCACGACAAGCCCGCCGCTCGCCGCTGCCACGCCTGGCGCTTCCGTCCCTGCCCGAAACCCACGAGCTCGGCCAGCTGGGCTCTCGTCGTCGCCATGGTTTGCATCATGCAAACCTCGGCGGTGGGCAGCACCTTCCTTCCGAGACGGGACGCGGGTGGCTTTGCGCCGCTCGAGGATGCCGCCGGGATGGATGACCTCCTATGGCGTCACGCGGTAGGTCAGAATGTCGAATGTAGGCTCGGACGAATTCTTTGAAACGAAGCGGATGTTCGGGCTCAGGTCGGCCTCGCCGGCAAGGGGGAATATCCGCTGATCGCCGTCAGCCATGGCGCATTCCAGCCGCGCGGCGATGGAAGAGCGGTTTCTGAGCACATCGAACAACCGCCCCGCATTCAATGGAAACCTCGCTGTCGGCGGCAGATCGGTGGTCGCTTGCTGCACCCTTTTCTGCCGGACCATGATCGTCATCCGCACCCCGTACGCATCGGTGCTGAACGACTGTGTCGCGTGTCGCTGCGATTGAAATATCAGCGGTCCATTCTGGACGGAGGAGCATGCATCGCCGGCCCCCAAGGCCAGGCATTGCGGTATGGCGTCGCTGTCATTCACGTCCAGGATGATATCCGGACCGGTGGGGACGATGGTGGCGGTGCAGCTTTGCGGGCCCCCTTCGGCGGTCGCACACGATCCCTCGGCCCGCAAGCCGATCGGCGTCTCGACGGTCGTCGCCCTGGTTTGAATGGCGACGCAGGTGCCGACCGATTTGATCGCGTCGGGCGGCCGCGATTGCGCGCCTGCTTGATCGACGCCGGCGCCCAACAATGCAAGCAGCGCAAGGCGGTTGGTCCAGCTGTTCATGGCGCACCTCCCC
>Ga0209590_10001034_pt1 | contig 10137 bp, 8 predicted proteins | sample CZO8metaG_FD_188353 | JGI IMG/M metagenome (GOLD analysis project Ga0209590, IMG submission 188353) | Vadose zone soil microbial communities from the Eel River Critical Zone Observatory, Northern California, USA - CZOApr15con1.8 metaG... | ecosystem: Environmental > Terrestrial > Soil > Vadose...
GCTCGTGCATGTCGCGGAGCGCGACGATGTGCTGCGCGACCTCGGGGACGCGCGAGTCGGGAAACGCCGGCGGCCGGCCGTCGGCGATCGCGCGGGCGGCGCCGCCAAGCTGCACGAGCGGCTTGGTGACCTCCCGGGAGAGCAGCCAGGCCAGGGCCCCGGCGGCGAGGATCGCACCCAGCCCTGCGAGCGCCACCGTGCGCTGTACGGCGTCAACCTGCGCGTCCACGGCGGCGAGCGTCGTGGAGACCCGGACTACGGCGGGCCCGCCGGGACCGCCGCGCACGGCGACGTACATCCGTCGCTCGTTGGTGGACGCGCTGAGGCGCTCCGCGCGGCCCACGCCCGTGGACAACGCTTGCTGGACCTCGGGGCGCAGCAGGTGGTTCTCGAGCCGATCCAACGAGGCGCGGTCGAACTCGGTGTCCCCTCGGACCGTGCCCTTGGCGTCGACGAGCGTCAAGCGTTGCCCCACGCGGGCGCCGAGCTCGCGAGCGAACTCGGGCCAGCGCAGCGAGTCCGCCGGCAGGAGGTCCGCCACCAGGCTGGCTTCCCGCTCGAGGCCCCGGGCGATCTCGTCCTCCAGGTGGCCCCGCAGCACCCGGTCCGCGGCGATGGTGAGCCCACCGACGGCGGCGGCCACGAGCAAGCTCGTCGTGACGAACAGCCGGGTCGCGAGCTTCACGAGCGTTTGCGGCCGCGTAGCCTGCACCTCGGACGGTTTCGATGCAATCGCCGGCCTTGCCGAGCTTCTGTCGCAGTCGCTGGACGTGCATGTCCACCGTGCGAGTCTGGATGTCGGGATGCGCCTGCCAGACCGTTTCGAGCAGCTGGGCGCGGCTCTGCACGCGCCCTTCGCGCTCGATCAGAGTGCGCAGCAGCTTGAACTCGGTCGCCGTGAGCTCGATCTCCGCCGCGTCTACCGTCACCCGGTGCGCGCTGCGGTCCAATGCGATCGGCCCGGCCGTGACGATGCCCCCGGCGGCGACGGCCGGCGCCGCCAGGCGGCGCAACACCGCACCGACGCGGAGGACGAGCTCCTGCGGGGAGAACGGTTTCGGGAGATAGTCGTCGGCGCCGAGCGAGAGGCCCTTGATGCGGTCCGGCTCATCCTTGCGCGCCGTGAGCAGGATGACGCCCAGGTCCTTCGTTTCCTCGCGGCGACGCAGCTCGGCGAGCACGTCGTAGCCCGAGACGCCGGGCAGCATCAGATCGAGCACGAGCAGGTCGGGCCGCTCCTGCCGTGCCGTGCGCAGCGCGTCGCGTCCGTTCGCCGCCGTGATCACCCGGTAGCCGGCCTTGGCGAGGTGGTAGGCGACGAGCGCCGTGATGTCGGGCTCGTCGTCGACCACGAGGATGCGGTGGCTCTCCGACTCGGTCATAGGAGTCGTGCAAGGTAGCGCAACGCGCGCGCCCTCCGCAATTTTCAGCGCACTATGTATCTGCTCTTGACGGTGCTCGCCGTCCAGCAACCCGCCCCCCCGCCCGCGTCCCCCGTTTCCGATACCGCCCACGTCGTGATCGTCGCCACCACGGATGTGCATGGCCGGGTACTCGGCTGGGACTACGTGCGCGACGCCGCGGCGCCGGGGGGACTGTCGCGCGCCGCGACTATGGTCGAGACGCTGCGGGCCCAATACCCGGAGCAAGTCGTGTTGGTGGACGCGGGCGACCTGATCGAAGGCAACCTGTTCGCCGCATACTTTGCCGAGCGCGATTCACAACGCCCCCACCCTGTGGTGGACGCGCTCAACGCGATGCAGTACGACGCGGCCACTCCCGGCAATCACGAATTCGACTTCGGGACGGCGGTGCTGGCGCGCACCACGGGAGACGCCACGTACCACTATGTCTCCGCCAACATCTTCAAGGGCGCGGGCGACACGCTGGTGTACCCTTCCCACGTCGTCGTCACGCGCGGTGGCGTGAAGATCGGGATCACCGGCTTCACGACGCCTGGCGTCATGGTTTGGGACCGGAGCCAGGTAGGCGGTCGAATCCGGGTGCGGCCGATCGCGGAGGCTGCACCCCCCGCCATGCGCCGGCTGGATCTCGCCAGCGTCGATCTGAAAGTCGTGCTCATCCATAGTGGCCTCAACGAGCCGTCGTCCTATGACACGGCGGGCGTGGGCGCCGAAAACGCGGCGCTCGGGCTCGCGAGCATCCCGCTCCCGGCACCGCGACCGGACCTCGTGATCGTGGGACACAGTCACAAGGAGATGCGCGACTACGTCGTCAACGGCGTGCACTTCGTCCAGCCCCGGAACTTCGCGCTCAGTCTCGCGGTCGTGCACGTTTCCCTCGTCAAGGAGGCGGGTGCGTACCGGGTGGTATCGATGCGCCCGGAGCTGATTCCGCTCGCCACGGTCGGCGAACAGCCGCGGTTCGTGCGGCGCTTCAGCGCGGCGCACGAGCGCGCCCGGACCTGGGCCGCGACCCCGCTCGGCACCGCCGGGCCCGGCTTCTCCGCACGCTATGGACGTGTCGAGGACACCCCGCTCCTCGACCTCATCAACGAGGTGCAGCGACGCCGCGCCGGGGCCGATCTCTCGGCCGCGGCCGATTTCGACCTAGGAGCTGGCCTTCCCGAAGGCGAGGTGCGCGAGCGCGACGTGTCGGGGGTTTACCCCTACGAGAACACGCTGCGCGCGGTCCGCATCTCCGGGAGCCAGCTCAGGGCCTATCTCGAGCAGTCGGCCCGCTATTTCCGCACGTATCAACCAGGCGGGCCGCTGATCAACGACAGCGTGCCGGGCGTCAACTTCGACGTCGTGAGCGGTGTGACGTACACGATCGATTTGACGCAAGCCCCGGGGCAGCGCATCCGCGCGCTCGCGTTTCGCGGTCGCCCCGTCGCCGCGGCGGACAGCTTCACGCTCGCCCTGAACAGCTACCGCCAATCGGGTGGCGGCGGCTACGGCATGCTCCAGGGCGCCCGCGTCGTGTACGACCGGGGCGAGTCGATCCGAGATCTGCTCGCGGCAGAGATCCGGATACGCGCGCATCTGATCGCGCAGGGTGTGTACTCGCCCAGCTGGTCCCTGGGGCCGGCCGAAGCCCGCGAGGCCCTGCGGCAGGCGTTCACGCCGTCGGCGATCGTCGTGCCGCGGCCCGACAGCACGCTGCTCCGCGTCCTCGCGATCAATGATTTCCACGGGGCGCTCGAGCCGCAGGTGTGGCCCTGGTCCGCCGGGCGGCCCGTGGGCGGCGCGGCCGCGCTCAAGCCGTGGCTCGACAGCCTCGCGCGGGGATGCTTCTGCACCACGATCCGGCTCGACGCCGGGGACGAGATGCAGGGGACCCCGGTCTCCAACTTCAACTTCGGCCGACCCGCGATTGCCGCGCTGAACGCGTTCGGGATCGACGCGGCGGCGATCGGCAACCACGAGTTCGACTGGACCGTGGACACGCTGCGCGCCCGGATGGCCGAGGCGCACTATCGCTTCCTTGCGGCGAATATCACCGATTCGGCGGGCACCGCGCGGCCCGACTGGGCAGAGCCGTTCAAGGTGATCGAGCGCGGCGGGGTGCGGGTCGCGGTGATCGGGCTCGCTTTGCCCGCGACGCCCGAGACCACCTCGCCGCGGAACGTGCGAGGGCTCGCCTTCGGCGACGGCGCCCGAGCGGTGCGCCGCGTGTTGCCGCAGGCGCGTGCCGCGGCCGACTACGTCATCGTGCTGGCGCACGTGGGTGCGTTCTGCGACGGCGACGGCGCGGCGGCGCCCCTCGGCCCCGCCGCCTGCCACGGTGAGATCATCGACCTGGCCCGGAGCCTCGACTCGGGCTCCGTGGATCTGATCGTGAGCGGCCATACCCATTCGCTCGTCAATACCGTGGTGCACGGGATTCCGATCGTGCAGGCGCGCTCGTCCGGGGCGGGGATCGCGCTGGTGGACTTCGTGCGGGTGAGCGCAGCCGGCGTGGTGCGGCGCGAGGTCCGAGCGCGCATCGAGACCCCGTTCGCGGATCGGATACACCTGGACCCCACCCTCGTGGACGCGCTGCGTCTGAGCGAGGCGTCCGTCTCCGTGATCACCGACCGGCCGGTGGCCCGGTTCGGGGCGGAACTGCGACGGACCGGCGGCGAATACGGGCTCGGCCGGCTGATCGCGGACGCGCAGCGCAACGTCGCCAAGTCCGACGTCGCCCTCGTCAACAACGGTGGGATCCGCACCGACGTCGCGGCCGGGCTCGCGACATACGGCGACCTGTATCGGGTCGAGCCGTTTCAGAACCGCCTCATGCGCCTCGCCGTGTCGGGCAAGGTGCTGAAGCAGGCGCTCGAGCACGCGCTGACCGGCGACGGCCCCGACGCGCATGTCGCCGGCGTCGTCGTGTGGTACGACTCCGGCAAGCCCGCCGGGCGGCGCCTCAAGAACGTGCGCCTCGCGAACGGCAAGGACGTCGACGACGGACAGACCTACACGCTGGCCGTGAGCGATTTCCTCGCGGCCGGGGGCAGCGGCTACACCATGCTCATGGGCGCGCCTTCGGGCGAGGTGGGCGTTACCGACCTGGACGCGCTGATCCAGTACCTCGCGGTGCTGCGCCAGCCGATCTCGGCCCCGGACGACCGCCGCTTCTATAGCGTGGGAGGTGGCCGCTGATCCGCGTCTTCGTGAACGAGCGGCCGGTGAGCGTGGCGCCGGGGGCGAGCGTGCGCGACGCCGTCGAGGTGCTCGACCGCGAGCTCGCGGACCTCGTGGGGCGCGGTGTGGCGTACGTGACCGACGGCGTTGGCCGGCCGGTGGACGCGGGCGATCCGGTGGGGGAGGGGGGCGCCATTTTCCGCGTGGTGGTGAGCGCCCGCCAGGGGCCGCCCCGCGTCACGAAGGAGGCGCTGCGTCGCTGGCCGAAAGCGGAGCTGCACGTTCATCTGGACGGCTGCCTCCGCCCCGCCACGATGCTCGAGCTCGCGCGAGCGCAGGGCATCCGGCTCCCGGCGGACACACCCGATGGCCTCGCCCAGGCGCTGTACGTGAAGCACGCCAAGAACCTCGAGGAGTACCTCAAGAAGTACGAGATCACGCTGTCGGTCATGCAGACGGCGGCGGCACTCGAGCGGATCGCGTACGAGTTCGTGCTGGATGCCGCGGCGGAAGGGCTGCGCTATGTGGAAGTGCGCTACTCGCCGCTGCTGCACCGCCCCGCGCTCACCCTGGCGCAGGCGATCGAGGCCCCGCTGGCCGGGCTCAAGCGCGGCGAAGCGGAGACGGGCGCCAAGGTCGGGCTGATCGTGTGCGGTATCCGCACGCGAGCTCCCGCGGAGTCCCTGGAGCTGGCGCGCGCCGCGGCGGGCTACCGGACGGCGGGCGTCGTGGCGTTCGACCTGGCGGGCGCCGAGCGGGGCTTTCCGGCGCGCGACCACGCGGCCGCGTTCGAGTACGCGGCGCAGCACGGCATGGCGTGCACCTGTCACGCCGGTGAGGGGGACGGCCCGGATTCGATCCACCAGGCGCTGCACCAGTGCGGCGCCCAGCGGATCGGCCACGGTACTCGACTCGGAGAAGATCCCGCGTTGCTTGAGTACGTCCTCGAGCGGAAGATCCCGCTCGAGATGTGTCTCACCTCGAACGTGCACACCCACACGGTGGCCTCACTCGCGGAGCATCCGTTCAAGCGTTATCTCGACCAGGGCGTGGTCGTCACGTTGAACACCGATGGCCGGGTGGTGGACGGCATCTCACTCACCGACGAGTATTTCGTGGCCCAGAGCGTGTTGGGTCTGACCAAGGCAGACCTCGCGCGCGTGGTGCTCAATGCCTGTGAGAGCGCGTTTCTCCCGGAGTTCGAGAAGGTGGCGTTGGTCTCTCGTGTGCAGAGCGAATTGGAGGCTCTCTAATGTCGCTGCGCCGTACCATGCTCGCCTTCGGCGTCACGTTCGTGTGCGCGCTCGCCGTGTTCACCCTGCCGCGGTTCGTGTGGAACACAGTGCAGGGAGCCGTGCGCCAGCAGCCCACGGCCGACACGACGCATCAAGCTCCACCGGCCGCCGTGCCGCAGGCACCACAGGCGGCGCCTCGCTCGTTTCTGCAACGGATCACCGGGATCTTCGGGATCGCCCTCATTCTGGGCATCGGCATCGCGCTGTCGCGCAATCGAAGCGCCATCAGTTGGCGCGTGGTGGCGTGGGGAGTGGGACTGCAGCTCGCGTTCGCGATCTTCGTGCTCCTGGTGCCGCTCGGCCAGAGGTTGTTTCGCACTCTGGGAGACGCGATCACCAAGATTCTGAGTTTCTCGTATGTCGGATCCGAGTTCGTGTTCGGCGAGATCGGGAAGCAGCATTCGAGTCTCGGTCTGATTTTCGCTTTTCAGGTCCTCCCGGCGATCATCTTCGTCTCGGCGCTGTTCGCGATCCTTTATTACCTGGGCGTGATGCAGCTCGTGGTCAAGGCATTCGCGGTACTGATGAACAAGGTGATGGGGGCGAGTGGCGCCGAGAGTCTCAACGTTGCCGCCTCGATCTTCATGGGTCAGACCGAGGCGCCGCTCACGATCCGCCCGTTTCTCCCGGGAATGACCCGCTCCGAGCTGATGACCGTCATGACCGCGGGGATGGCGCATGTGTCGGGGTCGATCATGGCCGCCTATATCGCCATGGGCATCGAAGCGCGACATCTGCTCACCGCGGTGATCATGACGGCGCCCGGGACCATCATGATGGCGAAGATCATCGAGCCGGAAACCGAGACGCCGCAGACCCTCGGCGGCGTTCGTGTAGAGATTCCGCGCACCGACGTGAACATCGTGGACGCGGCGGCGCGCGGTACCACCGACGGACTGCACTTGATGCTCAACGTCATCGCGATGCTGGTCTCGTTCGTCGCCCTCGTCGCGCTGCTCAACGGCGCATTCGGCTGGGTGCACGGCTACGTCACCTGGTTCCCGGAAAGCATCCAAACCGTTCTCGGCTGGGTCTTCCGGCCGATCGCGTTCGCGATGGGCGTGCCGTGGCACGACTCCGGTACGATCGGCGGCTTGCTGGGCACCCGCATGGTGCTGAACGAGTTCCTCGCCTACGCGCAGCTCGGGCCGATGAGAGCACAGCTCGATCCCGTGTCGTTCACCATCGCCACGTTCGCGCTGTGCGGCTTCGCCAACATCAGCTCGGTGGGCATCCAGATCGGCGGAATCGGCGCGCTCGTCCCGGACCGCAAGCACGATCTCGCCCGGCTCGGGTTCCGCGCCATGATCGCCGGGACGCTGGCGAACTTCCTGTCGGCCACGCTCGCCGGGATGCTGTTGTGACCGACGGGGTCCGCGCCGCGACGGACGTCGTAGCGAAGCGTCTGGGCAAGCTCAAGCCGCGCGCGGCGATCGTCCTCGGCTCGGGCCTCGCGGGCGTGGCCGACGCGGTTCGCGACGCGGTGCGCATCCCATACAAGGACATCCCGGGCTTCCCCGAGCCGGGTGCCCCGGGCCACAAGGGCGAGCTCGTCGGCGGGACGCTCGAGGGCGTGCCGGTCGTGGTGCAGAGCGGACGCTTTCATTTGTATGAGGGGCACGCGCCGGACGTTGCCGCGCTCCCCACGCGCGTGTTCGCGAGACTGGGCGCCACCACGCTCGTGGTCACCAACGCCGCAGGGGGCATCCGCCACACCTTCCGCCCGCCCGTCCTGATGCTCATCGCGGACCATATCAATCTGATGTTCAAGAACCCGCTGGTGGGCCCCGTGGCGGAGGGAGACGAGCGTTTCCCGGACATGAGCGATCCCTACGACCCGGCGCTCCGCCGGCTGGCCCGTGACGTGGCGCGCACGGAGCGCATCCCGCTGGAAGAGGGCGTCTACGCCGGCCTGCTCGGGCCCTCGTTCGAGACGCCCGCGGAGATCCGCATGCTCCAGCGGCTCGGGGCCGATGCGGTGGGCATGTCCACGGTGCCGGAGGTGATCGCGGCGCGGGCCCGAGGCATCCGCTGTCTCGGGTTCTCGAGCATCACGAACGTGGCCGCCGGTCTGTCGGCGCAGAAGCTGTCGCATCTCGAGGTGCTCGAGGCAGGGAAGCAGGTGGCGGGTCAGCTCGAGCAGCTCCTCAGGGGGGTGCTGCGGCGTCTCTAGTGTCCCTCGACTCCGTCGGCGCGTAGACCGCCACCTCCGACCCTACCGCGAATACCACGCTGGCCGGTTGGGCGCGATTCAGGAACGCCCACTCGGCCCCGTAGAGGGACCCGAAGTCAAAGCGGTAATCGACGGCGAGGACCTGTCGCACCGCCCACGCCGGATGGGCGACCCGGAACATGCCAAGCCCGCCATCGGGCCGCGCGCGGCAGGCGAAGCCGCGCTCGATGAAGTAGTGCTCGGAAGAGTCCGGCGGCGGCACCAGTACGGCGCGCGCGCCCGTCGCGTTTACGTGCCAGCCGAGCGCGGCGGGCCCCACTCCATACTCCGCGCGCACTCCGCCGGGCCCGTCCACCACCCGGCTGCGGATCGGCGCGGGCCAGAACGGCTCGCCATAGCGTAGCCGGCCCACCGCGGCGATCAGCCGGCTCGGCACGAGCTGGCGCATAAACCAGACGCCCGGCTCTCCGGCGGCGCGGACGTAGGTGCGGAAGTTCACCTGGGGGTGCGCCGTGAACCCGGGAATGCGCCAGCCCTTGATGCGAACGTCGACCATCTGCAACGCCACGAGGCTCACATGGGTCCGGCCGTTCCAGCGGTCGGGCTCGACACCCGGCGGGATCGAGCGGCGGATCAGGTTTTCCGGAGCCTCGAAGGTGAGGAGGATGATGTGCGACCAACGGGCGGCGAGAAAGGGACGAGGCGTCACTTGTGGTCGCGTTTGGGATCGCTACTAATATGGCGTGCCGACACGGAGGGATCGAATGACGAGCCCTGCGAAGATCATCCACGGCTCCTTGATGGCGGGTGTCACCCTGTTCTTGCTGGTGACGGCATGGGTACATCGTGTCACGGAACCGGCTGCCGTTGTGGGAGGCCCGCTGCTGACAGTTGTCGGACTCGGGATCCTCGCCGCTGGGCTCCTCGGCCTGCGGTTCCTCCCAGGGCCCGATCCGGTGCCCGGGCCGGGACAGGCCACAGGTCAATGGTGGACGACCAGTCAGGCCCGGCTCATCGTACGCTGGGCCGTGGTCGAAGGCGGGAGCCTGGTGAATGCGGTGCTGTGGTACCTGAGCCGCGACCGCGTCTCGCTGTTGGCTGCCATCGCGGGTCTGGCCATCCTGTTCGCTCTGCGACCGAGTCGATACCTGGAGTAGGAGAGTCCTATGAATTGGTCGAATTTGACCAGCGATCGGGATTGGTCAGGATGTACCGTCGGGCGCGGTACAGTTCGTCGTCGCTCCGGATGACGCGGTCATGGTAGCTCCGCTGCCAGACCTACTTGCCCGGGGTACCCTGCCGTTCATTAATTCGCTTCGTTGAGGCGGACTTGAACGCGCGGACGATGGCCCCGAGTGAGCCCGCGGCCACACGCAGGGATTCAGGTCTGGTCGACAATGCACGTGCGGGTCTGGTCGACAATGGACGTGAGGGTGAGTGTAGGGGCGCAGCATGCTGCGCCCCTACATTGCGCTGATCTGGGCTCTTGCCGATTACGACAATCCCGTGCACGTGGTCCGGCATGACCACCGAGACATCCAACGTAACCCTGGGGAAGTGTTTAGGAATGTCACGCCAACACTGACTCGCGACCCGTCCGGCGGAGCTGAGGCGCATGCGTCCCGCCACGACCTCTCCGAACAGGTGGTTACTCGCTCGCACGCGGATCGTCACGAAGTAGCTCCCCGGACGGGAGTAGTCGAATCCGCGAAGCCTCAGTGACCGTCGGCGATGCGGGACTCGAAGGGGGACTCGTTCGTTGCTCACGAGCCAACGGTGGGAGGCCCCGGACTGGAGCAGGTATCATTCGACCGCGCGCCGTACCCTTCTACTCCACTTCCGCTCCCCCGACCTAGAGTCCGTCCGTCGGCGGCCGCGGGGGCGCGGGCACGAAGTGGTTCAGCGGGCCGTGTCCCTGGCCCAGCCCGGGCGCGGCTGCGATCGCGCGGTGCACGAAGTCGAGCGCGTCCTCCACCGCGCGCTCGAGCGGGCGGCCGAGCGCCAGCCCCGCGGCGACGGCGGCGGAGAGCGTGCAGCCGGTGCCGTGCGTCGAGGTCGTCTCGAGGCGCGGCCGGGTGAA